>ERZ1645185.195-NODE-195-length-26685-cov-4.956177_pt1 | contig 26685 bp, 18 predicted proteins | sample MGYA00575351_ERZ1645185 | MGnify/ENA primary metagenome ERZ1645185 (study PRJEB40838, sample SAMN11284767) | freshwater sediment metagenome | isolation source: river sediment | host: Sediment | place: India: Jana village, Kanpur | collected 2015-12-17 ... | reverse complement strand
GGCCAGCTCTTCTGCGACGGGTCGGCACGGCAGATCGTCGACATGCTGATGGAGGAATGCGCGAAGGCGGGCGTCACGACGATGTTGGGTCACGCGGCAACCGCCATCAATCATCGCGACGGCCGGTTCGAGGTGTCGATCGGCGGGCGCGAATACGCAGCGCCCGCGCTCGTCCTCGCCACCGGCGGGCCGTCGATCCCGAAGCTCGGCGCGACCGGCTTTGCCTATGATATTGCGCGCCAGTTCGGGCTTTCGGTCGTGCACCCGCGCCCGGCGCTTGTGCCGTTCGCGCTGGGAGGCGATGAAGCGCTGTTCCGCTCCTTGTCCGGCGTCTCGGCGGACGTCGAGGTGCGCTGGCAGAAGGTGCGCTTTCGCGAGGCCGCCCTGTTCACGCACCGTGGGCTTTCCGGCCCGGCCATGCTGCAAATATCCTCTTACTGGCAGCACCGGACGCCGATCGGCGTCAATTTCCTGCCCGATGCCGGGCCGGACTGGCTGATCCGCCAGAAACAGACACAGCCCCGCGCCTTTCTGAAACGCGTTCTCGCCGCGCAGCTCCCGGCTCGTCTCGCGGACGCCCTTGCCGAGCGGCTCGGGCTTGAGGGTGAGCTTGGCAACGTCTCGGACAAGGCACTCCGCGCAGCCGAGGCGCGGCTTACGGACTGGAGCTTCACGCCGAGCGGCACCGAGGGCTTTGCAAAGGCCGAGGTGACGGCGGGCGGGATTTCCGTGGACGGACTTTCGTCGCGCACGATGATGGCAACGCGCGTGCCCGGCCTTTACGCCATTGGTGAGGCGGTGGACGTTACCGGCTGGCTTGGCGGCTATAACTTCCAGTGGGCGTGGGCGAGCGGCAGAGCTGCCGGGGAAGCGATTTAGAGCGCGCTGCGTGAAATCCGACGCAGGACGCGCGCTCTATCTCTCTATTGTCGCATCGTTGGGTGCGGAAAACCGGTTCCCACTTTCGATGCTCTAGTGCAGCCCCGAGTGCTTCGACTGAGACGGTGCGGGCTCGGCGAGGAAGGCGTGGATGTCGCGGGCGTCCGCCTTGCTGAGGATGTCCGCGAAGCCGGCCATGCCTGCGTCGGCGAATACGCCTTCGAGGACGATCGCATCGAACGCATCGTGCGTTTCGGGGGCCATCTTCCAGAGGTTCGGATAGCCGCCCATCCCGTCCTTGCCGCCGTGGCAGCGGCCGCAGTAAGCGCCGTAGAGCGCGCCGCCGCGCTTCACGGCTTCGGCATCGCCGCGATACTGCGCAGGTGCCTCGGTGAACGCGATCGTTTCGCGCAGCGGTGGCAGTTCGGGCGGCTTGCCGCCGATCTTGAACACGATCAGACGCTCGCGGTTCTCACGTTCGGCGGCTACCGCGCCGGGCGGATAGGCGACGTTGAGCGCGCCGCCGAACCCGGCATTCACGGCGACATACTGCTCGCCGTCGATCTCGTAGGACATGGGCGCGGCCATGATGCCCGTGCCGACGTTGATCCGGTGCAGCACCTTACCGGAGACGCCGTCGTAAACGGTGAGATAGCCGTCCGCCGATCCCTGCATGACAAGTCCACTCGCCGTCGCCATCACGCCGCCGCTCCAGAACGGCAGCTCGCTGCTCGTCCACGCGATCTTGCCGGTCTTCGGGTTCCATGCGGTGAGCACCGCATCGAAGCGCGGTTTCGGCTGGCCGGGAAAGGCATCCTCTGAATTGGCGCCGCCCTTGCCGAACGCGCCGAATGCCGGGAACGCGGCGATCGAGCCTTGAATGCCGCTGTAGGGCTTGTAGGGCTGATCGTACATTTGGAAGGTCATCGGCGCCTGCAGCACCGGGATGTAAACAAGGCCGGTCTTCTCGCTGTAGGCCATCGGCGGCCAGTTGTGCCCGCCCGCTTCGGACGGCCAGACGAGCTTCGTTTCCTTCGAATAATCGGACTGCGCGGTGATGACCGGCCGCCCGGTCTTGAGGTCGACGCGCTCCGCCCATGTGACGGTTGTGAACTTTTCCGCCGAGAGCAGCTCGCCCGTCACGCGGTCGAGCACGTAGAAGAAGCCGTTCTTCGGCGCCTGCATGATGACCTTGCGCGGTTTCCCACCGAATTCGATGTCGGCGAGGATCATGTTCTGCGTCGCCGTATAGTCCCAGCTATCCTCGGGCGTCGTCTGATAGTGCCAGACCTTGCGGCCGGTATCGGCATTCACCGCGACGATCGACGAGAGATACAGATTGTCGCCGCCGCCGGGGCTGCGCGACCAGAGCGGATGCGGCATCCCGTTGCCGGTACCGAGATAGACGATGTTCGTGTCGGGATCGTAGACGATCGAATCCCACACCGTGCCGCCGCCGCCGAGATCCCAGCGCGAATTCGGGCTCCATGTCTTGCGTGCTTCGGTGACTTCGGGGTGCTCATCCGGCCCCGCGCCCGGTACGGTGAAGAAGCGCCACACGAGCTTGCCGGTCTTGCGGTCATAAGCGCTCGCATAGCCGCGCACGCCCATCTCCGCGCCACCGTTGCCGATGACGACAGTCTTGCCGGAAACACGCGGCGCGCCGGTGATCGCGTAGCTGCGCGTGCGGTCGGTGATCGTGTCGGTCTTCCAGAGTTCCTTGCCGCTCGCGGCGTCGACCGCGGCGAGATAGCCATCGAGCGTGGCGACATAGACGACGCCATCCGCGACATCGACGCCGCGGTTCACGGCATCGCAGCAGGTGCGGCGCGCGAACTGGCCGTCGACCTCCGGATCATACTGCCATTTGAGCGCGCCGGTCTTCGCGTCGAGCGCGTAAACGACGCTCCACGGCCCGGTGAAATACATGGTTCCATCGACGACGATCGGGGTCGATTCAACGCCCCGATGCGTGCGCCCGCGCACGACGAAATCATTGAACTCCCACGCGACGCCGAGCTGGGCGGCGTTTTCAGCGGTGATCTGCGTGCCCGTGTAATAATAGGCCGTGGCGCGTTTCCAATCGGGCGCCGAGGCTTCGCCGCCCGATTTCTGGGCGCCGCACGCAGCGGCGAGGGACAGGGCGGCGATCGCGGTTATCCGCGCGGCGGACTTGATCGTCCTGACCGAACGGAACCATGCGGACCCGGCACGCGTGGCAATCATCACCCTGTCCCCCCTCATACGCTCAACCTTAGAACTTCTGACGGACCTCAACCCCGATCGTGCGCGGACGCAGCGTCGTTGCATAGTCATTGCCCGATCCGAGTTCCATGTCGATGAGCGGCTGCACGTCGAAGAGGTTGTTCACATAGAGCCGCAGCACCGTCGATCCATTGTCGGCGGAGAGCGACGCGTTCACGACATCATAGCTTTCACGGAACTGCGCGAGGTTCGGCACGAGACCCTTTCCAGCGTCCGCGTAGGTGACGGCCTGCACGCGGTCGAACATCCGGCGCGCCTTGCTCTGGTACTGGTATTCGGCGCGGAGCTGCGCGCGCCAATCAGCACCGATATCGAAGCCGTAGCTTGCGAAAGCGCTCGCCATCCACTTCGGCACGGCGAGCACCTGATCATCGTCCTGCACGGCAGTGCCGACCGCGGCGTTGGTGATCTTTGCGCTCGTGTAGGTCGCGTTGCCTCCGATCTGGAAGCCGCCCGCGACATTGACGCGCCCTTCGATCTCGGCGCCCTTCACCTCGGCGCTGCCGGCGTTGCCCGTGAAGGCGAAGCCGCAGTTGATGAGATTGAGCTGTTGCTGGATCTTCTTCCAGTCGGTGAAGAACAGTGCGCCGTTCAGCGTTACGCGGCCGTCGGCGAACTGGTTCTTGGAGCCGAGTTCGTAGCTCCAGAGATTATCGGAATCGAAGCTGTTGGGCGCGGCGGTGAGGCCGAGGCGTTCGAGATCGGCCGCACAGAGCACGGGGTTGATCTGGAAGCGGTTCGGGCCGCCCGGCCGGAAGCCCTTCGCTGCCGAGGCGAAGATCATGTTGTCGGGCGTCGCCTTGTAGGAAACGCCGACCTTGGGGTTGACGCCCTTCTCGTTGCTCTTGCGGCCTTGCACGAGCGTCAACCCGCCGTTGAAGGGGCCGTCGCCCAGGATGTCGACTTCCTGCTTGATCTGGAACAGGCGGACACCGGCGGTGACATCGAGCTGATCGGTGATCGAGAAGGTCACCTCGCCGAACGCCGCGTATTGCTTCGTCTTCGTCGTCGTGTCGCCGACGTAGCCGGTGACGGTGCCGATGAACGGCTCAGCACCCGGCGTGTTGACGATCTGATAGAGGTTGTCGTCCTGCCACGAGTAATAGAGACCGGCGAGCCACTTCAGACGGTCGCCGGGACCGCCGGAGGAAAGCCGCGCTTCCTGACTGAACTGCTTGGTGCGGCTCGCCGACAGGTTGTGGCTGGTGAGCGGGAACATCGGCGGCACGAGCCCGCCGATGAAGAAGCTGTAGTCGCGTTCCCAATTGAGCTTGCGGTCGAAATAGGCGGTGAGCGAGGTGAACTGCACGGCCCCCAGCGTCTTTTCGACGTCGAGGCTGTAGATGCCCGCCTTGTCGACCGTCGGCTGCGCGAGGCGGAACGAGGACGTGAGCTTCTCCGTATCGCCGAGGAAGAACTGCGCCGGATTTTTCTGCTCGTAGCGCTGATAGAAGAGCGCGGGGCGGATCGACCAGGTCGCGTCCGGCTCCCACTGGAACGACAGGCGGCCGACGAAGCTGTCCGCCTTGTTGTGATCCGACATGGTGCGGCTCGTCAGCGCATCCTGCGCGAGCGGCGTGTAGGTGGGCGACGGCGCGCTCGAATAGTTCGAATTCTGCACGAGGCCGGGTGCGTTATCGATGTAGCCGCCGTCGCGGCGGTAGAGGAAGCCGGTGCGCATCGCGAGCGTGTCCGTCACCAGCGGCAGGTTCAGTATGCCTTCCACATTGTAGGAAGGGTCGCCGTGCGCAGTGGTTGCGAAGCCCGCGGCGGCGCTTCCCGAGATCGCCGACGTGTCCGGCCGGGCGCTGACGTACTTGATCGCGCCGCCCATCGAGCTGCCGCCGTAGAGCGTTCCCTGCGGACCCTTGAGGATTTCGAGACGCTCCATATCGAAGAAGATCGGGTCGAAGGCGCCGCTGAACGTGGTCGCGATCGTCACCAGCGAGATGTCGTCGAGATAGATACCTACGGTGGGCGCCGAGGCGACGGTGCTGACGCCGCGGATATTGTAATTGCCGAGGCCGCGCTCCACGCCCGCGAACGACAGGCCCGACACGTTGCGCATGACGTCCTTCACGTCGACCGCACCGTTTTCGCGCAGCTGGTCGCCGCTCAGCGCGCTCACCGAGATCGGCACATCCTGAAGACGCTCGCTGGTCTTGCGCGCCGTCACCACGATTTCGCCCGCGTCGAGCGTCGGGGCGGTTTCAGCCTCCTGCGCCTGCGCGGCGCCGAGCGCGATCGACGAGACGCCGAGTGCCAGCAGGCCGCGGCTGAAAGTGATGGAAAAGGCGCTTTTCTTCATGTGTTTCCCCTCTTTTGTCGTTCGCCGCCGGGCTTTCGCCTCTGGATGAGCGGGCTGAGTTCGCACCATGCGGCGCGGGGGCGGCAACGTCTTTTCCATTCTCCCGAACTTTGTTTGCGCTGCCCCGAACCGGGCAATCGCACGCGGATTTGGAGCCCGCTCATAGATTTTTCGCGGCACCGCAAAAGCACGGCGCGGCAACATCTTCCACCCTTCCGGAAACCCGCATTCCAAAGAGCAAGCCCATGACCACACCCATCGACTGGCACGCCCGCGCTGCCGCGCTTGCGCTCCCCACGCGCCCGTTCATCGACGGCCGCTTCACCGACTCCGCGAGCGCGACGAGCTTCGAGTCGATCAATCCGGCCACCAGCAAGCCCGTCTGCACGCTCCCGGTGGGCGCCGGCGAAGACGTGGACCGCGCCGTCGCCGCCGCCCGCCGCGCGTTCGAGGACGGCCGCTGGTCGAAAGCGACGCCGCTTCACCGCAAGGCCGTGCTGCTGCGCATCGCCGACCTCATCGAGGCGAACGCCGACGATCTCGCGCTGATGGACGTGCTGGAAATGGGCAAGGCGATCTCCGCCGCGCGCGCCGAAATCGCCTTCGCGACCGGTTTCTTCCGCTACTATGGCGAAGCGACAGACAAGCTTTACGGCTCCGTCGCGCCTTCAGACAGCATCACGCTCTCGCTCGGGCTTCTGGAGCCGCGCGGCGTCGTGGGCGCCATCGTGCCGTGGAACTTCCCGCTCATCAACGCGGCGCTGAAGGCCGCGCCTGCGCTTGCGGCAGGCAACAGCGTCGTCCTGAAGCCCTCCGAAATCGCCTCAACCTCGGCGTTGAGGCTTGCCGAGATCGCGTCCGAAGCCGGCCTGCCGGACGGCGTGCTCAACGTGGTGCCGGGGCTTGGCCCGACGGTCGGGCAGGCGATGGGGCGCCACGGCGACATCGACCTCATCAGCTTCACCGGCTCCACCACGACCGGCAGGCTGTTTATGACCTACGCCGGGCAATCGAACGGCAAGCCGCTGCTCCTCGAATGCGGCGGGAAATCGCCGCAGGTCGTCTGCGCGGACATGGCGGACGACCTTGAAGCCGTGGCGGCGCGTGTCGCGCACGACGCCTTCTGGAATCAGGGCCAGTGGTGCGCGGCGAAAACGCGCCTGATCGTGGAAGACAGCTTCCACGACCGGCTTGTCGAGGCCGTGATCAAGGCGGCTGAGGCGCGCGTCCCTGGCGATCCGCTCGATCCCGCAACCGGGTTCGGCACGATCGCCACGCGCGGCCAGCTCGAAAAAATCCGCGGCTTCATCGATCATGCCCGCACCGAGGGCGCGAGCGTGGCGTTCGACGGCGGCACGTGGGGCGAGACTTCGACCGCGCCCGCCGTGCTCACCGACGTGCGCCCGGACATGACCGTCGCGTGCGAAGAGGTGTTCGGCCCGGTGCTCTCGGTGCTGCGCTTTCGCGATTTCGAGGAGGCGCTCGCCATCGCCAACGACACCGCCTACGGGCTTGCCGCCAGCCTCTGGACGCGCGACACGCGGCGCACGCAGGCGGCGGCACGCGGCCTCCGCGCGGGGCGCGTCACCGTGCGCGCAAGCGCCGCGGCGGGCGAACACAGCGGCTTCGCCATGGGCGCGGAGCCGTGGGGCGCGTCCGGCTTCGGCATCGAAGGCGGCATGGACGGGCTGCGCTCCTACGCCCGGATGAAGGCTGTGGAGATTGTTTGCTGATGCTTTCCGACCACGCCTTGACGGAAACGGGCGGATCTCTGGACTCGGAGGCGAGCGACCGTATAGTCGGCACGCTGCATTTTTCAGGGACGCGTGTGTTGAACAACAGCCTCGACATCGCCGAGAACCTCTTCGACCCCACGCTGCAATCGGTCGTCGAAGCTCTCAAGGTCAATGTCGAAAGCCGGCCCGGCCCGGTCGGCCAGGCCTTCCATCTGCGCCCCGAAAGCGAAATCGTGAGCGGCTGGTATAACGGCGTCACGATCCGCCCCGGCTTCTCGCTGGTGCTTTCAGACCTCCGCTACGCCGAGGAATGCGTGTACCATCACGTCTGCGGCGAGTATCTGAAGCTGCATTTCAAGCTGGACGGCACCAGTCTTATCGGCAGCGATCAGGAAGAGGATGTTCCGGTTCCGGCCGGGCTCATGTCGTTTCTGGTCCAGCCCACGCACAGCGTGAAGTACGAACGCATCGTGGGCGAAAGCCGCGAACGGTCGATCACGATGATCTGCAGCAAGGACTTCGTTTCCGGGCTGCTATCGCCAAACACACCCGACCTCCCCGTTTCGATCGCCGATTTCCTTCGCGCCCGCGCTTCGCACTTCTCGTACGACAGCCTGCCGATGCACCCGCAGATGCGGCCGATCGTCGAGGACATATTGAGCCCCCCGCACACCGGCGCGCTCGGCAACCTGATGATCGAGGCGAAGGCGCTCGAACTGCTGTGCTTCGCGATCAAGCATATCCTCGGCAGCTCGCGCACGGCCGAAACGGTACGACCGCGCGATCGCCGGAAGATCGAGGAACTCTGCCAGATTCTCGACGAGGATACGCAGGCGGCGCTCTCGATCGCCGATCTCTGCCGCCATCTTGCGTGGAACGAAACGCAGATGATGGAGTGCTTCAAGCAGGTCACCGGCATGACGATCTCGAACTACCGTCAGCGCGTGCGCATGGACCATGCGCTGCGGCAGCTCTGCGATACGGACGCGTCGATCACAGAGGTGGCGTTCAACGCCGGTTACGAGCATCCGAGCAACTTCGCCACCGCCTTCAAGCGCACGTTCGGCTACTCGCCGCGCCTCGCACGCGCGCGGCTGAACTAGGCGGGACCCGCCTGCGCACAACTTCAAACGGGAATGATGATGAACTCCGCCGCCAGCTTCAGCGCCGACTATCAGAGCGCGCGCGTCAAATTCCTTGAACAGGCCGCGGCTGCGGGCGCGGCGCTCGAAGCCGTCAAGCACCCCGAGCGCGGGCCGGACGGCGGCGAGCTGTTCACCGATGTCGCCGCGTTCGGGGTTGAGGGCGCCGAGCGCGTGCTGGTGCTGATTTCCGGCACGCACGGCGTCGAGGGCTTCTGCGGGTCGGGCGCCCAGGTCGATCTGCTCCGGCGCGGCGAAATCGCGCGGCGCCCCGAAGGCGTCGGCATCCTGATGATCCACGCGGTGAACCCCTACGGCTTCGCGGGGCTGCGGCGCGTGACGCACGAGAACATCGACCTCAACCGCAACTGGATCGACTTTTCGCGGCCCCTGCCCGAAAACCCCGGGTATGACGTGCTGCACCCGGCGATCTGCCCGGCGGTGTGGGACGAGGCCGCGCAGGCCGCCTCCGCAGCGGCCGCTGCCCGCTATGCCGCGGAAAACGGCGCGCTTGCCATGCGCGCGGCGATGATGGGCGGGCAATACGGCCATGCCGACGGGCTGTTCTACGGCGGTACGGCGCCGAGCTGGTCGCGCACCACGCAGAGCGCGATCCTGACGCATTACCTCAGCGGCGCGGCCAAGGTCGGCATCATCGACTATCACACCGGGCTCGGCCCGTGGGGCTTCGCCGAGCAGATCATCGTCAGTTCGCGGGAAAGTGACGGCTTCCGCCGCGCGGCGCGCTGGTACGGCGCGGCGCTCGCCTCGGTGGCGGACGGCCAGTCGGCCTCGGTGCGTATCGAAGGCGACGGTCTCAGCGCCGCCCCTTCCCTTCTGCCGAAGGCGGAGATCACGGGCATGGCGATCGAGGTCGGCACGCATCCCACCGATCATATCCTTGCCGCGCTGCAGGCCGATTGCTGGCTCCACGCGCACGGCGATCCCATGTCTGCTGCCGCGAAGCCGATCAAGGACACCATTCGGGGCGCGTTCTACGGCGACGCCGACGACTGGAAGGGCATGGTCGCGGGCCAGTCGCTGCTCGCCGTGCGGCAGGCGCTTGCGGGGCTTTCCGGGGAGCTCTGAAGCCCCTTCCCGCCTTTCCCCCTCTGGCGCGATGCGTGCAAAGATGAGATGCACGCGCAAACAGAGTGTGGCGGGGAGGTAAGATGCGTCATTTGCCGTGGATCGTGTTTGCGGTGGTGGGCGCGTTCGCGCTTTCGGTGATTGCGACCGAGCGGGGCGAGCCGATCAACGCGCTGTGGATCGTGACGGCGGCGGTCTGCATCTTCCTCGTCGCCTACCGCTACTACGCGCTCTACATCGCCAAGCATGTGATGCGGCTGGACCCCAGCCGACCGACGCCGGCGCTGCGGCGCGCCGACGGGCTCGACTATGTGGCCACCGAAAAGACCGTTCTGTTCGGCCACCACTTCGCCGCGATCGCGGGCGCCGGGCCGCTCGTGGGGCCGGTGCTCGCCGCCCAGATGGGCTACCTGCCGGGCACGCTGTGGATTCTCGCAGGCGTCGTGTTGGCGGGCGCAGTGCAGGATTTCATGGTGCTGTTCATCTCGATGCGCCGTGACGGGCGTTCGCTCGGCGAGCTCGTGCGCATGGAAATGGGCGCGGCGGCGGGCACGATCGCCCTGTTCGGCACGCTGATGATCATGATCATCCTGCTCGCCGTGCTGGCGCTCATCGTCGTAAAGGCGCTCGCCGAAAGCCCGTGGGGCATGTTCACCGTCGCGGCCACCGTACCGCTCGCGATGGCGATGGGCGCCTACGCGCGCTGGATCCGACCGGGCAAGGTCGGCGAGGTGTCGCTGATCGGCTTCGTAGGGCTGATCCTTGCGATCATCTACGGCCAGCAGATCGCCGCTTCGCCCGTGTGGGGGCCGATCTTCACCTTCACGCCGGTGCAGCTCTGCTGGCTGCTGATCGGCTATGGCGCGGTCGCCTCCGTACTGCCGGTGTGGCTGCTGCTGGCGCCGCGCGACTATCTTTCCACCTTCCTCAAGATTGGTGCGATCGCCGCGCTCGCGCTCTGCATCGTCATCATGGCGCCGCCGCTTCGCATGCCCGCGCTCACGCAGTTCGTGGACGGCAGCGGGCCGGTGTGGGCGGGGACGCTGTTTCCATTCCTGTTCATCACCATTGCCTGCGGCGCGGTTTCGGGCTTCCATTCGCTGATCGCGAGCGGCACGACGCCGAAGCTGATCGCCAGCGAAGCGCACGCGCCGTTCATCGGTTACGGCGCGATGCTGATGGAAGCGTTCGTGGCCGTGATGGCGCTCGTCGGCGCCTCCATCCTCGATCCCGGGATCTACTTCGCCATGAACAGCCCTGCCGCCGTGCTCGGCCCGGACGCGGCAAGCGCCGCAGCCGCCGTAACGAACATGGGCTTCCCGATCACGGCGGACGCGCTGACGCAGGCCGCGAAGGACGTCGGCGAGGCGACGATCATCTCGCGCACGGGCGGCGCGCCGACGCTTGCCGTCGCGATGGCGGAGATCTTCAGCCACGTGATCGGCGGACCGGGCATGAAGGCCTTCTGGTATCACTTCGCGATCCTGTTCGAGGCGCTGTTCATCCTCACCGCCGTCGATGCCGGAACGCGCGCGGGGCGCTTCATGCTGCAGGATCTGATCGGTCTTGTCGCGCCGCGCTTCCGCGATACGAACGCACTGGCGCCCGGCCTTGTCGCCACCGGGCTTTGCGTCGCGGGCTGGGGCTTCTTCCTGTATCAGGGCGTCACCGATCCGCTCGGCGGGGTCAACACGCTGTGGCCGGTGTTCGGCATTTCGAACCAGATGCTGGCGGCGATGGCGCTGATGTTCTGCACCGCCGTGCTGTTCCGCATGAAGCGCGAACGCTATGCGTGGGTGACGGCGATCCCGACCGCATGGCTGCTGATCTGCACGGTGAGCGCGGGTTGGCTGAAGCTGTTCTCGCCGGACCCGAAGATCGGTTTCCTCTCGCACGCGGCAAAGTTCTCCGAAGCCGCCGCGCGCGGCGAGGTGCTCGCGCCTGCGAAGTCGATGGCGGAGATGGACCGGATCATCTTCAACGACCGCATCGACGCCGCGCTCTGCGCGTTGTTCCTTGCGGTCGTGCTGTCGCTGCTGTTCTTCGCGGTGAAGACGTGCATCGCGGCGCGGCGCAGCAGCGAACCCACGGCGCGCGAAATTCCTGCCTCGGCGGTTCCGGCCGAATGAGGGGTTTCCTCGCCCGCCTGCGCGAAACCGCGCACCTGATGGTGGGCTTGCCCAGCTACGCCGCGTATCTGCGGCACATGGCCGAGCGGCATCCGGAGCGCACGCCGATGAGCGAGCCGGAATTCTTTCGCGACCGACAGGAAGCGCGCTATGGCGGAAAAAACGGCGGCCGCTGCTGCTAGGGCGGGGAAGAGACCACGAATGCCAACCCGCCGTACTGCCGGTGACCCGAAAGGGAAATCCATCTCTGCCGACGCTTCAAAACGCCTGCCCCGCACGCAAAAGGGTTGGCGCACGCGCGAGCGGCTGATTGCCGCCGCCGCCGCCGTCATCAATGCCGAGGGCTATCAAGCCTCCACCGTGGAGAACATCGCGCGCAAGGCCGAAGTGCCGATCGGGCTCTATTACCGCTACTTCAAGGACAAGACCGACATCGCCTTCGCGGCGCTGGGGAAAGCCGCCGAGGAATACCGGGGCGGCGTCCAGTCGCTGGCAGCGCAGCGTTCGCTGTTCGGCCGCGAAATGGCGGTCCACGAGCTGCTTTACGAAACGCTGCGCGACAATTTCCGTATGCTCAGCAGCTATTTCTCGGCGCGCAAGGAAGACGGCAAGCTGGTCGAATTCTTCCAGCACCAAACCACACAGTTCATGGAGGACTTCTATGTCTTCCTCAATGAGCTGAATGTCACCCCGCCGATCACGCGGCGCGGGTTTGAAGTGCTGGGCCGCGCGCTGATCGGTTTTTCCGAAAACACGCTGCACCGCACCTTCGCAGGACTGGATGCCGGCGTGGCGGTGCCGACCCAGAACCGTTCCATGATGGTGCGCATCATGTCTGAACTGCGCTACCGCGCGCTGACCTGCGCGGACCCCTCCGCCGCCGGATATACGCCGGTGTGGACCATGCGGCTGCGGCACGGCAAACGACCCGCGTTCACGCCGCTGGTGCTGGACAGGGCATTCAACATTCCGATGGAAGCCGCATCAAGCGTGGCGCAGCCCTCTCCCCTGCGTGCCGACGCGCGCGCCACGTTCGCGCAGATCGAGGCTGGCACGCTGGATGGCCTCAACATCCATGGCTCGGCAGCGCTGAAGCTGAGCGATATCGAAGCGGAATCGGGCATCACGCGCGGCGCGATCTATTATCACTTCAAGAACAAGGACGCGCTCGTTCGCAAAGTGTTGGTGGATTGGCTTAGCCCGCTTGAGGGCGATCTGGACGATGCCCACGACAACGCCGACGCCGCGCCCTACGACCGCCTGCATGCCGCGGTGAAGACGTTCGTCGAAGCGTTCTGCAACGCGCCCGGCGCGCTCCGCGCGATCCACGAACTCGAACCCGTCGACCCCACCGTTGCCGTGGCCTATCGACGCTGCCGCTCCGTCTTCGCGCGCCGGCTCGCCAAGATCATACTGGATTGCGGCGAAGGGCCTGAGCCCACGGCCGAAGCGCTGGGCTTCGTCGTGCACGGCATGATCGCCATGATCGAACGCCTTGCGCGCGACCGCTTCATCATACCCGATGCCGCGCTGCAGGAGGCTCTGCCCGGTGCCGACGAGATGATCACGGCGCTCGCCGCCATCCTTCATCGCATGGCGTGGAGCGTGGACCCGGCGGGCGAGCACGGCCTCCCCGCGCCGGTTGCCGCGAAGCGTCTATAGCCCCTTGAACGCGGGCTTGCGCCGTTCCTGAAACGCGGCGACGCCTTCTCGCACATCCTCGGTCATCACCGCTTCCATCTGGAGGCGGCGTTCGAACATCAGATGTTCGCGCAGATCGTGTGCGAACGCGCTGCGCATTGCCCGCTTGGTGAGCGCGAGGGCTTTGGTGGCTTTGCGCGCCAATGTCGCCGTGAGCGCTTCAGCGTCGGCGTCGAGCGCATCCCGCGGCGCGACCTTCCACACAAGGCCCCATGCTTCGGCCTGCCGCGCGGAGATCGGCTCGTCGAGCATCGCAAGCGCAAGCGCGCGCCGCTCGCCGAGCAAACGCGGCAGGTGAAAGCTCACCCCGGAATCGGGCGCGAGCCCCAGCCGCGAGAAGGCGCACATGAAGGTCGCGTCCTCGGCCGCAAGGATGTAGTCGCACGCCAGCGCGAGCCCGAATCCCGCGCCCGCCGCCACGCCATTCACTGCGCACACGGTCGGGAACGGCGCATCGGCCAGCGCCTGGATGAGTGGATTGAGACCCTGCGCGATCGGTGCCGTCAGCGCCTCGGCCGAACGACCATCGAATTCGAAGCCCTCCCCGAGATCCTGCCCCGCGCAGAACCCGGCCCCCTCGGCACGCAGGAGCACGGCACGCACGGCAGGATCGCCGGCGGCCTGTTCCAACGCTTCGCGCAGCGCGCCCTGCAGCACGGCGTCGAGGGCATTGCGCTGTCGGGGTCTATTGAGTGTCAGGCGCAAATAGCCATCGACCCGTTCGACCTGCAATGACGGCTCGGACATCATGCGCTGACCTTAGCGCTTGTCGCGCTGGCGCGTGAAGACGGGATCGATGGCAAACCAGGGAGTGCTGTCGAAACCGGTGCCGCGCAATCCCCCGATCGATCCGTCCGCCGCGAGTTCGATGTCGAAGGCCCAAACGGGTAGCGCAGGATTGTCCCACCTCACCGCGTAACGCCCGCCGGAGAGATGGGTGAGCGCGCCCTCATAGCCGGTGCGATCAAGCCGTATACGCGCGCCGTCGGTGATGTGAAACGCGCCCAACCGATTGGCATACGCGCCCACGAGCGCCGAGGCTGGCGCGATCGCGGGCAGGCGCTCGCTTACCTGCGGCAGCGAAGGCCCCGCGGTCAGTGCGCTGCGCAGAGGTTCGACGCGCGCCAGAACGTCGTCATCCGGCAAACCGATCAGCGGTCGAACGGCTTTGAACATCATTGCGGCCGGCACTGCGATATTGCCGCCGTTGGTCAGTGCAACGAAGCCGATATCGTCCTCGGGCGACCACGCCATCCAAGACGTCATCCCATCGATGCCGCCGCCATGCAGCGTGTAGGTGGCGCCGTCATAGGTCATGCTTGCCAGACCCAGACCGTATCCAAGATTGGTGATGCGCCCGGGCTCCTGCAGGGCACCGATCAGCTGGCGCATATCCATCATTTCGTCATCGACGAACACGTGGCGCAATTGCTGCACGCGCGCCGCCGTCTCCGGCCGCAGAACCTGCACGCCGTCAAGCGTGCCGCCATTCATCATCATGCGCACATAGCGCGCCATGTCGCGCGCGGTGGAGTTGATCGATCCGGCGGCCGATGCGCCCAGCACCGGATGGTACGGCACCGGTGTCGGCACGCCGGCGACGTACGCGTGCGGCGTGGCGACGTTGCCGCGCGCCGTGATATCGAGCGTTGAGCTGGAGCGCGTCATCCGCAGCGGCTGCAGCACTTTCGTGCGCACCAGCTCTTCATACGACAGACCCGTCGTCGCCGAGGCGGCCGCGGCGGCCACGGCAAACATCGTGTTGTTGTACGCGAAACCGGCGCGGAACGGACGCGCAGGCGGCATGTGTGCGACCGAGGCGACGAGTTCCTCCACATTCGCGCCGAACATGTACCAGGCCGCCAGCCCCGATTGCGTGGCGAGGCCGCTGCGATGACCGAGCGCATCCTCGAACGTCACATTGTCGTTGGCATAAGCGTCCTGCATCCGAAAGCGCGGAAGCGTATTCACGATCGGACTGCGCAGGTCGATCGCGCCGCCGTCTTCGAGCGCCCCGAGCGTCACCGCCGTGAAGCTCTTGCCGTTCGAGCCGATAGCGAACACCGTATCGGCATCGACCGCGCCGCTCTTGCCCTCCTCGCGCACGCCATAGCCGCGCAAATGCAGCACGCGGTCCCGCCGCACGATGGCGATCGCCATGCCCGGCACACGCCAGGCCCGCATCGCCTGTTCGACATAGGCGTCGAACGCAGCGAAGCTGGGCGCTTCCTGTGAAGCGGGTTCACTGGCGCGGGCCACCGGCGTAGCAAGCCCCAGGAGCAACGGTAATCCGGCAAGGAGCCGTACCAAAGTCTTTCTATGCACCACAATTCGCCTCCGCTTCCGCTCGCACCGCGCGACCCTGTTTACGCTCGATCAAAATGAAAAGCCCAGTTCGACACCGAGCGTTCTGGGAGCGACCAACATCGTGTAGTCGGTGCCGAGGAAATCGAACGACAATTCCGAAGCGTCGTTATCGAAGATGTTCTTGCCCCAGAACGTGAGCCGCCAGCGCCCTTCCGCGCCTTCGATGCCGACCTGCGCATTCACGATCGTGCGCTTTTCGTGCAGGTAGTTCGGATTGTTGAGCGAGGACACATAGGCGTCGTCCCGATAGGCAATGTCGCCGCCGAGGAAGGCGGTGAGATTGTCGCTGATCGGCTGCTCGTAGCGGCCGGCAAGGCTCGCGGTCCAGCGCGGGGCGTTCTGCAACCGGTTTCCAGAACAGTCCACCGGATCGCCCAGCCCATCGACGCTGCATCCGAGGTAGGTTCCGTATTTCGCATCGGTATAGCCGATGCCGCCCATGATCGTGAGGTGATCCGTCGGTGACGCGAACAGTTCGATTTCGAAGCCGTCGCTATCGGCCGACGCCGCGTTGTTCACGATGAAGGTCGTGCCGACGAGGCTCTGCTCCTGCTTGTCGGCATAGTCGATGTGGAACGCCGCGATGTTGAGACGCACGCGATCGTTCATCCACGATGTCTTCAGGCCGATTTCGTAGCTGTCGACGAACTCGGCGGCGAACGACAGATCAGACGGCGTGGTGCCGATGATCGTGGCATTGAAACCCCCGGCCTTGTAACCACGCGAATAGCTCGCATAGGCGAGGATGTCTTCGGTTGGCTTGTAATTTATGTATGCGTTGCCAGACCATTCGCCTTCGTCGGTCGAATTCCTGAGCGCCGGGACTTCAATGGCGATGCCGAGCAACGGCAACAGGAATGCGCCGGGCGAAAGCGTCTGAGCAAAGTCGAGATCCTTGTTTTCCGCCGTGTAGCGCAGCCCGCCGCCGATCGCGAGGCGTTCGCTGAGATCGACCTCGACGTTGCCGAAGAGCGCCCATGAGTCGGAATTGACGTCCGCCGTCGTGAAGGCTGTTTCCGGCGAGCCGAGCACATCGGCGCCAAGGTTCGCGGTGGTGATCGAATCCAGCTCTTCGTGGAAATAATAAGCGCCCACGACGTAGGAGAACGCTGCGTTGGCCGGGGATTGCAGGCGGATTTCCTGGCTGAACTGCTCCTGCTTTTCGGTACGCCCGGTGAAGGAAATATCAGCCACACTGAAATCCTGATCGAGCAGGCCCCTGGTTTCATGTCTGCGCAGCGCCGAGATCGACACCAAATTCGTCCATCCAAGGTCGGCATCGAACCGCACCATACCGCCAAGCGACTCGCGGCTACCGAACGACTTGAAATTCGTACCGATGCGGCGCTTCGATACCGGATACGGATCCGCCGCTGCGAGCGCACCGCCACGAATGTCCATCATGGAATCGACATTGTCGTCTTCGTAGTAATCCACGGCCGCGCGAATGCGCACCGTGTCGCTGGGCTCGAAAACGAAGCTGGCGCGGGTGTTGATGGATGACTGGCCGTTATAGTCCGCGCCCGTGGCGAAATCCTTCAGAAAGCCGTCGCGTTCCCTGATTTGGGCAGACAGGCTCGCCCGGAAGCCGTTCCCGCCAATCGGGCCGCTCAGCCGGAAACCGCCTTCGACAAGATCATATTCGCCTGCCGAGACCTGCGCGGACGCCTCGAACGTATCGCTCGGCGCAAGCGTGGTCAGGCTGATCGCGCCGCCGATCGTATTGCGGCCGAACAGCGTGCCTTGCGGGCCGCGGAGCACTTCGATCCGCTGCAGATCGAAGATCGGGGTCACGAACGCGAACTGACGGCCGATGTAAACCTCGTCGATATACATGCCGATGCCGGTTTCAAATCCGGGATTGTTCGATGTGGTCGAAAGGCCGCGGATCGCGAACGTATCGCCGCCCTGGCCGCCGCCGGAATTCACGACGTTGGGCAGGATGCCGGCAATATCATCGACGTTGGCGAGCTTCATGTCCTTGATCTGCTGCGCGCCGATCACGGAGATTGCGATCGGAACGTCTTGCACGCTTTCCTCGCGCTTGCGCGCGGTGACGACGATTTCTTCCGAAACGGTCTGCGCCACGGCCGGCAAGGACACGCTTGCCCCGGTGCAGCTTGCAGCGAGCAGACAGAATTTGAGTGTACGTGACATAAGGTTTCCCTCCCCTTTTTTCGCGAATCCGTGTTGCTAAATCGCCGCGTACGCCGTGACGACGCAGGCGCCTCCCAAACCGAGATTGTGTTGAATCGCGCGCCTGGCGCCATCGACCTGACGCCCCTCTGCATTGCCGCGCAATTGTTCGACGAGTTCGAAGCATTGCGCGAGGCCTGTTGCGCCAAGCGGGTGGCCCTTCGACAGGAGCCCACCCGAAGGATTCATCACCCAGGCGCCGCCATAGGTATTGTCTTCATCGCGCACGAGCTTCTCGGCTTCGCCCTCCCCGGCAAAACCAAGCGCCTCGTACATCACGAGTTCGTTGACGGTGAAGCAGTCGTGAAGCTCCACCACCTGCGCATCGCGCGGCCCCCAACCGGCTTGTTCGTATACCTTCCGTGCGGCGGCGGCAGCCATCGTCGGGCCAATGAGCGCCAGCATACTCCCCGTATCGAACACATCGTCATGATCGGTTTCGAGCGCCTGCCCGACGATCTCGACACGGGGCGTGAGCCCATGCCTGCGCGCGAACGCTTCCGTGCACAGCACTGCCGCCGCGCCGCCGCAGGTGGGCGGGCACGCCTGCAAGCGTGTGATCGGCGGACTGAGCGGCGGCGCGGCCATCACCTCTTCCAGGGTGATCGGCGTACGGAACAGCGCCTTGGGATTGTGCGCCGCGTGACGGCGTGCCTTCACCGCGATCTGCGCGAACGTTTCCGACGCCGCGCCGTAGCGCTGCTGGTATTCCTTGCCCGCGTAGCCGTAGAATTCGGGCAGATATGCGCCGTCCGTCTGGCCGCCCGCGGCAGCGAGCTTTTCGAGATGCCGCCCGAGCGGCGCCGGGCGATCGCCATAGGCCATCAGGATCGGCCCCGGCGCCATCTGATCGAACCCCACCGCCAGCGCGCATTCCGCCTGCCCCGAAAGGATCGCCTGCCGTGCCAGAAAGAGCGCGGTTGAACCCGTGGCGCAGGAGTTGGTGACGTTGAAGATCGGCGCCCCCGTGAGGCCGAGCTGATAGATCGCGCGCTGGCCCGCCACGGAATCGCCAAACACGTAACCGGCATAGACGTGCTCGATGTGCCGGTAGCCGATCCCCGCATCCGTGATCGCGGCAAGCGCGGCGTCTCTGCCGAGTTCGGTGTAATCGGGGCTCTTGCCGGGCTTGTAGAAGTCCGTCATGCCCACACCGGCGACCAACACTTTTGTCATAATGAATCTCCCTCCTCGCCCCTCTCAGAGGCCTTGTGTTTCGCCCGCGGCGCCGCTCGACCAGGGGCGCAGTGGAATATCGATGAAGCTTGCGTCGGCGCCGCCGACATCGAGGCTCCAGATCGGGTCGCCCGTGGTCGGATAGCGCGCGAACGTGTCCCGGTCCGCGCCGGCGAGCAGCAGCACCAACCGATCCCCGGCGCCGATGCGCGCCGCGACCGGAAATGCATCGAAGACGATGCGTGCCATTTCGCCGGGCACCATCGGCTGGACATCCGCGCGCCGGAATGAGCGCTGAAGCGCGCCGCCGTCTTCTTCGCGCACGCGCCGATGCAGCACGCGGAGCATCCCTTCCGTGAGATAGACCAGGCGGCCGTCGGGACGCTGAACCGCGAGATAGGCGAACACCGCCCCATCTTCGTGCGTTGAACTGAGCGTCAGGGCGATGCGCGGCGCGCCCGCGAGTTCGAAATCCTGCGTGAACGGCGCGGAGGTGAAACGCGCCAGCGATGCATTCCTACCGGGCCATCCCGCGTAATCGGGAATGACGCCGTTGTTGGCGGTCCAGCGATTGGCCGACCCCGTCGTCGCATTGAAATCGACCTTGTATGAGACCACGATCTCCGACGCGCCGGCTTCGCCGCGCAGATCGCTTTCGCCGAGATAGAATCGACGCGGTTCGATGCCGACCGGCGGCCACACCGGGGTTTGCCGCCATACATCGGTGCCGAGGATGGCGTAGCGAATCGCGCGTGTCGCCGCGCCGGAAAGCGCACGATCGGCGAAATCCGCGAGCAGATCGAATTGCCGCTGCACCGAAGGAACCGGCGGCTGCGGTTGCGGCTTGAACGGATCGGCCCCGGCGTAGGCGCCATGCGACGCGGCGGTGATGCGCACCTCCACCGGCACGCCTTTCGAAAGCGCGAAACGCTCCAGCGCCGATTGCGCGGTGCCCGCGTCGAGCCAACTGCCCCACACCTGTGCCGGCACGCGGGCTTTGCGCACGGCGTCGGCGCGTGCGACCGTCCCCATGCTCGCGATGGAAAAATCTCGCCCGGGTAGAGGATCGTCCGCGTAAGTGACGCCGAGCAGATCGGTATCGAGCCGCGCATTGGCGAGGTGATCGCGCAGCGCCGTGCGCGCCTTCGCATAATCTTCATCGCCATCGACCGGCCCGATATGGACCATGCCGGCGCAGGCCGCCGCGTCGGCGATGCACGCCACGCTGCGATCCTTGCCCGCGACGGCCGAACCCCACAGATCGCGCATCATCGCGTTGGCGACCCCACCCGGGAAGAACAGGTGGCGATAAGGATCGCTTTCGGCGGAGCGCACGATCGCAGCGCGGATCGCAGGGTCGCCCAGCGTCGTGCCGAGATCTGCCGTATCGGCGCTGTACGAGAGGCCCATCAGCACGACTGCGCCATTGCTCCAGCCTTGCGAAGCGGCCCAGCGGCTGATCGCGCCGACATCCGCGATCTCCGTGTCGCTGAGTTCCGCCTCGCGCACGCCGCTCGATACGCCGGTGCCGACGGAATCGAACACCACGAGCGCATAGCCACGCTGCGTCCATTCGTTGGCGAAGTGCACCTTCACTTCGCCGCGGCGGCCATAGCGGCTGCTCACCACCAGCGTCGGCACGCGTTCGTTCGCAGCGCGCCGGGGTAGATAGAGATCGACCGCAAGGCGGTCTCCGCCTGAGCCCTGGACGTAAAGCGATTGCGCGCGCTGGGGCAGATCAGCCGATGGATAATCGGCATGTCGAACCGCAGGCCCGGCGACCTGCGCGCACGCCGATATCGCCGCAAGGGCAAGCACGCTCACCACGATGCCCAGCGGAAGGGAGCGGGCGCCGTACATCTCAGTTCACCGCGCGTTCGGCACTGGCCCAATAGCGGGCGCGGAGCGCTTTCTTGTCGGGCTTGCCGAGCGGCGTCAGCGGCAATTCGGCAACGAATTCTACGCGCTTGGGCGCACACAGCGCGCCCTTGGCATCGCGCACGCACGCGATCAGAGCGGCCGCGTCAGCAAAGTCCGCGCGCTGCGGCACGACAACCGCCAACACCGCCTCGCCCCACTTCTCGTCAGGCGTCGCCACCACGGCCGCAATCGACACTTCGGGGTGACGATTGAGAACCTCTTCGATGTCGCGCGGGATCACGTTGAAGCCGCCGGAGATGATCAGGTCCTTCTTGCGATCCTCGATGAAGAGGTAGCCGTTCTCGTCCATCCGCCCCATGTCGCCGGTGCGCAGCCAACCTCCGCCCATCGCCTCTTCGGTTGCGTCGGGGCGGTTCCAATAGCCTTCCATCACCAGCGGACCGCGCGCGCAGATCTCCCCGATTTCGCCCGTCGGTACGGGATCGAGATTGTCGTCCATCAGCGCCACCGACGTCGCGGCGCTCGGAAACCCGCACGATTTCAGCATGTGCGGGCGCGTGAGATCATGATCGGCCTTGCCGAGCACGCTGATGATGTTGGGGCACTCGATCTGCCCGTACACCTGGACGAAGATCTGGCCGAATGCCTCGATCGCCTTTGCGAGCTTCGCGGGCGACATCGGCGAGGCGCCGTAGACCAGCGTCTGCAGCGGTCCTGCACCACGATCCCAAATCTCCGGCCGGTCGAGGAGCACATAGATCATCGTCGGCACGAGGAAGGTCGCCGTGATGCGGTGCGTGTGCAGCTCGTCCACAAACCGCGCGGGATCGAATTTGGCGCGGAGCACGAGTTCGCCGCCACGCAGCAGGGTGGGAAGAATGAACAGGAACGAGGCATGGCTGATCGGCGTCACCGCCAGAAAGCGCATCTCCTGCGGCAATTCGCATTCGCTCGTCTGCAGCAGCAGGTTGATCACCAGCGAGCGGTTCTTGTGCACGACGCCTTTCGGCCGCCCGGTGGTGCCGCCGGTATAGACGACGAACGCCGGCGTATCGCCGCCCGTCACCGCCTGCAGCGGTGCGGGTTCAGCCGCTTCCGCCGCCGCTTCGATGCTCGGCGCGTAATCGAGGCCACCGAACGACATCGTGCGCATACCGGGGCACTGCGCCGCCACATCGCGGCCGTGCTGCGCGAAATGGCGGTCGTCGACGATGAAAAGATCGATGTTCGCGTCCTGCAGCGCGAACGCATGGTCTTCCACATTGGCCTTGGGATGGAGCGGCGTGTAGCGCAGGCCGAGCATCAGCCCGGCCGCGAGCGCGACAATCGCTTCAACGCGATTGGCGGAGAGGAGGGAAAACGCGCTGCCCGGTTTCATCCCCGCTGCGAGATAGGCACCCGCGTAGCGACGCATGTGCTCGCCCATCTCGCGATAGGTCATGGCACCGTGATCGTCGCTGAGGGCAACCCGATCGCCAAAGCGGCGCGCAGCGCGCACGAACAACTCGCCGAGCGTGCTAGAGAGGTGGATGTCGTCGTTCATGATAGCGTGCCGTCGATGCTGCGCTCGAATGCGCCGAGGGCGTCGTCGATGATCTCGACGAGCCTATCGATATCCGCGCGCGTCGAGATCAGCGGCGGGCACACCATGAACCACTCCCCGAACTGCCCGCCGCCCGTGCGCCGGTGCAACATCGCGAGCCCGCGCTCCATCATCAGATGCTCGATCCGCGCGGGCGCGTTCAGCGCGAAGGGATAGGATTCTCTGGTGCCCTGATCGGCGACAATCTCGATCGCAAGCTGCAAGCCGCGCCCGCGAATATCGCCCAGAGAACGCCGCCGCTTCTGCACGGCTCTCAGCTGGTCTTCGAGATAGGCGCCCGTCGCCTCGCTCTGCGCCACGAGATTGCTTCGCACCAGCTCATCCAGAACCGCGCAGCCGACCGCGCAGCCCATCGGGTTGGCGACATAGGTGTGGCCGTGCGCGAAACCGCCCACGGCGCGCAGTTCATTGACCAGCGCCGAAGAGGTCACCAGCGCGCTGATCGGCGCATAGCCGGACCCCAGACCCTTGCCCAAGGTGAGGATGTCCGGCGCCGCGCCCGGGACATAATGCGACGCGAGGAATTTGCCGCAGCGCCCCGCGCCGCTCATGATCTCGTCGTGGATGAGCAATACGCCGTGGCGATCGCAAATCTCCCGGATACGCCGATAGTAGCGATCCGGTGAAACCAGCGCGCCGGTGGATGTGCCCCCGACGAGCTCGACGATGAAGGCGAGAACCGTCTCCGGCCCTTCGCGCCTGATCGCCTCGTCGAGCGCCTCCGCGCAATAATCGACATAGGTGTCCGCATCGAAGCCTTCCGGCGTGCGATAGGTGATCGGCGCCGGGATTTTCGGCATCGGCACCATCATCGGCCCGAACAATTGCTCCATCACCGGATCGCCGGTGACGCTGAGCGCCCCGAGCGTTGCACCGTGATAGGATGGCATCCGGCTGATGACCTTGTGGCGGCTCGCCTGCCCGCGCGCGAGGGCGAGCTGCCGCGCGAACTTCAGCGCCGCTTCGGTCGCCTCCGATCCGCCATTCAGGAAGTAGGCGGAATCGAATTCGCCTCCACACAGTTCGGCCAATCGGCTTACCAGTTCCTCGTCGGGCCGGCTTTCCCAGATGCGGGCATACGCGAACGTGATCTTTTCCATCTGCGCGCGCATGGCGGCGAGCACACGGGGATGGCTGTGGCCGAGGCCGGTCACCACCGCACCGGACGAGCCATCGAGATAGGACTTGCCGTCCTTGTCGAAGATGTAAACGCCTTCGCCGCGCACCGCGATGGGGAATGAAGGCGCGCCCGGCGGCGAAATGAATCCTTGTGCCGACAGGCGCATCAGTTCGGTCCCTTGAATGAAGAAAGTTGAGCCCGGGGCCCGCGCACGGCACGGCCCGCCAAAAAGCGCTCGATACCGATATAGGCCATGCCGACGGCGAAACCCGTGGCGGAGTTGAGGATCAGCGGGAGCGCCATCGCAGGCTGTGCCAGCAGCGACGTGACGATGAAGATCGCCAGGCCTTCCTGCCGGATGGCATGTTCGCACACGATGGCGGTGCGCTCAGCCCGCGCCACCGAAAAGAGGCGCGCGAACAGGAAGCCCGTGCCGACCATAAGCAGATTGAGCGCCAGCACCGCGGGCCAGACGCGCGCCACAGCTTCCACAAAGGTCTCGCGCTGCTGCCACATCAGCAGCAGAAAGATCGCAATGATAACGACTGCCGCGACATGGCGCAGCGGCGCCTCGATCGCGTCGCGCACGCGGGGCAGATATGCCCGCACCAGCATTCCGAGCACCACCGGCAGCAGCGAGATGCGCGCCACCGGGATGATCGCCTCCAGCGGCGAAATGGAAACCCGTTCGATGCCGCTCATGAAAATGGCGTAGCCGATAGTGAGCCAAAGCGGGGCGAGCACGCTGTAGGCGACCGACCCCGCCGCCGTCATCGAAATCGAAAGCGCGAGATCGCCGCGGCCCCAGAAGGTCAGCAGGTTCGAAAGCGTGCCGCCGGGGCAGGTCGCGACAAGATAGATGCCGACCGCGAGCGCAGGCGCCACCCCGCTCAGGTGCGCGACACCGACGCCGATCGCAGGCACGATCACCAGCAGACACGGCAGCGCCACCAACAGCGCCTTGGGATGGCGCACGATGCGGGCGAAATCGTCCAGCCTGAGCGCCAGCCCCAGCGAGAACATCATGACCGCCAGAGCGATCGGCAGAACGAGATCGTAGACCATTACCATGGGCGCGGGGCCGTCACGGCAACCGTCAGCGGCCTCGGCCACCTCTCCTGCCGCTGCAAACGCAAGAAAAACGGCGGAAAGTGTCGATTGATGCCGTCCATCGCCCCCTATCCCCCTCTTGCATTTTTTATACTCATACCTCATCCTCACATTTATGCAACGGGTATAAAGCGACGGGGAACGCCGAGGTCCGGCATCCCGCGCAAAAGCAAGGGGAGAGCGGCAATGTTTGTGCGGAATTGCTGGTATGTCGCGGCGTGGTCGCATCTGCTGCCGGCGGGGGCCGTGATCGGTCGGCAGATTCTGGACGAGCCGATCGCGCTCTACCGCACCGAGTCGGGTGCCCTCGTCGCCATGGAGGATCGCTGCCCTCACCGACTCGCGCCGCTGTCGCTCGGATGCGTGCAGGGTGAGCACCTGCAGTGCCGATACCATGGGCTCACCTTCGATACAGCCGGCAACTGTATCGACGCGCCCGGTACGGAAAAGATTCCGCCGCGTTCCACCGCACGCACGTTTCCGGTCGCCGAACGCGATGGATGGGTCTGGGTCTGGGCCGGCGCTCCTCACCTCGCGAACGAAGCGCTGATCCCCCGCGGTTTCGATCTCGGCGATCCGCGTTTCACCATGCGCCATGGCGAGATCCGCTACGAGGCCGACTATCAGCTCGTGAACGACAATCTCTGCGACCTGTCGCACCTGGATTTCCTGCATGAAACGACACTGGGCGGCGCAACATCGGGCGGCTGGTCAGTCCAGCCCCCACGCGTGACTCCCCTTGAACGCGGCGTCCACATCGAGCGCTGGCTGAGGGACCGGCCCAGCAGTCCCGGCGGCAATGATCTGACCGACATCTGGAGCTGCTACGATTTCAGCGTGCCCGGCATTCTGGTCATGCGCACGACCTTTTATCCGCGCGGCTCGGCGGATCGCTGCGGCCTCGCCGCGCCGCCGGATGACCTTGTGCCGCTGCTCCGCCGTGTGGATCAACAGGCCGTCACGCCCACAGGCGAAAACTCGTGCAATTATCTTTTCGCCGCAGGCTTTGAAGGCACGACGCCGTCGCCCAAGGCAATGGAACGCATGTACAAGATCGTCATGGACGCGTTCGCGGAAGACCGCACGATGATCGAAGCCCAGCAACGTATCTGGGATCTGACGCCAGCGTCACGCAAGAAAGCGTTCCTGCCGAGCGACAAGGCCCCTCACCTGTTCCGCAAGGTCGTGGCGAGGCTGCTCGATCAGGAGCTCAATGCAAGCTAGATTTGCGCTCGGTATCGCAGAACAACCGTCCCCGTGGAGGGGACATGTTTTTTCGACCACCGGATCATGTCACGCCGCTCGAAAATATCGCGCGCACGCTCCGACCCATTCACGGATTAAAGACGCGGTATCGCTAATTCGTCCAGTAAAGCCGCTGCGGGTTTGTGACGAGGAGCTTGCGCTGGAGTTCCTCCGTCACCGCGATGCGAGGGAGCACGTCAACGAGTGTGCCGTCGTCCGGGATGCGGTGTTCCATATTCGGGTGCGGCCAGTCGGTGCCCCAGAGCACGCGGTCGGGGTAGCGTTCGACGATGGGGCGGACGACCTCCACGAAATCGTCGAACGGCGGCCCCATCGGGGACAGGCGCTCGGGTCCGGAGACCTTGGTCCAGATATTGGGGTGGGCGTCGAGCAGCGCCTTGAACGCGGTGCGGTCGAGAAAGAGCCGCCATGATGCAAGGGTCAAATGACGCGCGCGTTCGACTAACGCACAGCGCCCGCTCATCATGGACGCGCCGACGGAATACCCCCCTCCACCTGCTCGTCCTGTAATAGGCACTTATTGCATTGCGACCCTTGGGTCCGGAGAGCTGGCATTGCTGATGCGATATTCACCTGGGGTGAGCCCAACCGATTTCTTGAACCAGTAACAAAAAGCGCTTGAATGGGTGAAACCCATGCGGTGCGCGATCATTTTCAAGGGTTGTCTGTCGTCAGAACATTTGGCGCAGATCGCGGCGTAGATTAGCGGAGCGCGGG
>ERZ1645185.194-NODE-194-length-26718-cov-5.342160_pt1 | contig 26718 bp, 27 predicted proteins | sample MGYA00575351_ERZ1645185 | MGnify/ENA primary metagenome ERZ1645185 (study PRJEB40838, sample SAMN11284767) | freshwater sediment metagenome | isolation source: river sediment | host: Sediment | place: India: Jana village, Kanpur | collected 2015-12-17 ... | reverse complement strand
GCGGCGTTGCCATCGGCCTCCAGCTGGTCCGCGGCCGCCATGCCGATGACAGCGCGCCGGGAACGGTGAGCCAGTTTCAGGCGCTGTCGACGGCGCTCTCCGGCACGATCGGGCTCGGCAACATCGGCGGCGTCGCCATCGCCATCGCGCTCGGCGGGCCCGGCGCGGCCTTCTGGATGTTCGTGATCGGCTTTTTCGCGATGGCGCTGAAGGCGGCCGAAGTGACGCTCGGCCTGATGTACCGCGAGTTCAGCGCTTCGGGCGAAGTGCGCGGCGGGCCGATGTATACACTGAAAAACGGGCTCGCACGTATCGGCCTGCCGAACACCGGCCGGAAGCTCGGCGGCCTCTATGCCTTCTTCGCACTCGGCGGTGCATTGCCGCTGATCCAGGTCAACCAGAGCTTCAGCCAGCTGACGGTGATTACCGGCATCGAGAGCACGCCGGGTAACGGGCTCGTCTACGGGCTCATCCTCACGATTGCGGTTGGCATCGTTATCATCGGCGGGGTGCGGTCGATCGCAACGGTCGCCGCGCGGCTCGTCCCCGTGATGTGCTTCGTCTATCTGGGCGGCGGCGCGGTCATTCTCGCCGCAAACGCAGGCGCGATTCCCGGCGCCTTCGCAACCATCGTGAGCGCCGCGTTTTCGCCCGACGCCGTTGCGGGCGGCATACTCGGCAGCTTCGTCGTCGGAATGCGCCGCGCCGTCTTCTCCTGCGAGGCTGGCGTCGGCACAGCGGTCATCGCCCATAGCGCGGCGAAAACGCACCACCCGGCATCGGAAGGCATGGTGGCGCTGATCGAACCGCTGCTCGACACGATGATCGTCTGCACGATGACCGCGCTCATCATCGTTGTCACGGGCGTCTACAATGACGGCTACACGGACATCGCCATGACCTCCGCTGCGTTCGGCACCGTGACGGCATGGTTCCCCTATGTGCTGTCGGTCGCCGTGCTGCTCTTTGCGTTCTCCACGCTGATTTCGTGGGGATATTACGGGCTCCAGGCATGGGGCTACCTGTTCGGCCACAGCCGCACGAGCGAACTCGCCTTCAAGCTTTTCTATTGCCTCCTGCAACCGTTGGGCGCCGTCCTTTCCCCCGGCAAGGTGGTGGACCTTATCGACAGCCTGTTCTTCCTGATGGTGCTGCCGAACCTGATCGGGCTTGCGCTGCTGGCCGTACCCGTGAGACGCGAGGTGAGCGGCTTCCTTGCCAGCGTGAAGGCCGGAACGATTTACGGAAAGGGTATCGACGATGAAACGGCGCAACCTCGGCACGACTGACGTTTCCGCGATCGGGCTCGGCTGCATGGGCATCGCCGGGGTTGGCGGCATGGCCATGTACGGCGAGGTGGACATCGACGAAGCGTCCCGCACCATCCACCGTGCGCTCGAGATCGGCGTCGACTTCCTCGATACCGCTGAGGTTTACGGCCCCTACAAGAACGAGGAATTCCTTGGAGAGGCGCTGAAAGGCAAGCGCGACAAGGCGTTCATCGCCACCAAGTTCGGCTTCAAGATTGTCGATGGGCGTGTGCGGGGAACCGACAGCCGGCCCGAGACCATCCGCGCCGTTTGCGAGTCGAGCCTCAAGCGCCTGCAGACCGACGTGATCGACCTGTTCTACCAGCACCGCGTCGACCCGGACGTGCCGATCGAAGAGGTCGTCGGCACGATGGCGGACCTGCAGGCCCAAGGCAAAATCCGCTTTATCGGTCTTTCCGAAGCCGGTGTCGGCACGCTGGAACGCGCCGCCGCCACGCACCGGATCGACGCGCTGCAATCGGAATATTCGCTGTGGGAGCGGGAGATCGAAAACGACATCCTGCCGGCCTGCCGCAAACACGGCATCGCCCTGGTGCCCTATTCGCCGCTCGGGCGCGGATTCCTGACCGGCGAGGTGAAGCGGGCGGAAGACTATCCCGAAACGGATTATCGCCGGAAAGACCCCCGCTATCAGGGTGCGAACTTCGACGCGAACATGGAACTCGTCGCCACCGCGAAGCGCATCGCGGATGCCCACGGCGGGACACCCGCGCAGGTCGCGCTTGCGTGGCTGCTCGCGCAGGGGCCGGACATTATTCCGATCCCGGGCACGAAGAAGGTGAAGCGGCTGGAAGAAAACGCCGCTGCCACCGAGCTCGCCCTCTCCGCCGCGGACGTCACCGCACTGAACGCCGCCGCGCCCGTGGGCGGCACGGCAGGCGAACGCTACGATACGCCGGCCAAGCTGGCGATGCTGCGAATTTAGAGCGCGCTGCATGAAATCTGACGTAGGACGCGCGCTCTATCTCTTTATTGTCGCATCGTTGGGTGCGGAAAACCGGTTCCCACTTTTCCGCACGATGCTCTAGCGTTTCGGCGCCATCTTCGCGACGCGTCTGAACACATAGCGCGGGGCGAACCGCTTCAGCCAGAGCGCCTGCATCTCAAGGCCCCTGCCCACAGGTATCTCGGGCTTGCCCGCGCGCAGGCCGGCGAGAATCTTGTCGGCCGCCTCTGCAGCGGTGATGCCGTGGCCGACCGGGTCTTCCTTCGGGCCGAAGCGCTTGCCGTGGCCATCGAGCGCGTTTTCAGCGATGTTCGTCTGCACGAAACCGGGTGTGACCACGGTAACGCGAAGGCCGTGCTGGGCGATTTCGGCACGCAGCGCATCCGAAAAGCCGACGAGCGCGTGCTTCGCAGCGCAGTAGCCGGTGCGCATCGGCGCCCCGATCTTGCCCGCAACGCTGGCGATCTGGACGAAATGTCCCTGCCCCCGCGCCACCATTTTCGGCAGCACGAACTGGGTGAGCCGGAGCGGCGCGAAGAAATCGACCTCCATGATCTGCCGGTAGACACCGAAATCGGTATCGAGCGCCATCGAACGCTGCGAGATGCCCGCATTGTTGACGAGGATATCGATCGCGCCGCGCCAAGCCCACGCGCGGTCGACGATGCCCGGCAATGCGGCATAGTCGGTCGCCTCGAACGGCAGGGCGAAGCGTTCGCCTTCAAGCCGCCGCGCAACGTCTGCGAGCGCGGCTTCCCGCCGCCCCGAGAGGATGATCTGCGCTCCCGCCCTGCTGAACGCCTCGGCGAGCGCGGCGCCGATGCCCGACGACGCCCCCGTGATCCACACGGTCTTGCCGGTCAGTTCCACAGCATCGCGCCAGTCGATTTGCCGATGACGAGCGGGTGCGTCATGACGAGAATGACATAGAGCGCGAGGCCCATCACGATCGGCAGCACGCCCGGCCAGACCCGCGCCCAGCCAAGCCGCCCGGACAGCTGCGCGCCAAGCGGCCAGTAGCTGGTGTGCGCTGCATAGGCCGCCCACGCTTCGCCCAGCTGCATGGCCTTCTTGCCATCCTGAAGCCAAGCGCCGACGAGCGCCAGTATGCCGATGCCACCGGCAAGGATCAGCGTTTCGAGGCGGCCGGTCGAGGCGACATGCACAATGGCCCAGAGGCCGAACGCCCACATCATCGGATGCCGCGTAATGCCCATCACGCCCTTGGGCTCGGTCCCTTTCGAAAGCACCTTCCCCGCCTCCACCATCGCCGGATTGGGCGCGAGAAACGATCCCACGAAGAGGATGCTGGCGACGAGCATCAGGAGCCAGCCGACATGCACCACCCACAGGGGCGGCACCCAGAGCTGAACCGTGGGCGCGGCGCGGTAGGCGAGCACCGCCCAGATCAATGTCGCGAAGGCAACGAGCGAATAGAGACCGAGAAAGCCCTTCTCGCCGATCCTTGCGACAAGCGGTGCGCGAAGGGGGTGGGACAGGATGAAATGGGTAAGCACAAACAACGCAACGGCGATTGCAAGCTCGGCCATTTCCCGGCCCTCCCCTTCTCCTAGCGGCTATACTGTTTGGGCAGTGTATCCTGTTTCAGCGGATTGTAACGATCCCGTAATTTCGTCTGCCGTGATACGAGCGGCGTTTCGCGACCATCGATGAACAGCGCGGTCGGCGCCGACGCAAGCTCGATGGGATCGCCCGACCAGACGACGACGTCCGCGCGCTTGCCGGGTTCGAGCGTGCCAAGCTCGCCGCCGAGGCCGAAGATTTCAGCCGGGTTGCGTGTGAGCGCGGCAAGCGCTTCTGCGTGGCTGACCTGAACGCCGCCCGGAATCCGGCCCTGCGCGACAAGATTGCCCGCCTGCTGCGGAATGAGCCGCACCTGATGGTTGAGATCGCGGCCGATGGGCACGATCGCGACCTTCACGCCCGCACGGATCATGCGCCCGACGTTCGACTGCGTTGCTGCAAGCGCTTCGAAGCTCTCAGGAAGATTGGGCGCGACCGATGCCAGCACGGGAACCCCTGCCGCCGCGATCTTGTCCGCCACCGTCCAGCCCTCGGCGGCACCGGCGAGGATGAGCCGCAGGCGCGGGTATGCTTTCTTGAGAGCAAGCACGTTCACGATGTCGCTGGCGCGGTTGACGCTGACGACCGCCGGAACCTCGCCGCTGATGACCTTCGCAAGCGCGGCGGCATCGGCCCGTTTCAGCAGTGAACCACGATCGCGGCCGTAGCCATAGCCCGCAGGGTTGCGCGCGTAAGCTGCCGCTTCGGCGAACGCGTCGGCAAGACGCGCGAACAATGCGCCGCGCGAGCCGCCCGCGAGCCGCGCGCCGTCCTCGCCCATCACGATATATTGGAAAGCCTGCTGCCGGGTAATCGGCGTTCCCTCGCCGAGCGACAGCACGAGGCCCTGTCCGCCGAAGATGTCGTTGCCCGCGTCCGGCATCACGGCGGCACGTGTGACGCCTTCGATGCGGGTAACGGCGATGGCGGTGGTGAGCGGGTTCACCGCGGGCGCAATGTCGATCGCGGCCGCATAAGGTGCGGAGGTGGCCTGGATGTCGTTGGTGCCCGAGACCGCATCGACCTCGACGATGCCCACGCGCGAATAGCCCGCGAACAGACCCGGCGTCACCCAGCCGCCGCCGGCATCGACGACGCGCGCGTCCGCCGGGACGGCGACGTTCGATCCGACCGAGACGATACGTCCGTCGCGGATGAGGACGGTGCCGTTCTCGATGGGTTCGGCGCGGGCGATGGTGGCGACCTTGCCGTTCACGATGGCGACGGTTTCCGCGAACGCAGGCGTCGCGATCGTCAGCGCGAGGAGCGAGAGCAGACGCTTCATTTCGGGTCTCCTTCACCGGGCTGGCCAAGCTCGAAATCGCTGACCGGGCGCATCCGCGACAGCGCATCGAACATCAGCGCACCATCGATCCAGACCTTCTCGGCCTTTGCATAAACCGAGAGCGGATCACCGTTCCAGAGCACGACGTCGGCGCGCTTGCCGGGCGCGAGGCTGCCGATTTCCTTGTCGAGACCAAGCGCCTTCGCGGCATTGATGCCAATCCACGTCCACGCCGCTTCGGGCTTGATGTCGAGCCCCGCACGGTTGCCGTCCGCAAGCGCCTTCGCGGTTTCCTGATTGAGCCGCTGGATACCGAGATCGTCGTCCGAATGCGTGACCGCGCAGCCGCCCGCCGCATGAACGAAGGGCAGGTTCTCGCGGATGCCGTCGTAGGCTTCCATCTTGAACCCCCACCAGTCCGCCCACATCGCGGCGCAGGTGCCATTCGCCTTCAGAAGATCGGCGATCTTGTAGGCTTCGACAGCGTGGTGGAAGGTGGTGACCTTGTAGCCGAACTCCTTCGCCATATCGAGCACGAGCGCCATTTCGTCGGCGCGGTAGCAGTGGTTCTGCACAAGGATTTCGCCGTCGAGCACGCCGCGCAGCGTGTCCATCGCGATGTCGCGCGCGGGCACGTCCTTCAGCGCGGCGGAGCCCGCCTTCACCTTGCCTTCGTATTCATCCCACTTGCGATCATATTCCTGCGCCTTCGCCCACGTTGCGCGGTCCACCGCGATGTTGCCCATGCGGCTTCCCGGCTTCTGGTTGCGGCTGCCGTAGACGCGCTTCGGATTTTCGCCGCACGCCATCTTGAGCGTGTAGGGCGCGCCCGGAAACTTCATTTCCTGCACCGTGCGGCCCGGCACGTTGCGCAGGGAAACGCCGCGCCCGCCGAACAAATTCGCCGAACCGGGAAGGATATGCAGCGTGGTGATCCCGCCCGCCAGCGCACGCGTGAAGCCGGGGTCCTGCGGCCAGACGCCGTGTTCGGCCCAGACGTCCGCCGTATTCGCGCCGGTGACCTCGTTGCCGTCCTGATGTGCTTCCACCGACGGCGACGGATAGTTGCCGAGGTGGCTGTGAACATCGATGACACCGGGCGTCACCCACTTGCCGGCGCCGTCGATCACCGTGACGCCTTCGGGTGCCGCCACGCTTTGGCCGATGGCGGCGACCTTGCCGTCTACGAGCAGCACTTCGCCGCCGATGATCTTGCCGCCCGCGCCATCATAGATGTTGACGCCGCGGATCAGCGTCGGCTGCGATGCATAAGGCTTGTAGACCGAAGGGAACGGATTCTTGTCGATCACCGGCAGATCGCGGGTGGGCTTGCCGGCTGCGGTTTTCGGCCCCTCCTGCTGACCAGCGCAGGCGGAAAGCAGCGCCGCCGATGCAAGCGCAAAAACCAGACTCTTCATGAACGCGTCTCCGCTGCCGTATTGATCCCCGCCGCCTGCGGCTCGCCGATCTCGGCGACGCCCGCCAGCGCGCCATCGTCCTTCAGCGTATCGAGGTGCATCAGGCGCCGGATCAGCGGCGAGATGACGAGCACGCCCACGCCGACCGCAATGGCGACCCAGCCGACATTCGAATAGACGCCGAGCACGACCTCCTTCGCTGCGCCCTCGCCCGTGCCGTGCTCCGCCCCGGTCGCCGCCGCGATCAGCCCTGCCGCGAAATTGCCCGCCGCCGAGGCGAAGAACCATGCGCCCATGATGAGGCTTGCCATGTGCGCGGGCGCGAGCCGGTTCATCGCGCTGAGTCCCACGGGCGAAAGGCATAGCTCGCCGGTCGTGTGCAGCAGGTAGATGAGGAAGATGAAAATGACCGGCGTCGGATTGCCGGTGCCCGCCGCATAGGCACCCGCCACGAGGACGAGAAAACCCGCGCCGAGCTGGACGAGCGCAAGGCCGAACTTCGCCGGCGCGGAGGGTTCGAGCCCGCGCCGACCGAGCGCCGTCCACGCCCATGCGAACAGCGGCGCGAGCAGGATGATGTAGATCGGGTTCAGCGACTGGAACAGCGAGGCCGGAACCTCGCCGCCCATGAAACTGCGATCGACATGGCGATCGGCAAAGAGATTGAGCGAGGAACCCGCCTGCTCGAACAGCGACCAGAACAGCACCGAGCCGAGGATCAGGAAGATCACCGCGAAAATCCGGTCGCGGTCCTCCGCCGAGAGTTTCACCACCGCCGTGTAGAGCACATAGGCAACCAGCGCCGCCCCGGCGATGCCGAGGAGTCCGCCGACGAGCGACTGGTATTGCACGAGCGCCCACACAATCGCCACCGCTCCGAAACCGACAGCGTAGAGCAGCCATTCGAGCGGAAGCCCGGCGACCCGGCGCGCCAGGGCCGCGGGGTCCGGCGCCTCGCCCCGGCCGAGGAGGTAGGGTTTGCCCCAGATGAACACGAGAAGGCCGAGGATCATGCCGATGCCGGCCACGCCGAAGCCATAGGCCCAGCCGTAGGTCTGGCCGAGATAGCCCGCGATGATCGTACCGATCGCGGCGCCGAGATTGATGCCCATGTAGAAGATCGTATAGGCGCCGTCCCGCCGCACGTCCGTGCGCGGATAGAGCTGCCCGACGATCACCGAAATATTGGCCTTGAGGAAGCCCGAGCCGACGACGATGAAGGCGAGTGCCAGCCAGAAGATACTGATCGCTGCCCCACCCTGACTGCCATCGCCTTCCACCGCCATCAACAGATGCCCGAAACTGAGCAGCACCGCGCCAAACAGCACCGCCTTGCGCTGCCCGAGCCAGCGGTCCGCGAGATAGCCGCCGATCACGGGCGTGATGTAGACGAGCGCGGTGTAGGCGCCGTAGATCACCGACGCGGCTTGATCCGAGAACATCCAGTGCTGGACGAGATAGAAGATGAGCAGCGCGCGCATCCCGTAGTAGGAAAAGCGCTCCCACATTTCGGCGAAGAACAGCACGAACAGCCCTTTGGGATGTCCGAGGATGGTTCCCATGGAATCGCTTGCTGGAAGGGCGCCGGCGGCAGCCCCCGTCGGTTGAGTCATTGGTCTTGGACCCTCTTCCCTTTTTGGAACGGCAGCGATCAGGCCGCGCCGCTCTCCCATGGCGCGAGACTAGCCCCGCCTCCGGCGCATTGAAAGAATGTTTCGGCGGCCTGGAGCGTGTTCGTCTTCAGCCTTCTTTTTTTGACAGTGCAGGCCGAAAGCGCCGCAACGCCCGCAACGGCGGCACCGGATGGACCTGGCATCTGGAAACGCTATGCTGCGTTCGACCGGAGGCCAATGTCATGATCCGCGCCCTGATCGCCGTCACGCTCGCTCTGACCGCTCCCGCCGCCGCGCAGAACACGCGCTCGCTGGACGGCAACGTTTCGCCGCCCGCTTCCATCGATCAACTCGCCTGGCTGGCGGGAAGCTGGGTCGGCACGGGAATGGGCGCTGAGGTGACGGAAACCTATTCCGCGCCGCTCGGCGGCCGGATCACGGGTCACTTCGCCATGGCTGACGGCAAGGGCGGCGTCGCGTTTACCGAGATCGTCGATTATGTGCCCGTGGGCCAGTCGCTGGCCTATCGCGTGCGCCACTTCAGCCCGGACATGACCGGCTGGGAGGATCAAACCGGCAAGCCCGTGGTCTTTCCGCTCGTCGCCATCGAGAAGGATCGCTGGTTCTTCGATGGCATGACAATCGAACGCACCGGCCCGGATGCTCTCGTCATGTGGGTGAAAATCACCGAGAAAGGCACCGCAAAGGAAGTCCCGTTCCGCCTGAGGCGCCAGCGCTGACCGCAGAGCGCTTCGCTTGAATTCAGCGGCCGGGACGCCAGCGGATGCCGACCCAGAGCGTGCGCGGCTGGCCGCGATCGATGATGCCGTCGCTGGTGCGCCCGGCTTCGACATTCGCATCGGCGAGGTTTTCGGCGGCAAGGCGTAGCGAAAGCCCGCTACCCAGCGGCGCTTCGGCGAAGGCATCGAGCGTGAGTGCCGCGTCCAGCCTGAGCGTCTGGAGGTCGTCCTCAAAGCGCGCGCCGTCGTAGCGGGCGGCGACGCCCGCGCTCCATCCATCCGATCGCCAGCTGGCCGAGGCGCTCGCCTGATGCTTCGGGGTCTGTGCCGGGCGCATCCCGTCCAGCGCCGCGGACACGCCGCTCGCCTCGACGGTCGCATCGGTGAAGGCGTAGGAGAGGCCGAGCGCCCAGCGGCCGAGATCGAGGCCGGCGTTCGCTTCGATGCCCCATGCTTCAATCGCGTCGAGATTGAGCCGCTGGCGATACGCGCCCGCGACGAAGCCGACGCCGGGGAAGGTGCCCGGCCCCTGCCCCAGCGTGACGTTGCCGATGGCGTTCCTGGCGCGGTTGTAGAAGACCGTGGCGGAGAGGTGCGCGGTGCTGAGCGGGTGGTAATCGAAGCCCGCCTCGATGCCGCGCAGGCGTTCGGGCTTCAACGCCGCGTTGGCAGCGGTCGCATCCGCGCCGACGCGGAACGGGCGGTAGAGTTCGTTGAGCGTCGGCACACGGAAGCCGAGATACCCGGCGGTGCGCACCGTGAGCGCCGGGGTTGCCGAAAATGCAAAGCCGAGACGCCCGCTCGGCTCCGTGCCCGACCGCTTCGCGAAGTCCGTATCGGTGAGCACTGCGCCCGTCAGCTGCCGCTCGTCGAGATGGCCGTTCGCGAGCGACCAGCGATCGAGGCGGACGCCGCCTGTGAGCAGCAACGCGTCTGTCAGCCGCCAATCGTCCTCGATGAAAACACCGTAAACATTGCTGTCGCCGCCCGCTTCGCGCTTGCGCGTGAAGACGTTCGCCACCGGCGTGTAGAACTCCTTCGTCTCGCCGCTCGCGCCGCGCCAGTCCGCGCCGAGACGCAGGACGTGCGTGCCGACCGTGGGGCGAATCTCGACCTTCGCGCCGTAGCCAGTGGCGGGCACCGCATACTGATCGAGCGTGGGGAAAGCGGCGCCGCGACCCGCCTCTATGCGTGCGAAGCGCGACGAGAAATCGCGCGTCTGGAGGTAGGCAACGGCCTCCCACGGCAGCGTGCCGCGCGACACCAGCCGCACGCTCGCGTCCGCGCCGCTGTTCGCCGAATCGACGATTTCGATGCCGCGCACGCGGTCGTCGGCGAATGCCGCACCGCGCACCTGAAGCTCGGTCTCCTCGCCGACAGGTACGACGAAGCGCACCGAACCGCCGTATTGCTCGTAGGAGGCCGGAATATCGATGGCGCCGCGCTGCGAGCGCTTGAGGAGATGGAATCCGTCGCCGCGATCGTATCCGGCGTCGAGCGCGATGAAGCCGCCGCCGAGCGGGACGGTGACACCTGCAGAGGCCGCAACCGAATCGCGGCTGCCGTAGTCGATACCGAGGACAGGCGAGCGGTCGCGCCCCGCGCTCGACAGTTCGATGACGCCGGTGAGCGCGCCCGCACCGAAGGCACCGGCCCCGCCGCCGGTCGTGATCCTCACCGACGAGAGGCTTTCGGGGCGGATCGCCGGCCACGGGATCCAGCCCGCGAACGGATCGGCGACCGGCACGCCGTCGAGCAGCACGAGCGCGCGGCTCGATGCATTGCCGCCGATGCCGCGAAGCTGAGCGCCCTGGCTCGTGGGATTCGCCGAGCGGCTGTCCGTGCGGCGGAACATCTGGAAGCCCGACGACGCCTCCAGCGCCATCTCCAGCCCGCCGGACACATCCTGCAGCGCCGCGCCGTCGATCACCTGTACCGCGTAGGCCTGCGTGCCGAGCGGCTGTTCGAGCGCATGGCCGGTGACGACGATCGTGTCGTCGGCAGACGCGGGGTGCGCTAGAGCGGCGGAGGCGAGCAAAAGGCAAAAACGATACCGCAAGATGGCGACCTGCTTTCTTTTTGGGAGGCGCTTCTGCTAGCGAGCAGCCCTCCCCCCGGCAACCGCCTATCGGCGAACGGCAAGAAGGCCAACCATCCGTGACCGTGTTCAACGACCCCACCACGCCCATGTCACTGCTTCTCTCCCGCCGCTCCGGCAAGGCGCGTGACATGATCGCGCCCGGCCCGGATGACGCGCAGCTGAGGCGCATCCTGAGCGCGGCAGCGCGCGTGCCCGATCACGGCAAGCTCGCGCCGTGGCGCTTCGTGATCGTGCCGGAGAGCGAACGCGCCGCGCTCGCGCAGGCGCTGGACGCGATCTATGTGGCTGAGAAACCGGATGCCGGACGCATCGAACGCGAGGCGATCCGAGACTTCGCGCGGCAGGCGCCCACTTTGGTGGTGACGCTGTTCCGCCCGAAACCCGAATCGCACATCCCGATCGCCGAACAGGCGGCCTCCGCCGCCGCCGCGACGATGACGCTCGCGCACGCCGCGCACGCGGAGGGCTTCACATCATGTTGGCTGACGGGCTGGGCGGCCTATTCGGAGGGTGTGACGCGGCTCTTCGGCGAACCCGGCGACAGCATCGTCGGCTTCATGTTCCTCGGAACACCGGGGAAACCGCTGGAAGAGCGCCCGCGCCCGGACCTCGAAGACGTCGTGAGCGTGTGGAGCGCGGCTTGACCGTGCTACTGTCTTATGGTTTTATAACACTATGTGGCAAACGACACGTCCGATCTATGTGCAGATACGCGATCTGATCGCGGCTGCGATCATTGACGGCCAGTACGGCGTCGGAGATTCGCTGCCGTCCGTGCGGGCGCTTGCCGCCGAGCAACAGGTCAATCCGCTCACCGTCTCCAAGGCCTATCAGGAGCTGCAGACCGCCGGGCTCGTCTCGGCACGGCGCGGGCTCGGGCTGTTCGTGGAACCGGGTGCGCGCGAACGGCTGGTCGCCGACGAGCGCAAGCAGTTCCTGACGCGCGAGTGGCCGGCGATCCGCCGCCACATCGACCGGATCGGCTTGAAACCCGCGGAACTCTTCGATACCGCGGATGCGTGACACGCCTTTTTCTTGACGCGCTGCTCCCGGTGATCCGGGACGCGGCAACCCTCATCGAGCAAATCCGGGAAAACGGCGCCGCATCGCGCACCAAGGCCGATCGCTCGCCCGTGACCGAAGCGGACGAGCGCGCCGAAGCGCTGATCGTCGCCGCGCTCCGGCAAATCGATCCCGACACGCAGATCGTGGGCGAGGAAGCCTGCGAGGCGGATGGCAAGCCCGCCATCGCCGAGCGCTTCTGGCTGATCGATCCGCTCGACGGCACCAAGAGCTTCCTCGACGGCGGCGCGGATTATTCGGTGAACATCGGCCTCATCGTCAGCGGTGCCCCCGTCTTCGGCATGGTGATGGCGCCCCGTACGGGCACGGTCTGGGCAGGCACTGTCGGGGACGGCGCGTGGCGGTTCGATGGCGATACGAGGACCGCGATCCGCTGCCGGGCGCTTCCGGCGCGGCCGGTGGTCGTCACCAGCCGATCGCACAACGACGATCGCACGATGGCCTATGTCGCGCGCATTCCCAGCGCGGACGTCAAGCCGAGCGGTTCGTCGCTCAAGTTCTGCATGATCGCCGAGGGCGAGGCTGACGTGTATCCGCGCTTCGGGCCGACATCGGAGTGGGACACCGCGGCTGCGCACGCCGTGCTGCTCGCCGCTGGCGGCGCGATGGTCGACGCGGCAGGCGCGCCGTTCCGCTACGGCAAGGCGGATTACCTCAACGGACCATTCCTCGCGTGGGGCGACCCCGCCGCCTACGCCGCGCTGCCTTCGATCACCGAATAGGCTGACACCGTTTCCGTGACGGCCGCGAGGACACGCGGATCGCGCGGGGCGTCAACAAGGGCTTCGAGCGCGCGGGCGGCCTGGCCGCGCATCGTGCGGTAACGCCTCTCCAGACTGCGGAGCCGGTCGCGATCACCCTGCCGGGCGGCGGCGACGGCGACGCGCAGGATCAGGCCCGCATCCCGTGCGGACGCCGCACCTTCAGGCAGCATGGGTTCGAGCCCCGCGATCACCGCCGGCCAGTCCCCCAGTGCCCAGGCGGCTTCGGCACGCAGGATGTCTGCGTGGCGACCATCGATGCCCGCGAGCAGGGCGCGGGCCTCGGCGGCGGCGCCGGTGCGGATGCGCGCGGCGGCTTCCGCCTGACGGCGGCGCAGATCGAGATCGGCGGGAAGCGCGGCGCGCGTTTCCGCAAGGACGGTGAGCGCCCGCTGCGGGTTTCCGCTCGCCACGAGGAGTTCGGCAAGCCGCACCGCAACGCTCGCCCGCGCCGTACCTTGGAGACGGTGCGCGACCTGATGATCGAGGAGGCGCGCCGCCTCCGCTGTGCGACCCGCAGCGGCGAGGCGTTCGGCGAGGCGGCGGATCAGGGCATCGGCCTCGGCGCCTTGCGGGGCATAATCGGGATAGGCGCCCAGCAACGCGACGGCCTGATGGGGCGGCGCGTCTGCGACAGCGGCTGAGAACCGCTTCGAAAGGTCCGGGACACCGCCTGCAACCGCGCTCCACGCCGCGAAGGCGCCGGAAACGTCGCCGGTCGCATCCCGAAGACTCCCGAGCGCCATCAGCAGATCGCGCTCGGCAGCGCCGCCACGCCAGACATTATCGAGACCTTCAAGGCGCGCGAGCGCGGCTTTCGGGGTGAGGCGCCCGGCCGCGACCTCGATTTCGGTGGCCGCGACCTCGGCTCGCAGCGCCGCGATCGGATTGGGACTCACGGCCGCGCGCCTGAAATGCGTGAGCGCCGCCGGCGCATTTCCGCGCAGCGTGACGCCCCGCCAATATTCGGCCTCGCCCTGCTGGACCGGGGACAGCCCATCCATCCGGCGCAGCACCGCCGCGGCCGCAGCCATGTCCCCCGCCTCCGCATAGGTGCGGACGGCGGCCATCAGATAGGGCGCCCGCGCCGTGGCGGGCAGCGCCGCGAGCGCCGGCGCGGCGCAGCGATGCGCGGCAGAAACCCCGGTGCGGTCGCGCAGCCGCGCGGACGCGGCGAGGCGCTGAAGGCAGGCGGCGGGGACTTCGGCAAGTGCAGGCGTATCAAGCGCGGCCAGCGCCATTTCAGGCGCACCGAGCGCGATCAGAACCTCGGCGCGCAGAAGTCGGAATTCAGAGGTTTCCGAGCGGCGGGGGGAATCGGCGGCAAGCACGCCGAGCACGCCATCCGCCTCGGCATGGAGACCGGCGGCGGCATAGTCCTGCGCGAGCCGCCAGCGCCGCTCGGGGCGCTCGGCATCGGGCGCGACGCTGAGCGCCTGCAGCGCGGCGCGCACGTTCGGCGCGTCTCCCGACACGGGCGCGGGGATCGCCAGCCCGAGCACGGCGAACAGCAGTAAACGTCGGGGTGCGAGGCGCACAGCTTAATCCTCGCCGCGCAGGCGGAACGTCTTTCCCGGCTGCGGTTCGGTTTCCCGGTCGGTGAGCCGCACCGCCACCTGATTGCCGGAGCGGCCCATGCGGCCATGCCCGATCGTGCGCCCGCCGCAGCGCAGCGCGACCGGGTGCTCCTCGCGCGTGCCGAAAAGCAGCGTCTGGCCGGGTTTGAAAGCCATCACCTCGGCAAGCGTCATCTTCTGCTCGCCAAGGACGGCCTCCACCTCGACGCGGGTGCGCTGAAGCTCCGACGCCAGATGCCGTTCCCATATTCTGTCGCGGCCGAACGTCTCGCCTGTGAAACGCTGGAGGAGCAGCGCGCGCACCGGCTCCAGCGTCGCATGGGGGATCACGAGATCAAGGAACCCGCCGCGCTCATCGATTTCGACACGCAAGCGGGCGTTGACGGCAACGCTGGTGGGGCGCGCGATCCCGGCGAAACGCGGGTTGGTTTCGATCCGGTCGCGCGCGAAGCTGACCGACGCTAGCGGCGCGAAGGCGGCGCCGAGATCGTGGAGTGCGACATCGATAAGGCGCGTGACGAGTTTCGTTTCGATCGCTGTGAACCCGCGCCCTTCGATCCGCGCCGGGGGCACGCCGCGCCGCCCGCCGAGCAGCACGTCGACGGTCGCGAAAGCCAGATCCGGGCGGACGATGAGCAGCGCCGAATTTTCCCACGCACGCACCTGCGCGACGCCGATCAGCGACGGACGCGGCAGATCGTTGAGGAACGCGCCGAAACGCACCGGGGCAACCGTTTCGATCGAGACCGCGACCGTATCGGAGGTGAGACTGCGGAGGCTCGCCGTCATCAGCCGGACGAGACGATCGAAGACCACATCGAGCATCGGCAGCCGCTCAGTGGAAACGAGACCGGCTTTGATGATGGCATCGATGCCCGCCTGATCGGAGGCCGGGATCCCGCGCGGCGTTTCGCGCGCGCGGGCGCCGTGAGGCGCGGCGCGCTGCATTTGATCGCGCGTCAGCGCCCACTCCGCCTCGATATCGTCGCGGAGCCACGCTTCGGGATCGAATTTCATGCTGCGGCTGGTCATTGCTGGATCAGTTCCTGCACCAGCACGTCGCTTGCCCGCCCCGGCCCGGCGCGATTGATCCGCACCATCAGCTCTTCCTTGATCCGGTAAGTCCCCGATGCGCCGCCGAGATCCTGCGGGTGCAGCGCGCGCAGATAGGACTGGAAGCCGTCGATCACCGCCGGAAGCCGGGCCTTGATCGCGGCGGCGTCTTCACGGGTCGCGGCCTCGATGACCACCTGCACCTTGAGGTAGCGGCGTTCACCGCCCTTCGCGCGGAGGTTCACGATCATCGCCGGAACCTCGACATAATGGGGAATCGCGGGCGTCAGAACGCCAGGTGCCGCCGCCCACCGAAGACCGTAAAGCGCGGCGACGAAGGCCGCGACGATCAGTGCAGCCGTGACAATACGCTTGCCGCTCCACCACTTGCGCGGCAAGGCAGCCTCCAGCGCGGCCAGCTCCTCCGGCCGTATGGCATCATCGATCGGCGTCATCGGCCCCGCCAGTTTGCAACCCAGTGGTGCAAACTAGCCGCTGCGTAGTTAACGAGGCGTTGCGGATGAATGCGCTCGATCCCGCAGGCAGGCGCGGGTTTCCGTGACTTTTGCGTAACGATCTGCCCGGAGGCAGGACCGCGCTATTCGTCGCGCGTGATCTTCTCGTTGCGCTCGTGGCGTTCCTGCGCTTCGACCGTCATCGTGGCGATCGGGCGCGCATCGAGACGCTTCAGCGAAATCGGCTCGCCAGTCACCTCGCAGTAACCGTACTCGCCCGCCTCGATGCGGCGCAGCGCCGCGTCGATCTTGTTGATCAGCTTGCGCTGGCGATCCCGCGCGCGCAGTTCGATCGACCAGTCGGTCTCGCTCGATGCGCGGTCGGTGGCGTCGGCTTCCTGCAGCGGCTCCTTCTGGAGCTGGGCAAGCGTTTCCTTCGCCTCGCGGTGGATGTCTTCCTTCCAGTCGAGAAGCTTCTTGCGGAAATACGCCAGCTGCAGCGGATTCATGAAGGGCTCGTCCTCGGACGGAACATAGCCCTGCGGCAATTCAACGCCCTTCGCGGCAGCCGATTTGTGGTTATCGTCGTCGTCGGCCAGGACGGACATTCCTTCAACCGTATCGATCATTCTACGCAACTCCTGCCCCGACCGTTTCGGCCCGCGAGCTGGTGAGGCGCGCGCGAAACGACCGCTCCCGGCGCGGGCTATACCGTCCGCATCTGCACGCGGCAAGCGGCTAGATGAGTGCCGCGCGAATTCGCACGCCGAACCGTTGCGGGACCGGTGACATTAAGACTTTGCTAACCTTTTCCGCGCCATCGTCGCGCGATGTTCATGGCTCCCATCTCCCGTCGACGCGTTCTGGTGCTGGGCGCGCTCAAGACCGCCTTCATAACGGCGGTCGCGCTTGGGCCGGTCATCGCTCCGCACTTTATCTGAGCAGGCTTGAGGCCCCGCAAAACCGGTGCTAAGCGCAGCGTCCATGAACGCCACCGCTCCGAAAAACGAGTTTGTCCCCGAAATCCGCTACACCGACACCACGCGCGTGTGGTGCGACGGCGACGAAGGACCGCTCGGCCATCCCCGCGTCTACATGGAAATGGATCACGGCTACGTCGATTGCGGCTATTGCGACCGGCGCTTCATCCTTTCGGGCGGACCTGCCGACACACGTGACAAATAGGGCCGCAGCGCCCATATCGGGCGCATGACCGATCCGACCCGCCTGTTTTATTCGCAGCTCGACCCGGCCCACGCCGAGCGTGTCGTCGCCGACGTTCTCGCCGGCACCGACGATGGCGAGCTCTACATGCAGCACACCGTCGCCGAGAGCTTCAGCTTCGACGACGGCCGCCTGAAATCCGCAAGCTTCGACACGACGCAGGGCTTCGGCCTGCGCGGCGTTTCGGGTGAAACCACCGCCTTCGCGCACGCCAACGAGATCAGCGAAGCGGCGATCCGCCGCGCCGGCGAAACCGTGGCGCTGGTACGCGGCGGGCATGGCGGTACGCTGGCCGCGCCGCCCGCGCGAACCAACCGCAAGCTCTACGTGGACGACGATCCGATCAGTGCGATCCCCTTTGCGCGCAAGGTGGCGCTGCTGGAGCGAATCGACGCCGCCGCCCGGGCACGCGATCCGCGCGTGGTGCAGGTCTCGGCGTCGCTTACCGCGAGTTGGTCCGCGATCGAAATTCTGCGCGGCGACGGATTCCGCGCGTCCGACATCCGGCCGCTGGTACGCATCAACGTGCAGATCGTCGCCGAGAAGGACGGGCGCCGCGAGACCGGATTCCACGGTATCGGCGGGCGCTATCTCTACGACCAGCTGTTCGAGGACGCGACGTGGGAACGCGCCATCGACATCGCGCTCGCGCAGGCGCTGGTGAACCTCGACGCGGTCGCCGCGCCGGCGGGCGAGATGACGGTGGTGCTGGGGCCGGGCTGGCCGGGCGTGCTGCTGCACGAGGCCGTCGGGCACGGGCTGGAAGGCGATTTCAACCGCAAGGGCGCATCCACCTTTTCCGGCAAGCTCGGCGAGCGCGTGGCCTCGCCCGGCGTCACCATCGTGGACGACGGCAGCCTTGAGCACCGGCGCGGGTCGCTGACGATCGACGACGAGGGCACGCCGACCTCGCGCACCGTGCTGATCGAGGACGGCATCCTGAAGGGCTACATGCAGGACCGGCTGAACGCGCGCCTGATGGGTGTGGACCCCACCGGCAACGGCCGTCGCGAAAGCTTCGCGCACGCGCCGATGCCGCGCATGACGAACACGTTCATGCTGGCGGGCAAGGACGATCCGGCCGAGATTCTCAGCCGCGCCAAATCCGGCATCTACGCCAAGAGCTTCGGCGGCGGACAGGTGGACATCACGAGCGGCAAGTTCGTGTTTTCCTGCACCGAGGCGTACCGGATCGAGAACGGCAAGCTCGGCGCGCCGATCAAGGGCGCGACACTGATCGGATCGGGGCCCGAAGCGATGCAGAAGGTCGTCGCCATCGGCAATGATCTCGAACTCGACGAAGGCGTCGGCATCTGCGGCAAGGGCGGACAATCGGTGCCCGCGGGCGTCGGTCAGCCCACGTTGATGCTGGAAGGACTGACGGTGGGCGGCACCGCCGCCTGAGACGGGAGAGCGAGCACGTGGCGGACTTCTTCGACGCACTGACCGAAGAGCATATCGCATTCGTCAGCCGCCAGCCCGTATTCTTCGTGGCGACCGCCGCGCCGGACGCACGCATCAACCTCAGCCCCAAAGGCTATGATTGCTTTCGCGTGCTCGGGCCGAAACGCGTCGCCTATCTCGATCTCGGCGGCTCGGGAAACGAGACGCACGCGCACCTCGCGGCGGACGGGCGCATCACCATCATGTTTTGCGCGTTCGACAACCCCGCGCTCATCTTCCGCATCTACGGACACGGCAGACCGGTGCTTCCCCAAGACCCCGACTGGGAGGCGCTTGCGACGCATTTCACGATACTGCCGGGCACACGGCAGATCTTCGACATCACAGTGGAGAGCACGCAGACGAGCTGCGGCTGGGGCGTGCCGCATATGACGCTGGAGCGCGAGCGCCAGACGCTGGTGAAATACCATCGGCAGGCCGGGACGGATCCTCGGTCGTGGTTGAAACGCCGCGCGGACCGGACTCGCAGCATCGACGGGCTGCCGATCCGCGTTACCGATCGCTACGTGAGCGAAGACGCCTGATGCCGCTGGTGATGGTTCGCGAATATGCAGGGCGCATCGACGCCGATGTGGCCCGCCTTGCGCTCGAAGCGGCGGACATTCCCGCCGTACTGTTCGATGCCGGCATGGCCAGTCTCGGGCTCGGGCCCATCGCATCCGCCCGCCTCATGGTGGAGGAGAGCGATCTTTCCCGTGCGCGGCAAATTCTTGACGACAGCGACGATTAAATTTTCGTCAATTTTCTCGCCTAGAATCTAGGCGGACACTCTCCATCGCCTAATTTTTAATCACAGCTCACGCTGAGCGTGGCGGGAGTCGCCTGTTTTGCTGCGGTGCAGCAGTTGGCACGCATCCTGCAAAACGCCTCCCCGGCACAACCACAGGAGGGGGCAAGGCATGAAGCTGATCATTGCTATCATCAAGCCGTTCAAGCTCGATCCGGTACGGGAAGCCCTGAGCGACATCGGCGTGCAGGGTCTGACCGTCACCGAGGTAAAAGGTTACGGGCGCCAGAAGGGCCACACCGAGGTCTACCGCGGCGCGGAATACACCGTGAATATGGTCCCGAAACTCAAGCTTGAGATCGTCGTTACCGACGACCTTGCTCCGCGCGTCGTTGAAACCATTTCCGCCGCGGCTGCGACCGGAAGCATTGGCGACGGCAAGATCTTCACGCTCGACGTCGGCGGCGCGGTGCGCATCCGCACGGGCGAGACCAACGAAACCGCTCTTTAGAAGACTGGGGGTAAGGAATGAAACCAACTCTTGGATTGGCAGGACGCGCGCTGGCTTTCAGCGCCCCGCTGCTGTTTTCACTGCCGGCCTTCGCACAGGAAGCGGCTGCGGCCGTGCCGGTTCCCGATAAAGGCGACACCGCCTGGATGATCATGGCGACGGTGCTCGTCATGGCCATGATCGTCCCCGGCCTCGCGCTGTTCTATGGTGGCCTCGTCCGCACCAAGAACATGCTCTCGGTGCTCACCCAGATCATCGCCGTGGCGAGCCTCGCGATGGTCCTCTGGGTGATGTTCGGCTACGGTCTCACGTTCGGCGGTGACGCGAACCAGTTCCTTTCCACCGGCAAGTTCTTCCTTGCGGGCGTGACAGCGGATTCGACCGCCGCGACCTTCACGGACGGCGTGGTGATCCCGGAATTCGTGTTCATCGCCTTCCAGATGACCTTCGCGGCGATCACCGTCGCGCTCGTGGTGGGCGGCCTTGTCGAACGCATGAAGTTCTCGGGCCTGATGGTCTTCGCGATCGTCTGGCTGTTCATCGTCTACTACCCGATCGCACACATGGTCTGGTATCTCGGCGGAACGGATGAGGCGACCGGCCTGATCTTCGGCTGGGGCGCGCTGGACTTCGCCGGCGGTACGGTCGTCCACATCAACGCCGGTGTCTCGGCGCTGGTCGGCGCGATCATCCTCGGCAAGCGCATCGGCTACCAGAAGGAAGTCATGGCGCCGCACTCGCTGACCATGACGCTGATCGGCACCGGCCTCCTCTGGGTCGGCTGGTTCGGCTTCAACGCCGGCTCGGCGCTCGAAGCCAACGGTTCGGCGGGCCTGGCGCTCATCAACACCTTCGTCGCCACGGCTGCCGCCGTCCTGTTCTGGATGCTCACCGAGCGTGTGCTCGGCCACAAGAGTTCGCTGCTCGGTGCCTGCTCGGGCGCCATCGCGGGCCTTGTGGCGATCACGCCGGCGGCGGGCAACTCCGGTCCGTTCGGCGCCATCCTGCTCGGCGCGATCGCGGCCATCGCCTGCTGCATCTTCGTGATGAAGATCAAGGCGAAGCTCGGCTTCGACGACTCGCTCGACGCGTTCGGTATCCACGGCGTGGGCGGCATCATCGGTTCCATCGGCACGGCTGTCACCATGCTGCCGGCGCTCGGCGGCCCGGGTGCTGAAGACTATGCCATGGGCGCCCAGCTCATCATCCAGATCCAGGCGGTCTTGGTCGCCATCATCTGGGCAGCGGTGGGCTCGGCGATTGCCTTCGGTATCGCCAAGGTCGTCACCGGCCTCCGCGTCACCGAGGAAGTCGAGCGCGAAGGTCTCGACCTCGGCGAACACGGCGAACGCGCCTACAACTACTGAGTTCAGTACCTGCGTAAAATCCCGGGGCGGTGTGGGCGACCACGCCGCCCCTCTCCTTTTCGGATCAGATATCCGAAGGCTTTCGGCGCAGCGCCTTCACCTTGCCGCGCCCGGTCTTGGCGTCGGTGCGCCGCGCCTTCGCTGCCTTGCCCGGCTTCGTCTTGACGCGCGGGGTCGGCGGCACCGCGGCTTCCGAGAGCAGCGCGACGAGACGCGCCTCCGCATCCTCGCGGTTCATCTCCTGCGTGCGAAAACGATCGGCGCGCAGCACGATCACCCCCTCCAGCGTCAACCGCCGCCCCGCAAGCCGCGCGGCCCGGCGCTTCACCGCCTCGGGCAACGACGGCGAACGCGCGAGATCGAAGCGCAGCTCTACCGCGGTCGAAACCTTGTTGACGTTCTGGCCGCCGGGGCCGCTCGCGCGGATGAAGCTGAGCGTGATCTCGGACGGATCGATCGCGAGCCCGCGCCCGATGGAGATCATTCGGCGGGCTCAGCCACAAGCCGTGCCTGCCGCTCTGCCCAGCGCGCCTTGATCGTCTCCGACGTGTCGCGGCTGCCATCGTGGCTCCAGCCCGGCGGCTTCACCATGTAGTTCCAGCGCGCGGCCCACGTTGGCGCGTGCCACACGTCCTTCGCGATGCCGATCCATTCGTGGAACGCTGTCCACAGCACATTGAAGCTGCCGAGATTCTTGACGATGCCGTAGCGGCAAGGCTCGTCGTCGCGCTCGGGCTCGAACGTGCCGAACATCCTGTCCCAGATGATGAACATGCCCGCGTAGTTCTTGTCGAGATAGCGCGGGTTCGTCGCGTGATGGACGCGGTGGTGCGAGGGCGTATTCATCACCGCCTCGAACCAGCGCGGCATCCGGCCGACAACCTCCGTATGAATCCAGAACTGGTAGACGAGGTTGATCGCGGAAGCGAACAGCACCATCGCCGGATCGAAGACGAGGAACAGCGGCATCCGGAAGATGAAGGCGAGCGCGATGAAGCCCGTCCACGTCTGCCGGAGCGCCGTGGAGAGATTATAATGCTGGCTCGAATGGTGGATGACGTGCGCGGCCCAGAACCAGCGAACGCGGTGCGCGCTCCGGTGGAACACATAGTAGGCGAGGTCGTCCGCCAGAATGCAGAGCGCGAACACCCACCAGTGCCAGCCGAGATCGACAATCGCGAACTGATGCAGCCAGTAGGCCGCCGCGATCACTGCGCCGCCCGTGATAAGGCCGGCGATCGTGCTGCCGAAGCCCATGACGAGCGAGGTGGCGGTATCGCGCCACTCATACTCGCCGCGTCCGCCGAAGCGAATCCAGAGGACCTCCGCCACCATCAGCAGGATGAACGCCGGAATGGCGAGCGCAACGGGATCGGGCAAGTCCATCGATCTTATCCAGCCTGTGCCCGCAGCCGCGCGGCAAGCGTTTCCACCGCTTCCGCACCGATCCGCAGGCGAACCGCGCCGAACATGGGATCACCGCTCTCCACGATCAAGTCAGCGCTTTCGACAGTCACCCGCACCGGCGCAGCGAGCCCGCGCACCGCCCAGTGCGATCCGTGCGGTTTGATGAGCGCGAAGCGCCCGCCCTGCCCCGAAACCAGCGCGCCGCCGTCTGCGCCGACCGCGACATCCTCCGACACGAACCCGGCAAGCGTGAACTCGGCGAGATCGGCCGCCGCCTTTGCATCAAGGCCTGCCGCGGGACGCTGCGCGCCAAGCCAGCGCGCCAGCAGGACCACGAGCGCGATGCCGCCGATCGAGATCAGCGTCTGGCCGAGCATGACGTTACCGCGCAGCCATCTGCTGCATGACGCCATAGATCGGCGACAGGTCGTATCCCGCGGCGCGCGCAGCCTCCGCGAGCGCATCGGCATCCTTGCCCGCCGATGCTTCGGCAAGGCCCCACAGCATCGTCGAGCGCGTGCCCGAACGGCAAAACATCAGCGTGTTCTGCCCTTCGAGCGCCTTGCGCACGGCTTCGATCATGTCAGGCGTGATGCCGCCGTGCGACATCGGGATATAGGCGTAAGCGAGCCCTTCGGCCGCCGCCGCCGCCGCGATCGTCTCACCCGGGGGCTGATCGGGCGCTTCGCCATCCGGCCGGTTGTTGATGATCGCGGTGAAGCCCGCCGCCTTCGCGGCGCCGACATCGGCAGCCGTGATCTGCGGCGCGACCGAAACGGTTTCGCTGAGCTTCAGGAACATGGTTTCCTCCACAAGGGCCGGGCACGGGCGTGCAAGGCGTTCATGCCTCGTCTATCGTGTACGAACGAGACTGGCGACCAAAACAGCATGGGAGGCGCCCTATCAACATTCCCAATCTGCTCACCATCTTCCGGCTGCTCCTTGTGGCGCCAATGGCGCTGTACCTGATTTCGGGCGACCTGACGCGCGCAGGCATCCTCTTCGCCGTCGCTGCCGTCACCGATGCCGTGGACGGCTGGATCGCGCGGCGGTGGAATGTCATCACGACGTTCGGGCGGCTGATGGACCCGATTGCCGACAAGCTGCTCGTCGGCACGGCCATCGCGCTCCTGTGGTGGACGGGGCTGCTGCCGGGCTGGTTCGCACTCGTCGTCGCGGTACGCGAGAGCTTGGTGCTCGCCGCAAGCGTCTGGGCCCGCGCGCGTGGGCACGCCGATGAGTTGCGCCCCGGCCCTTTCGGGAAGGCGGGGAACGCCGTGCAGATGCTGCTCGTGGCGCTGATCCTGCTACCGCTGTCGCCCGCGCTCAAATCACCACTTCTGCTGCAAGCCCTGATGATTGCAGCAACTTTCCTGACGATCGTTTCGGCCGTACACTATGCACAGCGCTGGAAACGCGCTCGGCACGGAACGGGTGCGTAATGTCCCGTATGCCACGCGCTCTACCCGGCTTTCGAAAGGGGCGCGATTGAAACCGTCATCATTTGCAGGGCATGAGCGGCCGGCGCGAGCGGGGGCATCGCGCGGTAAGGCGGCAATGAGGTTGGCGAACATGACACTTCGATTCGCTCTGGCGGCGGCCCTCGCGACCGGATCGGCCGGCGCATCGGCGGCAACGCTCGCGGTCGGCGGAAACGGCGCCTATGCGACGCTCACCGAAGCAGCGCGCGATACCAAGGCCGGCGATACGATCGTCCTCGCCCCCGGGCTCTACGAGGGCGCGCGCTTCCATGCCGACGGCCTCACCATCCGTGCTGCGGCAGACGCGCTGCCCGGCAGCGTCGTGGTGGGCGGCGAAGCGGTGGGCGGCAAGGGCCTGTTCGTCATTTCCGGCGATGACGCGACGATCACGGGACTCACGTTCGAAGGCGCCCGCGCGGCGGACGGCAATGGCGCGGGCATTCGCGCCGAAGGGTGCAACCTCACCGTGACCGACACCCGCTTTATCGGGAACGAGATGGGAATCCTTGCGAACAGCGTGGATGGAAGCGTGCTGACCGTGCGCCGTTCGCGCTTCACGGAGACGGCAAGCCGCGCGCCGGACCGCGTGGGCCATGCCGTTTATGCGAACGGCATCGCACGGCTGGTGGTGACGGGATCGACGTTCGAGCGCGGTGCGCGCGGCCATTATATCAAATCCCGCGCGCTCGATACGCGGATTACGGGAAATCGGATCGACGACACGAACGGCTCGGCCTCCTACCTCATCGATCTGCCGGAGGGCGGCGCGGCCACGATCGCCGATAACCTCCTCGTGAAAGGCCCTCGCCCCGACAATTGCTGCACAGCGATCGCCTATGGCTTCGAGATGCAAAAGGGCGGCAGCTACGCGAATCCGCCCGGGCCCGTGCGCGTGTACGGCAACCGCTTCGTGAATCGCGCGCCGGGCACCGTTACGTTCTTCGCCAACCGCTCGGCGCCCGCCAACACCGGGACGCTTTCCGACAACGAGATGATCGCGGAGCGGGGCCGCGTCGTCGCAGCGACGGGGAACGCGACGGTGAACGGCAAGGCCGCACCGGCCAGCCATTTTTCGGATGCCGCAGCGTTCGCGGAAATGGCCCTGAAACCGCCGATGTCAGGCATATTCGCGCTGCTCGGCTTCGGGCTTGCAGGCATCATCGTGGGGCGGCGGAAACCCGCCACCCAGCGCTGAAACCTTACTCCGCCGCTTCGGACATTCCGGCGGGCGGCATGTTGTGGCCGAGCAGGCGCAGCACATCCGCCGCGCACTCGACGACGTTGGTGCCCGGCCCGTAGATGCCTTGCACGCCGGCGTCGCGCAGGAAGTCGTAGTCCTGCGGCGGGATGACACCGCCCGCGATCACCTTGATGTCGCTGCGGCCGTTTTCCCGCAGGCCCCGGATCAGTTCCGGGATCAGCGTCTTGTGTCCCGCAGCGAGCGACGAGGCTCCCACGACGTCAACGGCGCTTTCGAGCGCCAGCACGACGGTTTCCTCGGGGGTCTGGAAGAGTGGGCCTGATACAACGTCGAAACCCATGTCGCCGAAGGCCGACGCGATGACGTTGGCGCCCCGATCGTGCCCGTCCTGCCCCATCTTGGCGACGAGGAGCTTCGGCTTGCGCCCCAAGCGGCGCTCGACCGCCTTCACGCCGTCCACCACTTGCTCCCAGCGTCTGTCGCCCTTGTAGGGCGCCGCGTAGACGCCCTTCACGGGTGTCGGCGTCGTGCCATAACGCTGAAAACTCTCTTCCATCGCGGAGGAAATCTCGCCGAGCGTGGCGCGGGCGCGCGCGGCTTCGACGGCGAGCGCGAGGAGGTTGTTCTCGATGCTCGAAGGCTTCGCGGCACCATCGCGCAGCGCATCGAGCGCCGCGCGGCAGGCCGCCTCGTCGCGCGACGCCTTCACGGCGTTGATACGCGCGATCTGGCCCTGACGGACCTTGTCGTTGTCGACTTCGAGCGTCTCCAGAAGGTCTTCATTGGCGAGCCGGTATTTGTTGACGCCGACGATGACGTCTTCGGCCCGGTCCACGCGCGCCTGACGCGCGGCGGCGGCCTCTTCGATCATCGCCTTGGGCCAGCCCGCCGCCACGGCCTTCGCCATGCCGCCTTCGGCCTCGACACGCTCGATGATCTCCCACGCCTTGTCGACGAGGTCCTGCGTCAGCGCCTCGACATAGTAAGAGCCGCCGAGCGGATCGACGACCTTCGTCATCCCCGTCTCTTCCTGGATGACGATCTGCGTGTTGCGCGCGATGCGGGCCGAGAAATCGGTGGGCAGCGCGATCGCTTCGTCGAGCGCATTGGTGTGGAGCGACTGCGTGCCGCCAAGCATCGCGGCCATCGCCTCGATCGTCGTGCGGATGACGTTGTTGTAGGGGTCCTGCTCGGTCAGCGACACGCCGGAAGTCTGGCAATGCGTGCGCAGCATTTTCGAGCGCTCGTCCTTTGCGCCGAGGTTCGTCATCACCCGGTGCCAGAGCACGCGCGCGGCGCGCAGCTTCGCGATTTCCATGAAGAAGTTCATGCCGATGGCGAAGAAGAAGCTGAGCCGGCCGGCGAACTTGTCGATATCCAGCCCGCTGG
>ERZ1645185.193-NODE-193-length-26862-cov-12.534935_pt1 | contig 26862 bp, 18 predicted proteins | sample MGYA00575351_ERZ1645185 | MGnify/ENA primary metagenome ERZ1645185 (study PRJEB40838, sample SAMN11284767) | freshwater sediment metagenome | isolation source: river sediment | host: Sediment | place: India: Jana village, Kanpur | collected 2015-12-17 ... | reverse complement strand
AGGCCGATCACGCCTTCGACGATGGCGCGGTCCTGCGCATCGTCGAGCATGTGGTTCACGAAGGATCGGTCGATCTTCAGCACGTCGACGGGCAGCTGCTTCAGGTAGGTGAGTGTGGAGTAGCCGGTGCCGAAATCGTCGAGGGCGAAGCGGACCCCCAGTTCACGGCAGCGCGCCAGCAGGGCGGACGTGGCTTCGATGTCGGCATGTGCGGCCGTCTCCAGCACCTCCAGCTCCAGGGCGCTGGCCGGTGCGTCCGGGAAGCGTGCCAGCAGTTCGGCCAGGCGCTGCGCGAAGTCCGGCTCCTGCAGATGGCGCGCCGAGACGTTCACGCTGACCGAGATGTCGTGTCCTTCGCGTCGCCATTGCGCCAGATGCTCCAGCGCCTGGCCCAGCACCCAGTCGCCCACCCGCGACGATAGGCCGGTGTTCTCGATCAACGGTAGAAACTGCGCCGGGGCGATCAGCCCGTGCTGCGGATGATCCCAGCGCAACAGCGCCTCCAGTCCGAGGACGACGCCGCGCCGCATGTCCACCTTGGGCTGGTAGTGCAGAGTGAACTCGCGCTTGTCCAGTGCCTCCTGCACGCGGCCGATGGCCATCACGCGCTCTTCGTTGCGCCGGCGGTTTTCCGGGTCGAAGAACTGGTAGCCGTTGCGGCCGGCCTGCTTGGCGCCGTACATCGCATGGTCGGCATGGCGCAGCAGCGTGTCGGCATCGCTGCGGTCGATCGGGTACACCGTGATGCCCATGCTCGCGGTGACCTGCACCGGGTCGACGCCAGGGTCCACCACGTAGGGTTGCGCCACCACGCGCAGCACGCGCTCGACAGCCAGCCGGGACTCCTCCATCGTCGAGGCGCGCAGAAGCAGCACGAACTCGTCGCCCCCCAGGCGGCCCGCCGCGTCGGACCAGAGTTCGTTGCTGCGCAACGCGCTGCGCAGCCGTCCCGCCAGCTCGATCAGCAGCCGGTCGCCCGCGGCATGACCGAAGCGGTCGTTCACCGGCTTGAAGCGGTCCAGATCCAGATAGCACACCGTGAGCAGGTGGCCGTCCGCGTCGGCCGCGGTCATCGCCTGCGTCAGCATCTGCATCAGGCGTGCACGGTTGGGCAGGCGCGTCAACTCATCGAAGTGCGCCTGCCGCTCCAGGCGGTCGCGCTGCTGGCGCTGCTCGGTGATGTCGGTGATCACCAGCACGTGGTACTGCACCTGTCCGGCCGCGTCGCAAACGGTGGAGATGGTCACCTGCAGCGTGCAGGCCTCGCCGTTGCGGCGACGTTCGACGACCTCGCCGCGCCACCGGCCGGTGCTGCGCAGACTCGACCACATCAGCAGCCGCTGCTGACGCACCAGCGGGTCCGCTGGCGAAGGGCGCAGCATCGCCGGCACGCTGCCGATCAGCTCCTCGCGGGTCACGCCCAGAATCTGCGTGTAGGCCGGGTTGAGGTCGACCACGCGCAGTTCGGCGTCGGCGATCAGCAAGCCTTCGTGCAGATGCTGGAACAGCCCGGATGACAGGCGCTGTCGCTCGCGCGCGTCGTGCAGCTCGCTGCTGTCCGACAGCGTGGCGATCAGCCGCGCCGCCTGGCCATGATGGTCGCGCTCCACGACCAGAACCTGGACGTCCAGCCAGCGCCAGCCCTCGGCCGCGCGCACGCGCACCTCGCGATGCGCCCGCGACTGCGCGCCGTGCCGCAGCTGATCCAGTGCGCGTTGCAGGTCGCCGCGGTCCTCGTCGTGCAGACAGGCCATCCAGGCCGCCAGCGAGGACGATTCAATTCCGCTGAGCTCCTTCCATTTGGCCGAGGTGCGCCCCTGGTCATGGCCGGGGCGCCACTCGGCGACGCCCAGCCCGGCGCCTCCAAGCGCCAACAACCAGCGTCGCTCGACGCCCTGGCCTTCACGCGTCAGCAGATGTACCCCCAGCACGCTGAGCAGCACCGTGGCCGCAAAGGACAAAGCGGGTGCCAAGGCGCCGGTGGCGGGCAGCAGCGCAAAGACGCCCAGCCCCTGCGCGCCACCCCAAGAGGCAACCATCGCCAGCAGCGCCCCGGCTGCCGAGGCCACACCGATGCCTGCGACCACGGTCAGGGCTGCCAGCAGCGCCATGGGCAGGCTGGCCAGCACCAGGAGCCAAGCGCCCTGCGTGGCGGGTAAGCTGAAGGCGAGCAGGGCGCTCAGCAGCAAACCCAGCAGCAACCACAGGCTGGCATTGCGGCGCGGCGATTCGAGTGCACGACGAAGCGTCGAGCGATTCATGGAAATCAGGGGGAGCGCTGCCAGCAGCGCACCGGCCCAGCGGCCGAGCACGGCCAGCGGCAGGCTGCTGGATGCGGCAGGCGGCGATGACGCGCCCCACGCGGCCAGCAGCGCGGTACTCACGAGCGTACCTGCCAGGGCTGCCGCCAGGCACAACACCACCAGCAGCCCGATGTCACGGCGCCGATCCAGGCCTGGATCGAAGCGCAGTCGCCGAAGCGCCCAGGCTCCCAATGCGGCCCCGACGAGGTCGGCCACGACCAAGGACGCAACCAGCGCACGTGAACTGCTCGCGTCGGCCAGCAAGGCCATGGCAGCAAGACCTACGCCTAGCAGGCCGACCCATGCACCCCAGCGCAGGAATGCGGCCAGCAGCAAGCCCAGCGGAATGCACAGCGGCGTGTCCGGTCCGGACAGCCCGATGCACACCTGAACGGCAAGCCCATAGGCCAACGCGACGATCAGCATTCGCTGCAGTCGCAACGGCAGCGACGTCCCTACAGAAGCCGGCGCGGCAACGGTTTGGGAGTCGTGAAAGGGAGTCATTGCAGACCGAGACGCAGCACGCGACCGATCCTAAGCATTGCACCACCGCGCGGCTGAGGGACAAGCCCTGCCCCTAGATTGAAGGGGCAGCATGTCGCGCCGATTCTCGAAACTCCGCTTGCCGGCTCGAATACCCGCTGCGACGACGGGTGCCACGGTATCTCGAGTCGGAAGCTTCAGACGGCGAAATCGCTGAGCTTGGCGCCCGCGGCCAACGCCTGTTTCAACCACCGGGGTTGCAGACCGCGGCCAGACCAAGTATCTCCCGTGCTGGCATCGCGGTACTTGGGGGCGACTTTGCCGCCGGCCCGTTTCGGGGACGCAGCTTTTGCGGAGATGTCGGCCGGCGTCAAACCATGTTCGGCCATCAAAGCGCGCACTCTGGCGATGGCGTCTGCCCGTTCGGCCCGCTGTGCTTCGGCGATTTGCTGTTCTATCGCCGCCTTTTGGGCGAGAAGTTCACTGACGGTTGTCATGAAGAGGAATCCCGCAATATTGGAATGTTCTTGGATTATCTCCTTACCCGGATCCAAAATGCACAACAACGGGTATCAGGGGATACCCGAAGCCGTTGTGGCGTCAGCAGATAGCAGCCCGGCCTTCAAGCCGACGGCGGCACGTAGCCCGCTGGCTGCTCCGCGCCGGCTCCAAAGAAGAACTGCTCCATCTGCCGTGCCAGATACTGACGCGCACGGGCGTCCGCGAGATTCAGCCGGTTTTCGTTGACGAGCATCGTCTGGTGGCGCTTCCACATCTCGAAGGCCTCCTTGCTGACGTTATCGAAGATGCGCTTGCCCAAATCTCCCGGATAGGGCGCGAAGTCCAGTCCAGGGGCTTCCTTCTTCAAGTAGATGCATTGCACCATGCGTGTCATCGTCGACCTCCATGCAGGCTTTGGGTTTGGGGTTTCAGGCCAGTTTCTTGACGAGTACCGCCGAGCGACGGTCCCAGTTGTAATTCTTCTTGCGTGCCTCGGGTAACTGGTCGGGATCGGACTGGACGAAACCCCGCTTGATAAACCAGTGCATCGTGCGCGTACTCAGCACGAAGATGCTGGTCAAACCCAGCGAACGCGCCTTTTGCTCGATGTGCTTGAGTATTCGCTCCCCGTCGCCCTGACCCTGCACATCCGGCGAAACCGTCAGTGCCGACATCTCGCCAGTACGGGCTTCGGGATAGGGGTACAGCGCCGCGCAGCCGAAAATGATGCCGTCGTGCTCGATGACGCTGTAGTTGGCAATGTCACGCTCGATCTCGGTGCGTTCGCGCCGCAGCATGGTCCCGTCGCGCTCGAAGGGCTCGATCAGTTGCAGGATCGCGCCGACGTCGTCGGCCGTGGCCTCGCGCAGGCTTTCCAGCTTCTCGTCAACGACCATCGTGCCGATGCCGTCGTGAGTAAAGATCTCGAGCAGCAGCGCGCCGTCGCGCGCGAAGGGCAGGATGTGCGAGCGCTCGACGCCGCCTTCGCAGGCGCGCACGCAGTGCTGCAGGTAGAACGCCGTGTCGCTGGGCTGCGTGGCGCTGGGCAACCTGGCCAGCATGCGCTTGGCGTCGGCCAGCGCCAGCTCGGTATCGATCGGGCTCTCCGGATCGTCCTGCCGCTCGCGTATGCCGGGCACCTCGGTCATGAAGAGCAGCTTGTCGGCGTGCAGCGCGATGGCCGTGCTGGTGGCCACGTCCTCCATCGTCAGATTGAAGGCCTCGCCTGTGGGCGAGAAGCCGAAGGGGCTGAGCAGCACCAGCGCGCCGATGTCGATGGCGCGGCGGATGGCCAAGGCATCCACCCGCCGTACCAGGCCGCTGTGCATGAAATCCACGCCGTCGACGATGCCCACCGGACGGGCGGTGAGGAAGTTGCCCGACACCACGCGCACGGTGGAATTGGCCATCGGCGTGTTCGGCAACCCCTGTGAGAACGCCGCCTCGATCTCGAAACGCAACTGGCCCGCGGCCTCCTGCGCGGCGTCGAGCGCCACGGCGTCGGTGATGCGCAGGCCGTGGCTGAAGCGACTCACGTGCCCCTTGGCGGCGAGCTGCTCGCTGACCTGCGGGCGAAAGCCGTGCACCAGCACCAGCCTGACGCCCATGGCCTGCAGGATGGCCAGATCCTGAACGAAGTTGTTCAGCTTGCCGGCCTGGACCAGTTCGCCGGCCATGGCCACCACGAAGGTCTTGCCGCGGTAGGCGTGCATGTACGGCGCCACTGCGCGGAACCACGGCACGAAGGTGTGGGGGAAGACAAGGCTCACCCGATGGATTGTGCCGCAGCCCCCTGGCCACCACAGGCTGCGCAGGGTGCCGCGGATAATCCGCGGCCCGTGACGCAGCGCCCCGCATCCCCCGTTCCGCCGATCGCGTTTCCCGAGTCGCTGCCGGTCAGTGCGCGGCGCGACGAGATCGCGCGCGCGCTGCAGCAGCACCCGGTGGTCATCGTCTGCGGCGAGACCGGCTCGGGCAAGACCACGCAGCTGCCGAAGATCGCGCTGCAACTGGGCCGCGGTCTGGGCGCCGGCGGCAAGGGGCTGATCGGCCACACACAGCCGCGGCGCATCGCCGCGAGTTCGGTGGCAAAGCGCATCGCACAGGAGCTGGATTCGCCTTTGGGCGAGGTGGTGGGCTTCAAGGTGCGCTTTCAGGACCGGCTGCAGAGCGGCGCCTCGGTCAAGCTGATGACCGACGGGATCCTGCTGGCCGAGACGCAGAGCGACCCGCTGCTCAATGCCTACGACACGCTGATCGTCGACGAGGCGCACGAGCGCAGCCTGAACATCGATTTCCTGCTCGGCCACCTGCGGCAGATCCTGGCCCGGCGGCCGGACCTGAAGCTGATCGTCACCTCGGCCACCATCGATGCGGAGCGTTTTGCCGCACATTTCGCGGGCGCGCAGGGGCCGGCGCCGGTGATCCAGGTCTCTGGGCGGCTGTTCCCTGTCGAGATCCGCTGGCGCCCCTTCGAAGACAACCGCCAATACGGCCTGGACGACGCCATCGCTGACGCCATCGACGAACTGTGGCGCGAGGGCGGCGCGGGCGACGTATTGGTGTTCCTGCCCGGCGAGCGCGAGATCCGCGACGCTGCCGACCACCTGCGCCAGCACTTCGCCAAGGCGCAGCGCGGCGGGCCGGCACCGGAGGTGCTGCCGCTCTTCGCCCGGCTGTCGCAGGCCGAGCAGGACCGCGTCTTCGAGGTGGGCAACGGCCGGCGCATCGTGCTCGCCACCAACGTGGCCGAGACCTCGCTCACCGTGCCGGGCATCCGCTACGTGGTCGACAGCGGGCTGGCACGGGTCAAGCGCTACAGCTACCGCAGCAAGGTGGAACAGCTGCAGATCGAGCCCATCAGCCAGGCGGCGGCCAACCAGCGCGCCGGCCGCTGCGGCCGCGTGGCCGACGGCATCTGCATCCGGCTGTACGACGAGGCCGGCTTTGCCGCGCGGCCGAAGTTCACCGACCCTGAAGTTCTGCGCTCGTCGCTCGCCGGCGTGATCCTGCGCATGAAGTCGCTGCGCCTGGGCGCGGTGGAGGACTTTCCGTTCCTGGAGGCGCCGCCTCGCAAGGCCATCGCCGACGGCTACGCGCTGCTGGCCGAGCTCGGCGCGGTGGACGAGGGCAACGAGCTGACCGCCACCGGCCAGTCGCTGGCGCGGCTGCCGCTGGACCCGCGCGTCGGCCGCATGATCCTGGAGGCTCGCGATCGGCAGGCGCTGCACGAGGTGCTGATCATTGCCGCGGCATTGAGCGGGCAAGACGTGCGCGACCGGCCGCTGGAGCAGCAACAGGCGGCCGACGAGAAGCACAAGCTCTTCGACGACGAGAAGTCGGAGTTCATGGGTACGCTCAAGCTGTGGCACTGGATCGAGCAGGGTCGCGGCGTCCACGGCCATGCCGGCCAGAAGCACGAAGCCACCGACAGGCACAAGCTTTCCAACCGCCAGCAGGAGCAGCGGCTGCGCGAGCAGTTCATCAGCCCGCGGCGTGTGCGCGAATGGCGCGACATTCACTCTCAGCTGCACACCGTGGTGGCCGAGCATGGCTGGCGGCTCAACGGCACGCCGGCCACCTACGAGCAGATCCACCTGTCGATGCTGGCCGGGCTGCTGGGCAATGTCGGCGTCAAGGCCGAGGACGACGACTTCTATCTGGGCGCGCGCGGCATCCGCTTCTGGCGCCACCCGGGCGTGAACCTGAGCAAGCGGCCGGGCCGCTGGATCGTCGCGGCCGAGCTCGTGGAGACCACGCGGCTCTACGGCCGCGGCCTGGCCGGCATCGAGCCGCACTGGCTGCCGCTGATCGGCGGCCACCTGCTGAAGAAGCAGCTGCTCGAGCCGCACTGGGAGCGCAAGGCGGCCGAGGTGGTGGCGCTGGAGCGGGCCACGCTGTACGGGCTGGTGGTCTATGCCAACAGAAGAGTCAACTTCGGCCGGGTGGACCCCATCGCCGCACGCGAGATCTTCATCCGCCATGCGCTGGTCGATGGCGACTGGGACACCAAGCTACCCTTCCTGGCGCACAACCGCAAGCTGATCAGCCAGGTGCAGGAGCTGGAGCACAAGAGCCGCCGCCAGGACGTGCTGGTGGACGACGCGCTGATCTTCGCCTTCTACGACCAGCAGCTGCCGGCCGACGTGTGTTCGGGCGCCAGCCTGGAGCGCTGGTTTCGCGACGAGGTGAAGCGGCAGCCGAAGCTGCTGCAGCTGTCGCGCGAGGAGCTGATGCGCCACGAGGCCGCCGGCATCACCACCGAGGCCTTTCCGAAGCTGGTGCGGCTGGGCGGCGTCGACTGCGCGGCCAGCTACCTGCACGAACCCGGCGACGAGCGCGACGGCCTGACGGTGACGGTGCCGATCTATGCACTGAACCAGGTGGCCGACGAGCGCTGCGAATGGCTGGTGCCGGGCATGCTGGCGCCGAAGGTGCTGGCGTTGCTGAAGAGCCTGCCCGGCAAGCCGCGCGCGCGGCTGCAGCCGCTGGCCGACGCGGCCGAGAGCTTCGTGCGCGAGGTGCCCTTCGGCCAGGGCTCGCTGACCGATGCGCTGCTGGAGGCCGTGCGCGCGCGCACCCAGCTGCCGCTGCAGCGCGCCGACTTCAAGCTGGACATGGTGCCGGCACATCTGTTCATGAACTTGCGCATCGTCGACGAGCACGGGCGCCAGCTCGGCATGGGCCGGCACCTGGCGGCGCTGAAGGCCGAGCTGGGCACGCAGGCGCGCTCGGCTTTCCAGGCGCTGGCGGCGTTGAAGCGGCCTTCACCGGCCCCGTTGGCCCCGGCGGCGCCGAACAAGGCGGGCGAGGGGCTGGGCGTGCAAGCCACGGTGACCGTGCGGGTGCACAAGTCTGCTGCGTCGATCGAGGCCAAAGCGCCCGAGCGCTACACCGCCTGGAGCTTCGGCGAGCTGCCCGAGCTGATGGAGCTGCGCCAGGGCGCGCAGACGCTGATCGGCTTTCCGGCGCTGATCGACAAGGGCGCGCACGTCGAGATCGAGGTCTTCGACGAGCCCGAGGTCGCCATTGCCCGGCATCGCGCCGGCCTGCGCCGGCTGGTGGCGCTGCACATCAAGGAGCCGATGAAGTACCTGGAGAAGAACATCCCCGACCTGCAGCGCCTGGGCGCGCTGTACATGGGCCTGGGCACGCTGGAGGAGCTGCGTCAGCAGATCGTCGACGTGGCACTGGACCGCGCCTTCCTGGCCGAGCCGCTTCCCACCGATGCGCAAGGTTTCGAGGCCCGCGTGGCCGAAGGCCGCACGCGGCTGAACCTGATCGCGCAGGAAGTGGCGCGCTTGGTGGGCGCGGTGCTGACCGAACACGCCGCGGCCAGCCGCAAGCTGAAGGATTCACGCCCGCCGAAGGACGTGGCCGAGGACATCGCCGCACAGCTGCAGCGGCTGGTGGGCAAGCGTTTCGTCGTCGACACGCCCTATGCGCAGCTGCAGCACCTGCCGCGCTATCTGAAGGGCATCACGTTGCGGCTGGACAAGCTGAAGGCCGACCCGGCGCGCGACGCCGCGCGAATGACCGAGGCGCGCATCGCCGAAGCACGCTGGCTGAAGCGGGTGGTGGAGATGAAGGGCCGCCGCGATGCGCGCCTGGACGAATACCGCTGGCTGCTGGAAGAGCTGCGCGTCAGCCTGTTCGCGCAGGAATTGCGCACGCCGCAGCCGGTCAGCAGCAAGCGGCTGGACAAGGCCTGGAGCCAGCTTTCAAGCTGACTCCAGGCGTTGCGGTGAAGGCTGACATCTGCCCGCAGGGCATGTCATGCCGGAACCACAAGATCCCCTGGAGCCAGCTTTCAAGCTGACTCCAGGCGTTGCGGTGAAGGCTGACATCTGCCCGCAGCGGCATTTCACGCCGGAGCCACAAGCCTGATTGGGCTCAGCTTTCAAGCTGACCCCAGTCCGTAGCTTCAGGCCGGTACCGACGGCAGCCCCGACAGCGCCATCGCCAGTTCGGCCTCATCGTACTGCTGGTCGACCAGCTTGCCGGCGAAGTAGGCCGTGTAGGCCGTCATGTCGAAGTGGCCGTGGCCGCACAGGTTGAAAAGGATGGTCTCGCTGCGGCCCTCTGCCTTGCAGCGCAGTGCCTCGACGATCGCGCCCTTGACTGCGTGGTTGGCCTCCGGCGCCGGCACGATGCCTTCGGCTCGCGCGAACATCACGCCGGCCTCGAAGCAGGCGTTCTGGTGGTAGGCGGTGGCCTCGATCAAGTTCAGCTCCTTCAGGTGGCTGACCAGCGGCGCCATGCCGTGGTAGCGCAGCCCGCCGGCATGGAAGCCCGGCGGCGTGAAGGTGCTGCCCAGCGTGTGCATCTTGGTCAGCGGCGTCAGGTGCGCGGTGTCGCCGAAGTCGTAGGCGAACTTGCCGCGCGTCAGGCTCGGGCACGCCGCCGGCTCCACCGCGACAATGCGCCGCTTCTTGCCACCTCGAAGCTGCTGGCCGATGAACGGGAAGCTGATGCCGGCGAAATTGCTGCCGCCTCCCGTGCAACCGACGATCACGTCCGGGTCGTCCCCGGCCATCTCCAGCTGCAGCATCGCCTCCTGGCCGACGATGGTCTGGTGCAGCAGCACGTGGTTCAGCACCGAGCCCAGCGCGTACTTGGTGTCGTCGTTCGTCGCCGCCACCTCTACCGCCTCGCTGATCGCGATGCCCAGCGAACCCGGATGGTCGGGCCGCTGCGCCAGGATCGCGCGACCGGCATTGGTCTCGTTGGACGGGCTGGCCACGCAGGTGGCGCCGTAGGTTTCCATCAGCGCGCGGCGGTACGGCTTCTGGTCGTAGGACACGCGCACTTGGAAGACCTTGACCTGCAGCCCGAACAGGTTGCCCGCGAAGGACAGCGAGCTGCCCCACTGGCCGGCGCCGGTCTCGGTGCTGAGCTTCTTCACGCCGGCCTGGGCGTTGTACCAGGCCTGCGGCACAGCGGTGTTGGGCTTGTGGCTGCCGGCCGGCGAGACGCCTTCGTACTTGTAGTAGATCTTGGCCGGGGTGCCCAGCACCTTCTCCAGCCGGTGGGCGCGGATCAGCGGGCTTGGCCGCCACAGCTTGAACACTTCGCGCACTGGCTCGGGGATCGGGATCTCGCGCTCGGTGGACACCTCCTGCAGGATCAGCTCCATCGGGAACAGCGGTGCCAGGTCGTCCGGGCCCACCGGCTGCATCGTGCCCGGGTGCAGCACCGGCGCCAGCGGCGCGGGCAGATCGGCGCAGATGTTGTACCAGTGCTTGGGCATCTTGCTCTCGTCGAGCAGGAACTTGGTGGGCGTGCTCATGGGGTCTCCGGGTGACTTGGAATGGGGTACCGATGCTACTGCCGCCCACCGCGGGAAGAAAGCGTCGCGGCGCCAGCGTGTGGCCGCCTTGACGCTGCGCAAGCCCTGCGCCGCCCGGGCTCTACAGAATCGGCCGTTTGCCAACGAATGCAGGCCCCATGAAGCCCTTGATTCCTCTGTTTGCCGGCGCGCTGCTCGCTGCGGCCACGGCCGCGATGGCGCAGACTCGCGGCGGTCCGGTGCCCGGTGATTTCGTCGTCGTCGAGGGTCGTGTCGATCCGGGCACCTACAACGGCTGGAAGATCTTCCACAGCAGCTGCCACACCTGTCACGGCGTGGGTGGTGTGGGCACCGACATCGCGCCGAACCTGGTGCAGAAGATCGGCAACTACACACCCCGGGGCTTTGCCGTCAAGGTGCTCACCAGCTACCGCATCGTGCCGATGTCGCCCGACAGCGGCCCGCCGGAAACGTTGGCCGAACGCGAGGCACTGCTCGAACTGGTGATGAAGCGCGAGCGGCAGGACCGCGGCCAGCCGCTGATGCCCGCCTGGGACAAGGATCCGGCGGTGCCGCCGCACGTGCTGGACCTCTATGCCTACCTGAGCGCGCGCGCCGAAGGCGGCCTGGGTCCGGGTCGGCCCAAGCCGCTGCCGCCGCAGAAACGCTGACCGGTCCGCCGACCGTTCAGCGCAGCAGTTGCAGCGCGCGGTCCAGTCCGCCGTGGGTGATGGACACCAGCGCCTTCTCGCGCACCGCCGGTTTCGGGTGGTAGGCGATCGACAGCCCGGCCGCCAGCATCATCGGCAGGTCATTGGCGCCGTCTCCCACGGCGATGGCCTGTTCGGTGCCGATGCCCATCAGCTCGCACACCTCCAGCAGCACGCGCTTCTTCTCCGCACCGTCGACGATGTCGCCCCAGGGGCGGTCGAAGAGCGTGCCGGTGAGGCGGCCGTTGAAGGTGCCCAGCGTGTTGGCGCGCGCGAAGTCCAGCTTCAGGTGCTGGCGGATGCGCTCGCTGAAGAAGGTGAAGCCGCCGCTGATCAGCAGCGTCTTCAACCCGGCAGCCTGGCACGCGCGCACGAACTCCGGTACGCCGGGATTGAGCTGCAGCCGTTCGTCGTACACCTTCTGCAGCGCGCTTTCCGCCACGCCGGCCAGCATGGCGACGCGGCGCCGCAGGCTGTCCTTGTAGTCGGCGATCTCGCCGCGCATCGCGGCTTCGGTGATCTCGGCCACCTCGGCGCCGCGGCCGGCCACCGCGGCGATCTCGTCGATGCATTCGATGTTGATCAACGTCGAATCCATGTCGAAGGCGACCAGCCGGTAGTCGGCCAGCCTGAGCGGCGGGCTGAGGCCGCGGATGAACAGGCCCGGGGCGTACTCGGTGGCGGACATCGCGGGCCGCTTTGTCAGGCCGTCGCGGCCAATGGCTTGCCCAGCGAGCGCAGCAGGTCGCGCATGAACGCGGCACGCTGCGCGGCTTCGGGGATCTCGCGCTCGATGCGCAGCTTGTCGTTGCCGGCGAGCTTGATCGCACGGTTCTTCTGCACCAGCGAAATGATCGCCATCGGATCCACCGGCGGATTGGCGCGGAAGGCCACGCTCATCAGCTTTGGTCCGGCATCGATCTTCTGCACGCCGTAGGGTTTGGCCAGCACACGCAGCCGGTGCGTGTCGAACAGCGTCTGCCCCTGCGCCGGCAACTTGCCGAAGCGATCCGTGATCTCTTCGAGCAGCGCATCGATCGCCTCGGGCCGGTCGGCCGTGGCCAGGCGCTTGTAGAGGCTCAACCGCACATGCACGTCGCCGCAGTAGGCGTCGGGCAGCAGGGCCGGGGCATGCAGGTTGATCTCGGTGGTGGCCCCGAACGGGCTCATCAGGTCGGGCTCGCGGCCGGCCTTCAGCGCGCTGACAGCCTCCGACAGCATGTCGTTGTAGAGTTGGAAGCCCACTTCCATCATGTTGCCGCTCTGGCTCTCGCCCAGCACCTCACCGGCGCCGCGGATCTCCAGGTCGTGCATTGCCAGGTAGAAGCCCGAACCGAGTTCCTCCATGGCCTGGATCGCGTCCAGGCGCTGCGCCGCCTGCTTCGTCAAGCCCTGCAGGTCGGGCACCAGCAGGTAGGCATAGGCCTGGTGGTGGCTGCGGCCGACGCGGCCGCGCAGCTGGTGCAGCTGCGCCAGGCCGAACTTGTCGGCGCGGCTGATGACGATGGTGTTGGCGCTGGGCACGTCGATGCCGGTCTCGATGATGGTCGAGCACAGCAGCAGGTTGTGGCGTTGGGCGACGAAGTCGCGCATCACCGCCTCCAGCTCGCGCTCGGGCAGCTGGCCATGGGCCACGGCGATGCGTGCCTCGGGCAGCAACTCGGCCAGCTGGTTGCGGCGGTTCTGGATGGTCTCGACCTCGTTGTGCAGGAAGTACACCTGCCCGCCGCGCTTCAGCTCGCGCAGCACCGCCTCGCGGATCACCGAGTTGCCTTCCGAGCGCACGAAGGTCTTGATCGCCAGCCGGCGCTGCGGCGCGGTGGCAATCACCGAGAGATCGCGCAGGCCTTCCAACGCCATGCCCAGCGTGCGCGGGATCGGCGTCGCGGTCAGCGTCAGCACGTCCACCTCGGCGCGCAGCGCCTTCATCGCCTCCTTGTGGCGCACGCCGAAGCGGTGCTCCTCGTCGATGATCAGCAGGCCCAGGCGCTTGAACTTCAGACTCTGGCTGAGGATCTTGTGCGTGCCGACGACGATGTCCACGCTGCCGTCCTCGATGCCCTGCATCGCCACAGCTACCTCCTTGGCCGAGCGGAAGCGCGACAGCTCGGCCACCTTCACCGGCCACTTGCCGAAGCGGTCGACCAGCGTCTGGTAGTGCTGCTCGGCCAGCAGCGTGGTCGGCGCCAGGATCGCCACCTGTTTGCCGCCGTGCACCGCGACGAAGGCCGCGCGCAGCGCCACTTCGGTCTTGCCGAAGCCGACGTCGCCGCACACCAGCCGGTCCATCGGCTTCGGGCTGATCAGGTCTTGCACCACGGCATGGATTGCGGCGCGCTGGTCGGCGGTCTCCTCGAAGCCGAAACTCGCGGCGAAGGCCTCGTAGTCGTGCGCGCTGAAGCGGTGCGCGAAGCCCTCGCGCGCGGCGCGGCGCGCGTACAGGTTCAGCAGCTCGGCCGCGGTGTCGCGCACCTGCTCGGCGGCCTTGCGCCTCGCCTTGTCCCACTGGCCCGAGCCCAGCCGGTGCAAGGGCGCCTCCTCGGCGCTGACCCCGGTGTAGCGGCTGATCAGATGCAGTTGCGATACGGGCACGTAGAGCAGGGCCTTGTCGGCGTACTCCAGGTGCAGGAACTCGCTGGCGCCGCCTTCGCCGAGGTCCATGTGCACCAGGCCGTGATAGCGGCCGATGCCGTGGTTGGCATGGACCACCGGATCGCCCACCTTGAGCTCCGAGAGATCCTTGATCAGCGCGTCGACACTGCTGGTCTGCTCCTGCTTGCGGCGGCGGCGCGCTTCGCGTGTGGTGGCGAAGAGCTCGGTTTCGGTGATGAACTGGATCGAGAGCGAGTCGGCGGGCTCCAGCCAGTGGAAGCCCGCGGCCAGCGGCGCCGCGGCAATGGCCACCTTCTCCGGGCCCTGCATGAATTCGTCCAGCGAGGCCACGCTGGGCACGTCGATGCGGTGGTCGCGCAGCAGTTCCAGCAGGCTTTCCCGTCGCCCCTCGCTCTCCGCCACCAACAGCACCCGGTGCGGCGTGCTGTCCAGGTGCTTCTCCAGCCCCGCCAGCGGCTCGGTGGCACCGCGGCTAACGCTGACGTCGGGCAGCGGCCGCGACCACTGCAGCTCGCCCGCGCCGCGCAGCGCCAGCGTGGCATGTGCCGCGGCGCGGGCGAAGAATTCCTCGATGCGCAGGAACAGTTCTTCCGGCGGCAGCACCGGCCTTTCCGGATCGTGCTGCAGGAAGCGGTGGCGCTCGCGCGTGTCAGTCCAGAAGTGCTGCAGGGCCTCGTCGATCTCGCCGTGCAGCACCAAGGCGGCATCTTCACCGATGTAGTCGAACAGCGTCGCCGTCTGCTCGAAGAACAGCGGCAGGTAGTACTCGATGCCGGCCGTGGCCAGGCCCGCACCAATGTCCTTGTAGATGCGGTGGCGGCTCGGGTCGCCGTCGATCTTCTCGCGCCAGCGCGCGCGGAAGGCATTGCGCGCCGCCTCGTCCATCGGGAACTCGCGCCCCGGAAGAAGCCGCACCTCGGGCACCGGGTACAGGCTGCGCTGCGTGTCGGGGTCGAAGGTGCGTATCGAATCCACCTCGTCGCCGAACAGGTCCACGCGGTACGGCACCGGCGAGCCCATCGGGAACAGGTCGATCAAGCCGCCGCGCACCGCGTACTCGCCCGGCGACACCACCTGGCTCACGTGGCTGTAGCCGGCCAGCGTCAGCTGCGCCTTCAGCGCGGCTTCGTCCAGCCGCGACTTCTGCTTGAAGTGGAAGGTGTAGCCGGCCATGAAGCCGGGCGGGGCCAGACGCGTCAGCGCGGTGCTGGCGGGCAGCAGTACGGCGTCCAGCTCGCCGGAGCGCACGCGCCACAGCGTGGCCAGGCGTTCCGAGATCAGGTCCTGGTGCGGCGAGAAGCTGTCGTAGGGCAGCGTCTCCCAGTCGGGAAAGAGCGCCAGGCGCAGTCCGGGCGCGAAGAAGGGCATCTCGTCGAGCAGGCGCTGCGCGTCCGCCGGCTCGGCGCAGAGGATGCACAGCAGCTGTCCGGCATGGCGGCGCGCCAGCGCGTGCCGCGCCAGCAACAGCGCATCGGCCGAGCCTGTGGGGCGCGGCAGCACATGGCGCTTGCCTCGGGCGATCGGGGGAATCTGCATAGGGCTGCGGCAAACACAAAACGCCCGACAACGCGGGTTGTCGGGCGATAGCACGATTGTAGGCAGCGCCGGCTGTTGCCGTGCTGCCCAGGGCTAAGATTCGCGCGTGAACGCCGCTGCCCCTGCGAACCCCTCGATCGACGACGCCCGCTGCTTTGCCCTGGTGCCCTGCGCCGGCGTCGGCGAGCGTGCGGGTCAGGGGGTGCCCAAGCAATACGTGCCGGTGGCCGGGCAGTCCCTGGTGGCGCACACGCTGGATGCACTTGCGCGCGTGCCCGGACTGCAGGCCACGCTGGTGGTGCTGGCCGAAGCGGACAGCCTGTTCGAGTCGCAGGCGCCGGCATTCCGTGGCCCTGGTGCCTGGGTCGCGCGCTGTGGCGGCCCGACGCGGGCCGCCACCGTGGCCGCGGGCCTGGCCGAACTGCGCCGCCGCGGGTCGCGCGCGCACGATTGGGTGCTGGTGCACGACGCCGCACGTTGCCTGCTGCAGCCTGTATGGGTGGAGCGGCTCATCGACGCCTGCCGGCAGGACGCCGTCGGCGGCCTGCTCGCGCTGCCGCTGGCCGACACGCTGAAGCAGGCCGGCGCGGACGGCCGTATCGAACGCACGCTGGATCGCTACGGCAAGTGGCTGGCGCAAACGCCGCAGATGTTCCGTCTGGGCCGGCTGCAGCAGGCGCTGGCGCAGGCGGGCAGCGCCGTCACCGACGAGGCCAGCGCCATCGAGGCGCTGGGCGAGGCGCCGTTGCTCGTGCGCGGCGAGCTGGAGAACTTCAAGGTCACCTGGCCACAGGACCTGGCCCTGGCCGGCCGGCTGCTGGGCCTGCGCAGCGTGGAGGGCGGGAGATGACGATGCGGATTCGCGTGGGCGAGGGCTGGGATACGCACGCGCTGGTGGCCGACCGGCCGTTGGTGCTGGGGGGCGTACGCATCGAGCACAGCCATGGTCTGCTCGGCCATTCGGACGCCGATGCGCTGCTGCACGCGATCACCGATGCGTTGCTCGGCGCGGCCGGTCTGGGTGACATCGGCCGCCACTTCCCGGACACCGATGCGGCCTTCAAGGGCGCGGACTCGACGCAGCTGCTGGCCGAAGCGGCGCGGCGCGTGCGCGCGGAAGGCTGGGACATCGGCAACGTCGACAGCACCATCGTCGCGCAGGCGCCGAAGATGTCGCCTCACATCCCGATCATGCGCGAGCGCATCGCTGCGGTGCTCGGCTTGCTGCCGGAGTGCATCAACGTCAAGGCCAAGACGGCCGAGAAGATGGGCCCGGTGGGAGAGGGCCGCGCCATCGAGGCGCGCGCGGTGTGCCTGCTGCGGCGCGGGTCTTAGGTCGCCGGCGCCTGTTTCAGACGCAGCCGCGCCACCAGCCCACCGTCGGGCGCATTCGACAACTCCAAGGCGCCGCCCATGCGCTGGAGCGACTTCTCCACGATCGCCAGTCCCAGCCCGGCGCCCGTGGCCGCGGTGCGCGCCGCATCGCCGCGGAAGAAGGGCGTGGTCAGATGTCCGAGCTTTTCCGGCGCCACGCCGGGGCCTTGGTCGCGCACGGTGACGATGATCCACGGACCGGTCTTCGCATAGCTGACCGTCACCACGGCGATGCCGGTGTCGGTGCTGCGCCCGTAGCGGCGCGCGTTCTCGAACAGGTTGGCGAAGACGCGGCCGAGCTCCGTGTCGTCGGCCAGCACCTGCAGGTCGATGGCCAGCTGCGATTCGATGCGGATCTCGCTCGGGTCGCGGAAGGCCTGGGCCTCGCGATCGACCAGCGGCGACAGCAGTACCGGGCGCAGCAGCGTCTCGCCCGGCCGCGCGTAGTCCATGAACTTGTCGATGATGGCGTCGAGCTGCTCGATGTCCATCGCCATGTTGCGCTTGGCCTCGTCGTTGGCCACGCTCATTTCCGTCTCCAGGCGCAGCCGCGCCAGCGGCGTGCGCAGATCGTGCGAGATGCCGGCCAGCATCACCGCCCGGTCCTCCTCCACCTTGGCCAGCTCGCGCGCCATGCGGTTGAAGCCGCGGTTCACCTCGCGGATCTCGCTGGTCAGCGTGTTCTCGTCCAGCCGCGAATCGAGGTCGCCCTCGCGGATTCGGCTGGCGGCGAAGGACAGGTCGCGCAGCGGCCGGTTGATCAGCCCGGCCACGCCGGCCGATCCGACCAGCGTGGCCAGCAGTGCGATGCCGACCCAGACGAACCAGGTGCCGCCGGCCAGCGCCGAGACATGCGCCGGCTCGGTGTGCAGCCAGTAGCGATCGCGCTCGATCGAGAAGCCGACCCACAGTCCGGGCTTGCCGTTGACGCTACGCGCCACAACCGAGTCCGGACCCAGCCGCGACATCAGCTGGTCGCTGACGCGCTCGGTGAAGCGGTTGGTGGCGTAGGGTTCCCAGGTGTCGGCCGGCTCGCGCGGCAGCACACGCACGTCCTGCTCGCCGCTCATCGTCTTCAGCAACGTGATGCGGTTGATGCCGTCCACGCTGCCCAGCGCGGTGCGCGAAAGGTTCACCAGATCGGCGGTCTGCTGAGCGGCCTGCACCGCGCGCGGCTGCAGTTCCAGCGCGCTCAGTGTCTGCACCCACGCGAAGACGCCTCCGGCCAGCAGCAGCGCCAGCAGGAAGAAGGTGCGCCAGAAGAGGCTGAGTTCGACGGTAGGACGGGCCACCTGGTTCAGTTGCTTTGCCGAGGGGTGTCACCGAGGCGCGGGCATCGGCCCGCGTGCCCCGACCCGTTGCCGCCGCCGAGGCCCGCAGCCCTCGCCCGACAGCCCCTGGCGCCGCCGTCGCCTAGCGGCTTCGTTCAGCCCTGCGTTCCGTCCGGCACGAACACGTAGCCCACACCCCACACCGTCTGAATGTAGCGCGGTTGCGCCGGGTCGGGCTCGAGCATCTTGCGCAGCCTGGAGATCTGCACGTCGAGGCTGCGATCGAAGGGCTCGAAATCGCGGCCGCGCGCCAGCTGCGCCAGCTTGTCGCGCGACAGCGGCTGGCGCGGGTGTCGCACCAGGGCCTTGAGCATCGAGAACTCGCCCGTCGTCAGGGCGATCTGCTCACCGTTCTTCGACAGGCGTCGCAGCGACAGATCGAACTCGTACGGGCCGAAGCTCACCGTCTGCGCCTCCTGCGACGGGGCGCCCGGCGCTTCCTTTGGCGGCCTGCGGCGCAGCACCGCATGGATTCGAGCCAGCAGTTCGCGCGGATTGAAGGGCTTGGGCAGGTAGTCGTCCGCGCCGACCTCGAGGCCGACGATGCGGTCCACGTCCTCGACCTTTGCGGTCAGCATGATGATCGGCGTGGTGTCCTTGGCGGCGCGCAGGCGGCGGCAGATCGACAGGCCGTCCTCGCCCGGCAGCATCAGGTCGAGCACGATCAGGTCGACGTTCTCGCGGGTCAGCAAGCGGTTCAGCGCCTTGGCATCCTCGGCCAGCAGGACGTCGAAGCCTTCCTGGGCCAGATAGCGGCGCAACAGGTCGCGGATACGCGCATCGTCGTCGACGATGACCAACCGGCTCGGTCGGGCGTTCGTTGCCTGGTTCATTGCGAACTCCGAATTTGTAACAGTGGCATTGTGCAGGCCTTTGCCTGGGGGCTTGGCCTGCTATTGACCGTCAGTTACAGGTCTTTTCCACCCCGAAACAGCGCTGTGTGTCAACCCGTGACCGATGCCACGCGCTACTGAGGGCTGCACACCACACGGAGCATCGATGTCCCACCTTTGCAAGCTGCCAGCGGGCCTGGTGCTGGCGTTGTCGCTGGGCCTCGCGGCGGCGCCGGTGCCGGCCCAGGTCACCGCGTCGGCACCCGAGGCCAACCAGTTGCGGCTGTCGGTGAATGCCAGCAGCGAGATCGTCAACGACCTGCTGATCATCACCTTCGCTGCACAGCGCGAGGCAGCCGACGCCGCCGCGGTGCAGGCGCAGTTGATGCAGGCGCTGCAACCTGCGCTGGCCGAGGCACGCAGGGCCGCGCAGCCGGGGCAGTTGCAGGTCAGTACCGGAAACTTCTCCGTGCAACCCCGCTACGGTCCCAAGGGCGAGACGCTGCGCTGGCAGGGGGTGGCCGAGATGCGTGTCGAAGGTCGCGATTTCGATGCCATCACACGACTGGTCGGCCGAGTGCAGACGATGAGCGTGGCCCAGGTGGGCTATGGCCTGTCGCGCGAAGCGCGCGAGAAGGAGCAGGCCGAACTCGCGCAGCGGGCCATCGCGCGCTTTCGCAGCCAGGCCGAGACCTATGCCAAGGCCTTCGGTTTCGGCAGCTACAGCCTGCGCGCGGTGGAGGTGAACCACGGCGACAACATTCCGCCGGGGCCGCGCTTTCGTGCCGCGTCGGCCGACATGGCGGTGGCCGCGGCGCCGCCCCTGCCCGTGGAGGCCGGCAAGACCACGCTGAGCACCAGCGTCAGCGGTTCGGTGCAGATGAAGTAGCGACGGCGTTGATAGGATCGTCGCTCTAGAGGAAGGGAGTGACGATGGACCAGCCGGTGTTGCGCGAGCTGCAGTGCCTGGACAGCCGCGGCCTGCATCGCATGGCCTACTGGCAGTGGGGCGACGCCGCCAACCCGAGGGTGCTGGTCTGCGTGCACGGGCTGACGCGGCAGGGGCGCGACTTCGACACGCTGGCGCGGGCGCTGCAGCACGCATACCGCGTGGTCTGCCCCGACGTCGTCGGGCGCGGCTGCTCGGACTGGCTGGCCGACCCGGCGGGCTACGTGCTGCCCACCTACGTGGCCGACATGGTCACGCTGCTGGCGCGGCTGGATGCGACCGTGGTGGACTGGGTGGGCACGTCGATGGGCGGGCTGATCGGCATGGCCGTGGCCTCCCTCAAGGGGTCACCGGTGCGCCGCCTGGTGCTCAACGATGTCGGTCCCGTGATCGAGCCGGCGGCGCTGCAGCGCATTGGCGGCTATGTGGGGCAGGCCGGCTTCTGGCGCACGCTGGACGAGGCGGCCGATGCCGCCTGGGCGCTTTCGCAGGGCTTTGGGCCGCACAGCCGCGAGCAGTGGCTCGCGTTGACCGCGGCGCAGCTGAAGCCCGCCACGCAGGACGGTGTCGAGGGCTATGCCCCGCGCTGCGACCCCGGCATCGCGGTGCCGTTCCGTGCCATCACGCCCGAGCTGGCCAAGGCCGGCGAGGCGCTGTACTGGCAGGCCTACGACCGCCTCGAGTGCCGCACCTTGCTGCTGCGCGGCGCCGAGTCGGACCTGCTGTCGGCGCAGACCGCGCAGGCCATGTCGCAACGCGGCCCGCGCGCGCAGTTGCACGAGTTCGCCGGCGTCGGCCACGCGCCCACGCTGGTGCAGCCCGAGCAGATCGAGGTGCTGCGACGCTTCCTGCTGGCGCCGTGAAGACGCAGGGCGATGCGGCTCGGCTGGCGTCGCCGGACGCTGCATCGCCGATCGTGCGACTGGCCGAGGGTCCCGACGGGCTGCCTGCTGCGGGCGATGCCGCCGGCGCCGATGCATTGCGCCGCGCGCGCAGCTTCGCCGAGCCGTTGCTGGCACTGCAGCGGCTTGACACCGGCGAGGAGGCCTTGGCCCATGCCGATGGCGTGGCCGCGATTCTCGGGGCCATCGGCGCCGCGCCGTCGATGGGCGCCGCGGCCTACCTGGTCTACGCCGGCGACTACCTGCAGCGGCCCGACGAGGTGGTGGCCAAGGCCTTCGGCGAGTCCTATGCCGGGCTGGTCAGCCTCACGCGCCGGCTGGTGCAGATCCAGCGTTCGGCGCGGGATGCGCAGGTCGCCGCGCCGCAGCGCGCGCTGCACACCGAACGCGTGCGCAAGATGCTGCTGGCCTTTGCCAGCGACCTGCGCGTCGTGCTGCTGCGCCTGGCCTCGCGGCTGCAGACCCTGCGCTGGTACGCGGCGAGCCGCCGTGCGTGCCCGGAGGCCCTGGCGCGCGAGTCGCAGGAGGTGTTCGCGCCGCTGGCCAACCGGCTGGGCATCTGGCAGATCAAGTGGGAACTGGAGGACCTTGCGTTCCGTTTCCTGCAACCCGACGCCTATCACCGCGTGGCCGCGTTGATGGACGGCAAGCGGCTGCAGCGCGAACTCGCCGTGGAGCAGGAACGGTGCCGCCTGGCCGCCGAGCTCGCTGCCGCCGGGCTGCGCTGCACCGTGCAGGGCCGTCCCAAGCACCTGTACAGCGTGTGGAAGAAGATGCAGGGCAAGGGCATCGACGTCGACCGCGTGTTCGACCTGCGCGCGCTGCGTGTCATCGTCGACGATGTGCCGGCCTGCTACGACGCGCTGGCCCGCGTGCACGCGCTGTATGCGCCCGTTCCGGACGAGTTCGACGACTACATCGCCAAGCCCAAGGCCAATGGCTACCAGTCGCTGCACACCGTGGTGCGCGGCGCGGACGGTGCGGCGCTGGAGGTGCAGATCCGCACGCGCGCCATGCATGAGCATGCCGAGCAAGGCGTGGCTGCGCACTGGGCCTACAAGGAGGCGGGCGCGCGCGGTTACGCGGGCGTCAGCGCCGCGGGCGATTTCGAGGGCCGCGTGGCCGAGGCGCGGCGCGCCGTGCTGCAGCAGCTGCTGGCCTGGGAGCGCGAGGTGGCCGAGCGCGATGCCACGCAGGTGCGGGCCGAGGGCGGCATCTTCGACGATCGCATCTACGTCTTCACGCCCCAGGCCGCGGTGATCGAGCTGCCGGCCGGGGCCACGCCGGTGGACTTCGCCTATGCGCTGCACACCAGCCTGGGCCACCGGTGCCGCGGCGCGCGGGTGGACGGCGCCCTGGTGCCGCTGCACACCGCGCTGCGCAACGGCCAGACGGTGGAGGTCATCGCGGCAAAGGAGGGCGGCCCGTCGCGCGACTGGCTCAACCCGGACCTGGGACTGCTGAAGAGCCCGCGTGCCCGCAGCAAGGTGCGCGCCTGGTTCAATGCCCAGCAGCAGGCCTTGACAGCGGCGCGCGGCCGCGAGCTGGTGGAGAAGCTGCTGCAGCGCGAGGGGCGCACCGCCGTGAAGCTCGAGCACCTTGCCGAGCAACTGGGTTTCAAGCAGGCCGACGCACTGTTCGAGGCCGTGGGCAAGGACGAGTATTCGCTGCACCAGATTGAGAACCTGCTGCGTCCGCCCGCGCCGGCGCCCACCGCTGACGATGTCGTCGCGCGCCGGGCACGCCCGGGTGCGGTTGCCGGAAAGGGCGGCGTGCTGGTGGTGGGCGTGGAATCGCTGCTGACCACGCTGGCGCGCTGCTGCCGTCCGGCGCCGCCGGATGCCATCGGTGGCTTCGTGACCCGGGGCAAGGGGGTGGCCATCCACCGCGCCGACTGCAGCAACCTGCTGCACATGGCGCAACACGCGCCGGAGCGTTTGATCGAGGTGGCGTGGGGGTCCCGCCGCGGCGATGTACCGGCCGCCTACGCGGTGGATCTGCTGGTCGAGGCCGAGGATCGGCAAGGCCTGTTGCGCGACATCGGTGAGTTGCTGGCCAAGGAGAAGATGAACGTCGTGGGCGTGCACACCCAGTCGGTGAAGGACGCGCGCGGCCGCACCGCCTGGATGACCTTCACCGTCGAGGTGGCCGACACCACGCGGCTCACGGCGGTGTTGTCCCAGGTGGGCCACATACCCGGCGTGCGCCGCGCGCGGCGGAAATAGGGCGCCTGCGCTGCTAGAATGGGCTCTTCGCAGGCGCGTAGCTCAGCTGGTTAGAGCACCACCTTGACATGGTGGGGGTCGTTGGTTCGAGTCCAATCGCGCCTACCAGATGCGGAAGACCCAGGGCCCGGCAGCGATGCCGGGCCCTGTCCTTTGGTGGCGCTCAGCCAGCCCGGCGCAGCAGCCGAAGGTGCATGGGGCGGGTGAAACAGGCCCCTTGCGTCCCATGGTGCGCCAGGAAAGCCTGCCGCACCCGCTCGAGTAGCGCCGCGTCGATGCGGTGATCGGCGAAGGTGGGCCGCATCATGCGCTGCTCGAACTCGTCGAAGTCGGCAAAGCGCACCGGCATCGCGAAGCGCTGCTCGGCCTCGGCCTTGAACCGACCGCGCTGCAGGGCCCTGTCCAACGCCCGCTGCGCCGCGGCGCGCACCTCGCCTTCGTCGTTGAACAGCCGGATCAGTTCGTTGAGCGGCCCGTCGTAGACCGGTTCCGAGACGTAGAGCCAGCCGCCGGGGCGCAGCACGCGCGCCATCTCGTCCAGCGCGGCGTCCATCAGCGGCGGCGGCACATGGTGCAGCGACTTGAGCATCAGTGCGCCGTCGAAGCTGGCGTCGGCGAAGGGTATCGCCTGGGCGCCGGCGCGCACGAAACACAGGCCCGGCGCTGGCGCGGCCAGGTTCTTCGCCAGCTGTCGGTGATCGACCTCGAGACCGGTGACGCGGCTGCCGGCATGGCGCGCCACCAGCGCGCGGGCGAGTTGGGCCGCACCACAGCCAGCCTCGACCAGTGTTGCGCCAGCCAGCGGCACCAGGCCTTGCAGCAGATCGAGCTCGTCCTGCACCACGGGCAGCGTGCTGGCCGTCATGTGCGCCGTTCCTCCGGGGCATGGTTGATCAGGTGCGTGGCCATCTCGGCAAACGCCTGTTCGATGCCGCGGCGCAGCGACTCGTCGGCAACCTGCTCGCTCAGCGCCTGGCGCATGCAGCGCATCCAGGCATCGCGTTCGTCGCGGCCGATGCGCCAGTGCATGTGCCGCATGCGCAGCCGGGGATGGCCGCGCTCCTGCATGTACAGCGGTGGACCGCCGAACCATCCGCTGAGGAACTTGAACAAGCTGTCCTCGCTGCGTGCCAGGTCCGGCGGATGCATGACGCGCACGGCCCGAGCGTCGGGCAGTTCGTCCATCAGCGCGTAGAAGCGTTGCACCAGGCGGCGCAGCCCTTCGGCGGCCCCCAGGCGCAGGTACAGCGTCTCTTCGTTCATGCCGGCATTGTCGCAATCTGGGCTCTGACAATCGTGGCCCAGGCGCACCCCACAGGGCGCGATGCCAGGCGCCGGGCGTGTCTGTCACCTGTGCAGCGGGCAAAATGGGCCGGCCGCAGACCACGCGCCGACGCACCCGTCGCAGGAGTGACCCATGCCCGAAGTCGTCTTGCACCAGTGGGACATCTCGCCGTATTGCCGCAAGGTGCGCAAGGTGTTGCGCCTGAAGGGCGTCGCCTTCCGCACAGTGGACTACAACGGGCTGCGCGCGACACAGGCGGCGAAGCTGAGCGCACCCGGCAAGTTGCCGGTGCTGGACTGGGAAGGCGAGCGCATCGCCGACAGCAGCGCCATCTGCCACTTCGTCGATCAGCGCGTGACTGCGCCGCCGCTTTGGCCGGCAGACCGACGCGAAGCCGCGCTGGCGCGGGTGCTCGAGGACTGGGCTGACGAGTCGCTGTACTACTTCGAGATGCACCTGCGGGCCGCCCATGCTGGAAACGCCGAGCGGGCGGTGTCGCTGCTCTGCGAAGGACGGCCTTCCTGGGAACGTCGTCTCGTGGGGCCGCTCTTTCTTCGTTCGCTGAAAGGTCGGCTGGCCGCGCATGGCTTCAAAGGCTGGCGCAACGACCAGATCGAAGGCTGGCTGGCGAGCCACCTGGACGACCTCGAGTCCATGCTGGACGGCAGAGACTGGTTGGTGGGCCGCGTGCAATGCATGGCCGATCTCGCGGTCTCAGCGCAACTCGAGGAAATGGCACGCACAAGCGACAAGGGCGACGCGCTTTTCGCTGGGCGGCCTGCACTGCAGGCCTGGCTGGCTCGTGTGCAGCCAGGCTAAGCCGCGAACTTCTTGGCGGCGGTGTCTCCGCGTGGGCAGTCGCGCGGCGGCTTTCGGTTGCTGACCTAAGGCAAACACCATGCGTTACGGCGCGCGAGGACGCACAAACAACAAGGCCTTGCGTTCGCACGCAAGGCCTTGATTCCAAACGGATTCTCTGGCTCCCCGACCTGGGCTCGAACCAGGGACCTACGGATTAACAGTCCGGCGCTCTACCGACTGAGCTATCGAGGAACAGATGTTTATTATAGCTTTGTCCTCGACCGCTACAGGCTCGCCTGCAACGAAACGGCGAAGGTGCGCGGTGCCACCGGGAACAACCAGGCGTGGCCGAACTGGAACGGTGATTCACGCCAGGCGTTCTCGTTCAACACGTTCTCCACGCCGGCGCGCCAGGTCAGCACGCGGCTGCCCAATCGCTGCTGGTAGCGCAGTCCCAGGTCCAGCCGCGTCACGCTCGGAATGCTCAGGCTGTTGTCGGGCAAGACGATGCGATCGCTCTCGTAGATGCCGTTGGCCAGCAGTTCCAGCCCGGGCACGGCGGGCACGCGGTAACCCAGTTGCAGCTTGACGGTGTAGGCCGGCACGTTGGTCGGCCGCAGGCCGTTGATGGCGGCGTCGGCACTGTCTTCGCGCGTGGCGCGAAGCGCCATTGCGCCGCCACCGATGCTCCAGTCGCCGAAGCGCGCGCTCACGGTGGCTTCAAGCCCGCGGTGCCGCTGGCTGCCATCGCGCACGCGGGTGCAGCTTGCGTCGGCGTCGCAGGTGCCGATGTCCGCAGACACCGGCCGGTCGATTTCGAAGGCAACCACCACCCATTCGCCGTTGTCCAACAGGCCCTTCACGCCCACCTCCAGCTGTTGGCTGCGCAAGGCGGGCAGGGCCTGGCCGGCATTGGTGTAGCGCGGTTGGTTGGGCACCACGTCCGACTCCTGGCCCACGCCCCAGCTTCCGTAGAGCATCAAGCCGTTGCTGAAGTCGTGGCTCAACGCCGCCCAAGGCGAATGCGTGGTCTGGCTGTAACCCAGGGCCTCGCTGCCGTCGGTGCGCACGGTGTCCACGCTCTGCCGCGCGCTGCGCAGGCCCAGCCACAGCGTGGTCTGCTCGCCCAGTGCGATGGCGTCGCGCAGGTAGGCCTCGGTGGTGCGCGCCTTGCGGTTGGTATTCTCGCCCGTCGGGTCGGGGGCGGCGGGCACGATCAGCGTGCCTTGCACGTTGCCGATGCCGGCATAGTTGAAGGCCTGGCGCTGGAACAGGTAGGTCGCCTCGTTGACCTGCAGGCCCACGGTGAGCGCATGGCGCAGGCTGCCGGTCATCAGGCTGCCGTTCAGTGACAGGTCGACGACGTTGGTGCGCCGCTTCTCGTCGGGGCTGCGGTAGTCGTACAGGTCGTAGGTGCCGTCACTGCAGAAGCGGTCGAAGATACCCTCGGCGCTGCAGCCGTAGGGGAAGGCGGTGTTGTCGTCGGACTTCAGCTGCTGCGTGGCCGCCTGGGCCAGCAGGCTCCATTGGGCATCCAGCCTCTGGCGCCAGCGCAGCGAGCCGGTGATGGCGTCGAACTGCGAAGGGATGGACCACGGCTGGTTGTTCAGGTTAATGCGCGGGTTGCCCGGCGCCGGTACCACCGTGCCCAGCACGCTGAAGCCGGGCACGCTGGGCTGCTCGCGACGCGAGTACTCCAGCTCGGCCTCCAGCAGCGTGTCGGCGCCC
>ERZ1645185.192-NODE-192-length-26965-cov-5.329357_pt1 | contig 26965 bp, 24 predicted proteins | sample MGYA00575351_ERZ1645185 | MGnify/ENA primary metagenome ERZ1645185 (study PRJEB40838, sample SAMN11284767) | freshwater sediment metagenome | isolation source: river sediment | host: Sediment | place: India: Jana village, Kanpur | collected 2015-12-17 ... | reverse complement strand
CGCCGAGCTCCGCGCCACCACCGGCGCCTCCACCACGTCGCTTGGGCGCTGCCAGAGGCGGGGGTCGTTGAACGACGGCCGGATGCCGAGGGTCGGGCCGCCGCCGCCCACCAGCGGGCCGCTGCCGCCCGCCGCCGGGCGATCGGCGCCCGCCGGGGCCGAGGGCACACCGCTGGGCACCTCGCTCGGCGCGACGATCGGCGCCACCGGTTCCGCGGAGGGCACGTCGGAGACCGCGCGCCCGTCGCCGCCGTCGCGCGGCGCCTCGTCGGTCGGGCCCGTGCTCTGCGGCACCGCCGTGATCCAGGAGATCCGCTCGGGCACGACCTCGCGGCCGGCATCGTCACGCAGGATCTCGAACGCGATCGGCACGATCAGGCTCGGCACGATGACCGCCATGATCGCGAGCTGCACCAGGAACGCCGCGACCGACGCGCGCGGGTCGCCGCGGCGCGTCGGGAGCAGCGAGAGGCGCGGCTTCGGCTTCACGCCTCGGCCACCACCGGATTCGACACCCGACTCCAGCCGACCACTTCCACCTCCACGACGTCTCCCGGATTCAAGGGTCCGACGCCCTCGGGCGTTCCCGTCAATACCACGTCACCCGGCTCCAGCGTCACCGCGCTCGAGATGAACGCCAGCAGGTCGGCGACCGGGAAGACCATGTCCGAGCTGTGACACGTCTGGCGCACCTGACCGTTCACCCGGGTCTCCAGGCGCAGGTCCGTGAGGTCCGGATGGCCGGCCTTCTCCGGCCCGATCGGGCAGAAGGTGTCGTGCCCCTTGGCGCGCCACCACTGCGGGTCGCTCTTCTGCAGCTCGCGGGCGCTGACGTCGTTCACCGCGACGATCCCCCGCACCGCGGCCGCGCACTGCGCCGGCGTCGCCTTGCGGAGCCGCTCGCCGATGACGATGCCGATCTCGCCCTCGAAGTCGACGCGGCCCACGCCGGCCGGCAGGACGATCGGCTCCCCGCTCGCGATGACCGACGAGGGCGGCTTGTAGAACACGAGCGGCGTCGTGGGGACCTCGTTCCCCATCTCCTTCGCGTGTTCACGGTAGTTCCGCCCCACGCAGACGATCTTCCCGGGAATGGCCATGTCCCCAATCTACCCCGCCGACGGCGTTTCGGCCTGCGCGTAGAAGGCCGCGAGCTCGTCCCGGAGGATCGCCCAGGGCCCCTGGATGCGCGTGGCCGGGGGGAGCCCCTCGATGAGGCGGCGGCCGTACCCCTTGGTCACCACCCGCGGGTCGCAGATGACGACGGCCCCGCGGTCGGTGCCCGTGCGGATGAGCCGCCCGAAGCCCTGCTTGAGCCGCAGTGCCGCGTGCGGGATCATGTACTCCGCGAACGGGTCGCGTCCCTCGGCCTCGATCGCCTCGCACTGCGCGGCCGTGATGGGCTCCGTCGGCACGCGGAACGGGATCTTGCCGAGCACGAGTCCCCGCAGCGCGCGCCCCGGCACGTCCACGCCCTCCCAGAAGCTCGCCGTCCCCACGAGCACCGCGTCCCCGTGGTCGCGGAACCGGCGCAGCAGGTCGTCGCGCGGCGCCTCGCCGTGCACGAGCAGGGGGTGCCGCCCCGCGACGCCGCGCTCGCGCAGCACCCGCGCCGCCTCCTTCACGTCGCGGTGGCTCGTGAAGAGCACGAACACCCCGCCCCCCGCGAAGCCGATGAGGTCGATGCACGCGTCGATCGTGCGCTGCAGGTGCCGCGCGCCGTCGGTGTTGGGCGCGGGGAAGTCGCTGGGGATCGCGAGCATCGCCTGCCGCGGGTAGTCGAACGGCGAGGCGAGCTGCGCGGTGAGCGGCTCGAGCTCCTCGTCGTCGAGGCCGAGCCGCTTCGTCATGAACGCGAAGCCGTCCCCCACCGCGAGCGTCGCGCTCGTGATCACTGTCGTCTCGAGCCGGCGGAACAGGTCCTCGCGCAGCAGCGGGGCGAGGTCGAGCGGCACCGCGGTCGCGCCGACGTTGCGCTCGCTGCCGCGCAGCTCGAGCCAGCGCACGCGCGGCTGCCCCTCGCGGTCGGGCTTGAGCGCGGCGCGGAGCGCGTCCCCCGAGGCCTGCAGCCGGCGGGCGACGCCGCGCACCTCGTTCAGCAGCAGCGCGAGCTCCTCCGCCCGCCGCTCGTCGCTCTCGAGGCGCTCGCGCACCATCCGCAGGCCGTCGCCCAGCAGCTCGATCTCGGCGAGCAGGTCGTCGAGCGCCGCGCTGAGCCCCGCGCGCCAGATCGGGTCCTCCTCGAAGCGGTCGGTCAGCCGCACCTGCGCCTCGCGCTGGTCGCCGAGCCAGGTGCCGAGCAGGTCGCAGAGCGCCGTGCTCTTCTCGCGCGCCGCCTGCAGCGACTGGAAGAGGCGCGCGCGCACGAGGTCGAGGCTCGCGATGCTCAGCAGGTCGTTGCCCTTGGAGAGCGCGCGCTCGAGCGCGGGCAGCAGCCCCTTGCCGCGCCGCTCGAGGCGCGCGAAGAGCCGGTCGAGGCCGCGACGCGACACCGACTGGCCCAGGTGGTCGGCCGCCGCGTCCTCGAGGTGGTGCCCTTCGTCGATGATCAGCCGCTTGTAGGCCGGCAGCACGGCCGCCTCGTCCCACCGCTGCGACGCGCGCCGCACGGCGAGGTCCGACATCAGCAGGTGGTGGTTCACCACCACCACGTCCGCCTGCGCCGCCGCGCGCCGCGCCTTGAACGCGAAGCAGTTCTCGAAGTGCGGGCAGCGGAGCCGCGTGCAGAGGTCGCCTTCGGCGGCGACCTCGTCCCACACCTCGCCCTTGGGCGGCGACGGCAGGTCGGCGAGCGAGCCGTCCTGCGTCTTCTCCACCCACGCCTCGAGCATCGCGAGGTCGGCCTGCGCGCCGTCGTCGAACAGCACCGGCCCCTGCAGCCGCGCCTGCTCCAGCCGCAGCAGGCAGATGTAGTTGCGCCAGCCCTTGAGCAGCGCGAACCGCACCTTCTGGTCGGTGAGCGTCCCCTCGAGGAAGGGCAGGTCCTTCCCCGTGAGCTGCTCCTGCAGCGTGATGGTGTTGGTGCTCACCACCGTGCGTTCGCCGCTCTCCGCGGCCCAGCGCAGCGCCGGCACGAGGTAGCCGAGCGACTTGCCCACGCCGGTGCCCGCCTCGATGAGGCCCACCCCGCCGCGCGAGAAGAGCCCGGCGATGAGCCGAGCCATCTCGCGCTGGCTCGGGCGGTCCTCGTAGCGCCCCAGCCGCTCCGCGATCGGCCCGTCCGGCCCGAGGATCCCCGCCACGTCGCCGGGCGCGAGCTCGGCGCGCTTGCGCGCGCGCGGCACCTCGACGACGACGTAGAGCCGCGCCGCGTCGTTGTCGACGATCGCGAAGCCGATGCCGTCGTCGTGCAGCCGCGCCGCGACCTCGAGGTCGGCGCCGCTCGGCTCGAGCCAGCCGCTCGGGTGGTTGTGCACGAGCAGCTCGCCGCGGTTGGCGAAGCCGGGGAGCGCGAGCACGCTGCGCACGTCGCCGCGCGCCGCGACGCGGGCGGTCTGCACCACGCCGTCGTCGTTGATGGTGCAGACGAAGCAGACCTCGCGCCCGCCCGAGAGGCGGATGGCGGACCGGATGGCGGCGGCCGCCCCCGGCGCGAGCCGGTCGGTCTCACCGTGGAACTGGTCGCTCACGTCTTGAGCGGCTTCTTCTTCGCGGCCGGGAACAGCACGTTGTTCAGGATCAGCCGGTAACCGGGCGAGTTGGGGTGGAGCGCGAGGTCGGTCGGCGGCGCGCCGATGTTGTGCTGCGGGTCCTCGGGGTCGTGCCCGCCGAGGTAGGTCCACGAGCCGCGGCCGTACGTGCCGTGGATGTACTTCACCCACGGCGCCCCCTCCTCGTGCGCCAGCACCGTCACGCCGGGCTTGAGCACCTTCCGCACGAACGAGGTGGTCACCCCATAGTAATCGCCGATCACCGTCCGGTGGTCCTGCACGAGCATCGTCGCGACCGGGTCGAACTTCGCCGAGAAGCCGAACAGCGTGAAGGTCCCCAGCGGCTGCCGCCGCGACGGGACGTTCACCTGGTGCCCGTCGATGTCGCTCATCGCGTTGACGCCGGCGGCGAACTCCAGGTGCGCCCCCTGCACGGCGAAGGTCCGCGTCCAGTCCATCTTCGCGTCGGCGTCGGGGTCCATCGGCGTGCCGTCGCTGAACGGCCCCGCGATGTCGACGTTGCGCGCGCCCACCGCGAGCTCGAGCGTCTCGGTCGCGCCGCACATCGCGAAGAGGAACCCGCCGCGCTCCACGAACGCGCGCAGCCGGTCGGCCACCTGCTTCTTGAGGGCCGGGATGTCGGCGAGCCCGTGCTTGCGCGCCGTCCCGAGGTCGCGGTCGCGCGCCTGCACGAACCAGGGCGCGTCGCGGAAGCCGAGGAAGAGCTTGTTCTGCTGCCCGGTGAAGTCCTCGTGGTGCAGGTGGATCCAGTCGAACTGCGACAGGTCCGTGTCGAGGACGTCGTCGTCCCAGATCTTGGTGTACTCGATGCCGGCGTACACCAGCGCGAGCGTCACCGCGTCGTCCCACGGCGGCGAGTCGGGCGGCGTGTACACCGCGATGCGCGGCGCCTTCTCCAGCGGCACCGCGTCCATGTTCCCCTCCGCGATCTCGCGCCGCAGCGCGTCGACGCGCGCCGCGTCCGCCCCCTCGAACGTCACGCCGGCGAGCGCGGCCGCGCGCCGCAGGCTCGGCAGGTCGGGCAGCAGGAAGCTCCCGCCGCGGTAGTTGAGCAGCCACTCGCTGCGGATGTCGTCCTTGAGCGCGCCGAAGGCGAGGCCGTACGCCTTGAGGTGGTTGGCCTGCGCGTCGTCCATCGGGACGAGGAGGTGCTGCGCGCCCGCGGGCGCGGCGACGCCGAGGAGCAGCGCCGCCACCGCGAGTCGGACGGACGGGAGGGATCGGGGCATCGTCGGGATCAATTGAGGGCCGCGCCGCTGCGCAGCGCGTCGAGCTCGCGCCGCGCCTGGGGCACGAGCGCGCTGCCCGGGTAGTCGAGGATGAGCGTCTCGAGGTGCGCGCGGGCGCCGGCGCGGTCGCCGCGGCGCCGCAGCGCGCGCGCCCACTCCAGCTGCGCCTCGGGCGCCTCGGTCGAGCGGGCGTGCTCGGTCGCCACGCGCGTCCACAGCGCCACCGCGCGCGCCTCCGCCCGGCGCGCCGTCTCCACGCGCGCCGCGAGCGTCAGCAGCAGCGAGGCCGCGTCGGGGAGCGAGTCGGCCGCGCGCTCGAACCGCTGCGCCGCCTGCACCGAGTCGCCGCGCGCGAGCGCGAGGAAGGCCGTGCCGATCGCCTCGGACCGGTCGAGCTGCGGCAGGCGGTTGAGCAGCGCGAGCGCGCTCACCGCGTCCTGCCCCGGCACCTCGGTGTTGCGCAGCGCCCCGCGCGCCACCGCCAGGTCGCCGTCGAACAGCGCGAGCCACCCCGCCACGGCGTCCTCGGCGTCGAGCGGCGCGTCGCGCAGCGCGAGCCGCGCGCGGCCGATGTCGCCGGCACGGATCCACGCCCACGCGATTGTGCGCTGGTGCGGCCGCACGCCCTCGGCGCCCAGCGCCGGGGCCGCCGTCGCGAGCGCCCCCTCGGCCTCGGCGGCGCGCCCGAGCCGGGCGAGCGCCTCGAGCTCCACCGGCAGCACGTCGACCGGCTGGCGCACGGCGTCGATCCGCTGGGCGGCCTCGCGCGCCAGCCGCAGCGCCGTCACGGCGTCGTCGGCCTTGAGCGCCGCCTGCGCCCCGCGCAGCGCGATGTCGGCGTCGGGACGCACGGCGTGGATCGCGGCGAACGCGTCACGCGCCGTGGCCCACGCGCGGGCGCGCTCCACCTCGTCCGCGAACTGCCGCCAGATCGCCACCGCCGTGTCGCTCGGCGCGAGCGCGCCCAGCACGGTCCAGCCGCTGCGCGGCGCGTTCCACTGCACCTCGAGGAACGCGAGCGCCTGCGTGGCGCCGAGCGGCGCGCCCTTCGCCCCGAGCACGGCCCGCACGCCGTCGCGCTGCGTGGCCGGCGCGCCCGAGAGCGAGTAGACCGCCGCCGACTCGTAGTAGGGCTCCGCGGCCATCACGTCGCGCCACGCCTCCGCGGCCCCGCGCCACTGGCCGATGCCCGCGCGCATCTGCGCGACCTCGAGCACGAGCCCGCGCGTGCCGCCGAGCGCCTCGGTGGCGAGGCGGAGCACCGTGTCGGCCGCGGCGGCGCGGTTGTTGTAGAGCAGCACGCGCGCGTACTCGCGGTACGGCGCCACGTCGGCCGGCGCGCGCTCGCGCCACTCGGCGAACGCCTCGGCCGCGCGCCGGTCGAGCCCGAGCGTGGTGAGCGTGCGCAGCTGCACGCTGCGCAGCTGGCCCTCGGCCGGGAAGCGCGGCACCAGCGTATCGAGCGCGGGCAGCAGCGAGTCCTCCTGGGCCAGCACCATGAACACCCGCTCGAGCCCCAGCACGCCCGGCAGCACGGCCCCGGCGGCCATCGCGGCGCGCCACGCGGCGATCGCCTCGCGGTGCTTGCCCGCCGACTCGAACTCGAGCGCCTTCGAGACGAGCGTCGCCGCCTCGTCGCGGCGGTCCGCCACCTGCGCGTGCACCGGCGCCGCGGCGAGCCCCGCGACGCAGGTCGCGACGAGCAGCGCCCGGCGCGCGGTCACGGCGACTTCTCCGCGTTCAGGCGGCGGAAGTACTCGATCACCAGCCGCCGCTCCTCGGCGCTGAGCCCGCGCAGCTCCTCCCAGGCGGGCACCGCGAAGCGGTCCGCCGCCTTGTCGCGCGCCGGCCCGTCCGGGGGCGTGAAGCGCGCGGTGCCGCGCGCCGCGCGGCTCTCGCGCCGCTGGCTCTCGTCCTTCTGCTCCTGCTCCAGCGCGCGCCCCGCGTCGAGCATCCGGCGGAACAGCCGCTCCTGCCGCGCCTGCGTCGCCGGGTCGGCGATGCCCTGGTCGAGCGCCTGCGCCAGCATCCGCGCCTCGCGCGCCATCTCCTGCGCCTTGCCCGTGGGGTCGGCGTCGGCCACCTCGTCGAGCGCGCGCGCCACCTCGCGCTGCGACCGCGCCAGCTCGCGCGCCTTCGCGCGGCTCTGCGCGTCGATCGCCTCCTGCGACGGCCGGCCCTGCGCGCCGGGGAAGAGGCTCTGCATCTGGCTGTTGAGCGCCCCCTGCTGCTGCGCGAGCTGCTGCATCTGCTGCATCATCTCGGGCAGGCCCGAGGCCGACTGCGCCTGGTTGCTGCGCTCGCGGTCGCGCGTGAGCTGCGCGGCAGCCTGCCGCATCGCGTTGGCCGCCTCCTGCATCGCCTGCGACGACTGCCCGCGCTGCGACTGCGCCGCCTCCTGCGTCGCCTGCTGCACGCGCTGCTGCGCCTGCTCGAGCATCTGCTCGGTGCGCGGCGACACGAGCGCCGACTTGCGCGCCTCCTCCTGCAGCCGCTGCTGCGCCTGCTTCATCCCCTGCTGCAGCGCGGCCTGCTGCGCGCGCAGGTTGGGGTCGTTGGGGTCGCGCTGCGCCTGCGCCGCCAGCTGCTCCTGCTCCTTGGCGAGCTGCAGCATCTCCTGCACCGACTGGTCGATCGCCTCGTTGAGCTCGCCCTTCCACTCGCGCACCTGCCCGTCGCGGGCGCGCTGCATCCCCTCGGCCGCGTTCTGCATCGCCTGCGCGGCCTGCTGGGCCGCCTCCTGCGCGCCCTGCTGCGCCTGCTGCCGCTGCTGGCTCCCCTGCGGACCCTGCTGCGCCTCGCGCGCCTGCCGCATCGCCTCCTGCAGCGCGGCCTCGGCGCGGCGCGCCTCCTGCTCGGCCCGCTCCGCCTGCGTCGCGCCGGTGTTCGCGCGCTCGCGCTCCAGCCGCTCCTGCAGCTGCTCCATCGCCTTGGAGAGGTCGCGCGTCTCGCGCGAGAGCTGCTCCGCCCGCTGCGCGTCCGCCTGCCCCGCCTTCGCGCTGTCGGCGAACGACTGCTGCGCCCGCGCCAGCTCCTTCGCCTGGTCGCCCAGCGACTGCATCGCGCCCTCGAGCGCGGCGCGCTTGAGCATCTCGGCGCTCTTCTCGAGCTGCTCGCGCATCCGCTGCTGCTGCTGCGCGAGGTCGTTCAGCGACTGCCGCGTGCGGTCGCCGTCGAGCTCCTGCGTGCTCCCCTCGAGACGCTTGAGCGCCTCCTGCATCTCCGGCGTCATCGCCTCGCGCAGCAGCTTCTGCGCGTCCTGCAGCTGGCGCGACAGCGCGGTGTCGAGCGCGCCCGCGGCACGCAGCCGGTCCTCCATCTCGCGCGCCGCCTCCTCGAGCTTCTGCACGCGGTCCTGCAGCGCGCGCTGCTGCTCGGCGATCTCCTTGGCCGCCTCGGCGCTCTGGAAGTCCATCGCCTGCTTCTGGCCCCCCGCCGACTGGCGGTCCCCGGCGCCCTGGGGCTTCTGGTCCGGTCGCGGCGCCGCCTCGGCGGCGCGGTCCCCGCGCGACCGCGCCGCGGTCTCGGTGCGTTCCGCGAGCTTGGCCTGCGCCTGCGCCGCGGCGTTGGCCGCGGCCACCGCCGCGTCGCTCGCCGCCATCGCCGCCGCGCGCTCCTCCGCCGTGCTCGGCAGGCGCAGCGTGAGCGGGCGACTCAGCACCTCGCGCGCCCCCGGCGCCGCATCCCGCGCCACCGCGACGATCTCCACGCGGTCGCCCGGCTGCAGCGCGAGGTTCGCCATGTCCTGGATCGCGCCGCCGATCCACTCCGCCTCGCGCGCGTCGCTCAGCCGGTACTCGGCGGAATCGCGCGGCGCGCCCGTCGCGCCCACGATGCGCCGCCGGAGCCAGACGCCGGTGAGCGCGTGGTCGTCCTGCGCGATCAGCTCCACGCCCACGCGGTCGCGCGGCCCGACGATCGCCTCGCCGGTGGGCTCGACGATCTCGATGCGCGGCAGGGAGTCGGCGAGCACCTCCACGGCGAGCGGCGCCGGCAGGTCGGCGATCTCCTGCTGCGCGCCGCGCGCCAGCCAGGTCCACGTCGCGCTCGTCGTCGGCGTCCACGTGCCGCTGAAGCTCGTGCCGTCGACGGTGAAGCGCACGCGCGCCTCCCCCGCCGCCAGCGCCACGTCGGCGAGCGACTCCGACGAGTGCCCCTCGAACGCCAGCCGGGTCCCTGCCGGCAGGCGGAGCGGCAGGTCGGCCTCGAGCCGCTCGCTCGCGCGCTGCAGGTAGGCCGGGTACGTCGCGCGGATCGTCACGTCGCCTAGGAAGGGCCGGTCGACCACGCGCACGAGGGCCGTGTCGCTGGTGGCGCGGCCGTCGCTCGCCACGAGCGCGAGGTCCGCGTCGACCGCGGCGAGCGTCGCGCGCGCCCGGCCGTCGGCACCCACGACAAGCGTGGTGTCGCGCCAGCCGCCGCCGGTAAGCCGCCAGCGCAGCGTCACGCGACGGCGCCCCTCGGCCGCGATCGCCACCGGCGCCGAGGCGCCGCGCGGCAGGCGCCGCGGCGCCTCGGCCACCGCCAGCGGCGGCAGCAGCGTGCCGCGCCAGGCGGCGACGGGATGCAGCAGCGCGCGCCAGCCGTCGGCACGGCCCGAGAAGGTGCCGCCCGCCAGCGCGACGACGTTCGCGAACGCGAGGCCCGAGAAGGCGGCCGCACGCACCAGCCGCTGCCGGTGCCTCGGCGCCGGCCGCTCCACCGCGGCCGCGAGCGAGTCGCCGAGCGATTCCGCCGCCCGCGCGACGAACACGCCGCCCGCGGGCGCGACCTCGAGGAGGCCGGTCAGCGCGCCGCGGCGGAGGCGCTGCTCCTCCTCGATCGCGCGCGCCACCGCCGGTGCCGCGGTGCGCGCCGAGAGCCGCCGCCACACCAGTCGCGCGAGGACCGCGCCGCCGGCGACCGCGCCGGTCCACACGACGAACGGCACCACGGCGGGCAGCGCCAGCCAGCGCCCCCGCGCGAGCCACATCGCCCCCGCGGTCAGCAGCGCGACCGCCGCGCCGAGCGGCACCAGCACGCCGGGCACGCGCGCCACGCGCGCCGCCCGCGCCGTCTCCCGCCGCACCAGGTCGAGGACGCTCATCGGCCCGGCCCGCTCGTCACGGCGTACACGAACAGGTTCACGCCCATCCGCAGCGCCGCCTCGTGCGCCTCCGGCGGATCGTCGGGATACGTGCCCACGTCCTCCCACCCGTTCCCGAGGTCGCTCTCGTGCGAGTAGAACACCGCCAGCCGGTCGCCGACGAAGATCCCGTAGCCGCGCGCCGGCTTGGCGTCGTGCTCGTGGATCTTCGGCACGCCCTCGGGAAAGCGGTACACGATGCGGTAGATCGGGTGGTCGAGCGGCACGTCCACCAGCTTGCGGTCGGGGAAGACCTTCGCGATCTCGCGGCGGAAGTGCTCGTCGAGCCCGTAGTTGTCGTCCGCGTGCAGGAAGCCGCCGCGCAGCAGGTACTCGCGCAGCCGCACGACCTCGGCATCGCTGAACTTGATGTTGCCGTGCCCGGTGAGGTGCAGGAACGGGTAGTCCCACAGCCGGTCGTCGAGCAGCGTGACGCGCGCCTCGCGCGGCTCCACCTGCAGCGCCGTGCGCTCGCGGATCGCCTTGATCAGGTTGGGCAGGCTCGACGGGTTGGCGTACCAGTCGTCGCCGTCGTACTGCAGGCGCGCGACGGCCAGTCGCGGCGCGGCGGGCGCGCCAGCGGCCGCCTCCACCGCGCGCGCCCCCTCCCCGCTCGCGGCGGCGAGCGCCAGCACGGCCGCGGCGAGCGCGGCGGCCATTCCAAGTCGACGACGTCGCTTCACTCGTGGGCGATCCGGTAGGCGAGGTTCCGGGGGGCGTGCGCGGTCTCCATCAATACGCGCATCACCTCCCGCGCGCTCACGCCCTCGGCGCGCAGTGCCGCCGCCCGCTCCCGCAGCGTCGCCTCGTCGGCCGTCGCGGCCGGCGCGCCCGCCACGAGCAGCACGACCTCGCCGCGCGCCTCGTGCTCCCCGTAGTACCGGGCCAGCTCGGCGACCGTTCCCCGCCGGAACTCCTCGAACTGCTTGGTCAGTTCGCGCGCCACCACCGCCTCGCGCCCGCCCGCCCCGGCGGCCTCCAGGTCGGCCAGCGTCTCCCCCACCCGGCCCGGCGCCTCGTACAGCACCGCGGTGTGCGGCAGGGCCGCCACCTCGGCCACCGTGCGCGTGCGCTCGCCGCCCTTGCGCGCCAGGAAGCCGAAGAAGGTGAACCGGTCCGTCGCGAGCCCCGCGCCGGCGAGCGCGGCGAGCAGCGCCGACGCCCCCGGCACGGGCGACACCGGCACGCCCGCCTCGATCGCGGCGCGCACGAGCCGGCTGCCGGGATCGGAGAGCAGCGGCGTGCCCGCGTCGCTCACGAGCGCGAGCGAGTCGCCGGCGCGCAGCCGCGCCACCAGCCCCGGCGTCGCCTTCGCCTCATTGTGCTCGTGGTAGGCGACCAGCGGCGTGCGGATGTCGAACCGGTCGCAGAGCACGCGCGTGTGGCGCGTGTCCTCGGCGAGGACGGCGGCCACGCCGCGCAGCACCTCGACCGCGCGCGCGCTCAGGTCGCCGAGGTTGCCGATGGGCGTGCTGACGATGTGGAGGGTCCCCGGCGTCGCGGCGCCGGCCTCGCTCACCACTGGGGCTTCCAGGGCAGCGTGTCGAACAGGCCCGCCGCCTGGAACATGTGCCGGCGCGCCATCGTGAGGTCGTGCAGCATCGCCTGCGGGTCCACACCGAAGCCGGCCCCGCCGCCGAGCGCCTCGGCGAGCCACGCCCCGACGGCCCTCGTGAGCGTGGCGGTGTCGGTCACCGGGTCGCGGACCGTCGGCAGCGCCGGCGAGAAGCGCTCGAGCAGCGGGTGCGCGGCCACCTGGCCGCGGCGCGCCGTCTCGACGACTTGCCCGCCGTGCGGCACGCCGTTCGCCCCCAGCGCCTTGCCGAGCTCGGTCATCAGCTCGCGATATGCGAGGATCAGCCCGGGGGCCGCCTGCGCCGGCAGCGCGTCGGCGCGCGGCCACAGCCGCACGACGGGCTTCGCGGCCGCCCCGGTCCCCGCCACGAGCGTCCGGAGGTGCGTCGCCAGGTCGCCGGTGCGGCCGTCGGCGAAGTAGCCGCGCAGCGGCGACCCCGAGGAGACGATCACGTAGTGCACGGCGCCGTCCGACCGCACCTCCACGGCGCCGTCGTGCATCGTCGCGTAGAGGTACGACAGCAGCGCGGCACCGTCCTCGACGTGCAGCTCGCGCGGCCACGGGAGCGGCGTCCCCGTCTGCGTCGCGAACATCGTGTCGAGCTGCTCATCCGCCGCCTCGTGGAAGCAGACGCTCCCGTACTCGGCCGCCGTCGGCACGCGCGCGATGGCATCGCTGATCGCGATCGGCTGGAAGTGCTCGCCGTCGGTCGAACTGGTCGCGTTCACGACCTCCCCTTCCTCGAGGAAGAGGGTGATGAGCTCCTCGGGCAGCCAGACGGCGACGTACCCGTAGACGCGCGCGGCACGGTCGCGCTTGGCGTCGGTGAGGAGGTTCCGCAGGTGCACGTACGCCAAGCGGGTCCTGTGGAGCAGGACCCGCTTGGCCGGGTAGCGCAGGGCGTCGCGGGGGATCGCCATCAGCGCCGCGGGACGATCAGGCCGCGTGCTGCTCGAACTTCGCGGCGAGCGCCGCCTTCGGCACGGCGCCGATCACCTGGTCCACGAGCTTGCCGTCCTTGAAGAACAGCAGCGTCGGGATCGAGCGGACCTGGAACCGCATCGCGGTCTTCTGGTTCGCGTCCACGTCGAGCTTGGTCACCTTCACCCGCCCGGCGAACTCCTCGCTGAGCTGGTCGAGGATCGGCGCGATCATGCGGCAGGGGCCGCACCACACCGCCCAGAAGTCCACCACGGCGAGCCCCGCGTGCTGCTCCACCTCGCTCGCGAAGTTGTCGTCCGTCACCGCCACCGTCTTCGACATCGGTCGTGCTCTCCGTTCGCGCCGCCGGTGCCGTGCACCGGGGGCCCTTGCTAACGTTACGGCGTTCCCTGCGAGACCAGCTCGCCACCAGAGACGCCCCGAGAATGTCCGCCACCCCACGCGGGACCCGCATCGCCCACATCGGCCTCGCCGTCGAATCGCTCGAGGCGATCCTCCCCTTCTACCGCGACCTCCTCGGGATGCCCGAGGTGCCGCTCGACGACGCCGACGGGGCTCGCATCGCCGGCCTCGCGGCCGGTGAGTCCCTGGTCGAGCTCCTGCAACCACAGCAATCCGAGTCCCCGATCGGGAAGTTCCTCGCCAAGCGGGGCCCCGGCATCCATCACATCTGTTTCGCGGTCGACGACCTCGACGGCACCCTCGACCGCTGCCGCGCCGCCGGCCTCCGCCTCATCGACCAGCAGCCCCGCCTGGGCGCCGAGGGCAAGCGCATCGCCTTCCTGCACCCCGCCTCCACGCACGGGGTGCTCGTCGAGCTCACCGAACACTAACGGACCGGCGGCGCCATCCCACCCTTGCAGAACGGCGCGAGCGGCTCCAGCTCGAACACCTCGACGAACCACCGGCCGTTCTTGGCGTTCCGCACCGTCGTGAACATCGGTGACGCCGTCTTGTCCCCCTGCGTCAACTCCACGCGATGCAGCTGCCGGCCGTTCGGGCCCACCTGCGCCGGCCCGATCTTCGACTGGTCGTGCCGCAGGTGGCACGTCAGGATCAGCAGCCGGCGTTCGAACTGCTGGCGGTCCTCCCGGTCACGGACCAGCGACTCCTCGTTGCCCCAGACCGCGGACATCGCCTGCAGGTCCTGCGCCTTCGCGGCGAAGAGGAACTGTTCCACCGCGGCCTGCGAGTTCTCGGCGCCGGGCGTCGGGCCGCCCATCGACCGATGGCACGCCACGAAGCCCACGAGCAACACCAGCATCCAAGCGCGTCTCAACGGCTCTCTCCGGGCTGAAAGGATGGTGACCACAAGATGAACACCCAGCGGCTCTACATCAACATCGACCACGTCGCGACGCTGCGGCAGGCGCGCCGGGCGTCCTACCCCGATCCGGTCGCCGCGGCCCGGCTCTGCGAGGACGCGGGCGCCGACGGCATCACGGCGCACCTGCGCGAGGACCGGCGGCATATCCAGGACGCCGACATCGAGGCCCTCGCCCACGGGGCGCGCACGCCGTTCAACCTCGAGATGGCGGCGACGGCCGAGATGACCGCGCTCGCCGTGCGCCTCAGGCCGCACCAGGTGACGCTCGTGCCGGAGAAGCGCGAGGAGGTCACCACGGAGGGCGGGCTCGACCTCTTCGCCGACCCCGCGCGGCTGCAGGCCACGCTCGACGCGCTCCGGGCCGCCGGCATCCGCACCTCGCTCTTCATCGATCCCGACCGCCGGCAGGTGGACCGCGCCGCCGCCCTCGGCGTCGCGGCGATCGAGCTGCACACGGGCACCTACTGCCATCACCCCGAGGTCCCCGCGCACCTCGCGGCGCTCCAGGCGGCCTCCGCGCACGCCCGCGCCGCCGGCCTGGCCGTCCACGCCGGCCACGGCCTCACGCTCGCCAACGTCGGCCCCGTGGCCGCCATCCCCGAGTGCGAGGAGCTCAACATCGGCCACGCGATCGTCGCCGATGCGGTCTTCGTCGGGCTCGCGGAGGCGGTGCGCCGCATGCGCGCGGCGATGGACGCCGCCCGGGCCCGTTGACCCGGTCGCCGCGGACGGCCACACTTCCCCTTCCGGTGCATTCCATGGACGTGCGACGCGCGGAGGCGCGATGACGGGCGGGCTGCTCGACTTCTTCACCCTCGAGGCCAGCGAGTACGTCGACCAGCTCGACGCCCTCGCCAGTCGCGCCGTGAACGCTCCGCCGGACGCCGAGCCGTTCCATCGGGCCGCGAAGGCGCTCCGCGGCGCCGCGACGATGGCCAAGGTGAAGGGGATCGCGGACGTCGCCCACGGCCTCGAGCGGCTGGCGCGCCAGGTCCGCGAGGGCAAGATCCGCTGGGACGCCGCGACCCGCGGCACGGCGATCGCGGCGATCGACGACCTCAAGTTCCTCGTCCGTGGCGCGCGCAGCTGGGGCGATGCCGAGGACCAGCGCGCCCGCAATCGGACGGCTGAGCTCGACCACCTCGCCCCGAAGGCGGAGAAGGTGGTCACGCGCGGCAAGGGCGCGGCCTTCCTCGCGCAGGCCGCCGCCGACGCCGCCGCGGGCCTCCTCGCCTACGCCGAGCATCCCACCGCCCTCGACGCGTTCGAGGAGACGCTCCGCCGCGTCCGGGCCCTGCGCGGCGTCGCCGCGCTCAAGGACCTGCCCCCGCTCGCCGAGGTCGTCGACGCCATCGACGCCGCCGCGAAGCCCATCGAGCTGCGGCAGGAGGACGCCACCGCCGAGCGGCGCCGGCTCTTCCGCGCGGCCGCGCGCGTGCTCCTCGAGGGCGGCGAGGCGGTCCGGACCGGCGGCCTGCCGCAGACCGACTCGGTCGCCGTCCGCGAGTTCGCGCACGCCGCCGAGACGCTGCGGTCGGGGGAGCGGGACACCGACGACGTCGTCCCCATCACCTCGCTCCTGCCGGCCGGGCCGGTGGGCGCCCACATCACGCCCGCGCCGAACCCGCCGACCACCGCCGCCCAGCGGTTCCGGCTCGAGGTGGTGAGCCAGGCCGAGCACCTGCGGCGCCTCGTCGCCGACGGGCGCGCGGCGATCGACGCCGCCACCCGCGACCGCGTGGGGCGCGAGCTCCGGTCGGCCGTGCGCTCCCTCGCGCGCGCCGCGCAGAGCTTCTCCGCCACCGAGATCGCCAACCTCTTCCTCGCCGCGGAGCGCGGCGCGGCCGCGCTCGACCAGCGCGCGCTGTGGGTGCTCGACGAGGCCGGCGCGCAGCTCAGCCGCCCGATCGGCGGCCCCGAGGACGTCGGCCCGCGCTTCGCGTCGATGCTGCAGCGTCTGAACGGCACGCCGCCCGCCCCGATCACCGCGATCCCCGCCCGCCAGCGGCGCAGCGCCGCGACGCCGGCCGCCGCCGCCGTCGCGACCCCGGGTCGGGCCTCCGCCCCCGTCCTGCACGTCGGAAAGCCCACCAACGGCACGCGCGGCGCAGAGCTCCAGCAGCTCCTCGCGTCCGGCATCGCCGGGCTCTCCCCCCTCGGCAGCACGCCCATCGCCACCCCCGTCGCGATGCCCGACGACGACGTCGTGCCGATCGAGGACCTGCTCTACCGCGGCAAGGAAGCCCTCCAGCGCGCGCTCGCGCTCGGGGACCGCCTCCGCGCCGCCGACGGCCCGGTGGACCACGCGGAGCTCGACGAGCTCTACGACCTGCTCCAGCTCGCCGCGGCGGACTGACGATGCGCCTCGACTGGCGCGGCGCGCTGGGCATCGCCCTCAGCGCGACGCTGCTCTGGTGGGTGCTGCACGGCCACCTCGGGGAGGTCGTCGGCGTCCTCGCCGGCTCGCACCTCGGGCTGTGGCTCGCCTGCACCGTCGTGGCCACCGCCATCTTCCCGCTGCGCGCGCGCCGCTGGCAGGCGATCCTCGCCCCGCTCGCCGGCCGCATCCCCGTGAAGCCGCTCTGGCACGCCACGGCGATCGGGATGATGATGAACAACGTCTTCCCGATGCGCGCCGGCGAGTTCGCCCGCGCCTTCGCCATCTCGCGCGAACGCCCGGACGTCCCCTTCACCGCCGCGATGGGCTCCCTCGCCGTCGACCGCCTCTTCGACGGCGTCGTCGTGATCGGCCTGATGCTCATCGGCACGCTCGACCCGCGGTTCCCCGCGGACGCGACGGTCTTCGGCGGCCTCACCGCGGGCGACATCGCCACCAGCGCGGCCGCCTTCCTCGCCGCCGTGCTCGCGGGGCTGTACGCGTTCGTGCTCTTCCCCGGCCCGATGCTCACGCTCGTCGAGCGCACCGGCGGCCTCGTCTCGGCGCCGCTCGGCGCGCGGCTGCGCGGCCTCGCGCTCAACTTCACGGGCGGCCTCGGCGTGCTCCGCGCGCCGCGGCTCGCGCTCGAAGTCACGTTCTGGACCGTGCTGCACTGGCTCACCAATGCCGCGGCCTTCTGGCTCGGCTTCGCGGCCCTCGGCATCGACGCCCCGTTCACCACGGCGCTCTTCGTGCAAGGCATCGTCGCGCTCGGCGTGGCCGTCCCGTCGTCGCCGGGATTCTTCGGCGTCTTCGAGGCCGCCGCGGCCGTGGGCCTCGGGCTCTACGGCATCGACGACGCCTTCGCCGTCTCGTGGGGCATCGGGTTCCACATCCTGTCGTTCATCCCCATCACCGTCATCGGCGCCTGGTACTTCACGCGCCTCGACCTGCGGCTGCGCGACGTCGCGCCCGCCGGCGGGGAGCGCGCGCCGTGACGACGACGGCGGCGACGCTCGAGGCGCAGGCCAAGATCAACCTCACGCTGCGCATCCTCGCGCGCGAGGCGACCGGCTACCACCAGCTCGAGACGCTCTTCGCCAGGATCGACCTCGCCGACACCGTGCGCGTGGCGACGGACACGACGGTACGCGAGCTCACCTGCGAGGGGGCCGACGTCGGGCCGGTGGAGCGGAACCTCGCCTGGCGCGCGGCGGAGGCCTACGCCGCGGAGGCGGACTGGCCCCGCGGCTTCAGCATCCACGTCACCAAGCGGATCCCGGTGGGCGGCGGGCTCGGCGGTGGCAGCGCCGACGCCGGCGCGGTGCTGCGAATCCTCAACGCGATCAACCCGGCGCCGCTCAGCGAGGCGACCGTGCAGTCGCTCGCCTTCCGCCTGGGCGCCGACGTGCCGTTCGTGAGCACGGACGCGCCGCTGGCGCTGGCGTGGGGCCGCGGCGAACGCCTGCTGGCCCTCGCCCCGCTCCCCGCCCGCGAGGTGGTGCTCTGCCTGCCGCCGTTCGGCGTGGAGACCGCCGCCGCCTTCCGGTGGATCGCCGAGTCGCGCTCCGACGCCCCGCTGCGGGCCCCCGCGCCGCTCCGCGCCGCCGACCTCGACCGCTGGGACGGCATCGCCCGGCTCGCCGCCAACGACTTCGAGACGCCGGTGATCCACCGGCATCCCGGGATCGCCGCCTGCCTGGAGGCCATCAACCACGCGGGGGCGCGCATCGCGCGGATGAGCGGCTCGGGCTCGACCGTCTTCGGCATCTTCGAGCGGCGGAGCCCGGCGACGCTCGCGGGGCTCCCCGAGGGGACGCGAGTCGTGCACGCGCGGACCGTGACCAGCGTCGCGCAGGTGCGGCCGCTCGACTGAGCCGCCGCGCCGGCGCCGCCTCGGCGCCGGGCGTCCGCGGCCGCGTTGTCCGCCTGACGGCCCGCCGCTAGCTTGGGGATTCCTGCTGCCCCTTCGTCCAATGGCAGGACATCGCACTTTGGATGCGAGAATGGTGGTTCGAATCCACCAGGGGCAATCCGACCTGGGCCGGCGCGCCCCCTGCCGTCCGTCGGCCGAAGTGGATAGGTTTCGAGGCTTTCCCAAAAGCCCCGCCGGCCGACCGGGCCGGATGCGGCAACTCCCGTCGCCCTCGAACCTTACGGCCCGCACATGGACGGCTTGGCGGTCCCCATCCACGGTTTCCGCGTCCTCACCGGGACGGCCAATCGGCCGCTCGCGGAGGAGATCGCCAAGGCGCTCGGGACCGAGCTCTGCAAGACGACCGTGTCGCGCTTCGCCGACGGGGAGGTCTTCGTCCGCCTGGACGAGAACGTGCGCGGCGCCGACGTCTTCATCGTGCAGCCCACCAACCCGCCGGCCGAGAACATCCTCGAGCTGCTGCTGATGGTGGACGCGGCCCGGCGCGCCTCGGCGGCCCGCATCACCTGCGTGCTTCCGTACTACGGGTACGCGCGCCAGGACCGCAAGGACCAGCCCCGCGTGGCGATCGGCGCCAAGATGATGGCGAACATGATCATGCGCGCCGGCGCCGACCGCGTGCTCGGCGTCGACTTCCACGCGCACCAGCTGCAGGGCTTCTTCGACATCCCCGTCGACCACCTGTACGCGGCGCCGGTCTTCCAGGCGCACTACCGCAAGAAGAAGCTGCAGGACGTGGTCGTCGTCGCGCCGGACGTGGGCTCGGCGAAGATGGCGCGCGGCTTCGCGAAGCGGCTCAACGCCTCGCTGGCGATCATCGACAAGCGCCGTCCCAAGGCAAACGTGGCCGAGGTGGTGAACGTCGTCGGCGACGTCGAGGGCAAGGACTGCATCCTGGCCGACGACATGATCGACACGGCCGGCACGGTGAGCGAGGCGGCGCGCGCCCTCAAGAACCTCGGCGCGCGCGACATCTACGTCTGCGCGACGCACGCGCTGCTCAGCGGCCCCGCCGTCGAGCGGCTCGCCAACGCGCCGATCACCGAAGTCGCGGTGACCGACACGATCCAGATCCCCGAGTCGCGCAAGTTCCCGCAGCTCACCGTGCTCAGCGTGGGCGAGCTGCTGGCGAAGGCGATCCGGTTCACGCACTCGGACCAGAGCGTGAGTTCGTTGTTCGAGTGATGAGAAGGCAGTAGGCAGTCGGCAGTTGCAGGACCCCAACCAGAGCGCGCCGCCGGGCCGGACCTACCGGGCACCCACGTAGCGCGCCGTCAATGCACCACGAGGTAGTTCCGATGGCTTCCGTTCCGTTCTCCGCGTCCAAGCGCACCAATACCGGCAAGGGCGTCGCCCGCAAGCTCCGCGCGGCCGGCCAGGTGCCTGCCGTCATCTACGGGCATGCCCGCGAGCCGCAGGCGCTGCAGCTCGACCATCATGCGCTCCAGCTCCTGCTCGAGAAGCACCCGTACCAGTCGACGGTCATCGCGCTCAGCATCGACGGCACCACGAGCAACACGCTCATCCGCGAGATCCAGCGCCACCCGTTCAAGAAGCAGATCGTGCACGTCGACTTCCAGGAGCTCGTCGCCGGCGAGTCGGTGACGGTCCCGGTGCCGCTCCAGTTCACGGGCACGCCCGAGGGCGTGCGCCACGGCGGCGGCCTGCTCGACCAGGTCCTGCACGAGCTCGAGATCGCCTGCGACCCGGCGAACATCCCGCACCACATCGTCGTCGACGTCACGCCGCTCACGATCGGCCACTCGATCCACGCCGGCGAGATCGCGCTTCCCGCGGGCTGCACGCTCGTCACCGACGCCGACGCCACCGTGTGCGTCTGCGCCGCGCCGAAGGTCGAGGCCGAGCCGGCCGCGGGCGAGGCCCCGGCCGAGCCGGAGCTCATCCGCAAGGCCAAGGCCGAGGACGAGGCCGCGAAGTAACCTGCCGCTCCTGGTCCCGGGTCGCCGCGTCGCGCGATGAAGGTCATCCTCGGCCTCGGCAACCCGGGCAAGGAGTACGCGGACACGCGTCACAACGTCGGGTGGTGGGTGCTCGACCACCTCGCCGACGCCTGGCGCACGGATGGCTGGCGCAAGGACGGCGAGGCCCTGACCAGCTCGGGGACCGTCGGTGGCGTGAAGGTGCGGCTCGTCAAGCCGCAGACGTACATGAACCTCTCCGGGGCGGTGCTCAAGCCCTGGCTGCGGCGCCCCTTCTGGGCCGCGGCGACCGACCTGATCGTCGTCTCGGACGAGGTGCAGATCCCCGTGGGGAGCTATCGCTTTCGCGCGAAGGGCTCCGCCGGCGGGCACAACGGCCTCAAGAGCATCGAGCAGGCGCTCAAGAGCCAGGAGTACGCGCGGCTGCGCGTCGGCGTCGGGCCGGCGGACCCGCAGCGGCGCATCGGTGACCTCGCCGACTACGTGCTCGGCGAGTTCGGGAAGGGAGAGGCGGCGGACATCCGCGCGCTGCTCCCGACCTTCGAGGAGGCCCTGCGGCGGTGGACCGCCGACGGGATCGCGCAGGTGATGAACGCGTTCAACCGCTGAGTCCGCTCGGCGTCCGCTGTCCGTCTCAGAACCCTCAACCATTCCCCCATGATCGAGAACCTGACGCTGTACGCCCTGGTCATCGGCGTGGTCGGCCTCGTGGCCTGCTACCTGACCTACCTCGGCGTCGCGCGCAACAGCGCCGGCACCAAGGCCATGCAGGACCTGGCGGGCCAGATCCAGGAAGGCGCGATGGCCTTCCTCAAGCGCGAGTACGTCGTGCTCCTGCCCTTCCTGGTGCTCGTCGCCGTGCTTCTCACGATGGCGATCAACATGCAGACGGGCATCGCCTACGTGCTCGGCGGCCTCTGCTCGATCGCCGCGGGCTGGGCCGGCATGACCTCGGCCACCAAGGCCAACGTGCGCACCGCCGAGGCGGCGCGTGGCAGCGGCCAGGCGGCGGCGCTGCGCATCGCCTTCGGCGGCGGCGCGGTGATGGGCCTCGCCGTCGCGGCGCTCGGCCTCCTCGGCATCGCCGCGGTGTTCGTGTGGCAGAAGGAACTGCTCGGCACGACCGGCTTCAAGGAGTTCGGCGAGATCATCTCCGGCTTCGCGATGGGCGCCAGCTCGATCGCGCTCTTCGCCCGCGTGGGCGGCGGCATCTACACCAAGGCCGCCGACGTCGGCGCGGACCTGGTGGGCAAGGTCGAGGCGGGCATCCCCGAGGACGACCCGCGCAACCCGGCCACCATCGCCGACAACGTCGGCGACAATGTGGGTGACGTCGCCGGCCTCGGCGCCGACATCTTCGAGTCGTACGTCGGCGCGATCATCGCGACGATCGCGCTCGCGACCACCTCGCTCCGCATCCCGGACGAGACGCGCCTCGCCGCGATGCTGCTGCCGGTCGCCTACACCAGCGCCGGCCTCGTCGCCTCGCTCATCGGCATCTTCCTCATGCGCATCCTCGCCAAGGGCAATCCGGCGAACGCGCTGCGCATGGTGCCGTTCATCGCCGCCGGCCTCTTCCTCGCCTTCGCCTGGTGGCTGACCGGCCAGATGCCACTCCACATGGGGGACAGCGAGACCGGCCGCGTGTATCCGCTCCTCGGCCCCTGGTTCGCCGTCGTGGCGGGCACTGTCTCCGGCGTCGCCATCGGCCTCGTGACCGAGTACTACACGGCGGCCAAGCCGGTGCTGCGCATCGCCGAGTCGTCCAAGACGGGCCCGGCGACGAACATCATCGCCGGCCTCGCCGTCGGCATGGAATCGACGATCATCCCCGTGCTGCTCATCTGCGGCGCGATGTTCGTCGCCGTCTGGTCGGCCGGTCTCTACGGCGTCGCCATCGCCGCCGTGGGCATGCTCGCCACCGTCGGCGTCACGATGTCGGTCGACGCCTACGGCCCGATCGCCGACAACGCCGGCGGCATCGCCGAGATGAGCCACCTCGGCAAGGACGTCCGCAAGATCACGGACGGCCTCGACGCGCTCGGCAACACGACCGCGGCGATCGGCAAGGGCTTCGCGATCGGCTCGGCCGCGCTGACCGCGCTGGCGATGTTCTCCGCCTACGCGTCGGCGGTCGGCCTCAACTCGGTCGGCCTCAACCTCGTCGACCCGATGGTCGTCATCGGCCTCTTCATCGGCGGCGTGATGCCGTTCTTCGTCGGCGCGCAGACGATGACCGCCGTCGGCCGCGCGGCGCAGGGCATGGTGGAGGAGGTCCGCCGCCAGTTCCGCGAGATCCCCGGCCTGCTCGAGGGCAAGGAGGGCGTGAAGCCCGACTCCGCCCGCTGCGTCGACATCTCCACCGCCGCCGCGCTCAAGGAGATGATCCTCCCGGGCGTCGCCTCGATCCTGCTCCCCGTGGTCGTCGGCAAGTTCTTCGGCGTCAAGGCCCTCGGCGGCCTCCTCGCCGGCGCGACGGTCACCGGCGTGATGATGGCGCTCTTCATGGCCAACGCCGGCGGCGCGTGGGACAACGCGAAGAAGGCGATCGAGGGCGGGATCATGGGCGGCAAGGGCTCCGACCCGCACAAGGCGGCGGTCGTGGGCGACACCGTCGGCGACCCGTTCAAGGACACGTCGGGCCCGGCGATGAACATCCTCATCAAGCTGATGTCGGTGGTGTCGCTGGTGCTGGCGCCCTGGTTCATCGCCTGAGGGCAGATGGCAGATGTGAGATGTGAGAGATGAGAAGGGGAGGCCGAGCCGGCCTCCCCTTCTCATTTCGCGGCCCGCGAGCTTCGCGGCGCTCGCGCTCGCGTCGCCTGCTCCAGCACACGCCGACGGAGGCCGGAGAGCATCTGCTGCACCTCGCTCACGCGCGCCTCGAGTCCCGCGTACACCTTCGGTGTGAGCAGGCCGAGATCCCGCGCGAGCAGCAGGTGATAGTCCGCTTCGCGCGCCGAGGCGAGGGCGATCTCTAGGAAGCGATTGAACTGCGCCTGGCTCGCGTGCCCTGCCCCCTCGGCGATGTTCGCCGGGATCGAGGCGATCGACCGACGCAGCTGCGAACTCAATGCCGGGAAGCGATGCTGCGCTGCCCCATCGGTGACCTGGTACACCCGGAGCGTCAGCTCGTGGGCCTTCTGCCACACCGCGAGTCGTCTGAACGGGAACATGCCGGACAGTAGCGGCGGGCGCGGGTGCCCCGGCAACCGGATTCCCGCGAGCGGTTATCTTTCATCCCACATCTTCCATCTCCCCTCTGCATGCTCAGCCTCGGTATCGTCGGCCTCCCCAACGTCGGCAAGTCCTCCCTCTTCAACGCCCTCACGGCCGCGAAAGCGGAAGCCGCCAACTATCCGTTCTGCACCATCGACCCCAACGTCGGCGTCGTCACGGTCCCCGACCCCCGGCTCGACGCCCTCGCGAAGATCGTCGAGCCGGAGCGCACGGTGCCGGCCGCGGTCCAGTTCGTCGACATCGCGGGCCTCGTGAAGGGCGCTTCCAAGGGCGAGGGGCGCGGCAACGCCTTCCTCTCGAACATCCGCGAGACCGACGCCATCGTCCACGTCGTGCGCTGCTTCGACGACCCCGACGTCATCCACGTCGACGGCTCGGTGAACCCCGCGCGCGACCGCGAGACGATCGAGTTCGAGCTCGCGCTCGCCGACCTCTCCGTGGTCGAGAAGCGCCTCGACAAGGCCAAGCGCGCCGCGAAGACCGGCGACAAGGCCGCCGCCACCGAGGCCGCGGCCCTCGAGAAGGCCCACGCGCCGCTCGGCGAGGGCAAGGCCCTCTGGCACGTCGCGCTCACGCCCGAGGAGCGGGAGCTGCTCAAGCCCCTCCAGCTCCTCACGCTCAAGCCGATCCTCTACGCCGCCAACGTCACCGACGCCGAGCTCACCGGCACCGAGGGGCCGCACGTCACCGCGCTCCGCGCGGCGATCGCCGCCGACCACGAGCCCGCCGAGGTCGTCACCTTCTCCGCCAAGATCGAGTCGGAGCTCGCCGAGCTCCCGCCGGAGGACCGCGCCGAGTTCCTCGCCTCGCTCGGCCTCGAGTCGGCGGGGCTCGACCGGCTCATCCGCGCGGGCTATCACCTGCTCGGCCTGCAGACGTACTTCACGGCCGGCGAGAAGGAAGTCCGCGCCTGGACGATCAAGCAGGGCGACACCGCCCCCAAGGCGGCGGCCGTCATCCACACCGACTTCGAGCGTGGCTTCATCCGCGCGGAGACGGTGAGCTACGGCGACTTCATCGCGCTCGGCGGCTGGAAGGGCGCCAAGGAGAAGGGCGCGGTGCGGAGCGAGGGCAAGGAATACGTCGTGCAGGACGGCGACGTGCTGCTCTTCCGCTTCAACGTCTGACCCTGGCCGTTGGGGCGCGCGCGCCGCTCAGCGCGCGAGCCCCAACGGTCGCACTGCCAGGCGCAGCAGCCGCACCGCGGGATACGCCCACGCGAGCGCCTCGGGCAGGCGCAGCCACTGCGCCTCCTGCGGCGTCGGGCGCCACAGCGCGCCCGCGCGATGCCGCCAGCGGTCGCGCGGGCGGTCGATCCACGAGAGCGTCCACGCGCGGGTCGTGCGCCACGCGCCGTTCCCCGCCTCCATCCGCGCAAGGCAGGCGTCGCGCATCGCGAGCAGCCGTCCATCGTGCCGCGTCGCGGGAGCCGGCGTGCCGAGCAGCGCCTCGCGCAGCGCCAGCGCCAGTGCCAGCACGCGCGGGACGCCCGCGGCGTCGGCCATCGCGACCGCCTCCCCCAGCGCCTCGGGCGAGCGCGACGCGAGCCGCGCGAAGCTGAGCACCTCCTCCGCCTGCGACCAGCCGTGCTTGGTCGCATGCAGCGCGAGCAGCAGCAGCGCGTCGGCGCCGGCCGGCGTGCGCACCGCGCGGCCCCCGACCGTGAACGTCTCCGCGCGCGCCAGCACCGAGCGCACGTCGGCGACGCGCGGATAGTTGGCGCCCGCGAAGGCCCAGTGCAGCTCCACCAGCGGCCGTCCCTCGCGCCGCAGCGGCACGGCGCGCGTCCAGCCGTGGATCGCGCGCTCGCCGCGCGGCCCGAGCCCGCCCGGCACCTGCCAGCCACCGTCCGCGAGCGCGGCACGCGCCGCGTCCCACGCCTCCGGCGGCACGACGAGGTCGAGGTCGCGGGAATCGCGGCGCGTGGCATCGCCCCACACCTGCATCGCGAGCGCGGGCCCCTTCCACAGCATCCACGGTACGCGCGCGGCATCGAGCCGGTCCCCCACCTCGCGCAGCGCGGCGAGGTTGGCGAGCGCGCGCTCGGCGATCAGGCGCGCCTCGTCGCGCAGCGGCGCGAGGAGCGGCGCGAACGCGGGCGGCAGGTCGCGCGCGCCGAGCGCGCGCGTCACGGGCACGGCGAGGCGATTGGCGATGAGGACGCGCGCGAGGCGCGCGGCGCCGGCCGCGTCGGCCGGCGCGTCAGGCGTGGGCGCCGCGTCGCCGCCCAGCGCGAGCGCGCACCACGGGGCGAGCGTGGTCAGCCCGTGCGCGAGTTGTTCGCGCCGCCGTCCATCTGGCCGATCATCGCCCGCTGCCTGGTCAGCTCGATTGCCGAGCCGAGGCGCGTGACGTGCGGCGTGGCCCACGGCGCCTTGGGCGCCGGCGGTGCGGCCGGGGACTGCGACGGTGCGTCTGCGTGCATGGTTCGCTCCGGTGCACGTGCCGACGGCGCGAAGGCGCCGTTCAGCCGGTGCGCGACTTGTTCGACCCGCCGTCCATCCGCCCGACCATCAGGCGCGTCTCGGTCAGCACGGTGGCATCACCGAGCCGCACGAGATGTGGCGACGCGTACGGCTGGCGTTCCGGTCGAGCCGGGACGGGCGCGGACGCCTGAACCATCTGGACTCCGTGGCAGGAGTATCGGGGGGACCTGAAGCAAAGTGAAGGGCTGGCGCCGATGAGGCAGCACTCGCCGTCATTTTCTGCACACTGTCAGATTAGTTGCCGGTAGCGCCCGATACAACCCTGTGCACGGTGGCCGTGAGCCCCTCGCTTCCATGACCCGGACGCAGCTCGTACCCAGGCACCTGCGCGGCGATCGTCCGGAGCGGCGCGAGGTCCCTCGCCAGCTCCTCCCCCGTCGCGAACTGGTTGGCGTAGACGTTCGCGACCAGCTCCCGCAGCAGCGCCGGCGGTGCCAGCGGCGCAAAACGTGGCGCAGTCTCCCCGACCGTGAAGTCCGCCAGCACATGGAGCGCACGCAGGGGGGCCGCCGCCGACGCCATAGGGAATGCGGCGACGCCAAGATCGAGCGCGCGCTTGTCCCACGTGGGCGTGAGCCGCGGCAAGCGACGGTCGCCCACCACCATTTCCGCTGAATCGTCCCACAGCCGGATCGCCCCGTACGCGGGCTGCGCCATCCAGCGCCCGTCGACCTCGCGCAGCGCCAGCACGTCCTCGGCCAGCATGGGATGCCCCTGCGCGGCGAAGGCGGCGGCGAGCGTGGACTTCCCCGATCCGCCCGGCCCGACGAACGCCACCGCCCCACCGTCGATCACCACCGCGCTCGCGTGCAGCGCCAGCAGCCCGTGCCGCCGCAGCACGATGCCGAGCACGGGCCCGAGCAGGAACGTGACCGCGTCCGCCTCGGTCATCGGCGCGCGCCAGTCGCACCAGACGCGCTCGCCGCGCGGGGCGACGTGCACGCGCATCCCCTCCGCGTACCGCAGCCGCAGGGTCGCATCGCCTGCCGGTCGGTCGGCGATCACGACGGGCGTGCCGTCCTCGAGCGGCGCGCCCACGTGCACCGGCCGAACCACCGCCTCGGTCCACTGCGCCGCATCGGGCGGCCGCGTCCCCGGCAGGAACGCGACGTCGAT
>ERZ1645185.191-NODE-191-length-26990-cov-4.733952_pt1 | contig 26990 bp, 21 predicted proteins | sample MGYA00575351_ERZ1645185 | MGnify/ENA primary metagenome ERZ1645185 (study PRJEB40838, sample SAMN11284767) | freshwater sediment metagenome | isolation source: river sediment | host: Sediment | place: India: Jana village, Kanpur | collected 2015-12-17 ... | reverse complement strand
ACTCTTTCCCTACACGACGCTCTTCCGATCTGCGTCGTGAAGCCGAGGATTTCCACCTTCACCGCGCAGCGTTCGAGCGTCCGCGCAAGGATGTCCGCGCAGATCGCCGCGATCGAGATCGGCCGGCCGCGCATCGAGCCGGAATTGTCGATGAGCAGCGTCACCACCGTGTCGCGGAAATCGGTGTCGCGCTCGATCTTGTAGCTGAGCGCGTGCTCGGGGTTCACGACGACACGCGTCAGCCGCGCCGGATCGAGCAGCCCCTCCTCCTGATCGAAGTCCCACGCGCGGTTCTGCTGCGCCATCAGGCGGCGCTGCAGGCGGTTCGCGAGCTTGGTGACCGCGCCCTGCAAATGCACGAGCTGCTGGTCGAGATAGCCGCGCAGGCGCGTCAGTTCCTCGGCGTCGCAAAGCTCTTCGGCCGTCAGCACCTCGTCGAACTTCGCGGTGTAGGCGTGATAATCGAAATCGGGCGAGAGGTCGGTCGTCGGCGTGTTCGGGCGCCACGGCACGACGCCTTCGTCGCCGTCGTCCGCCATGTCGGCATCGGACATGGCGTCGCTGTCCATCTCCGCGCTCTGGTCCGTCTCCTGATCGCCGCCCTCGCTCTCTTCGGCACGGGTATCCATGCTCGAATCCTGCCCGGCCGAGCCTTCGTCGTCGCCCTCGTCGCTATCGCCCTCGTTCTGCTGCTCGTCCTCGCCGCTTTCCTGATCGTCCTGCTCGGGCTCCTCGCCCTTCTCTTCGCCAAGGCCGAGATCGGCGAGGATGCGCCGGGTGAGCGACGCGAAGGCGGACTGATCGTCGAGATTGGCGGCAAGGTCGTCGAGATGGCGCCCGGCCTTCTCCTCGATCCAGTCGCGCACGTGGGCGAGCCCCGCGTCGGCGATGGCGGGCGACGGTTCCCCCGTCAGCCGTTCGCGCGCGATCATGCCGACTGCGCTCGCAAGCGGCACCTCGTCGACATTGCGCGCGCGAATGAGCGGGTCCGCCTTCACGCGCGCGAGGTTCATCTGCGAAAGATTGGTGGCCACGCCCGCCATGTCGCGGCCGCCTATCGCCTCGACGCGCGCCTGCTCGACCGCATTGAACACGTCGCGGGGGAGCCCGGCGGGCGGCTGCAGCGCGGCATGACGCTTGGCATCATGGTGACGGCGGCGAAGCGCGAAGCTGTCCGCCCAGCCGCGCGCCTCCGCGACCTGATCGGCGGGAAGCCCGCGCGCCGGCTGCGGCACGCGCGCCTGATTGCCCGAAGCGCCCGGCTTGTCGGCCGTGTAGGTCAGGTCGAACTCCGGCACGTGCGCCATTGCGCGCAGCGTCGCCGCCAGCGCGTGCCGGAAATCCTCGATCCTGTTGTCCTTGCTCACGCCTTCTTCGCGATGCTCTCCGGCAACTCCTCGCCGAAGACGCGCTGGTAGTATTCGGCGACGATGCCGCGTTCCGCCTCGTCGCACTTGTTGAGGAAGCTGACGCGGAAGCCGAAGCCGATGTTGTTGAAAATCTGCGCGTTCTGCGCCCAGGTGAGCACGGTGCGCGGGCTCATCACGGTGGAGATGTCGCCGCCGATGAAGCCCTGCCGCGTCATGTCGGCGACCTTCACCATGTTCGCGATGGTCTTCGCGTCGAAGCCCTTCACCTTGGCCGAAACGATCGCCGTTTCGGTCTCGGCCGGCAGATAGTTCAGCGTGGTGACGATGCTCCAGCGGTCCATCTGGCCCTGGTTGATCTGCTGCGTGCCGTGATAGAGCCCGGTCGTGTCGCCAAGGCCCACGGTGTTCGCCGTGGCGAACAGGCGGAAATACTTGTTCGGGCGGATCACGCGGTTCTGGTCGAGCAGCGTCAGCTTGCCCTCCACCTCCAGAATGCGCTGGATCACGAACATCACGTCCGGGCGGCCCGCGTCATATTCGTCGAAAACGAGCGCGGTCGGCGTCTGCAACGCCCAGGGCAGCAGGCCTTCGCGGAACTCCGTCACCTGCTTGCCGTCGCGCAGGACGATGGCGTCCTTGCCGATGAGGTCGATGCGGCTGATGTGCGAATCGAGGTTGATGCGAATGCACGGCCAGTTGAGCCGCGCCGCCACCTGCTCGATGTGCGTGGATTTGCCGGTGCCGTGGTAGCCCTGGATCATCACGCGACGATTGAAGGCGAAGCCGGCAAGGATCGCGAGCGTGGTGTCCGGGTCGAACACATAATCGGGGTCCAGATCGGGTACGCGCTCGTCGGCCTTTGAAAAGGCCGGGATTTTCATGTCCACGTCGATGCCGAACACCTGCCGCGCGTCGACCTCGAGGTCCGGCGCATCCATCAGCGTGCCGTGGTGTTCGTTGTCCTTCAGCTGCGTCGCCACTTAACTCTTCCTGCTCTTCTGGTCGGCCGTGAAAGCCGGGCTTTCCTTAAGGTGCGTATAGGCATCGATCACGCCGCGCAACTCGGCTTCATGGGTGCGGTCCCCGCCGTTTGCGTCCGGATGCAGCACCCGCACCTTCTCCTTGTAACGCGCGCGGATGTCCGTGAAGCTCGCGTTTTCGTCAAGGTCGAGCGTGCGGAGCGCTGCCAGATCGGCCTTGTCGAGCACACGGCCGCCGCGCGTCTTCGGCGGTGCGAATCCGCCCATGCGGGCCTTCATCACGCCGATCGGATCGTGAAACGCGTCCGCATAGGCATTGGAGGCGAACGCCCGCGTGCTCCGCTCCCAGCCGGGCGCGGCGTGCTGCACGCCGTCGTCCTGGAACGAATAGGCGGCATTGAACGCGCGCACGTGATCAAGGCACAGATATTTCCAACCCGCCGAAGCGCGATTGGATACGGGCGCGCGGAACTCACCCAGCTGGTCGCAGCCGGGCTCCGCGCACAGAGGCGGTTCCGGCGCGGCGATGCGGCCGTGGAAGCGTTCACGAGGTTTGCGGGGGGCGGTGATCGGGTCGGTCCTGAGTCTGGTTTTTGCCTATATAGGAAGGTGCGGCGGCAATGGCAGCCCCACTCCCGATCAGAGAAAATTCTCCTTTGAGAAAACCACGGCCCGCCATACGTTCTCCCATCGGCTTGGGGGAGCGGCACATGGAACAGCGAAAACGCGTCGGCGATATTCTATTCTTCCTGGCACTGACGCTCAGTATCAGTTGTATCTTTTACGTCCCGCTGGTGACCCTCCAGCCTTCCCCCGCCTTCATGCCCTACGTCACCGGCCTCATGTGGTCCCCCGCGATCGCCGCGCTCCTCACCGTCCGCTTCCGCCGCCTCGATCTCTCGTCGCTCGGCTGGGGATGGGGTGAGCACCGCTGGAACCTCACCGCCTATCTCGTTCCCCTCGGCTACGCGGGCCTTGCCTATGCCGCGGTGTGGATCCTCGGCCTCGGCGGCTTTGCCGACGCGGAGAACATCAAGCAGCTCCGCACCTTCCTCGGCTGGAAGGACGCGCACCCGGCGCTCGTCGTCATCGGCTACGCGCTCCTGATGGCCTCAGCAGGCATGGCGATTTCGCTCGCGACCGCGCTCGGCGAGGAGATCGGCTGGCGCGGCTTCCTTGCGCCCCGCATGGCCGAACTCACCGGCTTCATGCCGAGCGTGCTCATCGTCGGCCTCATCTGGGGCCTGTGGCACATGCCGCTCATCCTGCTCGGCGGCTACAACGCGAAGACCGAATTGTGGGTCGCCATCCCCTGCTTCATGATGCTCGTGCTCGGGGTCTCGCTGATCGCGGCCTGGCTGCGACTGAAGTCTGGCAGACTCTGGCCTGCCGCGATCCTGCACGCCAGCCACAACCTCTTCATCCAGCGCGTGTTTACCCCCCTCACCGGCCCCCGCGGCGAGGTGACGCCTTATGTGATCGACGAGTTCGGCATCGCGGTCCCGGTCGCGATCCTGATCTTCGCGGTCTGGTTCTGGAAACGCCGCGCCGTCGTCGCCTGACCGGCTGACACGCCGGCGCATTGCTGTATAGAGGCGGCATGACCACGATCAGCGCCGAAATCGAACGCCGCCTCGCGGCACTCCAGCCCACCCACCTCGAGGTCCGCAACGACAGCGACCGCCACCGCGGCCACGCGGGTCACGACGGCACCGGCGAGAGCCACTTCACCGTCAGCATCGTCTCGGAAGCCTTCGCAGGCAAAAGCCGCGTGCAGCGCCAACGCGCCGTCTACGCCGCGCTCGGCGATCTCATGGAGCGCATCCACGCCCTCGCCATCGCCGCTGCTGCACCAGGCGACCCCCTCCCGGAACGCTGAAACGCTTGATTTGCAGCCGCACGCAAAGCAATAGAGCGCGGCGCGCCGGGTTAGCTCAGCTGGTAGAGCAACCGCCTTGTAAGCGGTAGGTCGTCGGTTCGAGTCCGACACCCGGCACCAGAAGCCCCTCCGCGGCAGTCCATATTTTCTCGCAAGCCCTTCTAAAATAGAGTAAAATCGGACGTCGGTCATCCGCCAGTGTCCACGCTCCACCTATTTCCACGAAGGCCGGATGGACGTCGGCCGCCGAGCACGACCATTCTTCAAATAACGCCTTCGTCCTGCAGGCTGTTCATCTGCTGCCGGCTCATCCCCAGAATATCGCCGTAAATCTCCTCGTTGTGCTGGCCAAGCTCCGGCCCCGCCCACGCGACCTCCCCCGGCGTTTCGGAGAGCTTGGGGAAGACGTTCTGCATCCACAGGTTCTGAAAGTGCGGATGCTGCACCTTGATAATGGCTTCGCGCGCCTTGAAATGCGGATCTTCCAGCATATCGGGCGCCTTGTAGATTTTCCCCGCCGGCACGCCGTGCGTCTCCAGGTGCGCCAGAAGATCGGCGCTGGGCCATGATTTCGTCCAAGCGCTGATCATGTCGTCCAGTTCGACCTGATGCTCGCCGCGCGCATGATGCGTGGCGAAGCGCGGGTCGCTTCCAAGCTGCGGATGCCCCATCGCTTCCGCCATGCGTTTCCAGACGCTGTCCTGATTTGCGGCGATCAGAATTTCGCCGTCCGACGTGGAGTAAACGTTCGAAGGCGCCACCTTGGGCAACGTCGCGCCTGTCCGTTCCCGCGTGAAACCGGCTTCGGTATACTCGGGAATCGTCGATTCCATCATGGCCAGCACCGCTTCATAAATCGCGGAATCGACTACCTGTCCGTGCCCAGTGCGATGCCGGTGCTGCAAGGCCATCAGCGCGCCGAGGCAGGCGAATGTGGCAGCCAGCGAGTCTCCTATCGACAGACCCACGCGGCTTGGCGGCGTTGAAGGATCACCCGCGAGGTTTCGGATGCCGCCCATCGCCTCGCCGATCGAGCCATAGCCGGCGCGCCGCGCATAGGGGCCGGTCTGCCCGAAGCCGGTCACGCGGATCATGATCAGCCCCGGATTTATGGCCGACAGCTGATCGTAGCCGAGGTTCCACTTCTCCATCGTGCCGGTACGGAAATTCTCGAGCAGGAAGTCCGACTTCTCGACAAGGCGCCGCACGATATCCTGACCGCGCGGATCGCGAAGGTTGAGCGTAATGCTCTTCTTGTTGCGCGCGACGACGGGCCACCAGACCGGCTTGTTCCGTCCCCACTCGCGCATCGGATCGCCCTCGCGCGGCGCCTCGATCTTGATCACCTCGGCACCGTGATCGGCCATCAACTGTCCGCAGAAGGGCCCGGCGATAAGTTGCCCCATCTCGACAAGCCGCAGCCCCTGCAACGCCCCAGACGCCATCATCAACTCCTCTGGAGCTTCCGGATCAGCATCCGCCGATCCGGAAGGCTTCCAATCTTCTTACAGTCGCCAGGATCAGAACTTGTAAGCCAGTTCCACGCCATAGCTGCGACGGATGCCGGCGGTCAGGAAGTCGCCGCCGAATTCCGGTGCGGGAATAACCTCCGCCACGTAATTCTTGTTGAACATGTTTTCGGCAAAGGCGCTCACCGTCCAGCTATCCGATTTCACGCCGACGCGCAGGTTGAAGATACCATAGGGATCACGCTGCGAATTCTTGAAGTTCGCCGCGAGCCCGAAGATGGTGGGCACGGTATTGTCCTGCACGGTGTGGAACCAGGTCTTGCCGGTAATGCGATAGTCGGCGCGCACCAGCAGCGACAGCGCGTCGCTGAGGGGAGCATCGATCTGGCTTCCGATGTTCAGCGTGTAATCCGCCGTATAGGGAGACTTGTTGCCCTCCGTGTACGGCCGCGCGTCGTTGCGCTTGATCTTGCTGTCGGTCACGTTGAACGAACCGAACAGCGACCAGCCGTCGATCAGGCGGAAGCTTGCCGAACCCTCGGCGCCGTACAGCTCCACCTTGTCGATGTTGGAGACGACACGCAGCAGTCCGAACGGCCCCACGAAGAACTCGAAGAACTGCATGTCCTTCACGGTCGTGTGATAGCCCGCGAAATCAAACGTCAGGCGCCCATCCAGCGCCTTGCCCTTGATACCGGCCTCGAACGCACTCGAGCGTTCTTTGCGGTAATCGTCGAAGATCGACAGGCCCGAAGAGATCGCGGCGTTGAAGAAGTTGTCGATAACGGCCTGCGAACCGCCGTTGTTGAAGCCGCCCGACTTGAAGCCGATACCCCAGTTCGCGAACAGCGAAAGGTCGGGGCTGACCTTGTAGCTGAGCGTAACCTTGGGCTGCAGCTGCTTGTAGGTCTGGCTCCGGTCGGCAAGGATGCCGCTCGGGTTGTACGCGGGGTCAAGACCGGGGTTCAGATAGTAGTTCGCGGGCGTCGTCGCCGTCCCGTTCGGGTTGCCCGTAAGCACGTTGCCCACCCAGCGGGTGAGCCGCCCGGTCGGCACGCTGTTGCTCGTGCTGCGATCCTCGATATCGTAGCGGAGCGCAAGGCCGACCTTGAACGCTTCGCTCACGTCATAATCGACCGAACCGAACGCCGCGTAGACCTTGGTCTTGAAATTGTCGTCGACCAGCGCTTCGGTGGGATTCCTCGGATCGGTCGTGTAACATTCGCGAACCACGCCCTGCCCCGTATCGAGACCAAGATTGATGCAGGTCCGCCGATCGAGCGTGAGGAAATAGCCGCCGAGCTGCCAGCGCAGCGAATCCGTTTCGCCGACCAGACGAAGCTCCGCGCTGAAATCCTCCTGATTGCGGCGCTGGTACTGCGTGCCGTCGCACGATGCCGGCGAATAGGGCTGCGCCCCGACGAACGCGCCTCCCAGATAGGCTTCATCGAACGGCGCCTGATTGACAACCGGCACAGTGCCGGCCGAGGTCGCGGCGCAGGTGGATTCGTTCGCGAAGAAGCCGAAGGCGCCGCTCGTGCCATCGGCATAAAAGTCGTTCTTGATGTTGCTGTACGCGACATAGCCGATCAGATCGACCGCACCCAGCGACTGCGTGAGGCGCGCCGACGCCTCTATGGTCTTCTGCGTGTTCAGCGGATCGATGTTCGGCGTGAAGATGAACTTGTGATCGTTGATGTCGATGTTGAACACCTTGTCGGCACCTTCCAGCGCCGGAATCTGGAACGCCGCGTTGAACGCGATCGCACCGCTGCGCACCTTGCCGTAGCGCGCCTTCAGATCGATTTCCGTGTCGTCGCTAGGCGTGAAGACGAGGCGGCCGTTCACATTCCAGCGCTCGTAATTGTCCATCGAGGCAGCTTTGGTGCTGTTGCCCGGATAGAGCGTCTTGTTGATATCGCTCGGCAGGAAGCTGTTGCGGAAATAGCCGTCCCCCCGCCCGTAGTCGCCGTTGATGACGAAACCCACGGTGTCGCTGAGCGGCCCCGCGATCAGCGCCGCGGCTTCCACCGTATCGTTGTTTCCGTAGCTGACGCGTGCACTGCCTTCCAGTTCCGCGCCCGGCTTCTTGGTGGTGATGATGACGGCACCCGCCGCGGCATTGCGCCCGTAAAGCGCGCCCTGCGGGCCCTTCAGCACTTCGATCTGCTGTACCGAACCCTGATCCTGGTTCAGCGACGACGTATTCGATTTCTGGACGCCATCAACGACCAGCGCGACGTTGCTTTCCGCATCGCGCGCGCCATTGATACCGCGAATATTGATCTGCGTATCGGCCGCCTCGACATTGCCGGTGACGATGGTAACACCGGGCGTCAACTGCACGAAATCGGCTGCGACACGAGCGCCCGTGTTCTCAATGGCTTCCGCTGTCAGCACTGAAACCGCCGCAGGAACGTCCTGCAGTTTTTCGTCGAACCGGCGTGCCGTCACCACGATTTCGCCACCGACGGGTTCGGCGGTCTCGCTGGCCTGTTCCTGCGCGTAAGACGGCGCGGGAAGCGAAAGCACGATCGCAAAAGCGGTCGTAAGACACGTTGCAAGTCTAAGTTCGGATTTCGTCATGGTACCCCCCTTGTCCCTTTCCAATGCTGTTGCCCTGAACGCTCGCTTGCGGATTGATCCTGTTCCTGAAACCTCTACGCGGAATGCCGTTTGACCCATTGTTTGGAGATGATGATCCGCTGCATTTCGTTCGTTCCCTCGCCGATGCACATCAGCAGCGAATCCCGGTAATAACGTTCGATCTCGTATTCCTTCGAATAGCCGTAGCCCCCGAAGATCCGCATCGCCTCCTCGGAGTTCCGCACCGCGGCTTCAGAAGCGAAATACTTCGCCATTCCCGCCTCCATGTCGCAGCGCTCGCCGCGGTCGTAGGCTTCGGCGGCGTCCTGGGTGAGCAGCCGCGCGGCTTTCGCGCGCGTCACCATCTCGCCGATCTTCAGCTGGATCGCCTGATGCTCGCAGATCGGTTTTCCCATCGTCTGGCGAACCGTCGCATAATCGGTGGCGAGCCGCAGCGCGCCTTCGGCAAGCCCGACGCCGCGCGAAGCAACATTGATGCGACCAAGCTCAAGCCCGCCCGTTGCCTGAAAGAAGCCGTTCCCCTCCACGCCGCCGATCAGGTTCGCGGCGGGAAGCCGGTAATTGTCGAAAATAAGCTCGGCGCTATCGATGGCGTTATAACCGAGCTTCTTGATCTTCTTGCCGACCTCGAACCCGGCGATTTTCGGCGCGATGAAAAGGCTCATGCCTTTATAGCGCGGCTCCGCCTTCGGGTCGGTCTTCACGAGAAGCGCGAAGCAGCTTCCGTGGATGCCGTTCGATATCCACGTCTTCGTGCCGTTGATCACATAGTCGTCGCCGTCGCGTACCGCGGTCGTACGGATCGCCTGCAGGTCCGTCCCTGCATTGGGCTCGGTGAGCGCGAGGCCCCCGCGTATTTCTCCGCTCGCGAACTTCGGCAGCCATTCTGCCTTCTGCTCCGCCGTCCCGAAACGCTCGACGGCGGCTGCCAGCATCAGGTGCGAATTGAAAATGCCGGTGATCGCCATCCAGTATGACGCGATCTTCGAAACGACCTTCGAGTACGTGGTCGCTGGAAGGCCGAGACCGCCGTAGTCCTGAGAGATGGTGGCACCAAACAGGCCCATTTCCGCCATCTGGGCGACCAGTTCTGCCGGCCACAGATCGTTGTGATCGTGGTGCATCACCACGGGGCGCACCTCTTTGTCGATCCAGCGATCGATCGAATGCAGCAGAACGGCCTCTTCTTCGGGGTCGATCGTGCGGGCGGCGTTTGCGGATGTCATGTGCTTTGCCCTTAATCGTCAGCCGGGCCGAAGCCCTGCTTCCACACGAGGATCGACCGTTCGAACGTGCAGACGATGTCGCCGTGCTGGTTCTTGCCCGTCGTCTTTACGGTGACGATGCCTTGCTGCGGCCGGGAGGCGGACTCGCGCTTGCTCAGCACCTCGCTTTCGCCATAGAGCGTGTCGCCACAGAACAACGGATGTGAGAGGCGGATATCCGTCCAGCCGAGATTGGCCACGGCTTTCTGCGAAACGTCGCTGACGCTCATGCCGACAAGAAGCGCGACCGTGAGCGGCGAACACACGAGCGGCTTTTCGAATTCAGTCTTCTTCGCATATTCGTAATCGAAATGCGCCGGATGCGTGTTCATCGTCAGCAGCGTGAACCACACGTTGTCCGTATCGGTGATCGTCCGGCCGGGCCGGTGCTCATAGATGTGCCCAACCTCGAACTCTTCGAAATAACGGCCGAAGGTTTCCCGGAACCGGCCCGGCGCAACCTCGATGACACCCTTACGCATTACGGCTTTCTCCAAATGCGGCGAGACGCTCCAGTCGGCGCATGAATGGCGCCTCCAGCATCCGGCCTTTGAACATGACAGCCTGTCCGCCCGCCTCGGCGAACGCCTGAAGCGCGGCGCGCGCTTCTTCGATGTCGGACGGCTGCGGACGCAGCACGCCCTGAATGATCTCGACTTGCGCCGGATGGATCGCGGCCTTCGCGGAAAAGCCGAGACTCTTTGCGCGGCGGACCTCTTCGGCAAGTCCTTCCGGATCGGCGATATGGATGAACGGCACATCGATCGCCGGAACGCGGGCCCGCGCGCAGGCGAGGATGAACTGCCCGCGCGCCGCCGCGAGCGGTTCCCATTCCAGCGCGACGCCGAGTTCGGCGGAGAGATCGCCGCCGCCGAACATCATCGCCACCACAGCCTCCGCCGCCGCGATCTCCACTGCCGCAGCGAGTCCTTTCGCGGTTTCGATCAGCGGGATGATTGCGGGCGCGCCGACGGCTTGCAGGGGCGCAAGCTCGCCCGCGCTTTCCACCATCGGGACAAGCAGCAGCGGCAGAGGCCCGGCATCCTTCAGCGCCAGCAGATCGCGCAGCCCAGCCTCCGTGCGCATACCGTTCACGCGTACGGCGATACGCTCGCGTGGCAGGTCGGGGAGCGCCGCGATCACGGTTGCGCGCGTCTCGTCCTTCGCGGCGGGCGGCACGGCATCTTCAAGATCGATGCAAACCAGCTCCGCACCCGTCGCCAGCGCCTTTTCAAAGCGCTCCGGCCGGTTTCCCGGAACGAACAGAAGGCAGGAAGCGGCGCGCTCCATCGATCAATGCTGCGCGAAGAATTCGAACAGGCGCTGCGAGAAGCGGCTGCGCTGGTCCTTGCCGGCAAGCACGTGCGCCGCGCCTTCCATCACGAACCCGTTTGCGTTGGGCAGCGCCTCCTCGATAGGCTTCGTCGTGCGCGGACCCGTTATGGTGTCGAGCGGCGCGTGCATGATGAGTGCGGGGGTCTGCACCTGCTTCAGATCTTCGACGACATCGTAGTCGATGCTGGCGTCGATGAAGCGCGCGTGCGTGTCGATCTTGCCCTGCAATTCGCGCCACGGCCCCTGCGGCCCGATGAGGCGACCCGCATTGGCGTTGTAATAGTCCGCGCTGAACGAATAGGCGCACACGAGCCGCTGGAATGTCGCCCAGCCGGCGTCGCGGTGAATATCCAGAAACAGTCGCAACTGATCGGCCAGCAGCGGGTCCATCGTCGCCCACGCGCCGGTGTTCACCAGCGTCCGCGCAAGATCGGGCCGCATGATGGCGATCTGCTGGCAAACACACGCACCGATGCCGACCATGCCGAGCAGGTGGACGTTTTTCAGCCCCAGCGCATCGAGCACCGCAATCGCGTCCTCGGCATAGACGCGCATGGAGATCGGCGTGTCCAGATTGTCCGTGGACTCCGCAAGCCCGCGATAATCCATCAGGATCACGCTGTAGCGGTCAGTGAGTCCGAACGGCAGACCCGCGCTGTTGCCGTGGCAGAACGTGCCCCAGCCGCCGAGGCAGAGAACCGGATCGCCTTCACCGACGACTTCGTAATGGATCACTGCGCCATCGGGACGCTTCAGTTCAGGCATCTTTACGCTTTCCACTGATCGCTTGAATGACCTCGTCGAGGCCCAAAACATCGGCGTAGCGGCGCCCGACGTCGGCAAGGTTGGCCTGATGCGCGCCGATCTCCTGATCGCCGCAGCAGGGTTCCGGCACCATCACCCGGTATCCGTATGAGAACGCGTCGACGATCGATGCACGCACGCAGCCGCTCGTCGTGCAACCCGTCACGATCACCGTGTCCACGCCCTGCCGCGTCAGGAAGGTCTGCAGCGGCGTGCCGAAGAAGATCGACGGTGCGCCCTTGATGAAATGAAAGTCGGACGGATCGGCGATGCGCGGATCAAGTTCCATGCCGGCGTCACCGTAGAACATGTCCTTGTAGACGGAGCTGACCTTCCAGTGCGCCATATCGCGCGGGCTGTTCCACCCGACACTGCACGTGGCGACCGGCACATTGTTCGCGCGAGCGACCTTCAGCAGGCGCGCCGTATTCTCCACGGCCTGATCGACATGGCCGGAGCGGCCCATCGGATAGGTGCTATCGGTGAACGATCGCTGGAAATCGACGACCAGAACGGCCGGCTGTCGGCCGAACCCGATATTGCCCTGGTCGCCGTAGCCGGCTGCGGAAAAGCCGCTCATGTCTCACTCCGCCGCAATAAGGCGTTGCGGCATCGGCACGGGCTCGCCGCGCTTGCTGAACCATGCGGTGGCGATCGGCGAGGCGACGGGATCGACCGGCGGCTGGAGGCCGGTTTCCTCGAAGCAGCTGGCGCGCAGTTCCGCGATCGAAGGACCGAACTCGAACGCATTCACCTGCGACCGGGTCTTGCGCATCTCTGCGCGAAGTGCCTCTGTTGCTGCATCGTCAACGACGCCGTCATCGGAAATGACCACGCCATAACGCCGCGCGCCTTCCGGGCTGACGAGTCCGGCCTCCACGTCGTAGGCGACGGCCGCGGTATCGCGTTCCAGCGGATCGCCCCAGCCGCCGCCACCCCAGGTGTCGAAGATCAGACGGTCACCGGGCTGCACGAAGATATGATCGATCTTCGACGGCAGGATTTTCTCCTCGCCGTCTGCGCGCACCAGCAACTTGCGGCTGCGCTTGCCCGGCTGTCCGCCCTTCACGCCCCACGGATAGGTGAGCCAGCGGTCGTCGTGGATGGAGATTTCGCCCTCCACGTCGAACACATATTCGGTGCGAACGCCGTTGCCGCCGCGATGCTTGCCGGCGCCGCCGGTGTCTATCAGCGATTCGAAGCGGTCGATGCGGATCGGGAAATAGGCCTCGATATATTCGTTCGGCACGTTGCGGAATTTCGGCCACAGCGAGTGCCCGTCCGGCCCGTCGCCGCCCGGCTTGCCGGGAATGCCGCCGAAACCGATCTGGAACAGCAGGAACCAGTCGTTGCTCTTGTTGAAGCCCGAATACATGAAGTGCGGGCTGTCGGAGAATCCGGCGGCGACAAGGAAGTCCGGGTTCGCCGAACCAAAGAGCCCGCTGATGATATCGAAGATGCGCCCGAGCGCGTGCGTACGTCCGTTGAGCGCCGCCGGCGCAATCGGATTGAGCAGGGTGCCCTTGGGGATGCGCACGTCGATGAGATCGATGTAGCCGTCGTTGAGGACGATCTGCGGATCGTACACGTTCACCATGAACTGCCCGCAGAACATCTTGAACATCCGCTCGTTGAGCAGGAAGTTGATACAGCCCGCCGATTGCGGATCGGTGCGCGAGAAGTCGAAGATCAGCTTGTCGCCTTCGCGCCACATCTCGCAGCCGAGCTTGTAGGGACCGTGGCCGGTGGCGTCGTCGCAGATCCAGTCTTCGAACACGACCTTCTTCTCGGGCATCGTCGAGACGATCAGCGCGCGCATCGCCTCGCGGTTGCGCTTCAGAAGCTGGTCCTGCGCCGAACACAGTACGTCCGGCCCGAAGCGGTCTGCCATCTCGATAAGGCGCGCCGCGCCCGTGCGGCACGCGGAAAGGATCGCGAAGAAATCGGCCTCGTTCCAATCGGGTGTGCGCGTGTTGCGCATCGCCATGCGCAGCAGGTCCTTCTGCAATTCGCCCTTGGACACGATCTTGACCGGCGGGATGACGATGCCTTCCTGCAACAGATCGGAAGACGTCACCGGCATCGAGGCCGCCGTCATGCCGGAAATATCCGACATGTGCCCGAACATCGCGGTCCAGCCGAGCAGACGCCCTTCGTAGAACACCGGCATGCAGAACAGCCAGTCGTTCAGATGGCTGATCGCGCCCTGACAGGCGTAGGGATCGTTGGTGAGCAGAACGTCGCCCTCGGAGACCTCCCCGTCATAATTGTCGACGAATCCATCAACGGGCGATCCGAACTGCCCTGCGAGCATCATGCCTTCGCGATTGGTCAGCACCGGGAAGCCGTCGCGCTGCTCGCGAATGATCGGCGAGATCGCGGTGCGGAACAATATCGCGTCCATCTGAACGCGCGCGTTCTGAAGCGCGTTCTCGATGACATCGAGCGTGACCGGATCGACATCGACCGTCGGCCAGGGCGTGGTGTTGGTTTCGATGATCCTTGCCATCTTGTGCCTCCAGTTCTCAGCGGTCGTCGCGGATGAGCAGATTGCCGACGGCATCGACCGTCGCATGGCTGCCGGGCAGGATGAGCGTGGTGGAATCAAGCTCGGTGACGATGGCCGGTCCGTTCACGCGGTCCCCGGCGAGCAGTTTGCGCCTGTCGTAGATCGTCGCCTCGTGCCAGGCGCCGCTGTCGAAGACGCGCGTGCTGTGAACCGCGGCGCGCGCCGGGTCGCCGTCGCCTTCCGCCAGCGCGTTCTGGCCCACGTCCGCGCCCGGTCCCTGTGCGATGACGCGCAGGTTTACCAACTCCTTCGCCTTGTCGAGGCTGAAGCTGAACATCTGCTCGTGCAGGTGATCGAACCGTTCGGAGGCCTTGGCGAGGCCATGTTCCGCAAACTCGGCAGGCGGCAGCGAAACCGTGATGTCCGCCGATTGGCCCGCATAGCGCAGGTCCACCTGATACACGATCTCCTGTGCGTCCTCGGGGATACCTTCGACATCGAGCGTGGCACGCACGCGCTCCTCAAGCTCGTCGAGAAGCCCTTGCAGCTCGGCCACATCGATCCCGTCGACCGGGCGGATCATGGTGCGTGCCGCCTCGTCGCGCAGGCGTGTCGTCGCGTCGCCCACCGCGCAGAGCACGCCGGGACCGCGCGGCACGATGACCGGCCACGCCTGCAACAGCCGGCCGAGCGCGTTCGCATGCAGCGGCCCCGCGCCGCCGAACGCCATCAGCGAAAAATTGCGCGGGTCATACCCCTGCTCGACCGAAACGAGCCTCAGTGCGCCGAACATGTTCTCGTTGACGATGCGGACGATCCCTTCTGCCGCCGTCTCCAGCGTGAGGCCGAGCGCATCGGCGACCTTCTGCACGGCCTGCTGCGCGAGATCGCGGCGGATCGTCATGTCGCCGCCAAGCCGCGCATCCGCCGGCAGATAGCCGAGCACGACGTTGGCATCGGTAACGGTCGGCTCCGTGCCGCCCTTGTCGTAGGCTGCCGGACCCGGGACTGCACCTGCCGACTGGGGACCGACACGGAGCGCCTTGGTAAGCTCCGGCACGGTCGCGATGGAGCCGCCGCCGGCACCCACCGTGCGCACGTCCACCGAAGACGCGCGAACGATCACGTCATGCACCACCGTCTCGCGGCGCACCTGCGCCTCGCCGCCTTCAACAAGGCAGACGTCCGTGGACGTGCCGCCCATGTCGAAGGTGATGATGTTGGGAAAGCCCGCCTGCTTCGCCACCCAGATCGCGCCGGCAACACCGCCCGCGGGGCCGGACATCAGCAGGTTGACCGGGAAGTCGGCTGCAGATGCCGCCGTGGCGAGGCCGCCGTCCGAACGCAGGATCGACAGCTTCACTTCGCCGGTGGTACGCGCTTCGAGATTGGTCTTGAGGTTGGAAACGTAGCGCGACACCACCGGCTTCACGAATGCGTTGGCCACCGTGGTGATGGCGCGCTCATACTCCTGCATCTCCGGCAGCGTGTCGGAAGATACGGAAATCGAGATGTCGGGAAGCTCCTCGCGGACAATCGCCTCCACGCGCTTCTCGTGCGCGGCATTCACATAGGAATTCATCAGCGAGATGGTGATGGAGCCGACGCCGCTGCCCTTGAAGCGCTGCAGATCCGCACGCAGCCGGGCCTCGTCGAGCGGGCGAACGACTTCGCCGCTGGCGCTGATCCGCTCGGAGACTTCCAGCGTGTGCTTCAGGGCCGCCATAGGCTTGCCCTTCACGAAGTTGATCCACCCCGAAAGCGCACCGGGCACGAAGCCGCGCGCCAGATGCAGAACCTGCCGGTAGCCTTCGGTGACGATGAGACCGACCGCCGCACCATTGCCGGTCAGCACCGCATTCGTCGCGACCGTGGTGCCGTGCATCACATGCGTGATGTTCGCCATGTCGAGGCTGTTTTCGCGGCACGCCTTCTCGATCCCGGCAATCACCGCTTCCGAAGGATCGGACGGCGTCGACGGCACCTTGGCCGTGTAAGTCCGGCTGGCCCCTTCATCGAGCAAGAAAATATCCGTGAACGTCCCACCGACGTCCACTCCAACCCGAAGCCCCATGCCACTCCCTCCACTCGCGAAAACGGATCTCGTCGTGCCGGCACCCTCCCCAGGGTGCGGCCGCACATGTCGCGCAGCCCGTAAGCTGACAAAGGGTGGCGGGCAGGTCAACGGAAAAGTTCGAACTTTTAATCCGGTTGGTTTGATTTATTGAATTCTTCTGATTTTCGAGCCAAGTACGAACCGCTGACGCGGGCCATGCCTGCGGCGACGAAGGAGAATGGTGTGAGCAAAGGAAGCGCCGGAAGACGCCCGAGACACGAAGGGGTCTATGCCGAGCTGCGCGAGCGTATCGATTCGGGCGAATTCGCCGTCGGCTCGCCCTTCCCTACAGAGGTGCAGTTGTGCACCGAGCTCGGCGCCAGCCGCTACGCCGTGCGCGGCGCGCTCCAGCAGCTTGAAGAGGAAGGCCTGCTCAGCCGCCGCCGCGGCGCGGGCACGACCGTGCTGCGCCACACGCCGATCCAGACGTTCCGCCACGCCGTTGGTTCGCGCGCCGATCTTCTGCACTACGCGCATGCAACGCACATGCGTTGGGAAGAGCGGGAACGCCTGAACGCCGACGGACAGCTCGCCCGCCTGCTCGGCTGTGACGAGATGCGCGAATGGCACAGCATTCAGGGCGTGCGCTTCGACGATCACAACATGCCGCTGTGCATCGTGCGTGTGTATGTCGATGTGTCGCGGGCCACGCTGCCCGAAGTCGAGTTCGGCGACGAGCCCGTCTACGAATGGCTGGAACGCGAGCACGGCATCAAGCCATTCGGCCTGTCTCAGGACATCCGCGCCAAGATGCTGACGCCTGCCGAAGCAAACAAACTCGGCGAGCCGATCGGGGTCTCCGCGCTCCAGATCATCCGGCGCTATTTCGATGCCGGCAACGGCATCTACCTGATTTCGGTCAACACCTTCCGTTCACGCGATTTTGTCTACAACATGCGCCTGGAACTGAAGGACTGAGCTTCAGCCCCGCGCCCAGCCCGAGGCGCGAATCGCGGCGCCATCTGCGTCCAGAGTCGGCGCGCGCAAATGCACCTCGCCAGGCTCGTCCGCGAACTTGACCGGCGTGCCCACCACGCGCCCCCCGATTCCGTCATCGACGAGCATCTCCCGGGCCGCGGCATGCGGGTGATCGAAGCCTTCCGCCATGTCCAGAACCGGCGCCCAGCTGACCTCTACGGTCGGCAGGAACGCGCACCAGTCATCGAAATCGCGTGTCTTGAAGATCTGCCGAAGCTCGCCGATCAACTGCTGTTGGACCGGGCCCGGTTCAACCTCCGCAAGCGGGATCAACTCTTCCCGGCCGAGCGCCGTGAGCAGCGACGTTGCGAACTTCATTTCGCGGCCCGTCAGCGCGATGAAGCGGCCGTCGCGGGTCTCGTAGAGATTGTAGAAACCGGAACCGCCGATTGACCGGTGCGTCCGCGTGGTCGGCGGCAGACCGCCGCCCAGCACCGGGCCGGACAGATGCGCCGTCCACGCCATCAGGGCGTCGTACATCGAAGCATCGACGATGTCTCCGCGCCCCGTCGCGTTGCGGCGGTGGAGCGCCATCAGGATCCCGACGAGCCCCGTCAGCGCGCTCCCCATGTCGGCGGACGGCAGTCCCGGCACCACGGGGCGCCCGTCGCCATTGTCGTTGATCGCCAGAAAGCCGGTATAGGCCTGCGCGCCCATGTCGTGGCTCGCCTTGTAGGAGAGCGGACCGGACTGCCCGAACGCGGAGAGCGAACAATAGACGAGGCGCGGGTTCCGCGCGCACAGCGTCTGCGCATCGATGCCCAGCTTCGTGGCCACGCCGGGGCGAAAGCCCTCAACGAAGACGTCCGCCTCGTCTGCCAGACGAAGCAGCACAGCCAAATCCTCAGGCTTCTTCAGGTCCAGAACGATGCTGCGTTTGCCGCGATGCGCATTCTTGAACCAGATCGAAAGTCCTTCGGCGTCATAAGGCCCGAAGGCGCGGCTCGGCTCGCCGCCCGGCGGTTCGATGCGGATGACGTCCGCCCCGTGATCGGCCATGATCTGCGTCATCACCGGCCCCGGCAGAAACATGCTGAGATCGACGACCTTGATACCTTCAAGCTTCACGTTGCGTCCCTTCAAACAGCCCGCGCAGCGCAGGGCCATCCGCGTCCAGCCCGGGTGCGGCCCGCTGCGGAAGACGCGCGCCATCAAAACGCAGCGGGTTTGCAAACATCCTGAGCGTGCGGCCGGCAGGATGCGGCACGTCCTGCACCATGCCGACCTCGGCCACGAACGGATTGTCGATAGCGCCATCCAGCGATTCGACGGGTGCTGCCGGAATCTGACCTTGCAGGAGCTGCATCCATTCCGCGCGCGTCCGGGTCATGAACACGGCATCCAGCACATCGGTGAGCAGATCACGGTTCTCGCGGCGGCTCGCCAGATCAGCGAAGCGCGGGTCCGTGCCAAGCTCCGGCCGATCGATCAGCCTGACGAGGATTTCCCAGAACTTCTGGTTCATGCAGCAGATGTAAAGCCATCCGTCGACCGTCTTGTAGAGCTGCACCGGCACGGTCGAAGGGTGCGCCGAACGCGGTGTCTGCGGCGTGATGACGCCTTCGTTCAGATACCACGTGCCCTGATAGGCGAGCTGGTGAAGTGCTGCATCGAACAACGAGACGTCCACATCCATGCCGATGCCGCTGCGCTCCGCGCCCCGGATTGCGCTGACGAGGCCGAACGCCATCATCATGCCGGTCATGTAGTCGACCATCGAAAGCCCGACGCGCGTTGGCGGGCTGCCGGGGTCGCCGGTCAGCGCCATGAAGCCCGCCTCCGCCTGCATCAGGAAATCGTAGCCCGGCCAGTCGGCGCGCGATCCGGTCCGTCCATAGGCGGAAATATGGCCGCAGACGATGCGCGGATTGACCGCCGAGAGCGCGGCGTAATCCAGCCCCAGCCTCGCGGGCAGGCTGCCGCGCAGATTGTTCACGACCGCGTGGGAGTCGGCGACAAGCCGGTGCAGCAGCGCCCGGTCAGTATCGGCTTTGAGATCGAGGATCAGGCTGCGCTTGTTGAGGTTGAAGCACTGGTAATAGAGGCTGTCGGCCTCGCCCAGCGTCAGCGGCCCGGTCTTGCGCGCATAATCGCCGTCCGCACCCTCCACCTTCACCACGTCGGCGCCGAGATCGGCAAGGAACATCGTCGCGTAGGGCGCAGCGCCATACTGTTCGAAACTTATGATTTTCAGGCCGTCGAGTGGCAACGCGGTCATGAGCCCTCCCCTTAAGCTGGCGGAGACTGCCGAAAAGGCTGCGCACAATCAACACAAATGTTCGAACTTTTAAATGTGATTGATCGGACTTCGCGCGCGGTGATGCTCCGTGGCCGTCTCGAAGGCGTGCGCCACGCGGAACAGCAATGCCTCCGCGCGCCATGGCGCCGTGAGCTGCATCCCAATCGGCAGGTTCCGCCGATCGAAACCGCACGGCACGCTCAGCGACGGCACCCCGGCTGCGCCAAGGTCATAGGTGTTGCGCGCCACGAGCCGCGTCGTCGCCACCATGTCCGAAGCCTCGGACCAAAGCGGCGCGGTGACGGGCGTCGTCGGCGTGAGCAGCACATCGACCCCGACGGCAAACGTGTCACGAAGCGTCCGCTGAAACTGCTGCAGAAGCCGGATGCAGTGCGCGTAATCGGCGCCGCTCACCTGATGCCCAAGCTCTATGCGCCGCCGGACCTCCGCGCCGATCCGGTCCGCGTGCTCGGGGTACACATCGCGGCGCGCGTCGGCAACATCGGCGAGCACGAACCGGAATGCGCCGCCGGTGCGCAGCGTCTCGGCCTCGCCCAGCGGCACATCGACGAGCGTACAGCCAAGCCGTTCCAGCACCGCCGCGGCGTCATCCACGGCCCGCCTCACGCAATCCTGCAAGTCCTCGAAGAAAAACGCGCGCGGCAGCCCGACGCGCAGGCCTTTCACGCCCCCGTCCATTCCTTCCAGCAGCGGCGCCGCGTCCGCGAAGGACAAGGGATCGCGCGCATCATAGCCCGCAATGGCCGCATACAGCCTTGCCGCATCCGCCACGGATGCCCCAAACGGCCCGACCACATCGCAGATCGTGCTGACATCGAGCACGCCATGGTTCGAAACGCGCCCCAATGTCGGGCGCAGCCCCACGACACCGCACAGTGCGGCAGGCACACGCACCGAGCCGCCTGTATCCGTGCCGATCGCCGCGGGGACGATCCCGGCGCCCACGGCGGCGGCCGATCCGCTGCTTGATCCGCCCGTGATGCGCGCGGTGTCCCACGGATTGCGGCAGTTGCCGAAGGTTGCGTTTTCGCCGGTCGCGCCGAAGCAGAATTCACTGAGGTGCGATTTCCCGATGAGCGTCGCGCCCGTATCGCGCAGGCGGCGCACGACCTCAGCATCCCCGGCCGCCGGCGCCGCATCCCGATAGACCGCGGAGCCATGCGTCGTCAGCTGTCCCCGCCAGTCGATGCAGTCCTTCACCAGAACCGGCACGCCGCCGAGCGGACCCACGCCGGCCTTGGCCTCGCGGTCGAGCCACAGCACGGCATTGATCGAGGCATTGACCCGGTCGGCTGCGTCCAGCGCCCGCGCAATGGCCGCCTCAGCGTGATGTGCCTCGCCCTGCATCTTCATCTTCCACCCTTCAGCTTTGGCCGAACCAACAACGCGAAGCTTCCCCCGATCAGCAACACGACACTCGCAAATGCGAAGGTCCCGCCGTAGCTGCCCACGATTTCATAGAGCAGGGCAAAGCTCGCCGGCCCGACCATGACACCCGCGAAGACATAGACGAGAGAACTGCCCATCACGCTCCCGACATCGGCCGGCGCGGCGTGGCGGAGCACCTCCGCCATCGCGACGCCGTTCCAGCCGTTCAAGCAAAATCCCAGGATGCTCAGCAACCCGATCTGCACGAACGCCGGAAACGCGGCCATCCAGGGCATGGCCAGCAGTACCGTGCCGCTGCCGAGGCCCACGATCGCCAGCACGCCGAACCCGGAGCCAAGCCGGTCCGCCACCACGCCCCAGCACACCCGGCCCAGCACGCCAAAGGCCTGCACGCCCGCCGCGGCCGACGCCGCCGGGATCAGCTTCCAACCGCAATCCGCCGTCAACATCAACACGGCGAAGGTGGAGAGCGTCAACTGAACCGAGGAGTAGAGAAAGCCGATGATGGTCAGCACGCGCAGGTCGCCGCGCCTCCATATCAGTCGCTGCTCTTTCAGCAGGCCGCGCAGCAGCGGCACCGCGTTTTGCGGCGGCGTGTGCGGCACCTCATGGCCCGCCAGAATGACGAGCAGGGCGCTCGGCAATAGCGCCAACAGGACGAACGCCGTCCGCCAGCCAATCACCGAATCCAGCAAGGGTAGCGAAATGCTGACCAGCACCACCCCAAGCGGTGCCGCCGCCTGCTTGATCGAGAACACCACGTTCCGCCGAGCAGGGGGCGTAACGACGCTCAGGATCTGAGACGAGGCCGGATTCTGGAACCCATAGGCAAAGCCAATGAGCAGAGAGGCGATCACGCCGACGGAGATATTGGCCGTTGCCAGCCCGAGCAGACCAAGCGCGAACATACCCAATCCGAATTGTTCAGTGCGCACGGCACCCCAACTCCGGATCAGCGCGCCCGACAGCACGGACCCAAACGCGCCGGCCGTGAAAAGCAAGCTCACCTGATAGCCTACAACGTAGGCCTCAACGCCATAATCCGCAGCAACGCGCGGTGCGATGGGAGCCAGCACCAGCGCCGTGCTGGTTGCCAACAACTGCACGAGCACCGTGAGAATCAGCGCCTTGCCCAAGCTGTCGGCAACCGAACGCGAATTTTGTTCGAACAACTTTTGGCCCATGCCCCCGCATAAGGCGAGTTTGCGGTAAAGGCCAAGAAGATTTGCCGACCAAGATTCGGAGAAGGCTTCTGGCCCTGAGATACGCTCGGTTCAGAACGTCGGCGGCGTGCACGCGCTAACGACACGCGCGGGTTCGGCGCTCACGCAGCGAAAGCGATGCGGTATCCGGCTCTCGAAGCTGTAGGCGTCGCCCGGGCCGAGGACACGCCGCGCGTTCCCGACCGTCACTTCGATCTGGCCCGAAATGACGATGCCGGCTTCCTCGCCGTCATGGCTCAGCGGGATGCGGCCCGTGTCCGAGCCCGGCTTGTAGCGTTCGTCGAGCATCTGCAGCTTGCGCCCCGTCATCGATCGCCCGACCTGGCGGTACGAAACATTCCCCTTGCCGATTTCAATAAGGTCGTCCGCCGCATGGAACGTCGCGTCGTCCCGTTCCCGCTCCAGCGCGAAAAATTCCGACAGGCCGACCGGGATCGCATCGAGAATGCGCTTCAGGGCGCCGAGCGACGGATTGGCGCGGTCCGCCTCGATGAGCGAGATCGTGGAGTTCGTGATCCCCGCGCGCTTCGCGAGGACACGCTGCGAGAGGCCCGCCGCATGGCGCACATGACGCAGTCGCCATCCCACCCCGATATCTTCAGCCACCGCGCGCCTCCATGCGTTCATGTTGTTGAACCACACTCAACACCTTGCCTTCAATGCCCCGAAACGCGTGCCGGGCAAAGCATAAAGAAAACGGCTTGTTTTTACGTGCTCCGAGTGTTCGAGTGCTTGAGAAAGGACAACACATGCCGACCAACACCCCTGCCCTCGATAATTTCTGGATGCCGTTCACCGCGAACCGGCAGTTCAAGGCCGCGCCGCGCCTGCTCGCGGAAGCGGAGGGCATGTATTATCGCAGCGATGATGGCAGGCGTGTTCTGGACGGCACGGCCGGCCTCTGGTGCGTCAATGCCGGTCACGGCCGGCGCGAAATCGCCGAGGCCGTCGGCGAACAGCTGCGCACGCTCGATTATGCGCCGACGTTCCAGATGGGGCACCCCATCGCGTTCCGCTTCGCCGAGCGTCTCGGCGAGATCGCGCCTGCGGGGCTCGATCGCATCTTCTTCACGAATTCCGGTTCCGAAGCGGTCGATACGGCGCTGAAAATCGCCGTCGCCTACCAGCGCGCGATCGGGCAGGGCACGCGCACGCGCTTCATCGGTCGTGAGCGCGGTTACCACGGGGTCGGCTTCGGCGGCATTTCGGTGGGCGGTCTCGTCAACAACCGGCGCGTGTTCCCCACCCTCCCCGGCGCCGATCACCTGCGCCACACGCACGATCCGGCGCGCAACGCCTTTTCGCAGGATTTGCCGGAGCATGGCGCCGAGCTTGCGGACGATCTCGAGCGGCTCGTCGGTCTGCACGGCGCGGAAACGATCGCGGCGGTGATCGTCGAACCGATGGCCGGCTCCACCGGCGTCTTGCTGCCGCCGAAGGGCTATCTGGAGCGGCTTCGCGAGATCGCGACGCGGCACGGCATCCTGCTGATCTTCGACGAGGTGATAACGGGCTTCGGTCGCCTCGGCACACCCTTCGCAGCGGAGAGGTTCGGCGTGCGGCCCGACATCGTGACGACCGCCAAAGCCATCACCAATGGCGCCGTGCCGATGGGCGCGGTCTTCTGCGCGCGGGACGTGCACGATGCGCTGATGCAGGGGCCGGAATCCGCTATCGAGCTTTTCCACGGCTACACTTACTCGGGCCATCCGGTCGCCTGCGCGGCGGGCATGGCGACGCTCGATATCTACGCGCGGGAGGGGCTCCTCACCCGCGCGGCAGAGCTCGAAACATACTGGAAAGACGCCGTTTTCAGCCTGCGCGATCTGCCGGCGATCACCGATATTCGTGCCATCGGCCTCGTCGCGGGGATCGAGCTCGCATCGCGCGATGGTGCGCCGGGCAGCCGCGCCTACGACGTGTTCACGGATTGCTTCCAGCGCGGGCTCCTGATCCGTGTGACAGGCGACATCATTGCCTTGTCCCCGCCCCTCATCGTGGAGAAAGCGGAAATCGACACGATGGTCGAGATGCTTCGGGAAACCATCGCGGCAGCCGCGTAAACCGCGCCGCACTCGCGTGAAGTGCGGTGGTTCGAACAGCGCGCGTCTAAATTCTGAACACGGTGGGTTAACCCCGCATTAGCCAGATTTGTTTATCGAGGCGGCACAACCCCTGTTTGGGGCGAGGGCCGCAAAATATGAATATCAACGTCCAGAATTTTGTCCGCGCGCGCAGCACACGCCTCGTGCTTGCCGCGTCGCTTATCGCTCTCGGCGCGATCGGCTTCGCGCCCTATGTTTTCAACGACGTCTCAACGCAGGCGGCGATCAACGCGCCGCTCATTCGCCTGTCGGCGCCGGTTGATGGCACGGTGGCGGACCTGCCTGCCGACGGCCGCTATTTTGCGAAGCCCGCCTCGATCCGGCTGCTCGATCTGTCGCAGGATACCGGAGAGGTGGCGGACCTCGCTGCGGCGGCCGATCTGGCGCAGGCGCAGATCGACCTTGCCGAGCGGCAGCTCGCGGAGCTTCGCAGGGAAGAGCAGCGGCTGGAAAAGCGCGCGGAGGCATTCAATTCCGCCACGAGCGCGCGCCTCGGCGAGGACCGCGGCGCAGCGCTTGCCGATCTCAAGGGATGCCAGGCCGAACGCGTGCAGCAGGCGGCCACGCTCGCGCGCGTGCGCAAGCTCGCGGGCGAAGGCTTCATGTCCCCCGCCGCCGTCGAGAAGGCCGAAGCTGCGGCAACGCGCACAAGCAGTGAATGCAACAGCGCGGCCGCGAAGCTGCGTTCGATCGAGGTGACAGAACAGGCAGCGCGTGCCGGCGTCTTCATCGGCGACAGCTACAACGACGCGCCGTATGCCACGCAGCAGGCGGATCGGCTGATGCTGCAGCGCCAGATCATCGAAAAGACGCTGGGCGATGCCACGGCGCAACTCACGCAGGCGAAGTTGCGCCTGAAAGACGCGCTTGGGCGCGCAAGCTACCGCGCGCCGGCCGGAACGCTCATCTGGGCGGCAACCGCAAGCTCCGGCGCTGCCGTGCGCGCCGGTGAGCCCATCCTCGATCTCGTCGATTGCCGGCGCCGTTTCGTGCAGGTCGCGCTGCCGGAACGCAAGGCCGAGGCCATCGTGCCCGGCGGCCCCGCCGACGTGCGCCTGATCGGCTCCGACCGTTGGATGAAGGGCCGCATCTCCAGCATCTCCGGCGCTGCGAGCCGCCGCGAGGAGCGGCTGCTGGCCGCGTCCACCTATACGAAGCCCGGCGCCCGCGAGATCCTTGTGGATGTCGCGCTCGCCGCCACCGCCCCGGATACGGTCGATCCCAGCCGCAGGTGCGATGTCGGGCGGCTGGCCGAAGTGCGGTTCAGCCGAACCATCTGACCGTCTTGAACACGCTGCCGCTGATCGAAACGCTGGCGCCCCTCGCAGTTGTGCTTGGGGCGCTGATCCTGTTCGGCGGTGTCCGCTACAGCCGGGCCGGCATCATCGCGACTGTCGGCACCACGATCCTCTACTATCTCCATTGGCGGATCACGCGGACGATTCCGTGGTCGGGCGGTCCGGGCGACCTGTGGTGGCCGCTCCTTTGCCTCACCGTGGAGCTCGCGGCCCTGTTTGACGCCGCGATCCTGCTGGCGATTCTCTCCCGCCCTACCGACCGATCCGCCGAAGCCGACGCAGGCGAAGCCCTGCTCCGCGCACGATGGACCGAGAGTCCCGCGAAACTGCCCGCCGTCGACGTGTTCATCGCGACCTACAACGAGCCTCGCGACGTTCTGGAAAAAACCATCCTCGGGTGCCTCGCGCTCAACTGGCCCGACGCGCGGATCTGGGTGCTCGATGATGGGCGCAGGCAGTGGGTCCATGACCTCTGCGTCGCCAAGGGCGCCGGGTACATCAACCGTCCCGACAACAAGGGCGCCAAGGCCGGAAACATCAACCACGCCCTCACGCTCACGACCGCGCCTTATGTGGCTGTGTTCGATGCCGATTTCGTGCCGAGGCGCGATTTCCTGCTGCGCACGATGGGCTTTTTCGAAGACGAGAAGATCGGGATCGTCCAGATTCCGCACAGCTTCTACAACCACGATCCGATGCAGACGAACCTCGGCCTGCAGCAGGCGATGCCGGACGATCAGCGCTTCTTCTTCGAAGCGATCATGCCCGGCCGCGACGGCTGGGATGCCTCGTTCTGCTGCGGCTCGAATTCGGTCACGCGGCGCAAATTGTTCGAGGATATCGGCGGCGGCCTCCCTGAAGGTTCGATCACCGAAGACATGCTGCTGACGCTGGCGAGCCTGCGCCAGGGCTATGTGACGCGCTATCTCAACGAGCCGCTGGCGTACGGCCTCGCGGCGGAAAGCACGGCGGCGTTCTTCGTGCAGCGGCAGCGCTGGGCGCAGGGCGCGATCCAGATTCTCTATCTGAAGGAAGGCCCGCTCGGCCCCGGCCTCAAACTGCGGCACCGTTTCATGTTCCTGCCTTCGGCGTGGGTCACGCAGGGCCTGCAGTCAGCCTTCGCGATCCTGATGCCGATCATGTTCATGCTCTTCAACCTGTCGCCGATGATCGACGTCGACCTGCCCAGTCTCACGCGTTATCTGCTGCCGCTGGTGCTGGCGCTGCTTGTCGGCATTACGCTGCTCGCGCCGGGCCGGTATTACCCGCTCGCGGCGCAGGTTCTCGCGGTGTTCCAGATGTTCCGCATTCTTCCCGTCGTCCTGAAGACCCTGATCAAGCCGCGCGGCCACGTCTTCAAGGTCACGCCCAAGGGGTCTGCGGCGGGCGGCGGCAACTGGGAA
>ERZ1645185.190-NODE-190-length-27007-cov-8.690895_pt1 | contig 27007 bp, 26 predicted proteins | sample MGYA00575351_ERZ1645185 | MGnify/ENA primary metagenome ERZ1645185 (study PRJEB40838, sample SAMN11284767) | freshwater sediment metagenome | isolation source: river sediment | host: Sediment | place: India: Jana village, Kanpur | collected 2015-12-17 ... | reverse complement strand
GCCCAGGGCCGGTTCTGCTCGACGAGGTGCGCGGCGAAGCCGCAGTCGTTGACGGCTTCGGCGCTGTATTGCGCGGCTTCCAGCACCCGGTCGGCGAGCCAGTCGACCAGCGCGACGAGGAAGTGGCCGCTGCCCATGGCGGGGTCGCAGATTTTCAGGTTGAGGAAATGGCTGGCGGGGTCAGCCTTATCCAGCGCCTCCCATTCGGCGGGATTGAGGCTGGTTTTCTTGCCTAGCTTTTTCAGCAGCTTGTCGAAAACCTGCTGTTTTTCGGTGGTAAGACGGCCCACGGCTTCGTCGAGGATCAACCGGACGAGTGCATCGTGGGTGTAGTAACTACCGGAGCCTTTACGTGCAAAGCCGGCTTTGTTGACGATAAGTTTGCTGTCGATTTCCTCCAGACGGTATTCGAGCAGACGCTCATAAATGCTGCCCAAGTGCGCAACGGAGAGGTCTCGGTAATTGATGCGGGATTTGAGGAGGTCTTCCACTTGCCTGGATAGCGCGTCAATGACAGGTGCGAGCTGCGCGTCTGGCACTTTGACGCGGGCAAGGAGGGGTGCGCGGGCGCGTTCGAACAAGCCACCGTTGTAGGCGGGCATGCCGACCGTGTCGTCACCTTCGGCAATGAGGGTAAAAAGGTTGTCCAGCACCGACCAAAAGTTCGCTACACGCCCGGATAACACCTTGCCCGCATCGCGTGAGGCGGCAATCTGGTCGCGCAGGTCGGACAGACTGTAGGGTGCGTAGCGGATATCCATGACCGGCAGCAACCGCCGGTCTTCGGCATAGAACAGGAACAGCAGCCGATAGAGCAGTACCAGTGCAGCTTCGCGCAGCTCTTCCAGATAATCGTCAGTGAAATGTCCCTGAAGAGTTTTACGGGCGTGCAGATCGCTATTTGCCAGGGCCACACACAAACTGGGAAAGACCTCGGTGAATACCCGGTTGCCCAACTGATCGGAAACGGTTTCCTCGTACAGCCGCGCTTCGGATAGTGCGATGGCGTGGAAGGTGCGGCGCTGGCTGTCCCAGTCCTGCGGGTTGAAGGCATCGCGCCCGAACAGCAGCCAGAAGAGCTTGATGCCGTGGCGTGGCTGGAAGCCGTCGAGATCGGGCTGGATGCCGGGCACGCCGAGCAAGCTGCCGAGATCGATCTCGAAAAAATCCTCGGCGCGGGAGCGGGCGTCCTGCCAGTACAGGCGCCAGATCGCGCCATTGGTGAGGATGCCCCATTTCACCGCGCGGTCGCTCATCACGTCGGCGCGCGAGAGATAACGCAACATTTGGGAGGACGGCGCGCCGAAGTCGCGGCGCTTGCGGTTGCCTGTGGCGTTTTCGTCGCCACGGTCGAGGGGACGCAGCCAGCGTTTGGCTTCGAGAAGGGCTACACCGTGCCGTGTGCGGTTGTCGTCGCTCTTCTCCGACATGGCCCGATCCTTGGCGGCAGGCTCGGCAAAGAGAAGAAAGTCCGGAACGTCTTCACGGCCGGACTGCGACAGATTGATTTGGGACGTCCAGGCGTTTTCCCAACCAAGGAGATCGATCACCGGCTCGATCAGCTCATCTTCCGTCTGACCCTCGTTCAGCGATGAATCCGTCGAGTAGGGGGCGTAATGAGCCTTGATGCGGCCGAAGAACGCGTCGAGTTCGGTATCGGTTATGCGTTTCCATGCCTCGGTTTCCTGTATGCCGCGCAGCAGGAAATCGGTGGAAAGGAGCTGACCTTGCATGGCTACGCAGTGTAGTCGTAATCCACGACCAGCGGCGCGTGATCAGAGAAGCGCTGGTCCTTGTAGACGAAGCCCGATTTTGCCTTGGCGGCGATGCCGGGCGTGGCGATCTGGTAATCGATGCGCCAGCCGACGTTCTTGGCATACGCTGCGCCACGGTTGCTCCACCATGTGTAGGCTTCGCCGCTATGCTCCGGGTAAAGGCTGCGGTAGACATCGACCCAGCCGAGTTCGTCGAACAGGCGGGTCAGCCAGGCGCGCTCCTCGGGCAGGAAGCCGGAATTTTTCTGATTGGATTTCCAGTTCTTGAGGTCGATCTCGCGATGGGCGATGTTCCAGTCGCCGCATATGATGATTTCGCGGCCCGATTTCATCAGCTTTTCCAGATGGGGAAAGAAGGCATCCATGAAGCGGAACTTGGCCTGCTGGCGCTCTTCGCTGCTTGAGCCAGAGGGCTGGTAGAGCGAGATGACGGCCAGTCCTTTGTACTGCGCTTCGATATAGCGGCCTTCGGCGTCAAATTCCGGCAGCCCCAAGCCTTCGAGGATGGTTTTCGGCGTTCTGCGGGTGTATACACCTACCCCGCTGTAGCCCTTTTTTTCCGCGTAATGGAAGGCGCCGGAAAGCCCATCGCAAACCACGAATTCGGGGCGCAGATCAGCGGCCTGGGCCTTGAGTTCCTGTACGCAGACGACATCGGCGCATTGTGTCGGCAACCACTCAAAAAAGCCCTTGCTGGAAGCCGAGCGGATACCATTCAAATTGGCCGATATAATTCTCACTGGTGTGTATTATTTAAGAATCGTAAAAAATGTCCGATTACAAGTCCGCGTTCCTGAAATTTGCCATCGAATCAAAAGTGCTGTGTTTTGGCGAGTTCAAGACCAAGGCTGGGCGGCTGTCCCCGTATTTTTTCAATGCAGGCCTTTTCAATGACGGGGAAAAGCTGAAGCGGCTGGGCGAATTTTACGCCAAAGCCATCGTCGATTCCGGGATTGAATTTGATGTGTTGTTCGGACCCGCCTACAAGGGAATACCTCTGGCGGCCAGTATCGCCATCGCACTGGCGGGGATGGGGCGCAATGTGCCTTTTGCGTTCAATCGCAAGGAAGCCAAGGATCATGGCGAAGGTGGCTCGGTGGTTGGCGCGGAACTGAAAGGCCGGGTGTTGATCGTAGACGATGTGATTTCCGCCGGCACCTCGGTGCGGGAATCGGTAGAATTGATCAAATCCAGTGGCGCGGAACCAGCAGGAGTCGTGATTGCACTGGACCGGATGGAGCGTGGGCAGGGTGAAAAATCCGCCGTTCAGGAAGTGCGCGAACAATATGGCCTGCCAGTCGTGGCGGTTGCCGCGCTGGACGATTTGATTGGTTATTTGAAAACGGATACAGAATGGGGCAAGCGTTTGGAGGCGGTGTCACACTATCGTGAACAATACGGCGTTTAATCTACTGCTGGCTGTTCTGCTTGTAACGGCGCTGCCTGCCCAGGCCAAACTTTACAAGTGGGTGGATGCGCAAGGGCGTGTGCACTATACCGACACACCGCCGCCGCAAACCTCGACGCATGCCGTAACCGAGCTGGGCAAGACCGGCCAGGCGATGAAGCGCACCGAGTCAGTCCAAGAGCGCCGCGCCCGCGAGGCGGAAGAACGGAGACTGGCCGAACTGAGAAAAATCGCCGAAGAACAGGCGCGCAAGGACAGAGCCCTGTTGGGAACCTACACCAGGGTATCCGAAATCGATCTGGCGAGAGATCGCGCGCTGGAGCATCACCGTCTGGCGATAGCAGGTGCCCAGACCCGCTTAAAGCAGGTATCGGTAAAAGCCAGGGAAATCCTGGAAAAAATTCAGACCATCACGCAGCGAGGCCGGCCGGTTCCGCCCTACTTGCAGAATCAGCTGAATGCCACCCAGAAGGAAGCGGAGGACTTGAAGAAAATCATCCGCGTCAATCAGGATGCGCTGATTACTGTGCGGGCCAGGTATGAAGCGGACAAGGCACGCTATATCGAACTGACCGCCAAAAACTGACTGTTTTTGACGCGGCCAGGCCTGGCTATCAAGCGCCTAGTTTCCTTTTCAATATCTCGTTCACTTGCGCCGGATTGGCCTTGCCCTTGCTGGCTTTCATGACCTGGCCGACCAGCGCATTAAAGGCCTTCTCCTTGCCGGCACGGAATTCCTCGACGGATTTCTGATTCGCGGCCAACACTTCGTCGACGATTTTTTCAATCGCGCCGGAGTCGGACATTTGCTTTAGCCCGCGGGCCTCGATGATGGCATCGACTCCACCTTCGCCTGCCCACAGTCCCTCGAATGCCTGCTTGGCCAGTTTGCCGGAAAGCGTGCCGTCTGCAATTCGCTTGATGAGATCCGCCAGTAGGCCCGGAGTGATTGGCGCGTCGACAATATTTTTCTCTTCCCGGTTGAGATTCGCCGAAACCTCGCCCTGCATCCAGTTGGCTACCAGTTTGGCCTGAGCCTCGCCAGCAAGCGATACGGTATCGGTGAAGAAACGGGCGGCGTCCAGCTGGCTGGTAAGCGATGTGGCATCGTAAACCGACAGTCCGTACTCTCGCTGGAAACGTTCTCGCATGGCTTGCGGCAATTCCGGCATGGCAGCGCGGATGGATTCGATCCAGGATTCATCCAGTTTGACGGGAAGCAAATCCGGATCAGGGAAATAGCGGTAGTCGTGCGCATCTTCCTTGCTGCGCATCATGCGCGTTTCGCCGGTTTCAGGGTCGAACAACACGGTTGCCTGCTGCACGCGCCCGCCATCTTCCAGTGTCTCGATCTGCCAGCGCACTTCGTAGTCGATTGCCTGCTGCAGAAAGCGGAAGGAGTTGAGGTTCTTGATTTCGCGGCGGGTGCCGAACTCGGCCTGGCCAACTGGCCGCACCGAGACATTCGCATCCACCCGGAAGCTGCCTTCCTGCATGTTGCCGTCGCAGATGCCGATCCACGTCACCAGGTTGTGCAGCGCACGTGCATAGGCCACGGCCTCGGCGGAAGAGCGCATGTCGGGCTCGGAAACGATCTCCAGCAGCGGCGTGCCGGCACGGTTCAGATCAATCCCGGTCATGCCATGGAAATCCTCGTGCAGCGACTTTCCCGCGTCTTCTTCCATGTGGGCACGTGTGATGCGGATGGTTTTTTCTTCGCCATCAACATTGATTTTAAGCGACCCAAACTCAATGATGGGTTTGGCCAGCTGGCTGATCTGGTAGCCCTTGGGCAAGTCAGGATAAAAATAATTCTTGCGGTCGAATATGTTGACCCGGTTGATTGTCGCGCCGACCGCCAGGCCGAATTTGATTGCACGTTCCACCGCGCCCTTGTTCAAAACTGGCAAGACGCCCGGCAGGGCAATGTCAACCGCGCTGGCCTGCGTGTTGGGCTCCGCGCCGAAAGCGGTGCTGCTGCCAGAGAAAACCTTGGAGTGCGTGGTGAGCTGGGTATGCACTTCCAGCCCGATGACGGTTTCCCACTTCATTTCAGGCCCTCCGGAATGCGAGTATGCCAGTCCGTGTTCAACTGATATTGATGAGCGGCATTCAACAGCCTGGCTTCGGAGAAAAGGTCGCCAATGAGCTGCACTCCAATGGGGCGGCCATCGTTCGAGAACCCGCAGGGGATGGACATGCCGGGCAGGCCTGCAAGATTGACGGCGATGGTGTAGATGTCAGACAGATACATGGCAACGGGATCGCTGGCTTTTTCGCCTGCGTTGAATGCCGGCGTCGGTGAAGTAGGGCCAAGGATGACGTCGCACTGTTTGAAAGCGGCGGCAAAGTCGGCCGCAATCAGCCGGCGGATTTTTTGCGCCTGCAAATAATAGGCGTCGTAATAACCATGCGACAGCACATAAGTGCCGATCATGATGCGTCGCTTGACCTCGGCGCCAAAGCCTTCAGCGCGGGTTTTCTCGTACATGTCCAGCAGGTCGCGGTATTCTGCCGTGCGGTGACCGTAACGCACGCCATCGAAACGGGAGAGGTTGGAAGAAGCCTCTGCCGGGGCCAATACATAGTAAACAGGCACCGACAATCCCATATTGGGCAGGGACACCTCAACCATTTGCGCGCCGAGTTTCTTGAATTCGGCAATGGCGCCGTCGATTTTCTGCGCAACCTCGGCGGACAGCCCTTCAGTAAAAAAAAATTCTTTCGGCAGCCCGATTTTCAGGCCGGCCAGCGGCTTGTCCAGATCTCGGGTGTAGTCCTCCTTTTCACGCTCCAGGCTGGTGGAGTCACGCTCGTCAAATCCCGCCATCACATTCATCAGCAGCGCGCAGTCCTCCGCAGTGGGGGCCATGGGGCCAGCCTGGTCGAGCGAAGAAGCGAAGGCGATCATGCCGTAGCGCGAGCAGATGCCGTAGGTCGGCTTGAGGCCGGAAATTCCGCACAGGGCAGCAGGTTGACGGATGGAACCGCCGGTATCCGTGCCAGTAGCAGCTGGTGCCAGTCGCGCAGCAACGGCGGCCGCCGAGCCGCCGGACGAGCCGCCAGGCACGGCTGCTTCGTCCCATGGATTTTTCACCGGGCCGAAATAACTGGTTTCATTGGACGAGCCCATGGCGAATTCGTCCATGTTGGTCTTGCCCAGGCTGACCATGCCGGCCTGCTTGAATTTGCTGATGACTGTGGCGTCATACGGCGCGATAAAATTGCCCAGCATTTTTGAGCCGCAGGTAGTGAGCCATCCGTCCGTACAAAAAATATCCTTGTGAGCGATTGGTATGCCCAGCATGTTGATGTCTTCGCCCGCTGCGCGGCGAGCATCGGCCGCCCGTGCTTCGACAAGGGTTTTTTCGCGATCAACCGTGATGAAGGCATTGAGACGAGGGTTTAACGCATCGATGCGGTCGAGGTATCGCGCCGCCAGTTCCACGGCGGAAATTTTCTTGTCCGCCAGCATCGCGGAAAGGGTTTTCAGTGAGGAGTTGATCATCTGGACTATTGGGACAGTATTGGAAATGTCTGATGTGCCAGGCACGTCTTACATTTCACGGTTCATTCGATTACCTTGGGTACCAGATACAGCCCGTTTTCAACGGCAGGTGCAATTGTCTGGAACTTGTTCCGCTGATCGGACTCCGTGACTTTGTCATCCCGCAGGCGTTGGGCAACATCCAGGGCGTGCGACATGGGCTCGATGTCTTGCGTGTTGACGGCCTGCATTTGTTCAATCAGACCAAAAATGCTGTTCAACTGTGTCTGAGCCGCTTCGGCTTCCTCGGCGGAAACGCGCAAGCGCGCCAGCCGGGCAATATGCAGTACATCCTGATGTGTGAGTGCCATGGTGAAAGACTCTGAACCGTATCAATAAAACAACAGCTTAGAGTATCATAACGGGATTGGTTTTCTTATGCCTTGTGCTGCCTGAAGGCACGGCTTTAATCCTTGCGCCAAGGGCGCTGTAGTAACTTAAGGTACGCTTCGGCGTTATTTATTTTTTGCGCCCATGGCGCGGTGAGAGACGAATGCTTGGTTTTTTGACTCAATATTTTTCGACGGACCTGGCCATTGACCTGGGTACCGCCAATACGCTGATTTTCGTGCGCGGCAAGGGCATCGTGCTGGATGAGCCTTCCGTGGTGGCGATCCGAACCGATCCCAACGCGGGCGGCAAAAAGACCATCCAGGCGGTTGGTCTGGAGGCCAAGCAGATGCTGGGCCGCACGCCGGGCAGCATGAATGCGATTCGGCCAATGAAGGACGGCGTGATTGCCGACTTCACCGTTACCGAACAGATGCTCAAGTACTTCATCAAAAAAGTACATGACTCGAAGCTTTTTCAACCCAGCCCGCGCATCATCATTTGCGTGCCCTATGGCTCAACCCAGGTGGAGCGCCGTGCCATTCGGGAATCGGCGCTGGGCGCTGGCGCGCGTCAGGTCTTTTTGATCGAGGAGCCGATGGCGGCTGCCATTGGTTCGGGTTTGCCGGTGTCGGAAGCCACTGGATCCATGGTTGTGGATATTGGCGGTGGCACCACTGAAGTGGGGGTCATTTCGCTGGGCGGCATTGTTTATGCCTCCTCCGTGCGCGTAGGCGGCGACAAGTTTGACGAATCCATCATCAGTTACATCCGCCGAAATTACGGGATGCTGATCGGCGAAGCCACCGCCGAGCAGATCAAGAAGCAGATGGGCTCGGCTTTCCCGGGCGCGGAAGTGCGCGAGATGGAAGTGAAGGGCAGAAGCCTGGCCGAAGGCATCCCGCGCAGTTTTACGGTATCCAGCAATGAAATCCTTGAAGCGCTGACTGACCCGCTCAATAACATCGTCAGCGCGGTGAAGCAGGCGCTGGAGCAAACACCGCCAGAACTTGGCGCCGACATCGCTGAAAAGGGCATGGTGCTTACCGGGGGCGGCGCGCTGCTGCGTGATCTTGACCGGCTCCTGATGGAGGAAACCGGCCTGCCCGTCATCGTGGCGGATGATCCCCTGACCTGCGTGGTGCGGGGCTCCGGTCGTGCGTTGGAAGAGTTCGATAAGCACATCACGGTATTTACCAACGAGTAAGTGGCCATCGTATCCATCCTGCTGGAGCAAGCTTATTGATGGGCAACTCAAATACTTGAGTTACCCATCAATAACGAGCCGAGGTTTAATTGTTATTGATCCGAAACGCTGTATGGCCTTCGAGGTAATTGGGAGAAATGCAAGCAATGTCAGTTTTTTCAAGTTCATTGGTTTCGGATCAATAATTGGCGACACCCGGTCAGCCCATGTTTACCAGGCGGCCGGGGCCGGTTGCACAACTGGCCTTGTGGACTGTCCTTTCACTGGTTCTAATCGTAGTCGATACCCGGTTTCAAACACTTGACTGGCTGAGGTCGGGGGTGGCGACGGTGTTTTATCCGGTGCAACGCACTTTGCGCCTGCCGTTTGAATTCGGCGGTGAAGTGGCTGACTTTTTTACCAGGCATCGCATTTTATTAAGCCAAAACCAGGCATTGCTGGAATCCAGCCGACGCGATGGTGCATTGCGGGCCCGTTTCCAGTCATTGCAGTCTGAAAATGAAGAGCTGCGCAAGCTGGCCGGCTTGCGCAACCCGCCTGACTACCAACCCGAAGCCGCCGAAGTGTTGAGCGTGCCGCGCGATCCATTCTCGCGCCGTGTCTATCTGGACAAAGGCGAGAATGCGTCCATCCAGGCAGGATGGCCCGTGGTTGACAGCCAGGGCCTGGTGGGGCAGATAACCCGCGTTTATCCGCTCAGCAGTGAAGTCACGCTGATTTCCGACCGCGACCAGGCGGTGCCGGTACTAATTCAGCGCACGGGTCAGCGAGTGCTGGTATTTGGCGGCGGGGACATCATGGAAGTACGTTATTTGCCCACGCATACCGACATCCAGCAGGGCGATGTGCTGGAGACATCGGGCATCGATCGGGTATATCCCGCCGGATTGGCCGTGGCGAAGGTCGTCCGCGTGACCAGGCCCGCAGACAATCCCTATGCGCGTGTGAGCTGTCAGCCCATTGCCGGCGTGGACAAAAGCCGTGTGCTGATGGTGCTGAAACCCAGGGCTGGGGAGACGAAGCCATGAGAGGGTATCCGGAATCGCGGCAGCCTTTTGATGCCTCGCATGGATGGCGCATGATGGTTTTTACCCTGCTTGCAGCATTCCTGCTCAAGCAGTTTCCATGGCAAGGCTTCGGGCTGATGATCAGGCCGGACTTTGTGCTGGTGGTACTGTTATTCTGGGCGCAACGCCGTCAACAAGGTGTCAGCTTGGGGTTGGCTTTTTTGCTGGGCGTGTTTGCCGACGTGCAGGATGGCGTGGTGCTGGGCCAGCATGCGCTTGCCTATAGTGTGGGCGTGTTTCTTGTGCAATATTTCCGGCGCAGACTGGCCATGTTCACCCTGCCGCAACAGGCGTTGCAGATATTTCCCTTGTTGCTGCTGATCGAGGTGGTGGCGTTGATGGCGGGCTGGATGTCTACCCGAACGCCGCATGGCGGCTGGGTTTTCGCCTCGGCGTTCACCGGCACCTTGTTATGGTGGGCGCTGGCAGCCGCTGGCAAAATGCCCGCCGCCCGAGCCAGCCAGGATTAAGAGCCTATTTCAGCAGGAATTGGAAGATGCGTTGTGCCAAAGCCCGGATGATCGCACGAAGCGCGACGCAGGTCGTATCTGGATACGAAGCCAAGGAGCGCGACAAAGCGAGCGCCGGACTTTGGCACAACCCGAAGGGACGGGGTCAGGCGGGCAGCTGGCGTTGTTGCGCGGCTAGTGAAGGGATCGACCATTCACTGCGCCGCGTGCCTAGCCATGCAGCGCCGAAGCGCGGCCCCTCGGCAAGTGGGCAGCGGAGGCGAACACGGCTCGCGCAAGGCGCTGAATGCGCTGCATGTCGGCTCGCTCCACTGCGCACGTTCCGAGGCGCGACGTTGCGCGAGCCATCCCGCCTGATCCCGTCGCACATCCAATTCCTGCTGAAATAGGCTCTAAATGCCGTCTCCTGAAATCAAGAACCTGCACATCGAGCTGTCTCAATACCTGACACGGCTGCAGGTTGGGGTGGGTTTTGTGCTGGTTCTGGGCCTGATTCTGGTTTCCCGCCTGATCTACTTGCAAGTATTCAAGCATGACCACTATCAGTCGCTGGCCGAAAGCAACCGGATTGCGCTGGTTCCGGCCATTCCCAACCGCGGGTTGATTGTCGACCGCAACGGCAGGATTCTGGCGGACAATTTTTCCGCCTACACGCTGGAAATCACCGTATCCAAAGCCGGTGATCTGGATGCGCTGCTTGATCAGATAAGCGGTCTGATCGAAATCACCCCCAAAAATTTGCGCAGGTTCAAACGCCTGCTGGAGGAGTCGCATGAATTCGAGACTGTGCCTCTGAAAAGCAAGCTCACGGATGAGGAAGTAGCCATCCTCGCGGCCAATCGCTACCGGTTGCCGGGCGTTGAAGTGAAGGCCCGCCTGTTCCGCAATTACCCGGCGGGAGAGGGGCTCTCGCATGTGGTGGGGTATATCGGGCGGATCAATGATGCCGATCTCAAAAAGCTTAAGGAAGAAGGCCGGGTCACGAATTACAAGGGCAGCACGCATATCGGCAAGGTGGGCATCGAGCAGACTTATGAAAACCTGCTTCATGGCCGCACCGGGTTTGATCAGATGGAAACCGATTCCTCCGGCCGCGCGGTCAGGGTGCTGTCGCATGTGTCCCCTGTTGCCGGCAATGACCTCGTGCTGCATCTGGACATGGAATTGCAGCGGGTGGCAGAACATGTCTTTGGCGATTATCGAGGCGGTCTGGTAGCGATCGACCCCAATACGGGGGGGGTTCTGGCCATGGTCAGCAAGCCGGGATTTGACCCCAACCTGTTTGTCGACGGCATTGATCCCGCAACCTGGAAAGAGTTGAACGAGTCGCTGGACAAGCCCATGGTCAACCGGCCGTTGCGAGGCATTTATCCGCCGGGTTCCACCATCAAGCCATTCATGGCGCTGGCCGCGCTGGAGCTCGGCTTGCGCAAGTCGCAGGATGCCATCGCGGACCCGGGATTTTATTCGCTGCCCAACAGCCGGCATCGTTACCGTGACTGGAAAGCGGGCGGTCACGGCATCGTGGATCTCCACAAGTCCGTCGTGGTGTCCTGCGACACTTACTATTACCGGCTGGCTGTCGATATGGGAATCGACCGCATGCACGGGTTTCTTTCAAAATTCGGATTTGGCGTCAAGAGTGGCCTGGATATGCAGGGCGAATCGTCGGGGCTCCTGCCTTCGAAAGAATGGAAACAGAAGCGCTGGAACAAGCCGTGGTATCTGGGAGAAACGGTTATCGCGGGCATTGGGCAGGGCTACCATTTGACCACGCCCATGCAGCTTGCCGCGGCCACGGCCACGCTCGCCAATGGCGGTACCTTTTACCGGCCACAACTTGTCAAATCCATGAAAGATGGCGCAACGCGTCAGGAAACCGTGATTTCGCCCGAGGTGGCCTGGAAAAACGATTTTCACCCGGAGTATCTGCAACGTGTGCGAGATGCGATGGTCGATGTGCTGAAGCCGGGCGGCACCGCGGTAGGGGCGGGTGCCGGGGCGCAATATACGATTGCCGGAAAAACCGGTACGGCGCAAGTGGTGGGCATCAAGCAAGGCCAGAATTACGACGAGCGCAGAGTGGCCGAGCGACATCGTGATCACGCCTTGTTTGTCGCCTTTGCGCCAGCTGAATCACCGAGAATCGCGCTTGCGGTGATGGTTGAAAACGGTGGACATGGCGGCTCGACCGCTGCACCGATTGCCCGCGCGGTTTTTGATTATTATCTGCTGGGGAAAAGACCCGCGGGAATTCCCGTCTCGGAGGAACATGAATCAGCCGGTGATTAGGCGTTTGGCCAAACAGCTTACCCTGCATCTGGATGGTTTGCTGCTGGCCTTGTTGATTGCGCTGCTGGTATTGAGTACCGCTGTCGTGTTCAGCGCATCCGGACAAAGCGGCGTGCGTCTGGGCGGCCACCTGACCAATATTGCACTGGCGGTTGTGGTATTGGTCGTGGTTGCCAATATCCCGCCGCATATCCTTGCCAAGGCTGGCCCGCCCCTCTATGTTGTCGGGGTTGTGCTGCTGATTGGGGTTGCCCTGTTTGGTGAAATACGAAACGGCTCCCGCCGCTGGCTGCCGCTTGGAATTGTCAGCATCCAGCCTTCTGAAATCATGAAAATTGCCTTGCCGCTCATGCTGGCCTGGTTTTTCCATCAGCGTGAAGCAACGCTGAAGCTTCGCGATTTTGGTATTGCCGCATTAATCGTGGCGATTCCATTTATGCTCGTCTTGCGACAGCCTGATCTTGGCACTTCCCTGCTTATTGCCGCTTCGGGGTTTTATGTGCTTTTCTTTGCCGGACTGTCCTGGCGGATCATTGCTGGCCTGGGTGCGCTGGGCGCGGTGTCGTTGCCATTGGCCTGGGGTTTGATGCACGATTACCAGCGGCAGCGGGTGATGACCCTGCTGGACCCGAGCGCCGACCCGCTGGGCGCGGGGTATCATATTATTCAGTCAACGATTGCCATTGGTTCTGGCGGGATGTTTGGAAAAGGCTGGCTAAGCGGCACGCAGAATCAGCTCGATTTCATACCTGAACGCACGACTGATTTCATCTTTGCCGTTTACAGCGAAGAGTTCGGCCTGCTGGGCAACATCGTGCTCATGCTGCTTTATCTGGCGGTGGTGGCCAGGGGATTGAAAATTGCCGAGCATGCGCCTTCCATGTTTGCAAGGCTGATGGCAGGGACGATCAGCCTGAACTTTTTTACCCATGTATTCGTCAACATGGGCATGGTTTCCGGAATATTGCCAGTGGTGGGCGTCCCGCTCCCGTTCATGAGCTATGGCGGCACGGCGCTGGTGACCCTGATGATCGGATTTGGCATGCTGATGAGCCTGGCGACACACCGCAAGCTGTTGAAAACATGATTAGCCGAACTCTTCCTGTCTTGATTTTGATCGCGGCGCTGGCGGCCTGTAGTTCCTCGCCGCCCACGCGAACGCCTTCATCAACGATTCCTCCTCCAGCCCCTACCACCAGGGGAGGCGGTTATTACCTGGATGACGGGCCGGAAGACAATCCACCGGCCAATCTGCATGCCGTTGCGGATGCAGTTCCTCGTCTGGAGCCATTGCATCGTTTCGCCAATCGCCAGTATGTGGCATTGGGCCAAAGTTATATTCCCGATACGGCGTTGAAGCCCTATCGGGAAGAAGGCCTGGCGTCCTGGTACGGACGACGTTTCCATGGCAAGCGAACTGCATCGGGTGAAATCTATGACATGTATGCCATGACGGCCGCGCATCGCACCCTGCCCATACCCAGCTATGCGCGGGTGACCTTGCAGGAAACCGGAAAGTCCATCGTCGTTCGCATCAATGACCGGGGCCCTTTTCACAAGAATCGCGTGATTGATCTGTCCTATACTGCTGCCTACAAGCTGGGGTATATCGGCAAAGGGAGCGCAAACGTTGTTGTTGAAAGCATAGACCCGGCCAGCATCAACAGCAGCGGCAGTCCTCTGAAACCGGGGCATTATGTACAGCTGGGCGCCTTCGGAAAACAGGCCAATGCGGAGAAACTGCTTGCCCGCGCGCGCATAGCTTTGGGCTTGACAACCGAACTCACGCACGTTGCGCTGATTGATGATTTCCATCGCGTGAACCTGGGGCTCTTTTCAAACCAGACCGAGGCGGATGACTGGGCTGAAAAAACCCGCGCGGCGCTCGGCATCGAAACCATTACGATCGTTCGTTAGTGATGAAAACAATAATTGGCTTTTTTGCGTGCCTGTTGAGTGTTGTGCCAGTTGCGGCGGACACGGGCTCGCCCCCGCCGCCGCCCAAGATCGAAGCCCGATCCCATCTGCTGCTTGACCTGTCCAGTGGGCAGGTGCTGGCTGGACAGAATGAGGACCGTCGTCTGGCCCCTGCTTCGCTGACCAAGCTGATGGTGGCCTATCTTGCCTTTGATGCCTTGAAGAGCCGACAGATAAAACTGGATGAAACGTTCACGGTTTCCGAGGCGGCAGCAAAGGTGGAGGGGTCGCGCATGTTTGCCAAGTCGGGGCAATCCGTCAAGGTGGGTGATCTGATTACGGCATTGATCGTGCAGTCGGCCAACGACGCAGCGCTGACGCTGGCTGAAGGCATGGCTGGCAGCGAAGAGGCGTTCGTCGGCAGGATGAATGCGCAGGCCCAAAAGCTTGGGCTGACGCAAACGCAATTTCGCAATGCCACAGGGTTCTCGCATCCCGAGCACAGAAGTACCGCGCGTGACATGACACAGCTGGCCAGCATGCTGGTCGCGCGTTTTCCGGATGCCTATCAGCGTTATTTTTCGCAGCGTGAGTTCAGCTTCAATGGACTTGCACAGCAAAACAGGAACCGTCTGCTTTGGCTGGACCCGCAGATTGACGGGGTCAAAACCGGGCATACCCAGGAAGCCGGTTACTGCCTGATCGCCAGTGCCGAGCGTGGCAAGCGGCGGCTGATCGCGACGGTAATGGGCGCGCGTTCGGATGCCGATCGCACGATGTATGCGCAGAAGTTGTTGAATTACGGCTTTCTTGAAACCGATTCGGTGAGGTTTTACCGGGCCGGGCAGGCAGTTGCAACGCTGCCAGTTTACAAAGGCAGCCGGAGTGAACTGGGTATCGGATTTTTGCAGGATTTTTCGCTGACCGTTCAGAAAGGCGCAGCCAGCCGGCTCAAGGCGCAGATCATTACCCGGCAACCGTTCCTTGCACCCGTGAGCAAAGGGCAGACCATGGGTTCCTTGCGCATGACGCTGGATGGGAAAACCATTGGCGAATTTCCGCTGGTGGCGCTTGAAAATATCCCTATCGCTGGCTGGTTCGGGCGGTTCTGGGACAGCCTGCGGCTGCTTTGGAAATGATCGGCAAGACCGTATACCTCAACGGCAGACTGCTGCCTCAGGAAGAAGCCACGGTTTCCATTCTCGACCGCGGCTTCATGCTGGGGGACGGCGTATACGAACTGATTCCGGTATACCAGCGAAAACCCTTTCGTTTAAACGAACATTTGCGGCGCCTGCAGCATAGCCTGGATGGAATCCGGCTGGCCAATCCGATGCGGGACTCGGAATGGCGTCAAGTCATCACGCAAGTCATCGATTTGCACGAATCCGATAACCAGTCGGTTTATTTGCAGGTGACTCGCGGCGCCGCGCCACGTGATCATGCTTTCCCAAAAACCATCTCACCTACGGTGCTGGTGATGAGCAATCCGTTGAATTCGCCTGATCCGCTTCAAATCGAGAATGGAATTTGCACGGTTTCCTCGCAAGACCTGCGTTGGGGACGATGCGATCTGAAGACGATTGGCCTGTTGCCGAATGTGCTGGCCAAACAGAAGGCGGTTGAAGCGGGGTGCGTCGAGTGCATCCTGTTCCGTGAAGGCGTGCTGACCGAAGGCGCGGCTTCGAATATTTTCGTGGTAAAGGACGATGTGATTCTGGCGCCGGTCAAGGATCACCGCATGCTGCCCGGCATTACTTATGATCTGGTGATTGAATTGGCGCGGGCAGACAACATCCCGGTAGTGGTTCGCGATATTGCCGAGAGCGAGACACGAACAGCGAACGAGTTATGGCTGACCTCATCCAGCCGGGAAGTGCAGGCCATCGTCGAACTGGATGGCCTGCCTGTCGGAAGCGGTGCGCCAGGACCGCTTTACCGGCGCATGTACACCCTGTATCAGAATTTCAAGCAGACCCTTACTGGTCAGTCTTGAAAGTATTTCCAACCAGGTCGGCCACATTGGCTTGAGGCGAGTGGCACTGCGTGCAGATGTGGCGCCCGTTGTTTCTGACCATCTTCCCTTCAACTGTGTCGTAATGGCTTTCCGGCATGGATGTCGGAATGCCCTTGGTTTTCTTGCCAATCAGGCCGGGCTTGTCATGGCAGGTAATGCACAGATTTTTATTGGCGGTGATGGGTTCAAACGCCTCGATTTTGTGAGGAATTTGTGGCGGCGCGCTGTTCCAGGACCGGGGCAGGGCTGCTGCTGCCGAAGGCTCGGTTTTCGGATACTCGAACACGGCGGGAGCAGGGTCATCGAAGACGCTGGTCTTTGACAGACCTATTTCGTTGTCTGCCACGGGTTTTGAGGTGGCGCAGGCGGCAACGATTACCGCTGCAATTCCGATTAATAAGGCACTGCTTTTCATGCTGGTCTCCTAGCCTGTTGTAATGCGTTGAGGTTGTGCTGCTTGATCAGGGGTCTGAAATCGAAACTCAAACTGTTTTCCGGACAGATAGGAATACAGCGGGCGCAGTTGGTGCATTCGCCGGAAACCACCAGGCCGTTCTCGGCGGCCAGTTTGAAATCGAGCACCTTGGGTTCCGGACATACGCGCACGCATTCCGCGCAACGGGTGCACGAGTTGTCATCAAATCGCACGCGTAGCTGAGCGATGCGCCCCACGAGACTGTAAAAAGCACCGAGCGGACAGAGATGACCGCACCAGCCATGCTTGACGACCAGCAGGTCGAGCAGAAATATGCCGGCGATGGCGGTCAGCCCCAAACCAATGCCGAAAACGATTTCGCGATGCAGCATGGAGATCGGACTGACCCATTCGAAAGCCGCAATACCTGTCAAGGCTGACAGGAGCAACGCCAGTGCAAGAAACCAGTAACGAACATTTCGCGAAAGGCTGCAGAAATCCGGTACGCGAAGTTTTGCACTCAGCCAGCCGGCCGCATCAGTGACAAGATTGACGGGGCAGACCCAAGCGCAAAAAGTACGGCCGGCAATCAAGGCATAAAAACCAAGTACGATTGCGGCGCCGATCAATACTTCCTTGTCCAGAACGTGCAGCGTAAGAAGTTGCTGCAGCACGGCAAACGGATCAGCCATGGGGATGATGCCCAGAAATTCGGAAGCCGAGAGATTGCCAGACAGCAGAGGGCGTCCAGCCACTTCCCAGCCATAGCGTGCCGTGCCAAAGAACATCGCCAGAATGCCAAGCTGGGTGACGCGGCGCAGAATCAGGTAACGCCAGTTCCAGAGTTTTCCGCTGATCGTCGCGGGCGGAGTATACAGACGCACGACGCGGCCGGGCTTGATTTCATCGAAGGGCTGAACCTGGGCGTGCATGTCAGTAATCGACGCCTTGATTCAACACATCCATGCCAGGCGCGGTTTTTGGCGCGGACTTCTGGCTGTCGGATTGTGCAGGGGGTGGTGTGGCGGCAAAGTCTTGCGTGATCGGATCTTCACGCTTCCAGCCCAGTCGATAATGATCACCAATCTTGCCTTGCACGAGCTTGGGATTGATGATTCGAATGGCTGCTTCCTGCGTCGGGCAGGCCTGCTCGCACAATCCGCAGCCTGTGCAGTGTTCGGCATGCACCAGTGGCACAAACATCGCGTGTTTGCTGATCTTGCGCGGATGGTTTTCGACCGTGATGGCCTTGCCTTTCACAGGGCAGACTCGATAGCAGACTTCGCAGCGCAGTCCCAGCCAGGACAGGCAATTTTCCTCGTCGATGACCGCCAGGCCCATGCGAGCCTTGTTGATGTCCTTGAGTGATTTGGTCAAGGCACCGGTGGGGCAGGGCGGCACACAGGGAATATCCGGGCACATGTAACAGGGCACCTTGCGCGGCTCGAAATAGGGTGTACCAACTGGCATGCTGCTGCCTGCTGTGGCCATTTTCAGTGTGTCGTAAGGGCAGGCATTGGCGCACTGGCCGCACTTGATGCATTGCGCGGCGAAATCATTTTCAGGCAATGCGCCAGGCGGACGGAGCGCGAGCGCGGCCGCCGAAGCCTCCTGCCGCAGCAGGTGAGTCCAGATCAGTCCGCCGCAGGCCGCGAGGGCAGCACCCTGCGCGGACTTCAGCAGAAAATCACGCCGCTTTTTTTCCATGTTTAAGCATGACTGATCACGTGGCACATGGCCACGTGACCGAGTCATTGACCCTACGCTTTATAGACCTTGACGGCGCTCTTCTTGTAATCACTCTCTTTCGAGATCGGGCATGCAGCATCAATACAGATCTTGTTGACCTGCACGCTCTCGTCAAAGAATGGAGCATAGACATACCCCTTGGGCATGCTGTTGCGGCCGCCGGTTTCCACGCGCACCTGGATCTTGCCGCGGCGCGACTCCAGCCACACCAGATCATTGCGCTTGATCCCGCGTTTTTCGGCGTCTGCCTTGTTCATCCACAGGACAGCCGAAGGTACGGCGCGATGCAGTTCGGGCACGCGTCGGGTCATGGTGCCGGTGTGCCAGTGCTCCAGCACGCGTCCGGTACAGAACATGAGGTCGTAGTTGGCATCCGGCTGCTCCACGGGCGCGGCATAGGGGCGGAAGAAAATCTTGGCTTTGCCCGCGACGCTGACCGGTTTTTCATCAGTGACACCGTCCAGATTGCCGGAAGGAATCGACTTTTGCGCTTTGCCGTAGAATTCGAAGCCGGCGCCCTTCTTCACATAAGGATCATACTGTTCGTTGAAACGCCAGCCGGTTTCCTTACCGTTCACAACCGGCCACTTCAGGCCACGTACGTTGTCCTGGTGATAAACATCAAAGTCGGCCAGGTCCTTGCCGTCTCCGCGGCTGAAGGGCGCATACTCCTGCCATAGTGCCTTTTCAGGAAACCAGCCGTCGCCCAGCAGGTTGGCGACGCTATTGTCGTGACCTTTGGCTACGGCATCTGGCCATTTGACCTGCTTGTTGCTTGGTGTGGCGAACAGCACCTTGTAAAGGCTGTCTTCTGGCGAATACCCCATCTTGACAGCTTCATCCAGCACGCTGGGAAGTTTGCCATCTTCGTAGCCCGCAACTTTGAGTCCCGGGATTTTCTGCTCGCCCCAACAATCCTTGATCTTGAAACGCTTGGAAAACTCCATAGCCTGCCAGATGTCGGCACGGGCTTGTCCGGGCGGCGGCACCTGCTGACGCCAGTGCTGTGTGCGGCGCTCGGCGTTGCCATAACTGCCCCACTTCTCGAAGATCATGGCTGCGGGAAGAATGACATCGGCAACCTTGGCGGAGATGCCAGGGTAAGCGTCCGACACGACAATGAAGTTGTCCATCTCGCGCGCGGCTTTCAGCCAGTGGTTGGAATTGGGGTGGCTCTGGAAAGGGTTGTTGACAGCCACCCACAGCCATTTCACGCTGCCGTCTTCCAGATCGCGCAAAATCTTGGCATACCAGGAGCCTGGCCTTGGATTGAGGGTTTTCGGCGGCAGTTGCCATTGCTTTTCGGTGTACTCGCGATGCGCCGGGTTTGGAATGAAACGGTCGGAAGGCAGCCGGGCGTTGAATGTTCCAACTTCGCGAGCGGTTCCGCATGCAGACGGCTGACCGGTCAGCGAGAAGGCGCCGTTGCCGGGTTGGCACTGTTTGCCCAACAGCAGGTGGTTCATGTAGCACTGTTCATTGACCCAGGTGCCACGAACATGCTGGTTGAAGCCCATGGTCCAGAACGACACGACCTTGCGCTCCTTCTCGATGTAGTAATCAGCCAGTTGTTGCAGCTTGCCCTTGAAACTGGCCAGAGATTCGTCCTGATCACCTTTTGCCAGCTCGGCAACAAAATCGAGCGTGTAGGGTTCAACGGCTTTCTTGAAATCGTCAAAGCTGATCATCCAGTGCTTGCCGGGATCTGCGGTGTTTTTCTGCTCGACGACTTCACCTTCTGCCTTGCGCTGTCCGATCGCCTCGTACTTGTCCAGCTTGACCTTGAGTTCTCTTGCCTGGACGTCCTTCTCAGCGGGGTAGGCGTATTTGTCGGTGGCACGCATGCCGTAGCCGATGTCGTAAGGCCCGGTGGCGAAGACGCAGTGCTTTTCGACGAAGTCCTTGTTGACCGCATCGCGCGCGATGATTTCGCGGGCGATGTAATTCTGGATGGCCAGGTCGGTGTTAGGTTTGAAAATGATTTCCAGATCGGCCAGGTCCGAACTCATGTTGCGGTAGGTCGTCAAGTTGACGATTCGAACATTCTTGTTGGACAGCCGCCGGTCGGAAATGCGCGACCACAGGATGGGGTGCATTTCCGCCATGTTGGCACCCCACAGAACCATGGTGTCGGTGTACTCGATGTCGTCGTAATTGCCGGCGGGTTCGTCAGTACCGAATACGCTGTAAAAGGCAAAAACCGCACTGGCCATGCAGTTGCGGGCATTGGGATCGATGTTGTTGCTGCGCCATCCGGCCTTGAACAGCTTGTTGAAGGCATAGCCTTCCTGGATGGTTTTCTGCGCGGAAGCCAGCATGGCGACGCCGGAAGGACCTTTTTCCGCATAGGTTTTGCGGAACTGCTTTTCCATTTCGTCGAAAGCCTGTTCCCAGGTGACGGGCACGAACTTGCCTTTCTTGTTGAACTTGCCGTCGGTCATGCGCATCAACGGCTGGGTCAGCCTGTCCTGACCGTAGAGGATTTTGCCGTTGAAATAGCCCTTGATGCAGTTCAGTCCCTTGTTGACGGGCGCCTTGGGGTCGCCCTTGGTGGCGACAATGCGGCCGTCCTTGGAGGCGCACATGATGCCGCAGCCTGTCCCACAGAACCGGCAGACAGCCTTGTCCCACTTCCAGCCCTTTTCCAGTTCACCAGCGGCGGCTTCGGCCAATTGCGAAAGAGACATGCCCATTGTTGACGCCGTGCTGGCAGCCACGGCGGATTTCAGAAATTCGCGACGGGATAGATGCATGATGTCCTCCTAGGTGAGTTAGTGCTTAGTTGTCTTGCAGGGCTGCGGGCACGGCGCCCAAGCCTTGCAGCTTGTCGAGTTCTTCGGGGATGTGGGTGATGACCTCTTGATCGTCCTCGAAATAGTGGTAGACCATTTCGGCGGCAGCCACGCCAGGCAGGGCCTTGATGGCCTGCAACATGTCGGTTTCAGCCTTGATGTTTTCCGCTTCCAGCACAGCGACGATGCGGCCGGTTTCCGGTTCTTGCTGAAAGACTTCAACACCGTCGATTGCGCTTAGTGCGGTGCTGACATTGGGAAAGTTTTGCGGCCTGGCCATGACCAGGATGCCTGAATAATTCATGACGCCCCCTCCTTTTTAAGTTGGATATCCTCCTCCTGTTCAACAAAAAAAACCTTGACGAATATCAAGGTTTTGATTGCAAACAGGCGCAAGCTCGTCAAGAATAAAAAAGGAGAAGCAAATAATGATGATGGCAAAACGATCAAATGATCTTGCGGAGGCGATTCGGAGAGTGCCGCTCTTCAGCAAGGTGGAGCCGGATGATGTGGTGGCAATGGCCGAGCACGTGCGGGAACTGCGGGTAGAGCGTGGCGAAATTCTGTTCCAGAAGGGTGATCAGCCGCATGGGTTTTATATCCTGCTGGAAGGGAGGATAACGCTGGCGTTTCCTTCGGAACAGGGTACCGAGCGGATTCTGGAAGTGATCAAGCCGGGCGAGTCCTTTGGCGAGGCGCTGATGTTCCTTGGGCAGCCGTACCCGATTTTTTCCCAGGCCGGTGTTGACAGCCGGGTGCTGGATATTCCGGAAGAGGCGATTACAAGTCTGCTGGACAAGGACTGCCGTCTGGCGAAGCGCATGCTGGCGGGCATCAGTATCCGGCTGCATGAATTGATCAGCAACCTGGAAGCCTGTTCCATGCGCTCCAGCGCGCAAAGAGTGGCCTGCATGCTGCAGCACGCCGCGCCATCAGTCGACACTCAGGAATACGATGTGCAATTGCCGGCGGCCAAGCACATCGTGGCTTCCCAGTTGAATCTGACACCGGAAACCTTTTCTCGCGTGTTGCATGTGTTGACCGAATCCGGCCTGATTGAAGTGTCGGGCCGTGTGATCAAGGTGCTGAACGCGGAAGGCTTGCGCAAGCTCCAGCTTTAACGCCTTCTAAAGATGAGCGATTCCTTGCTCGAATTCCCCTGCGATTTTCCTGTCAAGGTCATGGGTGCCGCGCGGGATGATTTTGCGCAGGCAATCGTCAGGGTTGTGCTGGCGCATGCGCCGGATTTCAGCGAGGCCGGGCTGGACATGCGCGCTTCGGGCAAAGGCAATTATCTGGCGGTGACCTGCACGATTCGGGCAGTTTCAAAAGAGCAGCTCGACAATCTTTATCGCGATCTGTCCTCACATCCTTACGTAAAGATTGTCCTTTGAACCTGCTGATCATCAGGCATCTTGGGCGGCAGGACTACGAGCCCACCTGGCGCGCCATGCAGGGTTTCACGGCGACCCGGATTGAAACCACACCAGATGAGTTGTGGGTGCTGGAACACCCGCCCGTGTTCACCCTCGGCCAGGCGGGCAAGCGCGAGCATCTATTGCAGACAACGGATATTCCGGTGGTTGCCATCGATCGTGGCGGGCAGATTACTTACCACGGGCCGGGGCAAGTCGTGATTTATGTGCTGGTTGATTTGAAGCGGCGCGGCTACGGGGTCAAGGACCTGGTGTACCGCATGGAGCAGGCGGTGATCGATCTGCTGGTGTCAGCGGGAATTCAGGCCGAACGTCGAGCTGGTGCGCCTGGCGTGTATGTCGCGGGTGCGAAAATTGCCGCGCTGGGATTGCGCATCAAGCAGGGCCGCAGCTATCACGGGTTGGCGCTCAATGTGGATATGGATTTGTCGCCGTTTTCGCTCATCAATCCTTGCGGCTATCCCGGCATGACCGTGACGCAGACACGAGACCTTGGGATGCCGGATGCGCCCGACTCGCTGGGCGAAGTGCTCGCAAAGCGACTGGCCGAGAGCATTGCCGCCTAGAAGCCGATGGCTTCCGCCTGATAGCCTTCATCCTGAATGCTGTGCACAATATCGCTGGCACGGCCGCAGTCCGAATCGTAAGCAACGACCATCAGGTGCGGATGATCAACGGATATGCCGGCGCCCACCACACAGGGCTGCTGTCTCACATAGTCTTCCAGCTTGCATTGTTCCTCGGGTGCAAGGGTGTTATCCACATGCACCAGAAAGTCAGCGATACGCGATTCCATGGTTCTCTCCTGAACATGTTGCAGTGTATTGTGTATAGACCAGTCGCGGCAGCTTGGATAGCGGTAAAATAAGCCTTTGATTTTTCACGCGGACCTTGACGTGGCCGACACTAAATTGCACAAGGGTGAAGCGAAAACTTCGCGTATTCCCATCAAGGTGGTGCCTCAGCCCAGACTGAAAATGCCAGGCTGGATTCGCGCCAAATCGCCCAGCCATCCGGATGTGGTACGCCTGAAGGAAATCTTGCGCGAACAGAAGCTGCACACGGTCTGCGAAGAAGCTTCCTGCCCGAATCTGGGCGAATGTTTCGCGCATGGCACCGCCACGTTCATGATCCTGGGCGACCTGTGTACACGACGCTGCCCGTTCTGCGATGTGGGACATGGCAAGCCGTTGCCGCCGGACGCGGACGAGCCTCGCCATCTGGCGGAAACCATCGCCGCAATGAATCTGAAATATGTCGTGATTACCAGCGTTGATCGGGATGATTTGCGTGACGGCGGCGCCCGGCATTTTTCGGACTGCATACGTGTCGTGCGTGAAAAATCGCCCGGTACCAGAATCGAAATTCTCACGCCGGATTTCCGGGGACGGCTGGACCTTGCCCTGGATGAACTGGATTCAGCGCCGCCCGATGTGATGAACCACAATCTGGAAACCGTGCCGCGCCTGTACAAAGCCGCGCGACCGGGGGCGGATTACGCGCATTCGCTCAAATTGTTGCGGGACTTCAAGGCACGGCATCCAGACATTCCAACCAAATCGGGGTTAATGGTTGGGTTGGGCGAAACCGATGAAGAAATTCTCGACGTCATGCACGACCTGCGTGCGCATGACGTCGACATGTTGACCATCGGCCAGTATCTTCAGCCTTCGGGCGCTCATTTGCCCGTTCTGCGATATGTCACACCGGAGCAGTTCAAGATGCTTGAGCTGGCCGCGCAGGAAATGGGATTCAGGCAGGCTGCCTGCGGGCCGATGGTGCGGTCCAGTTATCACGCCGATTTGCAGGCGCAAGCGCTGGTCAAATAAAAAGGGCGCCATCAAGGCGCCCGGCACTGGAGGTGCTTGTAACTTTCAAACGCAGCCTGTCGGCTTGGGCAGCCCGCCGTATTTGGTGATGGGTTTCATCGGGCCGGTCATCCACATGTTGAATACTTCCTTCTGGTCCATGTCGAGATACTTGGCGAATTTGCGAATGGGCGGCACCTGCTGGTATTCGTCGTAGTATTCGCGCGCTTTGAGGATTTGTTCCCACTTTGCGTCCGTCAGTTCGATGCCATCGGCTTCGGCCATTGCCTTGCCGATTTCCTCGCTCCAGTCATTCATGTTTTCCAGATAGCCGTCGCCATCGCGTGCAGGCAGTTCCATGGTTTTACCTCGTTGAAAATGGTTGAACAAATTAGTCGGGTACTATTTAAAAATACTTGAGTGAATTTGTCAACTAAGAGCGCGGGAATACGTCAATCCTATGAATGACTGTGGGGCGGGACGATAACTCTGCATGTCGGATTAGTTTACAGATGGATGTTTCGGAGGGAGAAAAAATTAAGTTAACCATTTGTATTATAAAGAATAATTGTTTTTTACATTAAGTGGAACATTATTTGCTGAGCTTGAATACGCAAGTGGCTGTTTTCTTTGTTTTTCAATCGGTTTACGTTTTCTTTATAAGGAGTTTCTTATGCGTACCCTGCTTTCCATTGCTGTTCTGATGTCCGCCTCAACGTCTGCTTTTGCGGCGCCCGGGTTAACCGTCCCGGAACCTGAATCCCTTGCTCTGGTTGCTATTGCGGCTGTTGCGATGCTGGTGGCTCGACGCAACAAGAAGAACAAGAAGTAAGCGTCCGCATAAGCGTCAATGGATTGGGGGTGCCTTGACTGGTACCCCCGTCCTAATTCTCAAGAATTAGATGTTATGGGTAAGCAGGTTCAATCAACCCAGCAAAACTAGTGGTCTTGCGAATACGTTGTAGCGCATTCGCAAGACCACCAAATTTCTACGCGTCAAAAAAAAATAACACCCGAGAATCAAGGAGATAGACCATGAGCACATTCACGATCCGCGTCACTTCATCCGCTACCAATGCCGCAGGCACCGCATACGGCGGGCAACCGGATCTGGGTGCCCCCAGCTTCTTGGATATGATCGTTACAGACAGTACTGATCCCCTGATTTCGAATGGTGTTTATGATGCGTACTGCCTGAATCCGCTGTTAGACATAGGCCTCTCGCCGATCTCCTATTTGGCGGAAAACTATGCCGGTAATTCTCCCGCATCGTACGTGCCAATTGGCTTTAACTCGCTATCGCAAACCCAGGTTGATCAGATCAACTGGCTGCTGGCGCAGAACTTCACTTCGGATCCCAAGTTTGGTGGCCAGTTCAATTATGGTGAAGTGCAGATTGCCATCTGGAAAATCGTCGGCTTCACCGACGCACAGATTGCCAGTGCCGGCTTGGACCTCTTCCTGAACGACAACAATCGCAATGTCGTTAATCCCGCCGACAGCGATTTCATCATTGCCTCCGCCCAGGCGGCCATTGCCAGCGGCAACGGCGTATTGCCGCCCGATGCCTTTTTCACCACGGTCATCGACCCGGCCGGTAACGTCCAACCGCTGATCGTGCAATTGCAGAGCGCCAAGCTTGGCAACTACGTCTGGCAAGACACCAACGCCAACGGTATCCAGGACAGCGGCGAGGCTGGCGTCAACAACGTCATCGTCGAACTGTACAACAGCGCTGGCGTGCTGATCGCCAGCACCGCCACGGGTGACGACTACAGCACGGCTGCGATCGAACAAGGCTTCTACCAGTTCACCGGTCTCAAGGCGGGCGATTATAAAGTCAAGTTCATCGTGCCGGCCGGCCAGTTCCTGACTACGCAGGATGCGAACGGCAACAGCGATGACACCCTCGACAGCGATGCCAATGCCAGCGGCTTCAGCCAGACCGTCACCCTTGCGGCAGGCGAATCGAATCAGACGATTGATGCCGGCCTGGTGCAGTTGGCCCGCATTGGCGACCGCGTATGGGAAGACACCGACGGTGATGGCACCCAGGATGCGGGCGAGAACGGCATTGGCGGTGCCACCGTCAGGCTGTACACCTGCGTTAGCGGCGCCCCTGGCGTCCTGGTTGACACCAAAGTCACTGACGTCAACGGCAACTACACCTTCACCAACCTCGCTCCCGGCGAATACATCATTGAATTCGTCACTCCCGGCGGCTACACCCAGACCACCGCCAATGTAGGCGCGGAAGGCAGCGACTCCGACGCGGGCGCCGACGGCCTCACCGGCTGCTTCATGCTCAACTCCGGCGATGCCAAGACCGACGTGGATGCGGGTTACTACAAGCCCGCCAGCCTGGGCGACACCGTCTGGGTTGACACCAACGGCAACGGCGTCAGGGACGCGGGCGAAGCCGGCAAGTCCGGCGTCACCGTCGAGCTGTACACCTGCGTCAACAACGCCCCCGGCGTCCTCGTCGACACCGACACCACCGACGGCAACGGCAACTACAACTTCACCGGTCTCAAGCCGGGCGACTACATCGTCAAATTCATCAACCCGGCGGGCTATAGCTTCACCACCCAGTCCGTGGTGGCGCCTGACGCCGCCAACAACGACTCCGACGCGGGCGCGGGCGGCCTGACCGGCTGCGTGACGCTGAGCTCGGGCGAGAACGAGACCGACGTCGACGCTGGTCTGGTGGAAAAAGCCTCCGTTGGCGACCGCGTATGGGAAGACACCGACGGTGATGGCACCCAGGATGCGGGCGA
>ERZ1645185.189-NODE-189-length-27026-cov-8.464610_pt1 | contig 27026 bp, 22 predicted proteins | sample MGYA00575351_ERZ1645185 | MGnify/ENA primary metagenome ERZ1645185 (study PRJEB40838, sample SAMN11284767) | freshwater sediment metagenome | isolation source: river sediment | host: Sediment | place: India: Jana village, Kanpur | collected 2015-12-17 ... | reverse complement strand
GAGGGTGTCGGAAATTTTGTGTATGAGCCATAACTCTGTATTACGACGGAGGATGGATGGCTCGACGCAAGAAGGCGGTGGATCCGACGCTGCCGGTGTTGCCCGAGGGGCTGATTGAGCAGCTGGCGGCGGGGGTGAAGACCCCCGCCGATTTCCAGCAGGTGTATCGGGCGTTTCAGAAGATGTTGACGGAAAAAGTGCTCCAGGCGGAGCTGACGCATCATCTGGGCTACCCGGAGGGCGAGGGGCGCACGCCCGAGGGGAATGCGCGCAATGGGACCACGCCCAAGCGGATCACGACGGACACGGGGACGCTCGATCTCGCGATTCCGCGCGACCGGCACAGCACGTTTGCGCCGCAGTTCGTGCCGAAAGGGGTGCGCCGGCTTCCGGGCTTCGACGAGACGGTCCTGGCGCTCTACGCGCGGGGGCTGACGACGCGCGAGCTGCAGGGCTACCTCGAGGAGCGGTATCAGGTGCCGGTCTCGCCCGACCTCATCAGCACCGTCACCAGCGAGGTGATGGAGGAAGTCACGGCGTGGCAGCGGCGGCCGCTGGACCCGGTGTACATCGCGGTGGTATTCGATGCGCTGCGCGTGAAGATCCGCGGCGAGGGCGTGGTGCAGAACAAGGCGGTGTATCTCGCGCTCGGCGTGCTCCCCGACGGCACCAAAGAGGTGCTCGGCCTCTGGATCGCGCAGACGGAGGGCGCCGCCTTTTGGCATCGCGTCTTCAGCGAGCTGCAGTCCCGCGGCGTGCAGGACATCCTCGTGGCGATGATCGATGGCCTGGCGGGGCTGCCGGAGGCGCTGCACACGGTGTTTCCGCAGACCACGATCCATCAGTGTGTCGTGCATCTGGTGCGCCAGAGTCTGCAGTTCGTCGGCTGGAAGGAGCGGAAACTCGTCGCTGCGGATCTCCGGCAGATCTACACCGCGCCCAGCGAAGCCGCCGCGCAGGCCGCGCTCGCGCACGTCCGCGCGACGTGGGGCGGCCGCTTCCCGCAGATTGCGCCGATCTGGGAGCGCGCCTGGGACCGTCTCACCCCGAGTCTCCTCTATCCGCTGGACGCGCGCCGCGTGCTCTACACGACGAATGCGATCGAGAGCCTCAACAGCTATCTCCGCAAACCGCTCCGCACCCGCGGCCACTTCCCCAATGACGAGGCAGCCACCAAGCTCCTGTATCTGGTGCTCCGAACGATTGGGAAGAAATGGCAACAGCGCCCCGCCAGAGAATGGCAGCGCGCTGTCCCCCATCTGCAATTGCTCTTTGGTGACCGCTTTCCGCTGGCGGTCTAACGGGAGCTCATACACAGAATTCCTGACACTCCCGATGGGCGCCCCTCTCCATTCTCACTGCTAGAACCCTCAATTCTCACCGCGATCCGGGCTCAAATCTCAGCCTCTCAGCCTCGCAACTCTCGAGCCTCAGCTCTGGCTGAGGGTTAGTTGAGCAGCCCCAGTCGGATCACCAGCTTGCTGAACAGGAACAGCAGCCCGATGAGCGTGAGCGCCGCCACCAGCAGCGGGCCCGAGAAGAGCGCCTTGAACAGCTTGTGGTCGTACTTGAGGTGCATGTAGTACGCGACCACGAGGAAGAACTTCACCGCCGACATGCTCAGCATGCTGGGCACGTAGATCGAACTCGATTCCCAGGCCGGGATGTAATACGCCGACACTTCCGCGATCGTGATGACCGTGAGAATGAGCGCAATGACACCGTACGTGCCGGGCCCCGGGTGCTCGTGATCGCCGTGGGCGTGGGCTTCGGAATGACTGGCCATCATCGCCTCACTTGATCAGGTAAATGAGCGGGAAGATCACGATCCACACCACGTCAACGAAGTGCCAGTAGAGCGCCGAGATGTCCACGAGCAGGGCATCCTTGGGCTCGAGGCCACGCTTGTAGTCGATGGCGAGGAGCGTGAACAACCAGAGCACACCCACGGTGACGTGCGCACCGTGGAAGCCGGTGAGCGTGAAGAAGCTCGATCCGAACAGGTTCGTGCGGATGGTGAGCCCTTCGTGCACGAACGAGGTGAACTCGTACGCCTGGAACATGAGGAAGATCGTGCCGAGCAGCGCCGTGGCCCACAGCCACAGTTTGGACGAGCCCTTGATCTTGTCCCACGTGGTGACCTTCGGGACGTACTTCGTCTGCACGGCGTTGAGCGCCATCACCATGGCCACCGACGACATGAGGAGCACGAAGGTGGAAGCACTCGTGACCGGGATGTCGAGAATGGGCTTCATGACTTCGCCCGTCGACGGATTGGTCCACGCCTCGTGCGGATACGGCCCCTGCGGGCTGCGTCCCTTGTACACGAGATAGGTGGAGATCAGCGAGGCGAAGAGCATGCATTCGGAGCCGATGAAGGTCCAAATGGCGATCTTGCGGTTGTCGAGCCCGAGGGAGGTGTGATGGCCGCCGCCATGGGCGTGGCCGTCACCATGGGCGACAGGAGCGGTGGTGGCAGTCATCTCAGTGGTGATCCTCGAGCGGCGTCAGCAGCCACTTGTAGAGTGAGCCGACCCACCAGACCGCACCGAGCAGCATGATGCTGACACCAGTGGCCGTGCTCTTTTCCAGGAACAGCATGCCGCAGAACATCGCGATGATGCCGGCTGCCGTGATCAGCGGCCAGATCGACGGATTCGGCATGACGATGCCGAGTTCCTGCGACGTGGGAATACGCTGCCCCTTCTCTTCTTCGTGCGTGGTTTCGTGCACCAGCTCCGCGCCTTCCTTGGTGTTCCAGAGGGGATAGCGCGACTTGATCTGGGGCAGTTCCGCGAAGTTGTAGTCGGGCGGCGGCGAGGGGATGGCCCACTCGATGGTGGCCGCGCCCCACGGGTTGCTCGACGCCATGGCGCCGCCCTTCCAGCTCTTCCAGATGTTGATGAGCCCGAACAGCGTGCCGATCATGAGGATCAGCGTGCCGACGGTCGACATCAGGTTGAAGATCTCAAAGCCCTGGCCCGCGTCGTACTGGTAGTAACGGCGCGGCATGCCGAGGAGCCCGCTGAAGTGCATCGGGAAGAACGTGAGGTTCATGCCGATGAGCGAGATCCAGAAGTGCCAATTGCCGAGCTTCTCCGAGAGGAAGCGGCCCGTGATCTTCGGGAAGTAGTAGTAGGTGCCCGCGAAGATGCCGAACACCGAGCCACCGTAGAGCACGTAGTGGAAGTGCGCGACGATGAAGTACGAGTCGGTCTGCTGCAGGTCGGCCGGCGGCGAGGAGTGCATCACGCCCGAGATGCCGCCGATGGTGAAGAGGCCAACGAGTGCCACGGCGAACTTCATGGCCACGGTGAAGCGGATCTGACCGCCCCACATGGTCGCGAGCCAGTTGAAGATCTTCACGCCCGTCGGAATGGCGATGAGCATGGTGGCCAGCGAGAACACCGAGTCGGCGATGGGACCCATGCCGACGGAGAACATGTGGTGCGCCCACACGCCGAAGCCGAGGAAGCCGATGAGGATACCCGAGTACACCATGACCGGGTAACCGAAGAGCGGCTTGCGCGAGAACGTCGGCAGCACTTCGGACACGAGACCGAAGGCGGGGAGGATGAGGATGTACACCTCGGGGTGGCCGAACACCCAGAACAGATGCTGCCAGAGCAGCGGGTCGGCACCCTTCGCGATCGTGTAGAAATTCGTACCGAAGAAGCGGTCGAACTGCAGGAACACGAGCGCCACGGTGATCACCGGGAACGCCAGCACCACCAGAAACTGCACCACAAACGACATCCACGTGAAGATCGGCATGCGCATGAGCGACATACCGGGCGCACGCATGTTGATGATCGTGGTGATGAAGTTGAAGCCGGCGGCGAGCGACGAGATACCGAGGATCTGCAGGCCCAGCACCCAGAAATCCATGTTGATCTGGGGCGAGTAGGCCTTCGTGCTGAGCGGCGCGTAGCCGAACCAGCCACCGTCGGGAGCGACGGAGAAGAAAATCGGCACCGTGATGAAGATGCCGCCCATCAGGTAGATCCAGTACGAGAACGCGTTGAGACGTGGGAAGGCCACGTCACGCGCACCGATCTGGAGCGGGATGAGGAAGTTGAAGAACGCCGCCGAAAGAGGCATGACGGCGAGGAAGATCATCGTCGTGCCGTGCATCGTGAACAGCTGGTTGTACATGTCCGCCGACACGAGTGTGCCGTTGGGGACAGCCAGCTGAGCGCGGATGACGGCGGCCTCGAGGCCACCGACGACGAAGAAGAACAGACCGGAGATGAGATAGAGCGCCCCGATGCGCTTGTGGTCCACCGTCGTGAGCCACGACCACAACCCGGTATCAGCGGGTGCGGCCTTGGCCTGGGTGTATGGGGGCGCGGCAGCGATGGTTGCCATCGTGTCGATAGTCAGCGTGAGTCGGTGACGGCGTCTTACTTGAGCGCCTGCAGGTACGCCACGATATCCGCGATGTCGGCGTCGGTCAGACCGCCAACGTTCACGACCATCTTCGTCTTCGGATCAGTCAGTCCCTTGCCGAGCGTCGGCATGAGGCTGCCCGGCTTCATGGCCGGCGCGTTCTTGATCCAGTAGGCGAGATGCTTCGCGTCGTTCGGATAGAGACCACCGGCGAGCGTGTAGCGCGTCCCCACGTGCGTGAGGTTCGGGCCAACGGCCGCCATGTTGAACGGCGTGCCCGCGATTGCGTGGCAGCCGATGCAGCTCGACTTGCTGTAGAGGTCCTTGCCGCGCGCGGCATCACCCTTGGCCAGCAGCGATTCGTCGAAGCTGACGGACACCGGGATCTTCGCCGTGGGAATCGTGTAGGCGAACTCCTTTTCCAGCTTCTCGCGCGGGAACGTCCACACCGGCACTTGTACCATCGCCGGGGCCGCACTGTCGGTGGCGGGCGCTGCGGTGCCCTGCAGCGAGGCCAGCAGTACCGGCGTCGAACCCGTACCCGACGGCACCGGCGCCACAGCCGCCGCGGCCGGAGCCACGGGAGCCGCCGCCACCGCCGGGAAGATCGCCGGCTGCTTCTGGTGGGCCGACCACTGCTCGAACTCCTCCGGCGTCACCGTGTACACGCGGAACTTCATGTTCGCGTGCGACGGACCGCAGAACTCGGCGCAGAAGCCGTTCCACGCCGACGACGGCAGATCCTTGTTCGGCGTGAACCAGAGGTAGTTGGTGCGGTTCGAGATCAGGTCGCGCTTGCCACCCATCTGGGGAATCCAGAATGAGTGGAGTACGTCGACCGTCTTGAGCTGGAAGTTCACCGTACGCCCGTTCGGCAAATACAGCTCGTTCGCTGTCGTGATGCCAAGCTGCGGGTACTTGAACTCCCACCACCACTGGTGGCCGATGACTTCGACCTGGAGGGCGTCCGGCGCGGCCTTGGCCTGCGTCTTGAAGATCGTGCGGACGGTGGGGATTGCGATGAAGATCAGAATGACGGCGGGGATGGCCGTCCAGGTGATCTCCAGCATCGTGTTGCCATGCACCTGCTTCGGCGTCGGTGCGCCTGGACGGCGACGGAAGCGGAAGATGGTGTAGACGAGCGCAGCCTCAACACCGATGAAGACAATCGTGCCCCAGAAGAGGAGCTTGTCCCACAACGCGTCGATATCCGCGTTGAAGTCGGTGTTGTGATTGAACGTCGAATTCGGATACTCGCCGCCGCAGGCTGCGAGCCCGAGGGCCAGAGCGCCCAGCAGCGCAGCGGAAGCCAATCGCCGCGGGCGGAACGTGCCAACCATGCCTGTTCCTGAGGGAGTGTGGGATCCCTCCGCCCCGTGACCGAGGTCGATTTCGGACACGAGGCAGAGGGAGGGGTGGTGGGACTGCTGTGCGAAGCTAAACCGACGTTTCAAAACCCCGCAAGCAAAACCCTACGGGTTTTCAGGGTTTCTCTGACTTTTCTTGAACGGGTAACTATTAAACCGAAGTTTTGGGGGTTTTCCGGTCCGAATCCGGTCCTAATTTGCCGGTCAGAAACGGTGCTAATCGCAGGCGGAGATGGCGTTTCCGTGGCGCCGCCGGATCGTCTTGTTCACGTGAAGCCCGCCCCCTCGCCTCCGCTCTCATCCTACGGCCGAGTCCGCCTCAAGCGCGGTCGTGCCCTGCTTGTGCTCGCCTGGTGTTTGCCGGCGGTGCTTACCGCCTGCCAGCGCGAGGAGCGCGGCCCCGGCCATGGACCGCTCGCCATCGGCGTCGGGGCCATCCCCGGCTCGCCCAACTACGCGCAGGTGGTCGAGGGGGTCGAATTGGCCGTTGCGCGACTCAACGAAACCGCGGGCGGCCCCCGCTTTGTCATGCGCCTGCCCGATACCACGGCCACCAGCGCCGTGCGCGTGGCGCTGCAACTGCGTGACGACCCCGCCGTGATTGCGGTGGTAGGGCATCCGGAAAGTGGCAATACGCTGGAAGCCATCCCCATCTACGCCGATGCGGAGCATGAGGGGGCCAACGCCGTGGTCGCGGTCTCGCCCACATCGTCGTCACCACGGTTGAGCGGCATCAACCCGTGGTTCTTCCGCGTCGCGCCCTCCGATGCCGACGCCGCAGGATACGCGGCGCGCTGGGTGCTCGACTCCCTGCGCGCTCGGCGTGCGTCCATTGTGTATCGCAACGATTCGTACGGCCGTGACTGGGCCGAAACCTTCGCCGGGACGTTCGCGAAAGGCGGCGGCACGGTCCTCTCCCGTGATCCGTATCTCACCGGCGTCGTGGAATGGGATGCGTATGCCGCATCCATTGCCGCCCAAGGCCCCGACGTGCTGCTCTTCCCCGGCGACGGCAGTGACGCGGTGGCACTGCTTCAGGCGCTGAGGGCGCGAGGTGTGCGCGTGCCCTTCGTGGGCGGCGACGGCACTGAGGGGATGAAGCGCGACGCCGAGGCCGCTGGCGCGCGCTACGTGTCGTTCTTTGAGGAGTCGCGCGCCACCAGCAAGGAGGCGCAGTTGTTCCTGCCCGCCTACCGCGCGAAGTTCGGACGCGCGCCCGATATGTTCGCCGCGCTGTCGTACGACGCGGCCATCGTGATTGGCCGCACGGTCGCCAACGGTGCCCGCAGTCGCGTGGCCCTGCGCATGGCGCTCGAACAGGTCGGCAACGGCGCCCCCTCGGTAGATGGTGTCGCCGGTCGGATTGCCTTCGAAAAGAACCATGACATCAAGGGGCGCTCGGTAGTCATCACCCGAGTTGCGGGCGAACCGTTCACCGATGACGGCACCGATCTGCCGACGGCGCCAACTCCGCGCGGAGATCGGCGATGATCGGTTTGCTGAGCATCTGGCGCCTCACCACCATTCGTGCCCGTCTCATTGCGGGCTTCGGCACCTCGATCACACTGCTGTTGGTTGCCGGGCTGTTGGGTTGGTACGGCCTCTCGCGCAGCAATCGCGACGCCGAAAGTACCGTACGCGCCGTCACCGAGCGCTCGGAGTTCATCGAGCGTACCACCAACACGGTGCTGCGCGAGCTCGTGGCCGGCCTGCGCTTTCTCAGCACGGGTCGACCGGACGACGAGCAGGTGTACCGTACGCTGGTCGCGCAGGCCGAAGAGCTGCGCACGGACGCACTGGGCCGCGGCGCGCTCGACCCGACTGAACGCCGCCATCTCGAGAACATCGGGCGCTTGCAGGCCGCGTTGGAAGTGCGCATTGCCGTCACCCGCGCGTGGCAGATGTCCGGGCAATCGGCCAACGCCGAGCGAGTGCTGGCCCAAACGACGCGTGACATCGAAAGTATCGAGAACGAACTGCAGGCGTTGCGCAAAGGCGCCCGCCGCGGCGCGGAAAGCAGCATGGAGCGCATGCGTGAGGCGCTGTTCAAGTCGGAAGCCAGTCTGGCGGCCGTGGTGGCGCTGGCCTTCGGTGTGGCGGCGTTCTTCGGGCTGTCCACGGCGCGCGCCGTGACCGACCCGCTCGTGCAGCTGCGCGACGAAATGATGGCCATTGGCGCCGGTGATTTGCGCGACCCGGAAATCGATCTGCGATTCGGCGGCGTGGCGCAGGAATACGCGGAGCTCATCGACGCCATGCAGCAGGCGCGCGAACGTCTGCGTCTGCTGCTGTCGCGTGTGCAGGAAGAGGCCGACCAGGTGACACTCGCAGCCAGCGAACTCTCGGCCTCGGCATCATCGGCCGCCGCGTCGTCGCAGCATGTCACCACGGCCGTGATGGATATTTCGCACGGCGCTGGCGTGCAGCTCAGCGCGTTGCGCCACGCCGGTGACACGGTGAAAGAGCTCGCGGAGGCGGGGGCCACCATCGGTGAGGCGGCCGACGAAACCACTCGTGTGGGGCGTGAAATCCGCACCACTACCAATAGCGCGCGCGATCAGGTGCAGGTGGCGGTAGACACGCTGTTCAACGCGCGCGAAGTGGTGGCCGCGTCGCGCCAGGAGATGACCTCCCTGCGCGATGCCACCAGCGTGATCGACGACTTCGTGAGTGTGATTTCGGAGATCGCCACGCAGACGAACCTGCTGGCGCTCAACGCCGCTATCGAGGCCGCGCGCGCCGGTAGCGCGGGGCGTGGCTTTGCCGTGGTTGCGCAGGAAGTGCGTGCGCTGGCCGAACAGAGCGCCAACGCGGCCAACGAAGTCACCGAGAATGTGAAGCGCTTCCGCGGCCGTATTGCGAGCGCGTCGAGCGCGGTGGAGTCGGGCGCAACCCGCCTCAAGGATGTGGAGACGGTGGCCGAAGCCGTGGGCAACGCGCTCGCGCGCATTGAACACGCCGTGGCGCAGGTGGATGGCGCCACCGCCCGCGTGTCGACGGCGGTGGAAACCAACCGGCAGTCACTCGGTCAGGTGCAGCGCTCACTCACGGCGGCGCGTGACACGGCCGAAGGGCACGCGGCCGCGGCCGAACAGGTGGCCGCGAGCACCGAACAGACGTCGGCGTCGGCGCAGGAAGTGAGCGCGACGGCGGAAATGCTGCAGACCGCGTCGTTGAGAGTGCGCGGACTCATCACCGAATTTCGCGTCTGAGAACTGAGATCTCAGATTTCAGCGTTGCGAGCTGAAACGGCCCAGAACTGAGCCCGGATAGCGGTGAGAGTTGAGCGCTCTAGTGGTGAGAGTTGAGCAGGGGTGTGGTGTCCCCTCAACTCTGGCTGCTAGAACGCTCGACTTCACTGCTATCCCGGCTCAATTCTCCCGCCGCAATTCTCCGGCTCAGTTCCCGACACTCACTTCTCGCACCTGAACACCGCGAGACGCCAGCATGGCGAAGTACCGCTCGGCCGGGATGCATTCGTCGGGCGTGTGCACGCCCGGTTCGATGCTGCCGCTCGCCTGCAGTTGGCCGGTGATTGACAGCGTATAGCCCGTGGTACGCATCATGGCCGTAATGCCATGCGTCACGTCGTAGCGATCGACCACTTCCCACGAACGCGTACTGCGCGCGCCGTTGGACGTACCCGTCACCACGACCCGCAGCGCCACGAGATCGGGCTTGCCCTTGCGGAGAATGTCGCCGGCAACCTTCACGAACACGTCGCGCGGGATTACTGAAGTTCCCTTCACGTTGACCGGGTTCGTGTCGAGCAGACCCAGGTCGCGAATGGCCTGCATGATGGCCGCGTGCCCGGGATAGCGCAGCGTCTTGTATTCCATCACGGGGATCTTGCCGGCGTAGCGATACACCATGGTGGAGAGGCCACCCGCCGTGTGGAACGCTTCGAGCGTGCCGACGTCATCGGCGAAGGTGACCGGCTCGAGTTCGGAGAGCGCCGTCACGGTGGTTGGCTGCCCATCGCGCACCACAAGCGATTGCGTGGTGTAATAATCCACCATGCCTTCGATGGAGTACGCGATCTGATACCCAAGCGGCGGCTCCGGCACCTGCGGCAGTCCGCCCACGAACAGTTTGACGGACTCGACCGTGTCGAACTGATCGATGCCATGCTGCGCGATGATGTTCACCATGCCCGGCGCCAATCCCGTGTCGGGAATCACGCTGATCCCCTTGGCACGCGCAGCGTCATGCAGTTGCTTCTGTTCCTGCACAATTTCCGTGTTGCCACCGAGATCGGTGAAGTGCACTCCGGCCTCGACAGCGAGTCGCGCGAGCGACGCGTTGAAGTAGTACGGAATGGCACTCATCACGGCATCGCACCGCGAGAGCACGGCGCGTACCGCGGCTTCGTCACGTACATCCAACGCGATCGGCACCAGTCGGGAGTCGGCGCGCTGTTGCAGGAACGTCGGGAGTGTGCCCACCTGCATGTCGGCGAGGAGCACCTCGCTGACGGTGGGTTCATTCAAAAGATCAAACGCACAGGCGGAGCCTTGCAGCCCGGCGCCGAGCACCAGCATACGCATCAGGAGAACTCCAGTGTTGATTTTCCGGGGAGGATTTCGTGACTGAAAATTTAACAACCACCGTGGGTTCGTGGCGCGATCACCTGGTTGAGAGCACGCCGGATATCATGCGGGTACTCGAACGGGTGAAGCGGGTGGCCGTTATTGGCATCAAACCGGAGATCGTGGGCGGCCCCGCCTTTTACGTGCCGGAGCGCATGCAGCAGGTAGGATATGAAATCCTACCTGTACCGGTGTATTACCCGGAGATTCGCGAAATCCTCGGCGTGCCCATTCACCGCTCGCTGCGCACGATCGTGCCGTCGGTCGACATGGTGCAACTGTTCCGCCGCCCCAATGATGTTCCGCGGCACCTCGACGAAATTCTTGCCCACAAGCCGGCCGTGGTGTGGATGCAGCTCGGCATTCGTCATGACGAAGTCGCCGAACAGCTCGCCCGCGCTGGCATCGACGTGGTGCAGGATCGGTGCGTGAAAGTAGAGTTGGACAGGGTCCGGCGCTAAGGCCAATTGGTTTTACCATTGAGGCCAGTTGGTTTAACGGCAGACGGCAGACGGCAGGAAAAACAGACGGCCGATTGAAGGGGTTCGGAAAGAACGGGGGCGACCGCTTCGCGGCGCCCCCGATTTCCTTATCCCTGCTGTCCCCTGACTGTAGTGCCTGCCGTCTGCCGTCTGCTGTTGAACAGACTCGCAGGAACTACCGTCTTACATCCTCACCCTGTTCCTTCCGTCCGCCTTCGCCCTGTACAGGGCCGCATCGGCTCTGGTGAACAGATCTTCAACGCTCTCGATGCGCGCGGCGGGGTACACGGCCACGCCAACCGATGTTGTGAGCCGTAGTGGTTCGGCCAGCGAAACGCTTGCGAACTGATGTTCTTCCACAGCCGAACGAATGCGTTCGGCGAATGACTCGGCGCCGGCGTCGTCGGTTTCGGGGAGCAGTATGAGGAATTCCTCGCCCCCGTAGCGCGCCACGATATCGGCGCTGCGGATGGTATCGCTGAGCAATTGTCCCACGTCGCGCAGCACATCGTCGCCCACGAGGTGCCCGTACGTGTCGTTGACCTTCTTGAAGTGATCGAGGTCGATCATGAGCAGCGCCATGGTGCTGTCATAGCGCAACGCGCGCTCCATTTCGGCGGTGATGCGCTCGGTGAGCGCGCGCCGATTGAGCAGCTGGGTAAGCGGATCGGTTTGCGCGAGCTGTTCGAGTCGCGCGTTGTCGGCCATGGTGCTCTCCACCATCTGCGCGCGCTGAATGACCGCCACGGCAGCGGTGATGACCGCCTGCGCAAACTCGAGATCGGCCGGCCCGAACCGGTCCTGGTCGCGTGTACGGCGCACCAGAAACACGCCGTACTGCCCACGGTCGATGGTAAAGGGCAACGCGATGACCGAACGGATGGGCACCTCGATGCCTTCGATGCCCCACACCTGACGCACGCCTTCATACAGCGGATGGGTGTCGAGATCTTCCACGAGCACCGGCTGCCCGCTTTCGAGCGCCGCCTTGAGCTCCGGATACCGATCGAGCTGAATGGAGAGCTGCTGCAGTCCCGGATTCTCGAAGGCCGCCACCACATTGGCCTGCGATTCCCCCGGACGGGCCAGCACCACGGAACAGTGCGAGACACCCAGCGCACGCGCGGCGCGGCGTACAAGCAGATGAAACAGCTCCGATACCGACAGGTCGCCGGTGACTTCGTGCAGAATGTCCACGAGCTTGCGACGACTGTCGGCATCCTGCTGCGCGCGCACGAGTTGTTCTTCGGTGCGCAGCAGCGCCGCGCGGGTGGAGCGCAACAGCGCGCCCATGCGCAGCTGCGCCTGCACTCGCGCGAGGAGTTCCTTGGGACGGTACGGCTTGCGAATGAAGTCGGCGGCACCGAGCCCGAGCGACTTCACCGACGCTTCTTCCGGCGGCTGCGCCGAAAGCATGAGCACCGGCAAATCGCGCCAGCGCTCATCTCCCTTGATACGCTCCAGCAGCTGACAGCCGTCCGCGTCGGGCATGAGGATGTCGAGCAGGATGAGATCCGGCGCGCGCTTCTCCAGCTGTTCGAGGCAGGAGACACCGCCGTTGGCGGGCACGACCTCGTACCCGTTCTCCTGAAGCAACCAGGTCACGGATTCGAGCACTGCCTCGTCGTCATCAGCTACCAGGATGCGCGACGTCGCCATTCCCACTCCCGAAGGTCATGAAGCGCGCCCCATGCGCGCTTCTGCTACAGCACCTGCTGCTTAGTCAGCGACGATGTCGTTCGAACTGCCGTCACCTTCAGTGTCGTCCTGATTGCTGGCGTCCTGAACGTTGTCGTCAGACGCGACGACATCCGGTGCCACGACGTCACCTTCGACTCCTGCGACCTCGGTTGCGTCCTTGTCTTCGGGAATCACGCGCGCCACCGCCGACACAGTGTCCTGATCGTCGAGCGCCACGAGGCGAACGCCCTGGGCAATGCGACCCGTGACGCGGATTTCACTGACCTTGGTGCGGATGGCGATGCCACCCTTGGTCATGATCATGAGTTCATCATCGGCGACAACTTCCATGAGCGCCACGACACACCCGGTCTTGAGCGTGAGGTCGAGCGTCTTGATGCCCTTGCCACCGCGTCCCTGCACGCGGTACTCACCGATCTGCGAACACTTGCCGAGTCCGCGTTCGGTGACCACGAGCAGCGTGGAGTCACGCTTGATGACCACCATGCCCACCACATCGTCGCCCGGGCGCAACTCGATGCCCTTTACGCCGGTGGTATCGCGACCCATGGAACGCACATCCGACTCGGGGAACCGGATGGACATGCCGTTGCGGGTGGCCAGCACCACATCGTTTTCGGCGGCCGTGACCTGCACGTCCATGAGCTCATCGCCATCTTCGATCTTGATGGCCTTGATGCCGTTGGTGCGCGGGTTGGAGTACTGCGAGAGCGCCGTCTTCTTCACCGTGCCGTTCTTCGTGCAGAAGAGCAGCGATTCGTCGTCGCGGAACTCCTTGGTGAGCACGATGGCGCGCACGCGGGTGTCCGGCGTGACGTTGATGAGATTCACGATGGGCTTGCCGCGGGTGTTGCGTGCCGCTTGCGGCAGCTCGTGCACCTTGAGCCAGAAGCACCGGCCATCGTTGGTGAAGATGAGCATGTACGTGTGCGTACTCGCCACGTAGAAACGCTCGATGAAATCGTCTTCCTTGAGATCGGCGGCCGCCTTGCCGCGCCCTCCACGCCCCTGCTGCTTGTACTCGCTCAGCGGCGTGCGCTTCACGTAGCCGCCGTGCGTGATGGTGACCACCATCTCTTCTTCGGCGATGAGATCTTCGATGGAGAACTCGCCGTCGTCGACCACAATTTCCGTGCGCCGCTGGTCGCCGTAGCTCTCGGTGAGCTTGAGCAGTTCACCCTTGAGGATGTCCATGCGGCGCGGCTTGCTCTCGAGGATGCCGCGCAAGTCGGCGATGGTGAGGCGCACCTCGGCCAGCTCTTCTTCCAGCTTGTCGCGCTCGAGCCCGGTGAGCTTGGCGAGACGCAGGTTGAGAATGGCTTCGGCCTGCCGTTCACTCAGCCCGAACCGGCTCTGTAACTGCAAGCTGGCGGTGGGGGTGTCGGCCGCGGCCCGGATGAGCGCAATGACTTCGTCGATGTTGTCGACGGCAATCTTGAGCCCTTCGAGGATGTGTTCGCGATCGAGCGCCTTGTCGAGATCGAACTGCGTGCGCCGCACGATGACTTCGTGGCGGTGCTCGATGTAGTGCAGCAGGCACTCCTTGAGCGTGAGCACTTTCGGCACCAGCTGCCGCGTGTTCGCGTCGGGCACCAGCGCCAGCATGATCACGCCGAACGTGCTCTGCATGGCGGTGTGCTTGTACAGCTGATTGAGCACCACACGCGGGATGGCATCGCGCTTGAGCTCGATGACCACGCGCATGCCGTCACGGTCGGACTCGTCACGCAGCGCGCTGATACCGGTGAGCTTCTGCTCGCGCACCAGCTCGGCGATATCCTGCACGAGCCGCGCCTTGTTCACCTGATACGGCAGCTCGGTGATGATGATCTGCGAGCGGCCGGTCTTTTCGTTTTCGTCGATCGTGGCCTTGGCCCGCATGACGATGCGGCCACGGCCAGTGTCCTGATAGTCCGTGATGCCCGAGCGGCCGTAAATGAAGCCGCCGGTGGGGAAGTCAGGCCCCTTCACGATGCGACGCAGGTCGGCCGCCTCAAGCGCCGGGTTGTCAACCAGCGCCACGACGGCGGTGACGATCTCGTGCAGGTTGTGCGGCGGAATATTCGTGGCCATACCCACGGCGATACCCGACGACCCGTTCACCAGCAGGTTCGGGAATCCGCTTGGCAGCACCCGGGGCTCTTCGAGGCGATCGTCGAAGTTGGGCGCGAAGTCGACCGTGTTCTTGTCGATATCGGTGAGCAACTCGACAGCCATTCTGGTGAGGCGCGCTTCGGTGTAGCGATACGCCGCCGCACTGTCGCCGTCGACGGAGCCGAAGTTGCCCTGGCCATCGACCAGCGGATAGCGCAGCGAGAAGTCCTGCACCATGCGCACGAGTGCGTCGTACACACTGCTGTCGCCGTGCGGGTGATACTTGCCGAGCACGTCGCCAACGACGGTGGCCGACTTTTTGTATGGGCGCCCGGGCAACAATCCGAGCTCGTTCATCGCGTACAACACACGACGATGTACGGGCTTGAGGCCATCGCGCACGTCCGGGAGGGCGCGCGACACGATGACGCTCATGGAGTAGTTGATGAACGACTCCTTGATTTCCTCGTCGATGAGACGCGGCAGGATTCGTTCGCGAGCGTTTGGTGCGGTCATGGGGCGGCGGGAAATGGGTCCGACACGGAGTCCGACACGGAGTCCGACACGGAGCCTGACGCGGGGTCCGAAACAGCGTCCGAAACGGCTGGACGCCAACCTGAGAAATCTACCCGTGCCTTGCCTTCAATCACAGGGGCAAACAGCCCTCACCGAGATGCGCTAAATCGTTTGTGGGCCTTGATTTTGGGGGTCCGAGTCACCACCCGTTTTTCGCACCCGAATTGGCCCCAGCTCGTGGTCGATGCGGGCCGCGCGGATCTCGCCTTTTGAGCTACCGCCCGGAGCCCGGCCCCACGCGCAAAACCCGGAACGCATCGGTTCCGGGTTTTTGGGGGGAGCCAGGCATTTCAGGGTAACGACGCTACGCCGTTACCTGCCCCTGCAGGCGCTGCTGCGCCGCGATGGCCGCCTCCTCGGCGGCGTCTTCCGAGCTTTCTTCGGCCAGCTCCTCGGCCTCCTCGGCGGCGGCTTCGGCGTCGATGGCGCGCTGCTCGGCCCGGTAGCGGTCGTACCACTCGCGGGTGATCTCGCCGGCCAGCTCACGGTTGCCGAGGCCGAACGAGAGCGACAGCGCCAGCGCCACCGCACCGAACAGGATGGCGAAGGCTGTGGTCACGATGTCCGTGGCAATGCCCAGCTCCTGCAGCGCCATGAACACGGCCAGCACAATCACGCCGCCGCGGCCAATGCGGGCCAGCCAGGGACCGCCGTGCAAACCGCCTGCGGAGGCCATGATGAGGCCACCAACGAAGCCGCCGAGCACGATACCGAGAATGATGATCACGATGGCCGCGATCACGCTCGGGATGTAGCTCATGAGCTCCGTGAACACATTGGCCAGCGAGTCGAGCCCAATGGCGCTGGCGGCGATGAGCAGTACCGCGAACATCACCACCCAGAAGAGCAGGTTGGCGATGACCTTGGCCGGGTTGAGGTGCGAGCCCGAGCGTTCGACTGCTTGCAGCACGCCGCCCCGCTCGAGCAGCTGGTTGAACTTGAGACGGCGCAGCAGGCGCGCGGTGCCCTTCTCCACCACCTTCGCCACCAGATAGCCGGCGAAGAGGATGACGAGCGCGCCGAAGAGCGCCGGCACGAATTCGCCGAGCAGCGCAAAGCTCTGCTCGAGGCGTTCAGAGAAGGTGCTGGCGACGGTTCCGGCGGCGCCAACGTCTTGCGTGGCGGTAGCGAGCATCAGGGAATCGGGGAACGGCTGCAAGGAGTCCTGCGGGAGCTGCGAAAGCACGGTATTGATCAAGGAATCGGACGTCACGACGATGGGTACCAGCGACCGCGGGTGCAGACGACCTGACGCTGCCAGTTACAGGCGCGTCCCGCGGCGTACATCGAAGATCGCACTGCGGCGGCACGAGGGACAGAGCAACCATTCACGTTGTCGATGGTAGCCCAGCCCGAACGACCCACCCCCGATGGGGCGCCGGGTCATGCGCACCTCGCAGCGGGGGCACACCGGAAGATCACCTCCCAGCACCACCGCGCGCATCTGCTTCTCTTCGTCAGCAGTAAAACGTGCCGCCTCGGCGGCGGGTTTCGCTTCTGCGGGTTTCGCTTCTGCGGGTTTCGCTGCGGCGAGTTCAGGGTCGGCGGGTTGGGGGGCGCCGGCCGGATCGTCGTGATCGGTCATGGGCTCACTCCCACGGCGCGAGTTGCACGACCACCTTGCCGAACTGCTGCCCACTCTGGAGGCGGGCGTAGGCATCGGCGGCTTTTTCCAGCGGCCACACACTGTCTACGGGCGGCTGGAGCGACCCGTGGTTGAAGAAGTCGGTGATGGCGTCGAATTCGGCGTCGTTGCCCATGGTGCTGCCCATGAGGGTCCACTGGTTCCAGAACATCCGACGCACGTCGAGCTGCACGATGGGGCCGCTGGTGCCGCCGCAGGTTACCAGGCGTCCGCGCCGACCGAGGGCGATGAGCGATTGCGGCCAGGTGGCTTCGCCCACGCTGTCGATGACGACATCGACGCCCCGTTTGTCGGTGAGGTGGCGAATGGTTTTGCCCAGGTCGGGCTCCCGGTGGTCGAGGCGATGGTCGGCCCCCAGCAGCGACGCGCGATCGAGCTTGTCAGGGCTGCTGGAGGTGACCCAGCAGGTGGCGCCGATGTGCTTGCAGATTTGCAGCGCCGCGAGCGCCACACCGCCGCCAATGCCCCAGATGAGCACGTTCTCGCCGGCGCGCACCTTGGCCCGCGTCACGATCATGCGCCAGGCGGTAAGGGTGGCCAACGGGAAAGCCGCGGCCACGTCCCACGGGAGCCAGTCGGGAAAGGTGCGCACGTTCGCTTCCGGCACCACCACGTACTCGGCGAGGGTGCCGGGCAGGTGCTCGCCGAGAATGCCGTAGCTCAGGCAGAGCGGCTGGTCGCCGTCGCGGCAGTACTCGCAGCGACAGCTGCGGTCGACGACACCGGGGTTGATGATGACCCGATCGCCCACCTTCACCGAGGTGACTTTGCTGCCGACGGCCTCGACGATGCCGGCGCCGTCGGAGCCCAGCGCCATACCGGGCTTGATGCGGGAGCCGGGAATGCCCTGCAGCACCCACAGGTCGAGCCGGTTGAGTGCCGCCGCCTGCAGGCGCACCCGCACACCGTCGGTGGCGTGCACACTCGGCACCGGCACGTCGCGCACGACGAGCTGGTCGGGGCCGCCGTGGGCGGAGAAGGTGAGGGCCTGCATGGTGTGGAAGAGGCTCATGGGTGCGGCGAGTTGGGTCAACTACAGACGGCAGACGGCGGGAACGACAGACGGGAGATGGCAGGGACAGTGTAAAACAAACGGGGGCGGGCGCTTTGCGCCGCCCCCGATTTGCTACCGCAAAGGAAATCGGGCGCGGCCGCGGGGCGGCGCGCCCGTTCTTCCGAATGCCTGCCGACTGCTCACTGTCGTTGCTGCCGTCTGCCGTTTCCAGGCCTGGCACCGATTTATATTCCCTTTCCAAGCCCACCCGTCTACCCAAAGGTTGTCCATGTCTTCCATCAAGGTTCCCCCCCTCGGCGAGTCCATCGTCGAAGCGACCGTTTCCCGCTGGCTCAAGAAGGAAGGCGACGCGGTCGCCGTGGGCGAGTCGCTCGTCGAACTCGAGACCGACAAGATCACCGTCGAAGTGCCGGCGCTCGAAGCGGGCGTGCTCACGTCGCTCGCGAAGGGGGAAGGCGACGTGGTGGCGGTGGGGGAAGTTCTTGGTGAGTTGAGTGCGGCGGCTTCAGGTGGTGGAGGTGCCGGTACTTCGGGAGCTGGTGCCACGGAAACTGGTGCTACGGGAGTTGCAACTACGGGAATAGCTCAGGATTCTGCGGCAAAGGTGTCGCCAGCGGCGGTGCGTACGGCAGTAGAAGCGGGGATCAACCCGGCCGACGTGCAGGGCACGGGGCGTGGTGGAGTGGTAAGCAAGGCGGATGTGATGGCGGCGAGCGCGGTTCCCGTATTTCCCACTCCCGTTTCACCAACTCCCGTGGCTCCAGCTTCCGCCACGACCGCACCGACTTCGGCCCCCGCCCCAGCCTCCGGCTCGCGCGAAACTCGCGAAAAGATGTCTACGCGGCGCAAGCGCATCGCCGAGAACCTGCTGCAGTCGCAGCACGCCACGGCGCACCTGACGACGTTCAACGAAATCGACATGACGGCGATCATGGCGCTTCGCGAGCGGCTCAAGGAGCGCGTGGAGAAGGAACAGGGGCTCAAGCTGTCGTTCATGCCCTTCTTCGCGAAGGCGGCGGCGTTGGCGCTCAAGGCCTTCCCCACGGTGAACGCGCAGATCGACGGCGACACCATCGTGTACAAGCATTACGTGAACATGGGCATCGCGGTGGCCAGCGACGCCGGGCTCGTGGTGCCGAACGTGAAGGACTGCGACCAGAAGAGCGTCGTGCAGATCGGCAAGGACATCGGTGCGGTGGCCAAGCGCGCGCGCGACGGCAAGCTGGCCATGGACGACCTCACCGGTGGCACCTTCACCATCACCAACGGCGGCGTGTTCGGCTCGCTCGTGTCCACGCCCATCATCAACTATCCGCAGGTTGCCATTCTGGGTCTGCACAAGACGCAGGATCGGCCGGTCGCCATCGACGGCAAGGTGGAAATCCGTCCGATGATGTACGTGGCGTTGAGCTACGATCACCGCATCATCGACGGCCAGCAGGCGGTGCTCTTCCTGGTCCGCGTGAAGGAGCTGATGGAAGACCCGGCCGCGATGCTGGTGTACTGAGCTCGGCCTCAAACGGTCGAACGGCGGTCTGGGTCGGGGCGAACAGCGAACCGCATTACAAAACAGGCAGAACTGGCAAAACGGGCAGAACAGAGTCACGATGCGGAGGCTTACCTCCGACAGTGTTTTCTGTCCTGCCTGTTCCGTCTGTTCTGCCTGTTCCGTAAAGCAGTTGGCCGTTGGCCGTTGACTCAACCACCGTTGCGTCACCCCCGAATGCACCACGACGCCCCTAAGCGTTTCCGCCGGGACGTCGGGCTTCGTCAGCAAACGTTTTCAACGCGAGGGTTGGGGCCGCCGCTGACGATGTAATGTGGGGCAACAGCGAATTGCGTGCCGTCGTGGAATGGACGACGAATCTTCCCTAGGGTAACAGTGAGCCCATAGCCACCGGAAGCCCCTTCGCCGGGCCGTGACCGATTCGTACGGGACGAGCCGCAGCAGAGCAAAACCACGTTCAACGGTTACCCCCGTTTCCCGCCCCCCGGCTTCCGCCACTCGCGCTTCCGCCGTCCGAGCTTCCGTCGTTCCCGTAGTTCCCACTCCCGTAGTTCCCACTCCCGTAGTTCCCACTCCCGTAGTTCCAACTGCCGTCGCCCCACCTCCCGCAGTCCCCCGTTTATTTTCGGTCATGACCTCCCCCAACACTCAATCCGCCGACGTTCTCATCCTCGGCGGTGGCCCCGGCGGCTACGTGGCCGCCATTCGTGCCGCGCAGCTCGGCTTTTCCGTCGCCTGCATCGAAGCCGACAAGACCCTCGGCGGCACCTGCGTCACCGTGGGCTGCATTCCGTCCAAGGCGCTCCTGCAGAGCTCCGAACATTACGAGTGGCTGCGTCTGCACGCCGCCGAACACGGCGTGAAGGTGGACGGCGCGAGCATCGACCTGCCCGCCATGATGGCGCGCAAGACCGACGTGGTCGCGCAGAACACCAAGGGCATCGAGTTTCTCTTTCGCAAGAACAAGGTCACGTGGGCCAAGGGTTTCGGCACACTAAAGCCGGGCAACGTGATCGAGGTGCAGGGCGCCGACGGCACCGTGACCACCTGGCAGGGGAAGCACGTGATCATCGCCACCGGCTCGGTGCCGGTGCAGCTGCCCTTTCTGCCGTTCGACGAACAGCGCGTGCTGTCGAATGTGGGCGCCCTGCAGATCCCGGAGGTGCCGAAGCATCTCATCGTGATTGGCGGTGGCGTGATTGGCCTCGAACTCGGCTCCGTGTGGCGCCGTCTCGGTGCCAAAGTCACGGTGGTGGAGTTTGCGCCCACCATTCTGCCCGGTAACGACGACGATGTGATCAAGGAAGCTGATCGCATCTTCCGTAAGCAGGGGCTCGACATTCACGTCGGCACGAAGGTTACGGGCGCCGACGTGCGCGCTGATGGCGTAACCATTCACGCCGAGAAGGACGGCGCGGCGCTGTCGTTTGATGGTGATTACGTGCTGGTGAGCGTGGGGCGCAAGCCGTCACTCAGCGGCGTGGATGCGGCGGCGCTGGGCCTGCAGCTTGGTCAGCGCGGCGAGATCGCGGTGAACGATCAGATGCGCACCAACCTGCCCAACGTGTTCGCGATTGGTGATGTGGTGGGCGGCAAGCTGCTCGCGCACAAGGCCGAAGACGAAGGCGTGATTGCCGCTGAAGTCATTGCCGGCAAGCCGGTACACATGCATTACCGCACGATGCCGGGCGTGGTGTACACGTGGCCCGAGATCGCCACGGTAGGGCTTACGGAACAGGAAGTGAAGGCGAGTGGGCGTGCGTATCGCGTGGGCAAGTTTCCGTTCAGTGCGAACGGCCGCGCGCGCACGATGGGTGAGACGCAGGGCTTCGTGAAGTTCGTGGTGGACAAGACCACCGACGAAATTCTCGGCTGCCACATGATTGGCCCGCACGTGGCCGACAACCTCGCGCAGGTGGTGCTGGCCATGGAGTACCGTGGCAGTGCAGAAGACATCGCCATCACGGTGCACTCGCACCCCACGTTAAGCGAGACCGTGAAGGAAGCGGCGTTGAGTGCGTTGGGGCGCGCCATTCACATGTAGCATTGGCCGTCGCCGACACGTCCAACGAAGAACGCCGCCGGGTTTCCCCGGCGGCGTTTTTACATCCGTGCAGTGAACTCAGTCGGCGAGTTCAGCCTTGGCCGGCAGAGCGGCCATGATATTGGCCATGAGATGGGCCGGTGCCTTGGTCTGGCGCATGGTGTCGCTGTCCTTGGCCACACGGGCCCAGAACGCCACCGCCTTGTCGTTGGCCTGACGGGCTTCCGTTTCGGTTGCCTCACCATCGAGCCACATCTGAACCGCATCCGCTGCCTTGTCGGCCGCCGAAACGCCCGGGAGGGGCACTTCACGGTCGGCCACGGGACGTTCGGCAGACACCGACGCATCACGCGTGTCGCGGATTTTCTGATTCAGGTTGTCGTGCGCTTCGTGTCGGTCGAGCATCACGCGTATTTCTCCTCGAGCAGGGCCTGAAGTGCTTCACGTGCCCGATGCACGCGCATCTTCAGGGCGCCAACTGTGGTACCCAGGAGGTCCGCCATTTCTTCGTACGAGCGTCCTTCAACATGCTTCATGATGAACGCTTCGCGGAGACTTGGCGCCAGCTGCGCGAGTGCTGCATCGAGGTCGGTCCGCAGTTCAGTGCGGTCGAGATCCTCATCGGGAGTCGCGTAGCCGGAGGGCTGATCGTCTTCGTCGTAACTCAAGTGCGTGCGCCGAATGTTCTTCAGCCAGTCCTTGCACCCGTTGGCAACGATCCGGAACAGCCAGGCATCGAATCGTCCCCGCACTTCACCGAGGTGGTGATAGGCTTTGATGAACGATGTCTGCAGAATGTCCTCGGCGACGTCGGGACTGCCCGTCATACCAAGTGCATGCCGATACAGCGGATCACTGTAACGACCGATCAGCAGCGCGAATGCGTCGCGCTCTCCCGCGAGGACGCGGGAAATGACGTCTTGATCGTTGTCGACGTCGTTCGGCGGGATTTCGGATTCCGTCATGGTCACGGCGCTACGATAACGCCGTTTGGACGGGTTTGACACCCCTGCCGGACAACCGCCTCCGGGTAACCTGCCCCCGGACGATCGCGACACCTGCTGCTCGTCTCGCGGGAAAGACGATACGGCGACGGGGAGGTCACAGCGATATCACGAATTTTGTGCCCGCCATCACGGGCGGTTCCCGAATGAAGACCACCCTTTTTCCCGCACCGTGACGCTCTGCTCGCCGTGATGCGGCGGCGCCAAGCGCACGGAGCCATTCCACAACGGAGGCAGCCCAACCCGTGCCGCCTCGGTAACGCTGAAATCTTTGTCATGGAGGCGCTGCGCCACCGCTTCGGTGACCGAACGCACGAGGCCGCAGGGCACTCCAGCCCGATCCAGCCGCTCCATCCAGGCCGCAGCTGCGTCGGCGGCGAAATGCTGCGCGAGCGCCGAGACCACCCGGGCCCGGTTGGCCAGACGCCCGGCGTTGGTGGCCAACGCGGGGTCGGCGGCCAGGTCGGGGCGGCCAATGGCCTGCATGGCCGCCACCCATTGCGGGTCGCTCCCCACGGCGAGCACAAAGGGGCGGTCGGCGGCTCGAAATAGTTGGTACGGTACCAGGTTCGCGTGCGCGTTGCCCCATCGCGCCGCCTCAGCGCCGGTGACCAGGGTGTTCTGCGCCACGTTCACCAGGGCGGCCACGGCGCTGGATTGCAGCGTGACGTGCACACGCCGTTGCGCCACGGACAGTCCGGCGGCACCGGCCCGCTCCCGGGCCGCGAGCGCCGCGAGAATGCCGATGGCGGCATCCTTGCCCGTGGTGACATCGACCATGGCCACCCCGGCCTTCATAGGATCACCGCCGGGCTCGCCGGTAATGGCCATCCACCCGGATTCGGCTTGTACGACAAAGTCGTAACCCGGACGGAGACTGCTGGGGCCAAACCCGGAGATGGTACACCAGATCAGGCGGGAATTTCGCGCCAGTAATGCGTCAGCATCGATTCCGCTTCGCGCGAGCGCACCCGGCAGGAAGTTCTCCAGCACGATATCGGCGTCGGCGATGAGGCCAATGACGAGTTCGCGGTCAGCTGGATCGGCGAAATCGGCCACCAGCGACATCTTGTTCCGATTGACGCTGCGGAAGTAGGCCGACTGCCCATCTTCGGCGAACGGAGGGCCCCATCCGCGGGTGTCGTCCCCCAATCCGGGGCGTTCGACCTTGATGACCGAGGCACCGAGATCGCCGAGCATCATGGAACAGAGCGGCCCGGCCAGCACTCGCGAGAGATCCAGCACACGCACGCCGGAAAGTAGTAGTGATTCCATGATGACGCTATACTGCCTCTATTAAAGTATACTTCAGATACAGAAATCTCGCCACTTTGCGAGAAAACTGACGAAATCGGTGTTTTTCCCGCACCCTGCCTCGACGCAATAATATGAGCGCAGACCGCGGAAAGCACGTCGCTATACCTTGCATAGATCACTGGAAATCATATAGTTACCCGCGTTCCGGTGGACGCGGACCACTCGGTGGCAAAGGCAGGACTATCCCCGAATTCCGTCGAGCGACCACCTCGACCTTCATGTATGGCGGAAGGAGTGCGCTCCACCTATGGCCGATTTGCCGCAGGCTGACGACGATACGCTCACGGAAGGCGACGCGCCTCCAACCGCTCCAGCGCCACGGCGTGGCCCTGGACATCGGGCTGCTGACGCCCGTGACACGGCGGCGGAAATGGCCGCTCGTGCTCACGAGATCAGCCTCGAAGCGGGTAGCCGCATGGCCGGTGCCATGCGTGATGTCGTGGGGGCCGCCGCCGGGTTGAGCTCGTTCGTCATCGAAAGCGCGCGCGACCTCATCAATTACATGGTGCGTCGCGGCCAGATGAATCAGGACGAGGCCGACACGCTCATCGCGCAGGCCGAAGCCGCCTACATCGCCAAGCACGGCGCGCTCCCGGCGCCGCAGCCTAAGCAGGCGCCGCCGAAGCCGGTACCGTTGGGTCAGATGCCCAAGGCGGTGCAGGCGCCGGCAGCAGCTGCCGAGGCCGCGCTCGAGGCGCGTGCGGCCATGCGCATCGAGCCGCAGAAGCCGTCGGACAAGGTGACGTTCGCCCCGCTGCCTCCCAAGCCGGCCCCGAAGCCCAAGGCCGAGCCCAAGACCGAGGCGGAGCCCGAAGCCAAGCCGACGGCCAAGGCTGCCCCCAAGGCCGAACCGAAGGCGGCGGCCAAGCCCGCTCCCAAGGCCCCGGCCAAGAAGGAAGCGCCGGCACCAGCCCCTGCCGCCAAGGCTCCCGCCAAGTCGGCGGCCAAGGCTCCGGCCAAGGCCGCTCCCGCCAAGGCCCCGGCCAAGCCCGCTGCCAAACCGGCGGCGAAGGCTCCGGCCAAGGCCCCCGCCAAAGCGCCCGCCAAGAAAGCCCCGGCCAAGAAGAAGTAGTTCGACGTGATCGTCGCGTCGGCGCCAACCCGCCTCGACTTCGGCGGAGGGTGGACAGATGTCCCTCCCTACCCCGAAGAGCGAGGCGGGTTCGTTTGCAACCTGGCCATCGAGCGTCGGGCCACCGTACACCTCGAACTCAGCGCGGACGCGCCGCCACCGAACGACCCGCTGGTTGCCGCCGCCATGCGGTACGCGGGCGTGGGCGGCGCCCGCGTGCATGTGCACAGCGACTTCCCGGTGGGCGCCGGGCTGGGCGGGTCGTCGGCGCTAGGCGTGGCGCTGCAGGCGGCATTGGCGGCCGCGCGCGGCGCGCAACGCAATTCGCAGGAGCTCGCCGAAGCCAGCCGCGCCGCCGAGGTCGAAGAACTCGGTGTGGCCGGTGGTTTTCAGGATCACTACGCGGCCGCGTTTGGCGGTGCCTTGGGGCTTACACTCACGACACGACGGCATGCTGCGCCCATCGCCCTTTCCTCGACCGCCGTGGCCGCGCTCGAGGCGCGCGTCTGCGTGATCTACACCGGCGAATCACGCATATCGGCCGAGACGATCACGGCGGTGCTCAGCGCGTATCGTGAGCGCGTTCCGCGCGTGGTGCTCGCCCTCGACCGTATGCGTGATCTGGCGGCGGGCATGGCGGAAGCGCTGCACGCCGGTACCATTGGCGAGCTGGCCGGATTGGTAGACGAGCATTGGGTGCATCAGCAGTCGTTGCACCCCGGCATTACCACGCCTCGCATAACCGCCATCGAGCAGGCGGTGCGCGCAGCCGGAGCGCAGGGATTCAAGGCCCTCGGCGCGAGCGGCGGTGGATGCGTGCTGGTCATTGGTCCCGTGGAATCCATGCCCGCCATACGGCATGCCGCAGCAGAGCTGGGCGATGTTCTCGACTGGCGGGTGGCGAGGGAGGGCGTTTTGGTGTCGACGGTGCCTGACGAAGGCCTGGACGCGCGCGGCTGAAAGCCTGACGTCTGATACTGATGCAGCAGCGGTCCCGCTGGCCGGCGCCGGCGCCATGCCGCTAAACTGCTGTTGTGCCCTTCCCGCTTTCTCCTCTCGACCTCACGAAGGCGCTGGTCGCCATCGATTCGCGCAACCCGAGTCTTGTGCCCAACGGGCCGGGCGAACGGGAGGCCGCGCAGTTTCTGGCCAACGTGCTGGAAGAGTGGGGGTTTGCGGTAACCCTTACGGAAGTCGAGCCGGGGCGCGCCAATGTGTTGGCGCGCATCGGGCCACGCGGCGTTGCACCGCTGGTGCTGAACGGGCACCTCGATGTGGTCGGCACCGACAACATGACACACGCGCCGTTCGTGGCCGACGTTCGCGACGGCAACTTGTATGCGCGCGGGTCGACCGACATGAAAGGGGGTATCGCCGCCATGTGTGTGGCCGCGGCACGAGCGGCAGCCTCGGGCGCCCTTGCTCGTGAGGTCATCATCGCGGCGGTGTGCGACGAGGAGTTTGCCAGCATCGGCACGAAGGCGTTGCTGGCCGACGGACTGCAAGCAACCGGCGCCATCATTACCGAACCCACTCGGCTGGCGGTGGTGCCGGCGCACAAAGGGTTCGCGTGGCTCACGGTGACCGTACATGGGCACGCGGCGCACGGCAGCCGATACGATGTTGGCATCGACGCGAACCGGCTTGCCGCGCGCTTACTTTCGGCGCTCGATACCTTCGAGCGCACCGTGCTCACCACCCGCACGCACCCGCTGCTTGGCCGAGCGTCGGTGCACGCCCCGATTGTTCAGGGCGGCACCGGCTGGAGCACGTATGCGGAGCAGTGCACAGTGCAGCTCGAGCGTCGCACGCTGCCCGGCGAGAGTGCGGAACAGGTGCACGCCGAAATCCAGTCGTTGATTGACCTGTTGCACGACGCCGATGCCCAGTTCGTTGCCGCCTGTGAATTGGGTGGCGCGCAGCCACCGTTGGCGACGCCCGCATCGCACGAACTGGTCACGACGCTCGTGCGCGCCTGCCAATCACAAGGGCTGCCCGGAACAATTGACGGCCTATCGTGCTGGACCGATGCCGCGCTCTTCGCGCAGGCTGGCATTCCCGCCGTGTGTTTCGGCCCCGGCGATATCGCGCGCGCGCACTCAGCCACGGAGTGGGTAGAGGTGGAGCAGCTGGAGCGGGCGGCGGACGTGCTGGAGCGGGTGATTGTGGACGGGAGCTGGTGAGACGGGGGGTGGTGGCGCGGGGGGTGGTGGCTCGGGGGGGG
>ERZ1645185.188-NODE-188-length-27031-cov-5.467156_pt1 | contig 27031 bp, 27 predicted proteins | sample MGYA00575351_ERZ1645185 | MGnify/ENA primary metagenome ERZ1645185 (study PRJEB40838, sample SAMN11284767) | freshwater sediment metagenome | isolation source: river sediment | host: Sediment | place: India: Jana village, Kanpur | collected 2015-12-17 ... | reverse complement strand
GTTCACGTTGATCTCGATCTTCGGCTGGCCCGCGCCCTGCTGCAGCGACCCCGGGGCGCCGGGATTTTCGAACGACAGGTCTTTCACATACTGCGCCAGGATGCTCACCTGCGGCAGGGCTTCCGCCGCGGCTTCGCCGCCGTTGCCGTTGATGTAGCCTTCGTCGCCCGTTTCGTTCTCGGCCATGATGCAGGTCTCAATTCTGTTGGACAGGAATACGGCGCGCTCGCTAGCAGGCACATGGAACCGGCGCAAGGCAGCGCTGTTCCTTGTATGCGGCCTGGAATAGCCTATCTTAACCGAAAACAGGTTAAGCTGCGTGGACTGTGCGGCGCGGCGCTGTTAAGCAAACGCGTTTGGAAGGGCGCTTGAAGGTAGAATCATGGGCGACAGCAGCGGACTGATCGAGATCGTCGTTCTGGCGATGCTCGCGGGGTTCATCGCCCTTCGGCTCGTCAGCGTGCTTGGCCGCCGCACCGGGCATGAAGAGCCCGCGGGCGAAGTCGTGCGCCGCAGTCCGGCGGAACAGCAGACGCCGCCGCGCGCCGGCAGCTACGATCTGCCGCCCGCCGCGCCGCTCGATCTTCCTGCCGACATGTCGCCGGCGATCAAGGAATCGCTGAACGCGATCGCCGCCGCCGACCCGACGTTCGATCCGGCGCGTTTCGCCGAAGGGGCGAAGGCGGCGTACCGTATGGTGCTCGAAGCCTTCTGGAAGGGCGATACCGACGCGCTCCGCGATCTCGTCTCCGATGATATCGCCGATCAGTTCGCCGCAGCGATCAAGGCACGTGAAGACGAAGGTCTCATCCTCGAAAACCGGCTCGTGTCGCTTGAAAAGGTCGAAATCGTCGCAGCGCAGCTTCGCGGTGCGATGGCCGAGGTGACGCTGCGCTTCGATGCCGATCTCGTCGCCGTCACGCGGGACAAGGCCGGAAACGTCGTCAGCGGCTCGCTCTCGGATGCCGTGCAGTCACACGACGTCTGGACGTTCAGCCGCCACACCGGCGCTGCAGACCCGAATTGGCTGCTCATTGACACCGACGAAGACGCCTGATTCCGGCGTCCTTTCGGCGAATGCGGATTCCAGACGCGGCCGAAATCCGCTAGCCCTGCGCCTCGTCAAGAGCATCGGGCGGGAAAGTGGGAACCGGTTTTCCGCCAGAAACGGTGCGACAACAAAGAGATAGAGCAAGCACTGTGATTCCGAAATCACGCTGTTTGCCCTAGGTTTGCTGGAGTTCCGCGTGCGTCATCGCTTTTTCCCTGTCCTGCTGCTGCTCGCGATCGCCGCGTGCGCCTCGCCGCGTTCCGTCACCACGCCTGCCGGGCCCGCGTCGCCGGGCACTGAACCCGCGCCGACCGCGCCTTCCGTCCCCGCCGGGCCGGCGACAGCCGCCGCGCTCGGCGCCGCGCCGGCCACCTTCGCGGACATTCCGGGCTGGGAAACCAACGATTTCGCGGCCACGCTCGCCGCCTTCCGCAAATCCTGCCGTGCCGTCACGCGCCGCACCGACGTCAGCGGCCTCACCATCGCGGCGGACTGGGAGACGGCGTGCAACCTCGTGCCGGTTGCCACCGATCCGCGCGCGTTCTTCGAACTGAATTTCACGCCCGTGCGCGTCGGCACCGGCGCGGCGTTCGTCACGGGCTATTACGAGCCGGAAATCGCAGGGTCGCGCACGCGCGGTCCCGGCTATCTGGTGCCGATTTATGGGCTTCCGGACGATCTGGTGCGCGTCGATCAGCCCGACCCGGCGAATCCCGGCCAGATGAAGAAAGCCACCGGCCGCATCGACGAAACCGGCGCCTACCAGCTCTACTGGACGCGCGAGGATATCGACAACGGTGCGCTCCTCGATCGCAACCTCGAGATCGCGTGGGCGGCGGACGAGGTCGAGTTCTTCTTCCTCCAGATCCAGGGTTCAGGCCGCCTGCGCCTGCCCGACGGCAGCGTCATGCGCATCGGCTATGCGGGGCAGAACGGCCGCGAATATGTCGGCATCGGGCGGCGGCTGAGGGAGATGAACGTGCTCGCGCCCGGCGAGGCTTCGATGCAGGGCATCATGCGCTGGCTACGCGCAAACCCCGAGGATGGCCGCAAGATCATGCACGAAAACAAGAGCTACATCTTTTTCAAGGAACTCACCGGCGAAGGCCCGCTCGGTGCGATGGGCGCGCCGGTCACGCCCGAGCGCAGCCTCGCCGCCGATCCGATGTTCGTGCCGCTGGGCGCGCCCGTGTGGCTTTCCACGCGCTACACCGATGTCGATCGCGGCGTGAAGCCGTTCGCGGCGCTGATGGTCGCGCAGGATACCGGCGGCGCCATCAAGGGTGCGAACCGCTTCGATCTGTTCTGGGGCGCGGGCGACCGTGCACGCACCATCGCGGGCGGGCTTTCCAGCGAGGGCGCCGCCTTCATCCTGCTGCCGAAAGCGGCGGCGGCGCGTCTTCTCCGTGGCCCGGCGGCCTGAATCGCCGTCGGAGGCCGAAGCCGCACTCTGGGCGAAGGTCACGGCCTCCGTCCGCCCGCTGAAAGCGCGCGCCGCGCCGCCGCCCGAAACGCCGCGTCCGCGTGTCAATGTCCGTCCGCAACCGGTCGAGGCGCCCGCCATTTCCCGTGAGCGCGCTGCTGCCGCGCCGGAGGACGCCTCGCTCGACGGCGGCTGGGATCGCCGCATTCGCAAAGGCAGCATCGAGGCCGAGCGCACCGTCGATCTCCACGGCCACACGCAGGATGAGGCGTACAATGCGCTCGCGGGCGCGCTCGAACGCGCGTGGCGCGACGATGTGCGTACGCTCCTCGTCATCACCGGCAAGATTCGTCCTGCGGGAGAGGACGGGCGCCCGCGCGGTGTCATCGCCGCCAATTTTTCCCGCTGGGCCGCGACCCCGGCGCTCAGGCCCTTCATCGCCGCCATCCGCCCCGCGCACCCGCGTCATGGCGGTGGCGGTGCGTGGTATGTCATCCTGCGGCGCAAGCGGTAGCTGTACCGTCACCTCCCCCGGTGGCATGATCGGAAACAGGACTCAGGGGAGAATACCGATGAAATCGAAGACGTTCCTGCTGCTTGCCGCCGCGCTGCTCATGCCCGCATTGCCCGTGCAGGCCGCGCCTGCCGCCGTCGCTGCCGCCGTTGCCGCGAAGGATCGCCCGGCCGACGAGGTGAAGCTCGACGAGAGCCGAAAGCCCGCCGAAGTCCTGAAGTTCCTTGGTCTCGAACGCGGCGACCGCGCGTTCGATTTTATGGCCGGGAGCGGGTACTACAGCGAGATCATGGCGCGCGCCGTCGGCCCGAAGGGCGCCGTCATTGCGTGGAACCCGCCCGGCATCGCCGCGAACGATCAGGCGAAGGCGGCATGGGCGGGCATCCGTACCCGCGTGAAAAACGCTTCGGCATTCGCGGTGCCGCTGCCGAACCTTGCGCTCGCGCCCGCAAGCTTCGATTTCGCGCTGCTGCATCTCGTCTATCACGACACCTATTGGGAAAGCGCGGAATACGGCTTCGTGCGCGTCGAGCCGGCGGACGTTCTCGCGAAGCTCTACGGCGCGATGAAGCCGGGCGGCATCGTCGGGGTGATCGACCATGTCGGGCCCGCAGGCGGCGATACGCGCGCCGAGGTCGACAAGACGCACCGTATCGATCCCGCCGTGATCCGCGCCGATTTCGAGCGTGCCGGTTTCGCCTTCGAAGGTGAATCGGATGTGCTCCGCGTCTCGGGAGACGATCTCGCCAAGTCGGTGTTCGATCCCGTCGTGCGCGGCAAGACCGATCGTGTCGTCTACAAGTTCGTGAAGCCGGACGGCGCCATGGCCTGCGATGTGGAGAAGGCGCAAAGCTTCATCGGCCAGCCCGCCGACGATGCAACCGTCGCGAAGATGAAACAGGCCACCGGCGCCCGCACCGCGCGCGTCGTGCCGCCGAACGGCGCGGTGACGATGGACTTCCGGCCCGACCGGCTGACCATCGCCACCGACGAAGGTGGAAAGATCACCCGCGTTTCGTGCGGGTGATCGACTACAATATATACTTCGACAGATCGTTGTCCCGCGCGATGTCGGAAAGCTGCGCGTCCACGTAAGCCGCATCGATCTTCACAGCAGTGCCGCCGCGCTCCGAAGCGTCGAAGCTGATCTCCTCGAGCAGCTTTTCGAGCACGGTCTGCAACCGCCGCGCGCCGATGTTCTCGATGCGGTCGTTCACCTGCGCCGCGATCCGCGCGATGGCGTCGATCGCGTCGTCAGCGAACTCGAGGTTCACGCCCTCGGTGCCGATCAATGCTGAATACTGCTTCACCAGCGATGCCTCGGTGTCCGTCAGGATGCGGCGGAAATCCGCTTCCGTCAGACCTTTGAGCTCCACCCGGATCGGCAGGCGACCCTGAAGTTCGGGCAACAGGTCCGATGGCTTCGCGACATGGAACGCGCCCGATGCGATGAACAGGATGTGGTCCGTCTTCACCGGTCCGTACTTGGTGGCAACCGTCGTGCCCTCGATCAGCGGCAGCAGGTCGCGCTGCACGCCTTCGCGGGATACGGAGCCGCCGCGCACGTCCGACACCGCGATCTTGTCGATCTCGTCGAGGAACACGATGCCGTTCTGCTCGGCGGAGACGATCGCCTCGCGGTTCACCTCTTCCTGGTCGAGCCGCTTGTCGGATTCCTCGTTGACGAGCGCCTCCCACGCCTGCCGCACCTTCAGCTTGCGCTTCTTCGTGCGCTGGCCGCCCAGCTTGCCGAACATGCCGCCGAGGTCGATCATCCCGACCTGTCCGGTCATACCGGGAATCTCGAAGGGCATCTGCGGGGCCTCGTCGACCTCGATTTCGATCTCCTTGTCGGAAAGCTCGCCCGTCAGCAGTTTCTCGCGGAAGCGGTCGCGCGTCGCGCCGCTTGCGTCCTTGCCGACAAGCGCATCGAGCACGCGCGCCTCGGCCGCCTGTTCGGCCTGCTCGCGCACGCCCTTGCGCTTCTGTTCGCGGACGAGGCGGATGGCCTCCTCCACGAGATCGCGGATGATCTGTTCGACGTCGCGGCCGACGTAGCCGACCTCGGTGAACTTGGTGGCTTCAACCTTCAGGAACGGCGCTTCGGCGAGCTTCGCCAGGCGGCGGCTGATCTCGGTCTTGCCGCAGCCCGTCGGCCCGATCATCAGGATGTTCTTGGGGCTCACCTCGTCGCGCATGTCTTCGGGCAGCTGCTGGCGCCGCCAGCGATTGCGCAGCGCGACGGCGACCGCACGCTTGGCGTCGTTCTGGCCGACGATGTAGCGGTCGAGTGCGGCGACGACGGCCTTGGGGGTCAGTGCAGAGATGGCCTCGGCGGGCTTGATGGGAGCTTCGACGTTCATTGGGCCGCCTCCAGCGTTTCGATGGTGAGATTGTTGTTGGTGAAGACGCAGATGTCGGCAGCGATCGCCATGGCCTTTTTCGCCACGTCGTCCGCCGAAAGCCCGTCGATGTCGACGAGCGCGCGCGCGGCGGAAAGCGCGTAATTGCCGCCCGAACCGATCGCGGTCACGTGGTGCTCGGGTTCCAGCACGTCGCCCGTGCCGGTCAGCACCAGCGTCACCTCGCGGTCGGCGACGATCATCATCGCCTCCAGCCGGCGGAGGTAGCGGTCGGTGCGCCAGTCCTTGGCAAGCTCCACCGCCGCGCGCTTCAGCTGGCCCGGGAAGCGTTCCAGCTTCGCCTCCAGCCGCTCGAAGAGCGTGAAGGCGTCGGCGGTCGCGCCGGCGAATCCACCGATCACGCTGCCGTCGCCAAGGCGGCGCACCTTCTTGGCGTCGCCCTTCATCACGGTGTTCCCCAGGCTGACCTGTCCGTCGCCCGCGATCACCACCTTGCCGTTCTTGCGCACGGCAAGGATGGTCGTGCCGTGCATCACCTGTTCTGCCATGTCGGAAAAGTGTCTTTCGTATGGATGTGAGACTGTTCGGCAGTTGATATAGGAAGTGAAAAGCCCGCTTCAATTCCGGGTTCCGGAGACCGCCGTGTACAAGACCGTCATCCTTGCCGCCCTTCTTGGTCTCGCTGCGTGCGGCGACACCGCGAAACTGACCGTGGAGGACGGCACGGGGCCTGATCCGAAGCTGCCCGTGCCCGTGCAGACGATGATGCCCACGGTCAACATCGCGGACGTCAAGCCGTGGGCGGAGGGCGAAGCGCCTGTTCCCGCCGAAGGCTATTCCGTGGCGCTTTTCGCCAAAGGCCTCGATCACCCGCGCTGGCTCTACCGCTTGCCGAACGGCGACATTCTCGTCGCCGAATCCAACAAGCCGCCGCGCCCGGCGAAGGGTATCATGGGCCGCATCGAGGCCTACATCATGGGCAAGGCGGGCGCCGGCGTCGATTCCGCCGACCGCATCACATTGCTCCGCGACGAAAACGGCGACGGCGTGGTGGACACGCGCAGCGCGTTCCTCACCGAAGGCCTGGGTTCGCAGTTTGGCATGGCGCTCGTCGGGGACCGCTTCTACGTCGGCAACTATGCCGACGTCCGGGTCTGGCCCTATGCGGAGGGCGCCACGTCGCTTGCGGGCGCCGGCACAAAGGTCGTCGATCTACCGAACAAGGGCGAGCGCACCGGCCACTGGACGCGAAACCTGCTCGCGAGCCCGGACGGCAGCAAACTCTATGTCGCCGTCGGCTCCGCCTCGAATGTCGCGGAAGAAGGCATGGCGGTCGAGGAAGGCCGCGCCGCCATCCACGAGATCGACCTCGCCACCGGGAAATCGCGGATTTTCGCAAGTGGCCTCCGCAATCCCGTCGGCATGGACTGGAACCCGGTCACGAAAGACCTCTGGACCGCCGTCAATGAACGCGACGCGCTCGGCAGCGACCTCGTGCCCGATTACATGACGAGCGTGAAGGACGGCGGCTTCTACGGCTGGCCCTACAGCTACTACGGGCAAAACGAAGATACGCGCCCCGATCCGAAACGCCCCGACCTGGTCGCAAAGGCATTGAAGCCCGACTACGCGCTCGGCGCCCACACCGCCAGCCTTGGCCTTGCCTTCCTGCCCGATGGCAGCGGCGCGTTCGTTGGCCAGCACGGCTCGTGGAACCGCAAGCCCCGCTCGGGCTACAAGGTGATCTTCGTGCCGTTCGCGAACGGAAAACCCGCAGAAATGCCGCGCGATATCCTCACCGGCTTCCTCGTCGACGATCATGCGAAAGGCCGCCCCGTCGGCGTCGCATTCGACCGCACGGGCGCGCTGCTGGTGGCCGATGACGTCGGCAACCGCATCTGGCGCGTCACCGGTCCCGCCCTCAAGAACCTTGAGCCCGCCGCCGAACCCGCTATAGCGCCCGAATGAGCCAGCGCACTGCAAGCATCGTCCGCAAGACGAACGAAACCGACATCGCGGTCGAGGTGAACCTCGACGGCACGGGCCAGTACGAGATCGAAACCGGCGTCGGTTTCCTCGACCACATGCTGGAACAGCTCTCGCGCCATTCGCTCATCGACGTGAAGCTCAGCTGCAAGGGTGACCTCCACATCGATCAGCACCACACCGTGGAAGACTGCGGCATTGCGCTCGGCGATGCCATTCGGCAGGCGCTCGGCGACAAGCGCGGCATTCGCCGCTACGGCGACGCACTTTCGCCGATGGACGAGGCGCTCACCCGTGTCGCGCTCGACATCTCTGGGCGGCCGTTCACGGTGTGGAAGGTCTCGATCCCGCAGCCGAAGCTTGGGGAAATGGACACGGAACTGTTCCCGCACTGGTTCCACAGTTTCGCGGGCAGCATCGGCATGACGCTGCATGTCGAGCAGCTTTCGGGCGAAAATTCACATCATATTATCGAATCCTGCTTTAAGGGTCTGGCAAGAGCCTTGCGTACGGCGACGGAGATCGATGCGCGCAAGGCGGACAGCGTGCCGAGCACCAAGGGCGTTCTCGGCGGTTGACCGGGAAGCTCTAGGGATCAGGCACGGTATGGCGGAACGGATTGCAGTCATCGATTACGGCGCGGGCAACCTGCGCTCGGTGGCGAAGGCACTGGAAGCGGCGTCGGACGAGATCGGCGTTGCGGTGCAGATCGTCGTCACCGACAGCCCGTCCACGGCGTCGCAGGCGGACCGCATCGTGCTTCCGGGCGTCGGCGCCTTCGGCCAGTGCGCGACCTCATTGCGCGCGATCGAGGGCATGGAGGATGTGCTGAGCGAGGTCGTGCTCGTGAAGCAGCGCCCGTTCCTCGGTATTTGCGTCGGTATGCAGCTTCTTGCCAAGCGCGGCGAGGAAAAGGGCGTCCACCAGGGCCTTGGCTGGATTCCGGGCAAGGTCGTGAAGCTCGATCCGCACGATCCCAACCTCAAGATTCCGCACATGGGCTGGTCGCCCGTCTCGATGAAGCTCGCGGGCATCAACCACGATGCGCTTCGCCATATCGAAGATGGCGGCGAAGCCTATTTCGTGCACAGCTTCCACTTCGAGTGCACCGATCATTCGCATCTGCTGGCCACCTGCGACTACGGCGGGCCGGTCACGGCGATCATCGGCCGCGACAATATTCTCGGCGCGCAGTTCCACCCGGAAAAGAGCCAGCATTACGGTCTCGCGTTTCTCGCAGCGTTTCTGGGCTGGACGCCGTAGATTTGGAGGGGCTAATGCAGCCCCGCAATGTCCTTCACGATCTTCCCAGCCATCGACCTCAAGTCGGGTCAGGTGGTGCGCCTCGCCGAAGGCGATATGGCGCGCGCCACGATTTATTCCGATGATCCCGCCGCGCAGGCGGCTGTCTTTGCGCGCGGTGGCGCCGCGTGGCTGCACGTCGTCGATCTCGACGGTGCCTTCGCGGGCCGCAGCGTCAACGGAGAGGTTGTCGCGCGAATCGTCGCTGCCTTCCCCGGAAAAGTCCAGCTCGGCGGCGGCATCCGCGACATGGCGGCTGTCGAAAGCTGGTTCGCGCGCGGTGTCACGCGCGCCGTGATCGGCACGGCCGCTCTCAAGGACCCGGAATTCGTGAAAGCGGCGGCGAAGATGCACCCCGGCCGGATCGTTGTCGCGGTCGATGCGAAGGGCGGCATGGTCGCCACCGAAGGCTGGGCGGAGGCGTCGGACATGCCGGTTGCCGATCTTGCCCGCCGCTTCGAGGACGCGGGCGTCGCCGCCGTACTGTTCACCGATGTCGGCCGTGACGGTCTCCTGAAGGGCGTCAACCTTGAAGCGACGCACGCGCTCGCGAAAGCGCAGACGCTGCCCGTCATCGCGAGCGGCGGTGTCGCGGGCGAGGCCGACATCGTTGCACTGAAGGCGATCGCGGCGGATGGCATCACCGGCGTCATTTGCGGTCGCGCGATCTATGATGGCCGTCTCGATCTCGGCCGAGCGCTCGCCATCGCCGCATGAGCGCCGTGCGAATCATCCCCTGCCTCGATGTGGCGAACGGCCGCGTCGTGAAGGGCGTGAACTTCGTCGATCTGCGCGATGCGGGCGATCCGGTGGAGGCCGCGAAGGCCTATGACGCGGCAGGTGCCGACGAAATCTGCTTCCTCGATATCACCGCGACGCACGAGGACCGCGGAACGCTGCTCGACATCGTCCAGCGCACGGCGGACCAGTGTTTTGTGCCCCTCACGGTTGGCGGCGGCGTGCGCTCGGTGGAGGACGCCCGCGCCTTGCTGCTGGCGGGCGCCGACAAGGTCGCGATCAACAGCGCGGCCGTGCGCGACCCCGACGTTGTCACCGCGCTTGCCGAGCATTTCGGATCGCAGTGCGTCGTCGTCGCCATCGATGCACGCCAGTCCGGCCCCGGCCGCTGGGAGATCTTCACGCACGGCGGGCGCAAGGCCACCGGGATCGATGCGCTGACGTTCGCGCTCACCGTCGTTGACAAGGGGGCGGGCGAAATCCTGCTCACCTCGATGGACCGCGACGGCACCAAATCGGGCTTCGACCTCGCGCTCACCCGGACCATCGCTGATTCAGTGCCGGTCCCTGTCATCGCGAGCGGCGGCGTCGGCAATGTCGCACATCTCGTGGAAGGGGTCCGCGAAGGCCACGCGTCGGCGGTGCTCGCGGCGTCGATCTTCCACTTCGGCGAGGTGACCATCGGCGAAGCGCGCGCCGCGATGCGCACTGCCGGAATCAGGGTGCGAAACCGTTGACGGCTCGCGCCGCCAGCGTCAGGGTCGGGGCATGACTGCAACGCTCGACCGCCTCGCCGCCATCGTCGCCTCGCGCCGCGCCGCCGATCCGGCGGAAAGCTATGTCGCGAAACTCTTCACGAAGGGCCGCGCGAAGATCGCGCAGAAGGTGGGCGAAGAGGCTGTTGAAGCTGTCATTGCCGCGATGAAGGACGATCGCGAGGGCCTCATCGGCGAAAGCGCCGACCTGCTCTTTCATCTTTCCGTTCTCTGGGCGGACGCGGGTATCACGCCCGACGACATCGATGCCGAGCTTGCCCGCCGCGAGGGCGTCTCGGGCATTGCCGAGAAAGCCTCAAGAAAAGCCGAAGCACCGGGAGACTGACATTGGGCGTCGAGACGCTGGAGCCTTACGACGACGACAACATCTTCGCGCGTATTCTGCGCGGCGAGATTCCGGCGCGGAAAGTCTATGAAGATGACCACGCCTTCGCCTTCCACGACATCAACCCGCAGGCGCCCACGCATGTGCTCGTGATCCCCAAGGGGCGCTATGTCAGCTGGGCGGACTTTGCGGCGAAGGCGCCGGATGCCGAAATCGCCGGTTTTGTGCGTGCGGTGGGCACGGTCGCGCATGAACTGGGCATAGAGGACTCTGGATACCGCCTGCTTGCCAATGCCGGGCCGAATTCGCATCAGGAGGTGCCGCATCTCCATGTGCATATCTTTGGCGGAAAAAAACTGGGACCGATGCTCGTGACGTCCTGACACGCCTCCTGCTTTTCGCGCTGAATCGCGCGCTTTTCAGTTTGTCGTGGGCGCGAAAGCCGCTAGACCACGCAACATTGTTTCAGCCTCGACGGGGAAGCGGGGCGCGTATTTTTCTGGGGGGAGTACCCGAATGATCTTTGGCCGTGTGAAACCGCTCGACGCCATTCTGGCGACAGCGAAAAAGAAGTCGCTGCACCGATCTCTTGGCGCGGTTCAGCTGACGCTTCTCGGCGTCGGCGCCATCATCGGCACCGGCATCTTCGTGCTGACGTCGGAGGCCGCGCAGAAGGCGGGCCCCGGCATGATGATCAGCTTCGTGATCGCCGGCGCCGTCTGCGTGGTCGCGGCGCTCTGCTATTCGGAAATAGCCTCGATGCTCCCCGTATCGGGCTCGGCCTACACCTATACCTATGCCGTCATGGGGGAACTTCTCGCCTGGATGGTCGGTTGGGCGCTGGTGCTTGAATATGCGGTCGCGGCGAGCGCCGTTTCGGTCGGCTGGTCGGGCTATTTCGTCGGACAGATCAAGGGCTGGTTCGGCATAGACCTGCCGATTGCGCTCATATCCGGCCCTTATGTGCCGGGCGGCATCATCAACCTCCCCGCCGTTGTTATCGCGCTTCTCATCACGGGCCTTCTGATGCTCGGCACCACCGAAAGCGCGCGCGTCAACGCTGTCCTGGTTGCCATCAAGGTCACCGCGCTCACGGCGTTCGTCGTGCTCGCGCTGCCGGTGATGCAGATGGAAAACTTCACGCCGTTCGCCCCGCAAGGCTGGTTCGGTTCGGGCGGCGCCGGCATTGTCGGCGCGGCGGCTTCCATCTTCTTCGCCTACGTCGGCTTCGACGCCGTCTCGACGGCGGCCGAGGAGACCAAGAACCCGCAGCGCAACGTGCCGATCGGCCTCATCGGCTCGCTCGCCATCTGCACGATTTTCTACATGCTTGTCGCGGCTGGCGCGATCGGTTCGCCGCTCGGTTCGCAACCCGTCACCTCGGCGATGGGCGAATGGCTAGCGCCGGGTTCGGCCGAGCTTGGCGCGCGCTGCACGACGCTGATGGCAGCCGGTCAGGAACCGCTCGCCTGTTCGAAGGAAGCGCTCGCGCACGTTCTGCGGGAGGTCGGCTATCTCAACGTCGGCAACCTCATCGGCCTCGCCGCCTTCCTCGCGTTGCCGTCGGTCATTCTCGTCATGCTGTTTGGCCAGACGCGCATTTTCTTCGTGATGTCGCGCGATGGTCTGCTGCCGGAGAAGCTCTCGACGATCCACCCGAAGTGGAAGACGCCGCACGTCATCACCATGATCACCGGCCTTGCCGTCACCTTCACCGCCGCCTTCCTGCCGGTGGGCAAGCTCGCCGACATCGCCAACGCGGGCACGCTGTTCGCGTTCATGATGGTGGCGATCGCGGTGATGCTGCTCCGGAAGCGCGATCCCAACCGCGTGCGGCCGTTCCGCACGCCGGCGCTGTGGCTGGTCGGCCCGCTCACGGTAATCGGCTGCGTTTCGCTCTACTTTGCGCTGCCGTTCGACGCCAAGATCGTCCTGCCGCTCTGGGGCGGCATCGGCCTTCTGCTCTACTTCGCCTATGGCTACCGCAAGAGCCACGTCGGCCGCGGCCTCATCGAGGTGCACGAGGCAGACACCGATGTGCCGCCGCAGCCGGTGCCCCCGATGCCGGGCGCGCCGGCCCCCGGCAGCAAGCAGGCCTGATATGGATCGGCCCGGTTCTCACCAGAACCGGGCCGAACTGTTTTCAGCCCAGCCGTTTTGCGACAAGTGCGGCGAGGTCGGCTTCGGGGCGCGCGCCGATGTGGCTGATGACCTCCGCAGCCGCCACCGCGCCCATCACCGCGCAGTCGCCAAGCACGCGGCCTTCGGAGAAGCCGGCAAGGAAGCCGCCCGCGAACAGGTCGCCAGCGCCCGTCGTGTCAACGACGCGCGTGGCGGGCTCGGCCGGAATCGTGATCGCTTCGTCCTTCGTCAGCACGAGCGCGCCCTTTTCGGAGCGCGTGATGACGCTCACCTCGCAGGCGCCGCGCTGCGCCGCGACCGCCGCATCGAAATCATCCGTCTCGTACAGGCTCTTCAACTCGTTCTCGTTCGCGAACAGAATATCGACACCGCCATGCGCAAGGCGCAGGAAGTCCGCGCGGTGGCGCTCAACGCAGAACACGTCCGAAAGCGTGAACGAGACGCGGCGTCCGTTTGCGTGCGCAACCTCGCAGGCCCTCGCCATCGCCGCGCGCGGCTCGGCGGCGTCCCACAGATAGCCTTCGAGGTAGGTGAGCGGGCTCGCGGCGATCAGGTCGTAATCCACGTCCGCCGCGCTCAGCATGGCGCTCGTGCCGAGGAACGTGTTCATCGTGCGCTGCGCGTCGGGGGTCACCAGGATCAGGCAGCGTCCCGTCGGCGTGCCGTCCACCGCGTAAGGCGTCGTGAAGTCCACGCCCGAGGCGCGGATGTCATGCGCGAACACCTCGCCGAGCTGGTCGCTGGAAACGCGACCGATGAAGTTCACCCGCCGGCCCAGTGCCGCCATGCCGACGGCGGCGTTGGAGCCCGAACCGCCGGAAATCTCGCGTCCCGGCCCCATGCGACCATAAAGGCGCTGCGCCTCCGCCGTGTCGATCAGGTGCATCGAGCCTTTCTGAAGGCCATTGTCCGCGAGGAAGGCGTCGTCGGCGGATGCAATCACGTCGACAAGGGCATTGCCGATCACGACGATGTCGTAAGCGCTGGTCATCGGGGCTGTTCACCTGCGAAGGAGGGGAGAAAACCGACCCCTAGCCGCGCGTCTCGCCGTCCGCAACCTTCGGTGCTAGCATTGCGCCATGCTCGCCGAACTGCCGCGTGTCCTTGCTCAGCTCCCCGACCGGCGCTTCATCGCCGTGTTCCTGAAATCGGTCGCGCTCACGCTCTTCATCCTCGGGGGCGTCTGGTACGGTTTCGATAGTTGGCTCAGCGGCAGCAGCGCCCCCCCGATGCCGCTGTGGATGCAGCGTTACTGGGCGGACGCGGCGGATTGGGCGGCGCTGCCCGTCGTCATCATTGCCGGCTGGTTCCTGTTCCCCGGCATCGCCACGGGCGTCATGGGCCTGTTCCTCGACGATGTCGTCGATGCCGTGGAAGACCGCCACTACCCGCACGCGATGGCGCATCGCCGCGTGCCGATGGCCAAGGCCGGGCTGCTCGCACTGGCGTCCGCCCTGCGCGTCGTCCTGTGGAACGTCGCACTCGCGCCTTTCTACGTGTTGTTGCTGTTCACCGCAGTCGGCCCGCTCATCCTCTTCACTGCCGTCAACGGCTGGCTGATGGGCCGCGATCTCCTGGAGATGGTTGCCATCCGCCACATGCCCCGCGCCGAGGCGTCAGCGCTGATCGCGTCAAACCGCGCGCTGCGTCTCCGCCTCGGCCTCACCGCCGCGCCCTTGTTTCTCGTGCCCGTCCTGAACCTGTTCGCGCCCATCATCGCCGCTGCGCTCGCCGCGCACGCGTTCCAGATCATCGGCAAGCGCTGAAAGACCCCAGTCCGCCGCCTCGCGCACGAGGTCGGAGGCGTCCTCGCGCAGCCGTTCCAGCACAGGCACGGCATCCGCCGTCCCGCTGTTGCCGAGCGCGATGGCGACGTTGCGCACGAAACGGTCGCGCCCCACGCGCTTGATCGGCGACCCTGCGAACACCTGCCGGAACCCCGCGTCGTCGAGCGCGGCCAGCTCGGCGAGGCGTGGCGCGGTCAGCTCGGTGCGCGGCTGGAATGCCGCTTCGGCGGAGGCCTTCGCGAAGCGGTTCCACGGGCACACCGCAAGGCAGTCGTCGCAGCCGTAGATGCGGTTGCCGATCGCGCGCCGGAATTCATGCGGGATCGGGCCTTTCAGCTCGATCGTGAGGTAGGAGATGCAGCGCCGCGCATCGAGGCTATAGGGGCCCGTGAACGCCGCCGTCGGGCAGGCGCGCTGGCAGGCCTCGCACGATCCGCAGCGGTCGGCGTGCGGCGCATCGGGTGTCAGGTCCAGCGTCGTATAGATCGCGCCGAGGAACAGCCAGCTGCCATGTTCGCGGCTCACGAGATTGGTGTGCTTGCCCTGCCAGCCAATCCCGGCCGCGGCGGCGAGCGGCTTTTCCATCACCGGCGCGGTGTCCACGAACACCTTCACCTCGCCCTCGCCCGCCGCCTCCAGCAGCCAGCGTGCGAGCGTCTTCAGCCGCGCCTTGACCGTGTCGTGATAGTCCTGCCCCTGCGCGTAAACGGAAATGACGCCGATGTCGGAATGATCCGCGTGGCGCAGCGGATCGAGCGCGGGCGCATAGCTCATGCCGAGCATGATGATGGACCGCACGTCATCCCAAAGCGCGCGCGGGCTTTCGCGGCGATCGGCCTTGTCGGCCATCCAAAGCATGTCGCCGTGGCAGCCCTCTGCGATCCACGCCTTCAGCCGCGTGCCCGCTGCCGGGGCGGCGTCGGCAGGCGCGATGCCGATCGCAGAAAAGCCCAGTTCCGCCGCTTTCGCGTTCAAGTCCTTCAAGATTTTGTTCGTATCCACCCGCTATTCATAGCATCGTACACGGCCTGCGTGTGAAGGATCGGTTTGTTGGATTACGCCATTGAAGCTGAAGCCCTGTCGAAACGCTTCGGCGACAAGCAGGCGGTCGCGGGTGTCGATCTGCGGGTGCCGACGGGTGCGATCTACGGCTTCCTCGGCCAGAATGGCGCGGGCAAGACGACGACGCTGCGCATGTTGCTCGGCATTCTGGAGCCCGACGGCGGCACGCGCCGCCTGCTCGGGTCGGCGCGCCCCCTCTCGGTCGCTGCGCGCGTCGGCTATCTCCCCGAAGAGCGCGGGCTCTATCCGGCGATGACGGCGCGGGAAGCCATCGCCTACGTCGGCGCGCTACGCGGCCTGAAGCTCGGCGAAGCCCGCCTTCGCGCTGACGAATTGCTCGCCGCGCACGGTCTCGGCGATGAGGCGAACGCGCGCATCCGCACCTTCTCGAAAGGCATGGCGCAGAAGGTGCAGCTCCTCGCCACCTTCGTGAACCGCCCCGATCTCATCGTGCTCGATGAGCCCTTCTCGGGCCTCGATCCCGTGAACCAACAGGATCTTGAAAACATGATCCGCGCCGAGCGCGCCCGCGGCGCCACCATCCTCTTTTCCACGCACGTGATGGCGCATGCCGAGCGCATGTGCGACGGCCTTGTCATCATCGCGCACGGCCGCACGCGCTTTTCGGGCAGCGTCGATGCGGCGCGGGCGCGGCTCCCTTCGCGTGTCGTGCTCGTCACCGAACGGCCGCTCACCGATTCCCAATCGCTGCTCCCGCCGGGCAATGTGGCAGAGTCCATGCCGGGCACCGGAAACCGCTATCGCTTCCCGCTGCCGCCGGGCGGGATCGAGCCGCTGCTCGCACGCCTTATCGAAACGGGCAGCGGCATCCGCGACATGCACATCGAGCGCCCGACGCTGCACGACGCCTTCGTCGCGATTGTCGGCGATGTGGAGATACCGGCCGAAACGCAGGAGGCGGCATGATCCGCGCCACGTTCGTCATCGCCCGCCGTGATGTCATGGCGACAATCCTGTCGCGCGGCTTTCTCATCTGGCTCGCAATGCCGGTGATCGGCCTCGCCTTTGCCGTGTTCGCTTCGGTGGTGGGCGGCCCGCGCGAGACGGCATCGGTTTCTCAGGCGGTCGCGGTCATCGACCCCGCGGACGAATTCGCGCCATGGATACAGGCTGTCGCGGCGCGCGAGCAGACGCGGAACGCGTACGAACGTCTCCGCACCGCGCACACGGATACCGGCGCGTTCGCAAGACCCGCCGCGCTGCTCACTGATGCCGAGCTTGATGCGCTGGCGAAGCGCGAGGACGTGGCGGCAATCACCGGGCTCGGCGCGCAGTCGTTCACCGCGGTCACCGCCGAGGCCGATCCGAACGCGCAGGCGCGGCGGCTCCTGTCCGGTAACAGCCGCTTCGGCGCCGTGCTGGTCGTCGCGCCAGAGGCGGTCATGCTGTTCACCGGCGACAAGGCGCCCGCTGCCGAACGCATCCGAACCCTCGTAGGCCTTGCATGGACCAAGCGCGCGTTCGCGGCCGAGGGCCTTGCCGCGCGCGTCGAGGCGGTTCGCGCGGCGCAGCCGGACGTTTCCGTCACCGTCCTCGATGAAGGCGTGCAGCCCGCGGGGCGGAAGGGCGCGTCGGTCCTCGCCACGGGCGCGGCGACTGTGCTCTTCGCGCTCATTTCACTGCTCGCGGGCGCGCTCCTTTCGAACATGGTCGAGGAAAAGTCGAACAAGATCATCGAGGTGCTCGTCGCCGCGGTTCCGGTTCCGGCGATCTACGCGGGCAAGCTCATCGCCATGCTCGCGGTGTCGCTGATCGGCGTCACCGTCTGGGGTCTGCTCTTCGGGGGCGGCTTCATGGTGGCGGCGGCGCAGCTTCCCGCCGGGCTCCTCCCCACCCCGCCGCGCGGCTGGCCGGAGCTGCTCGCGCTCGGCCTCGCCTATTTCACCTGTGCCTATCTCATCTACGGCGCGATCTATCTCGGCATCGGCAGCCTCTGCTCCACGATCCGCGAGGTGCAGACGCTTTCGATGCCCGTCACCATTCTGCAGATGGTGATCCTGATCTCGACGCTCGGCGCGCTCGCGAACCCCGGCGGCCTTTGGCATCACTTCGTGTCGTGGTTCCCGCTTTCGGCGCCCTACATGATGCTCGGGCGCGCCGCCGCCGATACGGGGCTCGCCGTGCATCTCGCATCGATCGCCTGGCAGCTCGCCTTCGCGGCGCTGGTCATCGCGTTCGCCGCGCGCCTGTTCCGCTACGGCGTGCTGCGCTCAGGCCCGCCGCCCAGCTTGCGCCAGCTGGCGGGCCTGAAACCGCGAACGGCTTAACGGGGCGCCATGCGGATGCCGCCGTCGAGGCGCACATCCTCGCCGTTGAAGTAGCCGATGGTGATCATCGCGATCGCGAGCTTTGCATATTCTTCCGGTTCGCCGAGGCGCTTGGGGAAGGGCACGGAGGCAGCGAGCGAGGCTTTCACATTGTCCGGCGCGGCCTGCAGCAGCGGCGTGTTGAAGATGCCCGGCAGAATGGTGTTGACGCGAATGCCTTCGCTCATCAGGTCGCGCGCGATGGGCAGCGTCATGCCCACGACCCCGCCCTTGGAAGCGGAATAGGCGGCCTGGCCGATCTGCCCGTCCTCGGCAGCGACTGAGGCAGTGTTCACGATGGCGCCGCGCTCGCCGTCTTCCATCGGCTCCAGCGTCATCATGCCGGCGGCCGATTTGGCGATGCAGCGGAATGTGCCGATCAGGTTGATCTGGATGACCTTTTCGAAGGCGCCGAGCGGATAGTGCTTGATCTCGCCGGTCGCCTTGTCGCGGCTCGCGGTCTTCACGGCGCTGCCGACACCGGCGCAGTTGACGAGGATGCGTTCCTGCCCGTGCGCGGCGCGCGCCTTCGCGAAGCCTGCGTCGACCGAATCGTCGCTCGTCACGTCGACATTGCAGAAGATGCCGCCGATCTCGGCGGCCAGCGCCTCGCCCTTCTCGACGCTCATGTCGAAAATGGCGACCTTCACGCCTTCCTTCGCCAGCGCGCGCGCCGTTGCGGCGCCGAGGCCGGAGGCCGCGCCCGTCACGACCGCTGCGGTTCCTGCAAGCTTCATTCCTGATCTCCCGTGTCCGAAATTGTCTGTCGCGCGCCTTCCTAATCGAAGCGGCGGCAGGAGCAACCTCTTCACATGCGAAGGTTCAGTCGAGCGCAGGCGTGCTGGCCGGTCCCTTCCGGGCGAGCACGGCTTCGCGGTAGGCGAGGTAGATTGCACTGCCGAGGATCAGCGCGCCGCCGATCAGCGTGATGCCGTCGATACTCTCGCCGAACAGCAGGTATCCGATGGCGATGGTGATGCCGAAGCGCACGAAATCATAGGGCATCACCGCAGTCGCCTCCGCGATGGAAAAGGCCCGCACGGTCGCGATCTGGGCGATGAGCGTGGCCGCTCCGATACCGAGGATATAAAGCCACGCCGCGCCGGAGGGCGTTGTCCAGAAGACGATCGCGACGAGCAAGGTCGGCAGCACGGGCAGCGCAAAGCTCCAGAACACGACCGCCATCGGGCGGGCGATTCCCACCAGCCGTTTTATCGCGATGATCGAGAAGGCGACCGCGACAGCGGCGACCACGGCGGAAACGATGCCCGGCGTCAACGGCTGTGCGCCGGGGCGCAGCACGACGAGCACACCCGCAAAGCCCGTCAGCAGCGCGCCGACTCGCCGCGCGCGCAGCTTTTCTCCCAGAAACAGTGCCGCACCCGCGGTCGCGAAGATCGGCGCGGCGAAGTTGATGGCCTGCACCGTCGCCATCGGCGCGTTCGCAACGGCATAGAAGACCGTGAACATGCCGATCACGCCGCTCGTGGATCGAATGGCATGGCTTTTCCACTGGGCGGGCGATGCGATCGCCGGGTCGCGCAGCACGAACGGCAGGATCAGCAACAATCCGGCGGTGTTTCGCCAGAAGACGAGCGCGAACGGATGGATCGTCTCGCTTGCCAGACGGATGAAAACCCACGCCGCGGAAAAACCGACCGATGCCACGAGAATCCATGCCGCGCCTGCGAGCGGACGGCTTGCCGAGACAGTGCTACTTGAAGAGGGCGTCAAGGCGCTCCCCGTACACCTGCTTCAGCACATGCCGCCGGATCTTCATCGAGGGCGTCATTTGCTCGTTCTCTACGGTGAACGCCTCGTCGGCCACGATCACGCGCCGCACCTTCTCGATCACCGACAGCTGGGCGTTCACGCGGTCCACCGCCGCGGCGATGGCGCGGTGGAATTCGGGGATGCCCTTCAGCAGCCCAAGATCGCCGGTGTGGCCGTTCGCCGCCGCCCAGTCCGCAGCCCATTCGGGGTCCGGCACGACGAGGCCAACGAGGTGGGGCCGCTTGTCGCCGTAGACCATCGCCTGCAGGATTTCGGGCTGCAGCGTCAGCATCCCCTCCACGCGCTGCGGTGCGACATTGTCGCCCTTGTCGTTGACGATGATGTCCTTCTTGCGGTCGGTGATGACGATGTGACCGTCCGCGTCGATGTGGCCGATGTCGCCCGTGTGCAGCCAGCCGTCCTTCAGCACGCGTTCGGTTTCCGCCGGGTTCTGCCAGTATCCGTGCATCACCAGCTCGCCGCGCACGAGGATTTCGCCGTCCTCCGCGATGCGCACCTCGACGCCTTTCAGCGCGGGGCCGACGCTGTGCATCTTCAGCTTACGGCTCGGCCGGTTGCACGAGATCACCGGCGCCGCCTCGGTCTGGCCGTAGCCCTGCAGCAGCGTGACGCCGAGCGCGGCAAAAAAGATGCCGACCTCGGGATTGAGCGGCGCGCCGCCCGCCACCATCGCTTTCAGCCGCCCGCCAAGGCGGCCCTGCACCTTCTTGCGGATCGTTCTGTCGAGCAGCAGGTCGAGCGGCCTGTCGGTCAGCGGCAGCCGCCCCTTCTCATAGCGCTTGCGCCCTAACCTCAGCGCCTGCTCCAGCATCCACGCCGCCGCGCCGCCTTGCTTCTCGATCGCCTTTGACATGCGCTGGCGCAGCACCTCGAACAGGCGCGGCACCACCACCATGATCGTGGGGCGCGTTTCCTCGATGTTGGACGCGAGCTTTTCGAGGCCTTCGGAATAATAGATCTCGCCGCCGAGTGCGATGGGCAGGAACTGCCCGCCGGTGTGCTCGTAGGCGTGGCTCAGCGGCAGGAACGACAGGAAGGTCTCCGTGCCTTTGGGGAAGTCGTTCCACAGGACGTCCTCGCAGCCCGCGAGGTTGCAGAGGATGGCGCCGTGATGCTGGCAGACACCGCGCGGCGCGCCGCCGGTGCCGCTCGTGTAGATGATGCACGCCATGTCGCCGCGCTGCATCGTCGCGCCCGCGCGAACGGCCGCGACGTCGCCGGTGTGCGCGGCCATCAGCTCCGCCCAGTCGATCAGTTCGGCACCGCTCGCCTGCCCGATGCGCAGCTTCTCCATGCCGATCACCTGTTTGCACAAGGTGGATCGGTAGACGGCGGGCAGCAACACCTTTGCCAGCTTGGCGTTCGAAACGATCGCTGCCTTCGCCCCGCTGTTTTCCAGGATGTGAAGGTGGTCACGCTCCGTATTGGTCGTATAGGTCGGCACCGTGATCGCGCCCGCCGCCATGATCGCGAGGTCGGCGATGCACCACTCGGGCCGGTTCTCGCTCACCAGCACCACGCGGTCGCCCTTGCCGATGCCGCGCGCGTTCAGCGCCGTCGCCAGCGTCGCCACCTGCTGCGCTGCTTCGCCCCATGTGGTGGTCCGCCACGCGCCGTCCACCTTGGCGTGCAGCATCGGGCGCTTGCCACGGCGGCTCGCCTGATCGAAGAACATCTCGACGAGGTTCGGCCACGTCTCTGCGGTCTGCATCGTTCGTCTCCTCCCCGGATCGGCTAGAGCCCGGCGACAGCGCCCTCACTGCGCGGGTCAGCGCCGCCGATCCATCCCCTTGATTTTCGTTCTATGCCGTTGGCCTTCAGCGGCAGCTTCGCCGCGGTCGGCGTATGCCCCTTCGCGGTAAGCGCCGGGGTCATGTCTTCAAGGCGCGATCCGGCCTCGATCGCGACACGGTCTCCGGGCGCGTAGATCTGCGGCAATGCGATCGCATCGCCAACATCCATTCCCCAGTCGAGCACGCCGACGAGCGCTTTGGCGACCTGCGCGATGATCGTCGATCCGCCTGCCGCGCCGATCGCGAGCACGGGCTTGCCCGATGCGTCGTAAACGATGGTCGGCGACATGGAACTGCGCGGCCGCTTGCCCGGCTGCACGCGGTTCGGCGCCGGCTTGCCGTCCACCTCGGGCAGCATCGAGAAGTCGGTGAGTTCGTTGTTGAGGAAGAAGCCGTTGACGGTAAGCCCGCTCCCCCACGTCCCCTCGATGGTGGAGGTGTAGCTCGCGACATCGCCCTGCCGGTCGGCGGCGGCGAAATGCGAGGTCGAGGGCACTTCCCCATCCGGCACCCGCGCCACGGCACCCGCGCCCGGCGGGGTTCCCGCCTCTACCTTGGCTGCAGCCTTCGCCGGGTCGATGAGCGCGCTGCGCCCCGAAAGATAAGCGGGGTCGACAAGGCCTTCCGTGGGCACGGGGACGAAGTCGGGATCGCCGAGATACGCCTCGCGGTCTGCGTAGGCGAGCTTCATGCTCTCCGCGATCAGGTGCCAGCTTTCCGGGCTGGCGGGGCCGAGCGCCTTCAGGTCGAAGCGTTCCAGCTGCTTCAGGATGGCAAGCACGGTGGTGCCGCCCGAGGATGGCGGTGCCATGCCGCAGACGCGCCACGTGCGATAGGTGCCGCACACGGGATCGCGCCACACGGCCTTGTAGCCCGCAATGTCGCCCACCGTCATCGCCTGCGGGTTCTTCGGCGCGCTCGCTACGGTGTTGACCAGCCGTGCCGCCTCGGCGCCGCGATAGAAGGCGTCGGGGCCCTCTTCGGCGAGCTTTTCCAGGAAGCGGGCGAGCATGGGGTTGCGGATCGTCTCGCCGGCAAGGCGCGGCGTGTCGTCGGCATGGAAGAAGGTCGCCTTCGCCCACTCGGTCATGCCCGCGTGCTGCGGACGTGCCGCCAGCATCTCGTGCAGCCGCGGGCTCATCTCGAAGCCGTCTCGCGCCAGGCCGATTGCCGGTTCGAACAGCTTCGCCCACGGCAGGCGGCCGAAGCGCGCGTGCGCCATCGCCATCAGCCGGATGTTGCCGGGCACGCCGACGCTCTTGCCGCCGGGCACGGCCTCGCGGAACGACATGGGTGTGCCGTCGGCATTCAGGAACATCGTGGGCGTTGCCGCCTTGGGGGCCGTTTCACGCCCGTCGATCGTGTAGAGCTTGCCGCTTTCGGCGTCGTGGTAGAGCAGGAACCCGCCGCCGCCGATACCGGATGACTGCGGCTCCACCACCGTCAGCGCCAGCATCGTGGCAAGCGCGGCGTCCGCGGCGCTGCCGCCGGCCGCCAGCATGTCCTTGCCCGCATCGGCCGCGAGCGGGTGCGCCGCGGAAACGAGGCTGCTGTAGACCGGCGTGTCCTCGAACACCGGCGGCGGCAAGGCCGCGGATGGCGCGGGCGTCTGCGTGGCACAGGCGGCGAGGCCGAGGAAAAGCGCGCCTGTCGCGGCGCGGGCGATCATATGCATCAACACCCTGACGTCATAGGACGTCGGGGCGCGTGCGGGCAAGGCTTCAGCCGCGCCTTTAGGGTGTGTGAGAGTTCAGTTCAGGGCGAGGCGAAAACGGTGGATTTCGAGAACCGGCGCGCAGCGTCCTTAAGGACGTGAGCAGCGGAAGCGCAGAAAGCCGCCGTTTGCAGCCCGGCATGGGCTGAATCCCCGCACACCCTAGGCGTCGGCGCCTACGGCTTGGGAGACGCGTTCGAAGCCGTCCGCCCGGAGGTGCGCGGCGAGCCCCGTCTTGATCGCGCCGACCAGGCTTGGCCCCTGATAGACGAGTGCGGTGTAGAGCTGCACGAGGCTCGCGCCCGCGCGGATCTTCGCATAGGCATCGTCGGCGCTCGCGATGCCGCCGACACCGATCAGCGGCACAGCGCCGACGGTCGCCTGCCGGAACGCGCGCAGCACATCGGTTGATCGCGCCATCAGCGGTCGCCCCGAAAGGCCCCCGGTTTCAGGGGCGTGCGCGCTTTTCAGCGTTTCCGGCCGCTCGATCGTGGTGTTGGAAACGACAAGGCCGTCCACGCCTGCCGCCACCACCGAAACGGCGATATCGCCGATGTCGGCGTCGGTGACGTCGGGGGCCACTTTGAGGAAGATCGGCGTCTTGCGATGGCCGCGCGCGTCCATCACGCGGGCGAGCAGTTCGGCGAGCTCGTCCTTCGATTGCAGCGTGCGCAGCCCAGGCGTGTTCGGTGAGCTGATGTTGACCGTGATGTAATCGACGAACGGTGCCGCGTGCTCAACCGAAAGCGCATAATCGGCAATCCGGTCGCGCGAGTCCTTGTTTGCACCGACGTTGAGTCCGGTCACACCGCGCGGCCCCCGGTGCCAGGCGCGCTCCTTGAACTTGTCGAGCGCCTGTTCGAGGCCGTTGTTGTTGAAGCCGAGCCTGTTGATCACGGCCTGGTCTTCGGTCAGACGGAACATGCGCGGTTTCGGGTTGCCCGGCTGCGGCAGCGGCGTCACCGTTCCCGCCTCCACGAAGCCGAAGCCGAGCCGCAGAAGCGGGTTCAGCACCTCGGCATTCTTGTCGAAGCCCGCCGCGATGCCCACCGGGTTTGAAAAGCGCAGCCCCGCCACTGTCGTTCGCAGGCTGGGCGGGTCATCGGCGATGCGCGACGGCGGCATCGCGGTCAGCAACCGCAACGTCAGGCGGTGCGCGCGTTCGGCATCGAGCTTGAAAAGGACGGGGCGGACCAGCCCGTAAGGGATCTGCATATGTCGCAAGCCTTAGCGCAGCGACGGGGGCATGGTCAAAAGGAAGCGCACGGGCAGAGCGGCGAACATGCGACTCGGCGAACACGGGCGGCAGCGGCGTCTGCCGAACCGCGGCCTCGCGGCGGTGAATGCGCATAAACCTCTGGATCAAAACACAAAGCCCACCTGATGTCGGATTCGTACAATCCACGGTCAGGGTCGCCCGCTAGGGTCCGCCTCGCGACTCAGGGGACGTCTTTTCTTCCGGTAACCAGCAGGCCGGAATGAACACGACCCTCACTTTCCGGCCCGGGCGTTTCAATGCGTCCGGGCCTTTTTTTCGCCCTCACGACGTTTTTGCGAACGACTCACAGCATTTTGACGGGGCTTTGACGATGCCGCCCTAAACGCAGCCCTGCGACCCAAGGGTTCGTCTCCTATGCCACCAAGGCATTCACGACCCCGACTGACAGGGGGGGTCCGCTCCAACCCGGACCCCCCCTTTTTTTTGTCGGTTGCGAACTGCGACTCGCAGGGCGCCGCAAGCTTTGGTATCTGTGCCGAAACTTTCGGCTCAGGCAGGGTGCACGAAAGGCCGGTCGCAATCTCATGTTTTCCATGCGTTACCACTCGCCAGCGCCGCCGCTTCGGCGGCTGCTTTCGAGCTATTACGTCGTCGAGATCGGCCCCGGGCGCATCACCGATGTGATGCGTGCAGAGCTGCCCAATGTGCGTTTCGTGATTCGCGGCCATTCCGATCTCACCTGGCCCGACGGCAGCGTGCGGCGCGGCTATGATGCCAGCCTGTTCGGCCCGCGCTGCCTGCCGCTCGGTATGGTGCTCGAAGGCCCGGCGCTGGTGTTCGGCGCCGGGATCATGTCCGATGGCTGGCTGCGTTTTTTCGGCGTCGATTCCGACGAGGTGGCCGACACGATGCTGCCGCTGGAAGATGTCGCCGGAAGCGCGGCGCGTTCGGCGCTGTGCCGGATGCAGAATGGCGTCACCGATCATGATCTCGTCGCGGCGGCCGACGCGTTTTTCCTTTCGATGGCACGGCGCCAGGCCGTGCGGCAGGATGTCGGCTTCGGAATGTTGGTGGAGGACTGGCTGGTTCGTGGCAGCCCCGGCGGCGTCGATGCGCTGATCGGGGCGGCCGACCGCTCGGCGCGGCAGGTGGAACGCCTGTGCCGCCGCACCTATGGCGCGCCGCCGAAGCTGCTGATGCGGAAATATCGCGCACTGCGTGCGGCGGTGCAGATCAGTGTCGATCCCGATGCCCGCTGGTTCGATATCGCGGGAGAGGACTTCTATGATCAGTCGCATTTCATCCGCGAATTCCGCACCTTCGTGGGGATGACGCCCACGCAGTTCGCCGCGAACGGAGCTGCGGTGATGAGTCACAGCATCCGCCTGCGCCGCCAGCTTCCAACGCTTCCCAGGCTCTCGCTCGTCAGCTAGAGGCGTGCCCGCCGCTTGACTCCGGCGTCCGGTTCCCCACATAAGCCGGACCGATTTTGTCTGATTTAGCGCCGGGAACCCATGTGATCCGCCTCACGAACCTTGCTGACTATGCTGTCGTCGTGATGACGGCTGCGGCGCGCGCGCCCTCGCGCCGCTTTTCGGCGGCCGAACTTGCCGCCGAAACCGGCGTCCCGGCGCCCACGGCCGCCAAGCTCACTGGCATCCTCGCCCGCGCCGGCCTCCTCGAATCGGCGCGCGGCGTCATGGGCGGCGTCCAGCTCGGCCGCGACGCGGCATCGATCAGCATCGCCGACATCGTCGAGGCGGTGGACGGCCCCATCGCCATCGCGCAGTGCCTGCACGGCGACACGGATTGCGGGCTGGAGGCGAACTGCGCGGTGCGCCCGCACTGGCCGCTCATCAACACCCGCGTGCGCGATGCGCTCGCCGACGTCACCCTCGCCGCGATCCTCGCCGCCGAGCCCGTGAGGGAGATCGCCTGATGGCCGCGAACGAACAGGCGCTGGCGATGGCCAAGGAGCAGTCCAAGTACAAGTGGGGCTTCTCGTCGGACATCGAATCCGATTTTGCGCCCAAGGGCCTGAATGAAGACACCGTCCGCTTCATTTCGGCGAAGAAAGCCGAGCCCGAATGGATGCTGGAATGGCGCCTGAAGGCGTTCCGCCTGTGGCTGGGCATGGAAAACCCCGACTGGGCGAAGCTCTCCATCCCGCCGATCGATTATCAGGACGCCTTTTATTACGCCGCGCCTCGCAAGAAGCCGACGCTGAAGTCGCTCGATGAACTCGATCCTGAAATCCTGCTCACCTACCAGAAGCTCGGCATCCCCATCGAGGAGCAGAAGGTGCTCGCCGGCGTCGAGGGCGCGCGCAAGGTGGCGGTCGACGCGGTGTTCGATTCGGTCTCCGTCGCCACCACCTTCCGCGAGGAATTGAAGCGCGCGGGCGTCATCTTCCTGTCGATCAGCGAGGCGATCCGCGAATATCCGGATCTCGTGAAGAAGTATCTCGGCGCGGTCGTCCCCGTGCGCGACAACTTCTTCGCCTGCCTCAACAGCGCGGTCTTCTCGGATGGCACCTTCGTCTACGTGCCCGAAGGCGTGCGCTGTCCGATGGAGCTCAGCACCTATTTCCGCATCAACGCGGAGAACACCGGCCAGTTCGAACGCACGCTGATCGTCGCCGACAAGGGGTCGTAGGTCTCCTACCTAGAAGGCTGCACCGCGCCGCAGCGCGACGAGAACCAGCTCCACGCCGCT
>ERZ1645185.187-NODE-187-length-27040-cov-6.476561_pt1 | contig 27040 bp, 21 predicted proteins | sample MGYA00575351_ERZ1645185 | MGnify/ENA primary metagenome ERZ1645185 (study PRJEB40838, sample SAMN11284767) | freshwater sediment metagenome | isolation source: river sediment | host: Sediment | place: India: Jana village, Kanpur | collected 2015-12-17 ... | reverse complement strand
TGGCGGTGCAGCGTGCCTACGACCTGTCCGGCACCTTGCCGCTGCGCGCGCAACAGTTGGTGCGTGGCTATCACGCGCTGCGCTTCGGCAATCCGCAGGCCGCTGAGCAGCAGTTCCGGCAGATCGTGCGCGATTACCCCACCGACGTCGATGCGTGGATGCTGCTGGGCGAGACGTTGTTCGAGAACAATCCGTATGTCGGTCGCCCCAGCAGCGAAGCCATTCCCGTGTTTCAGCGCGTCATGCAGCTCGACCCGCGCAACCGTGAGGTAACCGTGTACCTCATGGAGCTGGCGGCGCGCACGCGCAACCGCGGGTGGCTGGATACGCTGTTCCTCATGTACTTCACGCCCAACAGTGCCGGCGAGCAGCCCGGCATCCGGGACACCTATCTCGCGTTGCATGCCCGCAGAGTGCGTGGCGTGCGGCAGGACATTGCCAATCCCACCAGCGCGCATTTGGCGCTGCGCCGTTTGAGTCTCGATTCCAGCGACATGGCGTCGGCACCGCTGCTGGCGCGCGCGCTCACGGCGCCGTCGGTGCCTGGCGCGTTGCGGGTTGATGGGTGGTTGGCGCTGGCGTCGCTATCGGCGGCAGCGGGGCAATGGAACGAGGCGGCGCAACACTGGACGCAGGCGGCGCGACTCGATGCGACGGCCGCGCTGTTCCATCGTGCGTTGTGCGCGGCGGCGCCGTCGGTGGTGGTGCCCGCCGACACGCTGCGCGCGATCGCCCGCGAACTGCCGGATGGGCGCACGCTCCTGGCAAATGCGGATTTGTCCGAGGGTGAGCAGCGCGCCTTGCGGCACTACCTGAGCGGGTTGATCGCCGTGCGACTTGGCGACAGCGCACCGCTCGACAATGCGCGGCGCGCGCTGGTGCGCATGACTACCGGCAACCGATTGGCGCTGCCGCTGAGCGAAGCACTCGCCGGGCACCTGGCACAGCGGCGCGGTGATATGCCGGCGGCGCTGGCGGCGTTCGAACAGTCGAACGTGGCGCTGCCGGTTCGGGTGCGCGCGCAGGTGCCGGCGTTGGCGCAATATGCCGATCGGCAGGCGGACGCTCAGGTGCTGCGCGCCGTGAAGCGCGAGGCGGATGCGTCGCGCTGGGAGGCGTCGCTGCGTGACGGTGCGTCGGTGTGGGGGGTAGCGTATTTCGGGGCGCGATAGGCCAACTAAGCAGCGGTGAATTGGCGCCTCCCCATTATGCCACGCTTGACCGTTCACTACTTACAGTGTAAGGTGCAACATACACCGTAAGCCAAACGTTCATTCCACCTTTTGCAGAATCCGCTTCGTGAATCGCTCGTTCTTGCTCCTGGCGCTGTGTGCCGCGCCGGCTCTGGTTGCACACCCGCTGTCCGCGCAGGCACCACCGGGTGCCCGACCCACCTCCGACACCGCCGCCTCCGCACGCCGCGAACGCGTGGCCGGCTACGTGCGCAGCGCGACCTCCGGCGAAGTGCTGCGCGGCGCACTCATTCGCGTGGACGCCGACGCCCAGCTGCGCCCCACCAACGACGAGGGCTTCTACGCGCTCGTGCTGCCCGTGGGGCCGCACCGCCTGCGCGTGCGCGCGATTGGGTACACGCCACTCGATACCACCATTGAGGTGAACGCGCGCCTCGATCTCACGCTGCGCCTGCGTCCGCAGGAGAGTGTGTTGCAGGCGGTGCAGGTGCAGGCCAAACGCGATGAGCGCGCCGACCTCGACCCCGCCGCGCCGCAAATGAGCGTGGTGCGCCTCAACATGGCGGCCGCGAAATCGGCACCACCGGTACTCGGCGAGGTCGACCCGCTGCGCACCCTCACGCTGCTGCCGGGTGTGTCTACCACCTCCGACGCATCCAGCGCCTTCTCCGTACGCGGCGGCAGCTTCGATCAGAATCTCATCCTGCTCGATGAGTCCACCATCTACAACCCGTCGCACATTCTGGGCTTCCTGTCCACGTTCAATGCCGACGCCATCGACAACGTGACGCTGTACAAGGGCGGCATTCCCGCGCGCTTCGGCGGGCGCCTGTCGTCGGTGGTGGACATTCGCCAGCGCGATGGGAACCGCGAAGAATTCGCGGGCACCGCCTCCATTGGCCTGCTCTCCAGCAAACTGCTGCTGGAAGGGCCGCTGCCACGCAAACGCGGCTCGTACATTCTGGCCGCACGACGCTCGTACGCCGACGCGTTCCTGCCGCTGGCCAGCGACACCACCATTCGCGACAACCGCGCGTACTTCTACGATCTCAACGCCAAGGCGCAGGTCAACATTGGCACCACGGGCGCGCTCATTGCCTCGGGCTTCATGGGCCGCGACCTGTTCGCCGTGCAGAACGCGGGCTTCGGCGCCACGTGGGGTAATCGCGCCACCGCCCTGCGTTGGCAGCAGGCCTTTGGTGGGCGGCTCTTCTCCAAAGTGTCCGGCACCTTCAGCGACTACGACTACAAGCTGGGCTTCCGCGCCGAACCCAGCGACTCGGCGAACTGGGTGGCGCGCATTGTGAGCGCCGACCTGCGCATTGACGAAACGTGGCAGATGACCGCCAACCAGCGCCTCAGCGTTGGTGGTGAATTCTCGCGCAACATATTCCGCCCGGGCCGCTTGAGCCCGGTGGGTGATACCGCCGGTTCCAGCATTCGCACACGCGAAGTGGAGAAGCGCCTGGGGCTCTCGCGCGCGGCGTTCGTGAACTGGGAGATGGACGTCGGCTCGCGCCTGGGGCTGCAGGCCGGCCTGCGCTACGCCGACTTCGCGCGCATGGGCGAAGGCACGCGCTATCGCTACGCGAACAATGCACCGCTGGTGTGGAACCCGGCGTTGGGCCGGTACGAACCGGGGGTGCTTATCGACAGCACACGCGTAGCGAGTGGCACGCGCATGTCGTTCTACGATGGCCTCGAGCCACGCGCCACCGTGCGCTTCTCACTCACGCCGCAGCACAGCCTCAAGGCTTCTTACGCGCGCACACAGCAGTTCTTGCAGCTCGTGTCGAACACCAACTCCCCCACCCCGCTCGATGTGTGGGAGCCGGCCGGTCCGTTCATTCGCCCGCAGGTGGCCGACCAGTACGCCTTCGGGTACACGGGGCAATACCGCGGCGTGGAGCTCACCGCCGAAACGTATTGGAAGCAGGCGAAGAACGTGGTGGACTACATCGATGGTGTCGATGTGTTCCTGAATCCGCGTCTCGAAACCATGCTCGTGCAAGGTGAAGGTCGTGCGTACGGCCTCGAGCTGTTCGCGCGCCGCGCCGAAGGGCGCTTCACCGGTTGGGCCAGTTATACGCTGTCGCGCGCCGAGCAGCGCTTCCCGGCGCCTGGCACCACCAATGGCGGCATCAGTGGCGGCCGCTGGTACGTGTCGCCCTTCGACAAAACGCACAACCTGTCGCTGGTGGGGAGCTGGCAGTGGAAGCCCAAGTGGCGTGTGGGTTCCACCTTCGTGCTCGCCTCGGGGCTGCCGGCCACGCTGCCACGCGCACGCTACTGGGTAGATGGTTTTCTCGTGGCCGAGTACGGCGACCGCAATTCGTCGCGCCTGCCGCTGTATCACCGCCTCGACCTGAACCTCACGCGGCAATATCGGCGTGGCGAGCTGCAGTTTGGCCTCATCAACGCCTACAACCGCTTCAACGCACAGTCCATTCGTGTGCAGCAGCGCAACGACAATCCGCTGGTGGCCGACGCCATCCAGACGTCCATCTTTGGCATCATTCCGAGCTTGAGCTATGCGTTCCGTTTCTGAGTTGCCCACGCGTGCGCGTGCCGTGGCACTGGTGTGCGCCATGGTGCTGACCAGTGGCTGCGAGCGCGTGGTGGATATCACCGTGCCCACCATGGCCACGCGCCTGGTGGTGAGCGGGAGGCTGGAGTTGGTGCGTGGTATGCCGTCAGGGCGGCAGACCATTACGCTCACCACCACGGCGCCCTATTTCGAACCGTCGGCTCCACCACCAGCGCGCGGGGCAGAGGTGCGCGTTGTAGACAACCAGGGCGTCAGCACGCTCTTTCGCGAACAGAGCAACGCGCCCGGCGTGTACGTCACCGACAGTCTGGTGCCGGTACGCAACCGGCGCTACACGCTGCGAGTGCGGTGGAATAACGACAGCTACGAAGCGAGCGATTCGCTGCTGCCGGTGGCCCCCATCGATTCGTTCTACTTCGCGGAGCGCACGGGGCTCTTTGCGCCACCCGACGTTGCGCGTGAGCCGGGGCCGCGTGCCACAGTCGACTTTCGCGATCCGCCGGGTGTAGACAACTACTACGTGTGGGATCAGTTCGTCGATGGCCAGCGACTGGTGGTGGCCGATACCGCGTTCCGATTCCGCCCCATGGAGCGCGACGCATTCTTCAACGGTGCGCTGGTGCGTGGCTTCCAGCCGTACTCCGGTATGGTGTTGCGCTCGGGTCAAACCGTGCGCCTGCGGCACATGTCGCTGAGCGCGCAGGGGTACCGCTTCTACCTCACGCTCAACAACGTGTCACTCGGCGACGGTTCACCGTTCTCCATTCCGCCGGCCAGCCTGCGCGGCAACGTGGCCAACCTCACTCGGCCGGGTGAGCCGGCGCTGGGCTACTTCCTGGCCGCTGAAGTAGACGAGCGCACGGCGCGGGTGCCGTAGGGGTCGGCGTGTGCTGCTCTGCGATGAACACCCGATAGTCCTGCTGATTCTGCGGTGAAGGCACGCCGGGGCAGCTGTCGCGCGATGTGCAGCATCGCGGCCAGCGATCCGGCAACAGTCCTTGTTTTTCGTTTATACCCGGGTATAATACAAATTCACATTATCACCCGGGTAAAACATATGAACAGCATCCCCACTTCAGCTCGCCAGCAGCACCTGGTGGATTTCTTCCGTGACGTGTGGAACGGTGGAAAAACCGACACGTGTGCCACCTACCTCGCTCCGGCGTACACCATTTTCCACGACCCCGGTGATCCGTGGGATGGACAGACGCTCGATATCGCCGGTTTCGCTCAGCGGGTGCTGCTGTCGCGCGCGCCGTTCCCCGACCAGACCTTCGACATTCGCGGCCTTTTCGAGGCTCACGATTCGGTCGTGGTGACCTGGATGTGGCACGCCACCCACCTCGGCGATCTGCCCGGCTTCCCTGCCTCGGGCCAGCGCATTTCCATGTCGGGGATTACCGAGTACCGCTTCACCGGTGGTCTGCTGAGTGGACATTGGCAGGTGGCCGACCGGCTGGGCGTGTTTCAGCAGCTGCAGGCGGCGCGCGGGAGTTCGTTGGCCCCGTAAGCAACCGTGACGTCTCGGTAACGGTACGTGTGCGCCCTTCGCGGCGGCGGCAGTCGATGGCCGCCGCCGATTCCGCCGAAGCGCTGGCGACGTTTCGCGAGCACATCGACGCCTTTCACAAGCGCGACTGCCCCTCGACCAATCGCCGCAGTGCCTCCACCTCCAGCGGCTCACGCGTGAGGTGAATCATGGCGTGGCAATTCGGGCACACGGGTATCAGGTCGCGAATGGGGTCTACCTGGTACTCGCCGCCCCTGTCGGCCAGCGGCGTTCTGTGGTGCACGTGTATGACGCCGCGTCCCATGGGGCCGTAGTGCTGTTCGAAGTCGAAGCCGCACACCTGGCACCGTGCACCGTAGTGGTCAATGCAGGCGCGCCGCGCCTTCTCGTTGCGTTCGTAGCCGTTCACCAGCACCTGCACCGCCGCGCCTTCGCGGTACTGCGCACCGGCCTCCACCTGATCGGGCAGCGCGACTGGCCCCTGGTCGTCGGAGGCAAACCATTGGGAATCCACCCGCACGAGCGTGCGCCGCGTAAGCTCGGGGGTGAAGCCCGCAATGCGCGCGGGGCCAATGCCGTTGGCATCGCGCAGTTCGCTCGAGTGCTTCATGGGGAAGGTGTACAGCGTGTAGCCTTCCTCTTCGATAAGGCGCACGTGTTCGCGCGACTGCGGATAGGCCGCGCTGCGTTTGCCCGCGGGTGACGTGGCCCATGTTTCGTCGAGAATGAGCGAGCGGTTGCCGGCGGTGTGCATGTCCCAGGCACCAAAGATGATCATGCGCCGCGTGTCGTTCACGAACGACCAGCTCCAGGTCCAGTTGCGGCAGGTGGCGCCGTACGACTCCACGAACGCTTTGCGCGATCGTGTGGCAGGCCTGTCGGGCGTGGGCAGCTGGTCGCTGCTGGTCCAGTTGTCTCGTATGCGATAGTGACCGTCGCCGAGCTTCTGCAGGAATCGGCGTTCGAGCGGGTACTTCTCCGCCGCCGATGGCGACGGCGGCTCGGACAGGTCGGCCATGGGCGTGCCGATATCCACCCACGAGCCCAGGCCGCTCTGTGCAATCCATTGCGTGACTTCGGCAATGGTGGCTTCACCGCCCAGCGCTTCCATGGCCGTGAGAATGGCCTGCTCGGCGGTGACTTTACTGGTGGCCTCGGGCATGGCGATGGGGTTGGTGCGTATTTCGGCTGATTCCGATCACCCGTTTCGGTTGATTTCGATCACTCGTTTCGGCTGAAGGCGATCACCCGTTTCGGCGATGCCGATCAGGCGTTTCGGCTGATGCCGATCACCTGTTTCGGCTGATGTCGATCACCTGAGAGGACGTGGACGGGGACCACCCGCGCGGCACTTTCCCCCCGGACTCTATTCCGGAGGGGCGGTGCCCGCAGTGAGGATCCCGATGCGACAGGTAGTAGAGGCACTCCGCCTCGCGTTTGACCAGGGCCGCAGCCAGCGCGAGATCGCGCAGGCGCTCGGCGTTTCGCAAAGCACCATCAATGAGTATCGGAGCCGATTCGCGGCGTCGGGGCTGACGTGGCCGCTGGCGCCAGAGGTGGACGAGGCGGTACTCGAAGCTCGGCTCTATCCGCCGACCCCGCATGCCCGGGTCCCGCGGCCGGAGCCCGACTGGGCCACCGTCCACCGGGAGCGCAAAGCGCCCGGCATGACGCTCCAGCAGTGCTGGATCGAGTACAAGGCGAAGGAGCCGACCGGGTACGGGTACACGCAGTTCTGCGCCCGGTACCACGCGTGGGCGGACACGCTCGAGCCGGTGCTGCGGCAGGTGCATGTGCCGGGCGACAAGGTGTTCGTCGATTACGCCGGCCAGACCATGCCGGTGCAGGATCTGCCGGCGGGCACCACGCGCGACGCGCAGATCTTCGTCGGCGCGCTCGGGGCCAGCCACCTGCTGTTCGTCATGGCGTCGTGGTCGCAGACGCTCACCGATTGGATTGCGGCGCACGTGGCGATGCTCGAGGCGTTTGGCGGCGTGCCGCGCGCCATCGTGCCCGACAATCTCAAGGCCGGCGTGTCACGCCCGTGCTATTACGAGCCGACGATCCATCCGACCTATCAGGATCTGGCGAGCCACTACAGCACGGTGATCCTGCCCGCCCGCGCCAAGCATCCGCGCGACAAGGCGAAGGTCGAGACGGCGGTACAGATCGTCGAGCGCGAGATCTTGGCGCCGCTGCGGCATGACGTCTTCACGTCGCTGGCGGAACTGCAGCACGCGCTCGCCTTCGGCTGCGCGCGTGTGAACGAGCGCCCCTTTCAGAAGCTCGCGGGCTCGCGGCGCAGCGTCTTCGACGCCCTGGAAAAGGAGACGCTGCGGCCGCTGCCCGCGGAACGCTACGAGCTCGCGGAGTGGCGCACCGCGAAGGTGAACATCGACTACCACATCTCGGTCGAGGGGCACCTGTACAGCGTGCCGTATCGCTTGGTCGGCGAGACGGTCACGGTGCGGCTCACGGCGACGCTCGTCGATGTGCTGCACCGTGGACGGCGCGTCGCGCTGCATGCGCGCAGCGCGCTCAAGGGCCGAATGACGACAGAAGGGACACACCGCCCCAAAACGCATCAACGGCATCTTGAGTGGTCGCCGTCGCGGCTCGTCGCGTGGGGGCGCTCCATCGGCGCGCCAACGGCCGCGTTTGTGGAGGCGCTGCTCGCGCGGTGGCCGCATCCGGAGCAAGGCTATCGCGCGTGTCTCGGGCTCTTGTCGCTCGCGAAACGCTATCCCGCCGACCGCGTGAACGCCGCGTGCGCGCGGGCCCAGGCCGCCGGGACCATCGCCTACCGCTCGGTTAAGTCGATCCTCGAACAGCAGCTCGACCGACTCCCGCTCGAGGCGGCCACGCCGACGCGCCCCCTCCCGGCGCATCACGAGCATGTCCGCGGCGCCGCGTACTACGAAGCCGCCGCCACCGGCACCGATGCGGTCGCGGAGCCGCTCCCGGTGGCCGCGTCCCATCTCACCCTCTGCTGAGCTCCTGATGCTCCTCGAACAAACGCTGTCCACGTTACACGCGCTCAAGCTGCATGGCATGGCCACGGCGCTCGATGAACAACGCGGGATCCCCGATCTCACGACCCTCGCCTTCGAGGAGCGGCTCGCGCTGCTCCTCAAGCGCGAGCAGGCGCTGCGCCATGACCGGCGGCTCTCGCGTCTGCTCCAACTCGCGCGGCTACGCTATGCGGCGTGTGTCGAGGATGTGAACTTCCGCGCGAAGCGCGGCCTCGAACGCAGTCGCGTGCTGCAACTCGCGGGCGGCGAATGGATCCGCCAACACCAGACGCTGCTCATCACCGGCCCCACCGGCACGGGCAAGTCGTGGCTCGCCTGTGCCCTCGGCAACAGCGCGTGCCGGCAGGGCCACAGCGTGCGATACGTGCGGGTGCCCCGTCTCCTCGGTGAAGATCTGGTCCTCGCCCGCGCGGATGGCAGCTACGCGAAGCTGATGCAGACGCTCGCGCGTACCGATCTCTTGATCCTCGACGACTGGGGGCTGGCGCCCCTGGGCGACCGCGAACGCCGCGATCTCCTTGAGCTCGTCGAGGATCGCGTGGGCCGCCGTGCCACCCTCGTGACCAGCCAACTGCCCGTCGATCACTGGCACGAGATGATCGGCGACCCCACGTTTGGAGATGCCATCCTCGACCGGCTGGTCCATCACGCCCACCGGCTCACCCTTACCGGCGGCTCCTTACGCCGCCTCCCAACCCCTGAGTCCCCAACCGACTAACCCCTCGTCCGCGTACGGCTCCCGGTGATCGACATCAGCCGAAACGGCTGATCGCTTTGGATCGAAACCGGTGATCGTTTTGGACCGAAACGTGTGATCGACTTGGGTGAAATGCGCAGGGTTGGACAAGAGTGGTGCGAATTGATTCCGTTGCATTCGCGAACGGGGCCAGCTTGCTGTCAGACGTTGTCGGCGGCGAGGAAGTCACGCACAGCGGGGACCTGCGAGAGCTCTTGATAGGCGAGTTGTCCACGCAAGTTCGTTTCGAACGTGGCCGACACGAGCGATACGCTGCCTGGTACGGGCTGATTGTTGGCGGAGATATCGCAGAACATCAGGTTGTTGTCACCGAGTGCGATGTGCGTGCCCTGCAGCGTGAGTGTGCGGGTATCGACGGCGAAGGACATCTCAACATTGCGCGAGCCGGAGCTGATGCGCATGCGGACCGGGGGATTGTCGTCGCGGAACCGCACGGCGCTGGAGACCGACGACGACGACGTGGGGTACTCGGCGGTAGGAAAGCGCATGACCACCACCAGCTGCGGATTCGGAACGCCTTCGCCGAACAGCAGCAGATAGTCCACACGCGGCGACAAGTTGCCGGTTGAGTCAGCCGGCGGGAACGCCGGCATAGGCGGCAGCGCGAACCGGCTGACGAGCGCGTTGATGAGTCGGCGTAGAGGCATTGGATTGGGTTGGTGGTGAGATCCTACCAGTCAGAGATAGCTACTGCACTATATCACGCCTCGCGAGTCGGGTCAGTGCGTATCGAAGTCGTTGTACTCGGTCTTCAGTGCCACCGCGACATAGATCTCCAGTAGCGCCTGGTGAGTTGGACGTGCTTCCTCAACATAGCGCACGCTCATCGCCCGAATTCTGGCCTTCGCCTCTTCGAATGCGCGGACGAATCGTGGATCTTTCATTAGCTCCTTCCGCGAACCGCTCTTCTTGTACGTCGCTTTCGTGAATCCGGTCTTCTCGCGAGCGAGTCGAAACGCGAAGGCGGCCATTTTGTCGGTTGCCTTCGGGCGGCAATGATTGCTCAATCGCTTTCGAAGTCGATTGCTACGACCCACTTAGAGTGGCTTTTCATCCTCGAACAGCACATAGACGCCAGCTTTCGGTGCGGCCTTTGATACCTCAAGCGGTGTACAGCCGTCGGCTTGCAGCAGGAGCTTGAGCTTTAGTTCGAACGATTCGACTATCTCAGCAAAATTTGGATGCATAGTTGGTTCTCGTGTCAGGCGTGCGAGTTCTTTGGTTGCGGTTCCCAACCCAGATGCGGCGACTACACACGGCTCGCTCGGCGCATTTCGTAGTGTCCCTGACTGCAGCGTGTGTAGCTATAGCGTTCGCTTTGGCAGCGACGCGAGGATCCTCCGAATGTCTTGCTCGAATCCGCGGAATTTTGAGCAGAGACGTGCCCCGAATTGGGTAAGATCTGGCTCGGACAGGAGGCGATCCAATTGCGCGGCCGTTAGGCTAAGCTGTCGGCAGTACTTGTCCGAGACGGTCTCGCGAGCGACTCCGTGCTGCTTCGCAACAAAGTGCGTTGCGCGTGATCGGTCGATCCCTGCTCGCCTCATGTACGCCACCACCTCGAGAGTCTGGATAAGAGCCTCTGGTGCACCAAATGCTAGCGTAATGCCACCGACATAGTGCTTCGCCTCAGGGGAGGCGGGCGCCTGCAATGGAGCGCGACCCGGTCTTGTCTCAGATGTGCGCAACAGCTCTCTTCGAAGTACGGCGTTCGGTGTATCGACGAAGGGAACTGCCCTCGACTGTAGGAAAGCCATCACTTCGTCGTCGATTTCGATGGAATGCATCACTGCAGCCTCTGGGTTTAGTATACTGGCAGTATACTCGCCAGTGATAGTTTCGCAAGAGTGCAACTGAACTTGAACTTCATCCGGCTCAGCGGAGCCGGTGTGATGTGCCTCTCACACGGCGACATCTGTGCAGCAGGTCTCTCGGCGACCGCCAGCGTTTCCACCATGGAACGCGGACCTCCTGGTACATGGCGCCACACTCGTCGAACCGAATGGTCTCCGGCGCCAACACCGCCGTGGCAGCGACGCCGCTGTCGGCGTGGACGTGCACGGTATCCCGCACCGGTTGGTAGCCGAGCCGGCGGATGAATAGGCGCTCCTCCTCTCACTCAGTTTCGGAGGCTCCACCGGAATGGGCCGAGTTCAAATCTATCTTTACTCTAGCAGTGACATGCATCGATCTCATAAGTGTTGTGGTACAGGTATCCGAGATCAGCGAACTTGACGCGGAACTGATTCCGCCGCTTCACTTTCGCATCGCCGGACGCATTCTCCAGCTTGATGCCAGGGTCGAGGTACACTCTGCCGGAAGCCATCGCACTGAGCAGGCGTGTATAGTCGCTCCCTTCAGCGCACGACAGGCGTGCTCCGTAGCGATATAGTGGTTCACCGTCTGCCGTCTTCTCTGCAGGCACATATACCGCCTTCGCGTGCTTACGAGCCCAATGCGCGAGAAGCCCAACGAAGCTCCAGGATGCCGCAACCTCATCATCATTGCTCAGGAGCAAGAGCGCGCCAGAGCTATCAGTCAGCTTTCCTGATGCGACGTCGAAGCCAGCGAGCTCAAGTCGAAGGCCGGTGATCTGAGTTGTACTGCCGACCTTGTGAATACCACCAAAATTCAGTCGGTCCTCCCGACCGTTTCGGTCGGTGTATCCAAATCGGCGCACAAATGCCTCTACACCGTTGTCAACGTAGTAACCGCCATTGGGTTCCGGTGTTAACAAGGTAAGAACTCCGGAGTATGGACGCTGAAGATTGGGAACGGTGTGGCTCTTTACCTCCCACCCGTCGAAGTCTGGGTCAGACCGGCCGTTCGCAAGAATTCCGAGTTCAGATTCCAGCGTTACACCTCCACAGTTAACTCCTCTGCACGGCGCGCGAGAGCCATCGGGCTTGAGCCGCCACGGAGTGATCCAACCTTCGCGGGAAATCCTGCACAGCTCATTTAGGAGCCGTGTTCGCGAGTCGGGCTTCTCTTCGGGCAGCGGCACGCGCCGCAAGACACCTACCGCCTCAAGCTGTGTCAGATCAGACAGAGCTTTTGCAACGGGATGGTTGCAGAAAGCAGCGTAAGCGTAGACGCGCCCGTTGGCGGTTACGCCGTACAGCATGATTCTCCCCGCTTCTCGGGAACGCATTACGGCTTTTGGCGCCCCTGTTGCCGACTTCAGAAAGCCGGAGTGGCGAACTTCCGGATACTGGGGATAGAGGATCAGCTGTGCTGTGGGCGCTCGATGGGCTGCACCTTCGTCGCCGATCCACCAGAGGTCTACGCCCGCCGTAAAAATCGGCGCGGCGTGCGAACCACTGGTTGTCGCACGCGGCGCATCAGCAGGAAGGACATTGAGTACGCCAAAACCGCCCCCCAGATACACCTGATTCTTGCTGTTGTCGTTTGGGCTCAGAGGCTTGGCGTAAAGCCGCGTCACACCGAGTTCGACCATGCGTCGTGTAAGTGTTTCCAGCTGCATAAATACAGGTGTGAAGACTTGACGGCGGGAGCCCCAGAGGACAAGATGTCCTATATGTCTCCCTCCGAAGAAAATCCGACAATCCCTGCTATCGAGCACGCCCTTCGCTACTGGACCCAGAAAGAGCTTGCCGATCGAATTGACTGTACGCCTCGGACGGTGCGGCGTTATCTCGCTGGCGAGACTAGCCCACCACCATATCTGGCGGGCGTAATCGCAAGTGCACTCGAGCGAGACTCGCGCCCTCGATATCCAGATTTTCGGTTTATTGATCTGTTCGCTGGTATCGGCGGAATACGTCGGGGCTTCGAGCGGCTGAATGGTCGTTGCGTGTTCACGTCAGAATGGGACACTCACGCGACCCGTACATATAAAGCCAATTTCCCGGATGCGGAGAAGATCGCCGGGGACATCACGAAAATTCAGGCGAAGGATATCCCTTCCCACGACCTGCTCTTGGCCGGGTTTCCCTGCCAACCCTTCAGTCTTGCCGGGGTTTCCAAGAAGAACAGCCTTGGGCGCGCTCATGGATTTCTAGATGAGACACAAGGAACGCTGTTTTTCGATGTGGTGCGAATTCTCCGCGAGCACAAGCCCCGTGCGTTCCTCCTTGAGAACGTCAAGAATCTTCGCGGCCACGATCGCGGCCGCACTTTCGAAGTCATCATGGGCGCACTTCAGGAACTCGGCTACCAGGTTCACACGAGAATCATCGATGCCAGCGCGTGGGTTCCTCAACGGCGGGAGCGAATCTTCTTGGTAGGGTTTCGCGAGCCTGTTGAGTTGGATCTGTTCGATCTGCGGACGCCGAGCAGGCGCCCGAAGCTCGGCGATATCTTGCATTTAGCCACGGAAGAGCCGGAAGAGCCGTACACGCTACGCGAGAAAGGACGCACGGTTGTGAATCCCAAGTATACCCTGAGTGATCATCTCTGGGCGTATCTTCAGGCTTACGCAGCCAAGCACCGCGAGAAGGGAAATGGGTTCGGTTGCTCCGTGTTCGGCCCAGACGACATTACTCGCACACTTTCCGCGCGCTATCACAAAGACGGAAGCGAGATATTGATTGACCAAGGTAAGACGAAGAACCCGAGGCGGCTTACTCCGCGTGAGTGCGCCCGCCTCATGGGTTTCGATTCCCCAGGTCAGCAACGCATGGCAATCCCGGTCTCGGACACACAGGCGTATCGACAGTTCGGCAATTCGGTCACGGTTCCCGTCATTAGTGCGATCGCCGAGCTCCTTGTGCCCAGAATGCTCAACCCCGGTCAGTACCCGCTGACGTCAGAGACGGAAGAGCAAACTCAGTTGGTGCTCGAAGGTGCGGTGGCCTGAAGGAGAAGTCTCGGAGAGCCGTAGCCGCAATATGGCCGCGGTGAAGGGACGTGACACAAAGCCTGAGCTGATTGTCCGACGGCATTTGCATGCCGCCGGATTTCGTTTTCGGCTCAATGCACGCGATCTACCTGGCCGTCCCGACATCGTACTGCCAAAGTACCGCACTGTAGTATTCGTTCACGGCTGCTTCTGGCACCAACACGACTGCCGCTCCTTCAAGTGGCCAAAAACAAGGGCGACGTTTTGGAAGAACAAGATCAAGAAGAACGCAGAACGCGATACCCGAAAGCAGAATGAATTACGCGCTCTCGGCTGGCGTGTAGTCATCGTGTGGGAGTGCGACCTAAAGAAAGGTCAATTTAGAGCGCTGCGACCTCTGCTCCGTCTGCGTACAGATTCGTAAGGTCCTGAGGATGCGCGGATGAAAGAGATCTTAAGATTTAATTGTCATGGATCTTCCCCGTCGTGACCCGCTGCAGGGTCCTGCCGCCGGCCTGCTCTTTGTCTGAACCTTTTGATCGACTTAAGACCTATTCGCAAGGTTCGGAAGGGCTGTCGGTTGCGAGCAGCGGTTCACTATTCGTCGTGATGGTGTCGTTCTTGATAGCCGATTTTTTCGGACGCTTTGCGCGAGGCTTCGGTGACTTTTGAATGAGCGTAGACACAGATAATGCTTCGCCGAGTTTTGCAGTTACCACGGTACGGCCATCACCGGTCGGTAGCGAGGGCAGGTCGCAGTAGAGAAACTCCCTGTCTCCCAAAGATCCCTTGCGCCAGAAGCGAGACTCACGCTCCAGCGCCGCCCGGACTTCATTAATCTTTCGGAACTTCCGAGATCTGTCGAGATCGTAGCGGAGGATCGGAAACAGGATCGTCCCGCAGTCGCCGAATGAAACTTCGACGATGTACTCGTCCGACAGCATGACCTTCCACGAGTTCGACGAACTTCCTGGCCCAACAACTTTGTAGCCGGCCGATGCAAAGATTTCAAACCAGCGGCGAGTCACCTCGTCATCGACGGCGCGAGGTGTAACCGGCCAAGCTGTAATGCGCTGGCCCGCCGTGGACAGGACTACCGTTGCCGGGTGCGTTGTCTCATCAGATTCGATCGAGAGGAGTTGATCAGCCCACGGAGTACCAAGCCTCCCCTCGCTCACATGCCGCAGCATTAGAGACAGCCAGCCGGCATCACGTGCTTTTCGTCGCCATGGCGTTTGAAGGACGCCTTGCTTCAAGCCCGAAAGAAAGGACGCAAGGACAACAACGTTCGTCCCTGCTGGCGAAGCGGCGCCGAGAAAGGCCACCAACGCCGCCGGCTTGTCGACGATCACTGCGAGCAGGGCTGCGCGAAGACTCCTCGAGCCTTCATCCGTCAGCAGGCTGCCATCGAGTTCAATACTGCCCCGCAGCGCGCCTCGAACGGTGGCTTCCCATTTCCGCTCGGCGTTGCGATCCTCGTCCGCTGCGGCCTCCTTGCTCAGCCAGCCCGACACTCTTTCGGTCAATTCGTCGGCACCTTCTCCTTCGAACTCTGCAAAAGCTCGCACCAATGCCCGTTGCCGTCGGGTTAACTCCACAGGCAATCCTGCGATACTGAGCGCCGTTGCAGCCTGCCTTACGGTAAGTGAGTCGAGTGAACCGCTGTTGACGGTGTCGAAGAATCTGCGGACATCCTCCCTGGTGGCTTCGACGGTCTCACCGATTTTGATGGCGGCATGGACGCCCGCTACGAACCGGTCAGCGATGCTTCCGAGCCTATCGTCACTCTCGTCAAGATCGGCGCGCAACGTGAATCTCGCAGCGCCTTCGGCACCGAAAAGTGTTGGCTCGATCGTGAAGCCAATTGCCTCGACGTCGTACTCCTCCACCGGCCGGAACCTGAAGTCATCGGCATCCTGGGCCGTGCGAAATACCAAACGGACGATGTCCCGGAACGCGACGGTTCTCGGTCTGCTTTGTTCCGCTGGCGGAACAACCTCCACAAGCAACGCGAAGCGCTCCGATCGCCCGCCGCTTAGCATCTCGGCTTCGGACTTCCGCAACGCCTCTGTGAGCAGGGCAATCCCATCGCCGTCCACCGGGAGCCTGACTCCGTTCAGTGGAAACCCGGAAGAGACGAAGAGACTTCCCATGAATAGCAGGGCGTCTTCCCGATTGCAGGGAAAGAAGAACCGTTGGGCTGCAATCGGTTCCTGTTGATCGTCAACCTGCGCAGCAGCCTGCATTTTCGGGGGGGACGGTTTGTTCGTTGAAGGGCCAACACCATCACCTGACATCTACTTTCTCCACCACCCTGAGCGTTTGGCTGCGTACTGAAACCCGAGAGGTTCCAGGTGCTTTGCGAGGTCACGGCTACCGAAGACCCAGTAAGATCCGCCCGGCCGGGTCCGTTTGTCGTCCGAATCGAGCTTCAGTTGCTTGACCAGATCTCGAACGGACGCTTCCCAGTTCTCTGAAATATCGCCCTGAGAGCTCGAAGAGGCGGACCAGAATGTTGCAGGCTGTACCGTTTTCTGAGCGCCAGGCGCGGGCAAAGACGCCGTCCGCGTTCCCGGCGTCCCGACTTCACGATCAAGCACTCTCTCATCGGGAAGCAGTTCGACGTAGTCACCGATTCCCGCCTGCGGGCCCGAGTCGATGAGCGTGACGCTATCCCTTGCTCGGGAAACGGCCACGAACATCTGCATCTTGAAGCGGTCAGCGGCCTGCTGGGCCATCCTGGACTGATGAAGATCGGCGATGAACGCGGCATCGAACTCCAGTCCCTTGCATGACTGGAGATTCAGAACGGTCACGACGTCACCGTCGTCGTCGTCGAAGACGAGATCTTTCACCTTATTCTCCTGCCACGTCTTCGAGGAATACGTCTGAAGCCGGATGTCGCGGCCGCGCACGGTGGAAAGTATCCCTTGCAGCTGGCGATAGAGCGCATCCCTGCCGGATTCACTGAAGGTCAGCACGGCAACTTCCTTCCCGGGGTTGTTCACCAACCAGGTCTTCACTCTCTGGACCAAAGCCGACTGATCTCCCACGGCGAGGAACATCGGCTTCGGGCCTGACCGCTTTGGAAGGTTCGGGAGAACTCCCACGTCATCGAAGAAAGAGCGCGCAAGCTCCGCGATCTGCTTCGTATTGCGAAAGTTGTCCAGGAGCTTGTACCGATGCTCCGGTGCGACCTTTAACTCCTTGGCGATCTGGTTCAGCGTGGAATTGTGCTCTGTCAGCTGCTGATTCTCGTCTGCCAATACGAAGCAGCGAAGGGGATGGGGAACCTTGGAGCTCCCGCGCGCTGCACCGCACGCGGACAGCAGACGCAGGCTTTTGTAGAAAGCGGGTGGGAAATCCTGCCCTTCGTCGATCAGTACAGCCCCTTGAGATAGCGCAGAATCGACCAGTGAGGTGTCGTGCTCGCTGATGTGCTGGTAGACAGCATCCCAATCGATCCACAAGCCGCCCTCGAGCTTGGGGGGTTCGTGCGCGATCTCCCAGTGGGGAGGTAAAAAGGCGCGTTTCTGATGGTAGAGTTCACCGTCCATGACCCAAGCGCCTGGCTTTCGCGTCTTCGGGCGCCAAGCCGACCTGTCCCATCGAGCTCCCAACTCCTTTGCATGGTCCTTCTCGTCATATGGCGCGAGGATAATGACTCTCACCTCCGGCCCGCGGTGAGGTGGAAGCCCGCTGGACGTCCACCATTCCGAGAACCAGCGATGAACGGTTTGCGCCGGAAGCTCCTTGTCGTCGCCCGCCTTGGACGCGTACTGCCTGAGAACTGCGTTGAACATCCCGAGGACAACAGGGACGTCTCGCCTCTCCAGCTCGACCGCGCGCTGGCAGGCGATCACTGTCTTCCCAGTTCCCGGCGGACCCTCCACCAGCACATGCTGGTCGGTGGGCGCGTACAGGTAGACATTCTTCTGCGCCTGCGTAAGCTGCGTCATTTTCGGAAGGCGCATGGCTATCGCCCCATCATGGGCAGCAACCCCCACTCCTTGTTGTAGAGGAGTCTTCGGTCGAGCAAAGTATTGGCCGACGTGCAGCTGGTTTCCGATACCAAGCTGCAGGCGTGACACGCGGCGTGATTAAACCCGCCGAGGCCTTGGCCCGCCGTCTCCGAGCAGACCGGGTCCGCCGAGCACCACTCACCTTGGTCAAGCGCCTCGATCACCGTCGCGGCGAAGCGGTCCCTGCGGCCCTGTCGAACGAGACCGCCAAGTGATCCCTCGGAATCCGCATCAGCGGTGTAGATCATGATCGCTGCGTATCGCTCCGTTGCGTCAAAATACAATCGCTCCTTCAACGACGAGGAGGAATAGCCACATTCGAACGTGATGCGCCGAAGTAGGAGGTGAACGAGGGTATGTAGAGCGATCTGGATCGGGTGAACCTTGGGAAGAAACCAGAAGTTTTCCGTCAAACGTTTTTCCTCAAGATCCTGCAACTTAGCCCGCTCGGTTTCGGGTAGGTGCTGCGCCCAAGCCTCCAGCCGGTCGAAGTCGAGGGACAGCACGATTCCCTCGCCGAAGACCTCGACCGCTGGCAACCACTTCTCGTCACCACCAACATCCGGTGGAACCGTACGGTCGGCGTCGGGTTTGACGCGTTGAAATCCGAGGTAAGCTCTAACCTCGCGCAGGCGCCTAATGAGCAGGGCGCCATTCACCAACCTTTTTAGCCAGTCGGGTGATTGCGGCGAAAGCTCCTCGGCGACGGCCACAAAGGTCGCGCTCTCCAGGGCGCCAAGAGAAAGCGCCTCGCTCAAGGTCTTCCACTCCTCCTTCAGCAAGGCTAGCTGATCCACGGCCTCGTCGGCTGCCTCTTCTCCGGTCGCGAACGAGTGACCCTCCGCAGCGGCTTCTACGATCGAGCGAACAACGCTCATTTCGCACCCAACCGCAGTCGCCACGTTCTCGAGGATCATCTCGATCAATTCATCGTTCGCGCCTTTCGTGCTTTTCATCAGTCCCAGAAGCCGGTCGAACTTGCCGTGCGCCATTACCTGCGATGCGAACTGCTCCTCAGGGCTCTCGGTTGCAAGCAACGGAATGTCGAGGGCAGAAATGCCCACCGGATAGTGAAGGTTCGTGGCGCCGCGTTGCAGCACGACGACATCGCAATCGCAATCCTCTGGCTGATTTGGGCGCCATGGGTGCATGCCCTCGCACTTCCTGAACGTTTCCTTCACAATCTGCTTACTCGCCAGATCTTCCAAGCTGCGCCAGCTTCGGCATAACGCGCAACGTACGACCAGCGAACCCAGGCCCGCAGTTTCGGCCTTTGTGTCGACTTCAAACTGTAGCTGGTCGTTGGCTCTGCATGAACGGTTGCCATGCTGGCCACTGTGGGCCCAAAAGCTCCACTTGACGTCGCCGAGATGACCACCTTCGCATGCCGTGACGAAGCGCATCGGCACCAGCGAGCCCGTGCAGCCATCCTGTGGACACTGTGGCACCCGATTTTCTCGCTCGAGTTTGGTCGACCAGTACTGAATTCGTCGACACTTTTCGCAGAACATGGCGCGCGGGAAGCGTCGCACCATCAGCGTGGGCTTTTCCTCTTTCGGTCCCTTCAGGACCTTTCGCAGGCGACGCGAGAGTCGCCGCAGTTCGATAACGCGAAGCTGGTACTGCTTCCACTCTGTGATACCCGGGATCACGAACGATTCCTGACCGACATCTACCACTGCGCCGACGCCAGATGTACTGACAACCGTATTGGAGCGGATTTCCCGTTTCATGCTCGCTTCACCCCCGCCTCACCGGCCTGCATGGTTGGAACAATGAGACGCAAGCCGACGTCGACGTTTCTGAGAGACTGGAGTGTATCCCATCCCCTCGTGGAGCTGTTGAACGGCTTGATCACAGCCGCATGCTGTTGCCCTCCACTCTGGTATCTTAGGTTTGCGCCGGCTTCATCGGCGAGGTTCCTCCAGTGCTGGATGAACTTCACCAGACGAGCATCCGCCTCCTTGAGGTCGCCGTCTCGTGCGGAGTCGATTCGAGCCAGAAGTTTCGCCTTGAGCTCCTCCACTTCTGGGAGCTTCTTGTTGATCTGGCTGGCCGATCGGTTGTCTGCCAGCGAGGAGACCATGCGAACCAACGCGACGAAAGCGCCGTGTAGTCCGCGATCGATCGAAGGCAGCGCGAACGGCGTCACGCTGGTGGGCTCCACGTGGCGGTAGTAACCCTTGTGAAAGGGACGAAAGAATTCGTAGTGGGACCGATCGCGGGGTTTGGTCGGAGAAAAGAGTGCAAACACCACTCCGGGAAGGCGCTTGTTGTCTCGGCCAACTCGACTTGAAGCTTGGATGTACTCCGAGACCGTCTTCGGCTGCCCGTTGACCATCATCAGGCCGAGGCGCTGAACGTCCACACCCACGGACAGCATGTTCGTGCAGGCCACGAAGTCGAGTGTGGCGAACGAAGGAAGCCCGACGCTGAGCTGATGAAGGGCCTCTGGAATATCACTGCTTTTGAGATTTGCCGAGAGCTCTTTCACGGCTGCCCCACTGACCTTTCGCTTCTCGCCTATTGCCTGGAGACGGGCCGGAATGTCGTCCTTGGCCAAGGATAGCGTCTTCCCGAGTTCTCTTTTGCTGTTGTGATACGCGACCAAGGTCCACCACGGGTCGGCAATATCTCCAACCGCTTCACGCATCACACCGCCTGATGCGAGGAGTGCCGACGACACGATAACATTCGAGAAGGTAGCCGTGTGTCCCTGACCCATCGATCCTAGGTAAAGCCTGCCCGGAGTATCGCTGTCAGCGCGCGAAAAATAGGAATCCGATGCATCCAGGCCGGGTGGTGGAAACAGGGCTGCTGTTCGGCCGTAGAGTCGCAGGATCTGGTCGTCAGCGCGCCGGATCGTCGCTGTCGCACAGATGTACTTCGCCGGTCGTCCGATCGTGGCGATCACCGTGTCGATCGCAGCCTCGTATATCCCGGCCAGAGTCCCTAGCGGGCCGGAGATCAGGTGAAGCTCGTCCTGGATAACAAGGGAGGGGGGTAGCGTGCCTCCCTTTGCCCCGAAGAACGCGCGGGCTTCATCCCGCCAAGCGAGCATCGCAAACTTGTCGATCGTTCCCAGCAACATCGTGGGAGGGTGGTCATACAGATAGGCATCAATGAACGAGATGGGCAGCGTATCGTTGAACGGGCACGTCGGGTCCGGGCAGAAGACCACGATGTCGCGCCCGTCCTGTCGCAGCCCGAGCCCTGCGTCGCCCTCTTCCTTTTCGAGCGGGACGATCAAGCTTGCGCACGCAGGGCACTGCTTAAGCGGAATCCGCGCCGCTTCGACACGACCGACGGTGCTCCTGAGCCGATTCAGCTCGGCCACCGCTCCCTCGTTACCGCCATACTCGTTCGGCGAGGAATCAGCACCCACCCAGAGGCCAAGAGAGAATGGCTCCTTCGTCTTGATGTCACCACTCCGTCGCAGGCTCTCGAGAGCGCAGATCAGGCTACCTGCCCGCTCGAACTGCTGAATAGTGAGTAGGCGAAGTGTGTATCGCTTGATCACCGCCGTGCCGATTCCCCGGTCACCATCGATAAGGCGGCGGCGTATCATCTCGAATGCGGAGACTGCGAGGTAGGCTTCGGTCTTTCCGCCGCCCGTCGGGAACCAGATCAGATCTACCACTGATCGATCATCATGCTCGGGGTTCCAGAGGCCGCGAAGGGAAAGCAGGAAGAAGGCGAGCTGAAAGGGGCGCCACTTGAACTCGTCTGGATTCAAGGCCGCGACGGAAACGTCGGTGAAGGGTTCCCCAGCCTTCCGATATCTCGACGCCTTGCTTCGAGCCATCGCCAGCAGCATTGCCTTGTTCGCAAGACGGAAAGCGGACATCGCCTTCGGCTCGGTCTTCAACAGTTCTAGGCCGTCCTCCATACGGGAGATCGCAGCATCGATTCGACCAATGACCTTCGCCTTTGGCTTGGCAAAGCGTGCGTCGACTACTGTGCTGGCGAGTATGTTTCGCCACTCTCGGTACGATTCGATAAAGACGGAGAATACCGGAAGCGGTTCGAACGTCCCGGATTGCAACCGAACAATCGACAGCGCATTCTGCACCGCGGAGGGCAGGGAGTCGATGTCTGTGGTTACTGGCGGGACTTCCACGGCCGGCAGATAGTCAAGGCAGACGGACGACACGCGACCGTCAACTGCATCCGGCCATGCAATCCCGCAACCGTGACCAACGGCAAACGCGGGCACACGACGGTACTGAAGAGCCAACTCCTCTGCCTCGAGGTCGTCGCTGATCGCAGGTGAGTCGGGGTATGCCGGGACCCCGAGAGAAGGAATGCATCGCATTCCGACCTGAAAGAGTATGTCGGCTGTTTCCACTGGCGCGTCTTCAGCGGTAACACGGTTGTTCACGAGCGAGACCGTGGCTACGCGAACCCCGTGTGATCGCCGGATGAACAGATGGAGGCTTGCGCGACCTTCGAGAATAACAAGCGGCTCAGCGTGCCCGTCAACAGCGGAGAGCGTGGTCACCGTCGGGTCCTGCTCGGTCGCAAGTGCAATCCGCTTCCATATCTTACGGGCCTTCGACTGTGCAGATCCCTCTCTTGTTGTCGTGGCGACGATATCTTCCTCGACACGTGAGTATTCGGCGGCCTCGACCTCCACGCGAATGGAAGATTCGGCCTCTCCGAGTGCAAAGGTGATTCCGACGGAGGCCGGCAGCTTCTGGAATAGCAGGTCCGTGATCGACTCGATTGATTCCTCCTCCGATGTTTCATCGAAAGAATCGTCGGAGGGTCTTTCTTCCTCGTCGCTGACCACGGCACCGGCCGACGTCCCCTTCGGAAACAGCATTCCTGTCAGATACCGCTTGTTTGGCCGTTCGCGCATCTCCTCATCTCTCGATGTCGGGCCGATCAACCGTGAAGCGATGTGCGCGATGAACTCGTGGCGAATCCCTCGACTGTCCTGTTTGTTGTGCATTTGGCTTAGCTTTCCAGTGTACGGTTCATCAGCAATATCAGCCTTCGGTGAAAACACGGCGTGATCATCAGTGTGAGCGCTGCGGATGCGCGCGACATGCCGGTGTAAAGCAGCGAGTCTCCAAGTTGATTCTCCGGGAGTAGGTCGAGGTCGGCGAGGACCACCATGCGCGCCTCGAGGCCCCGAAATGCATGTATCGAAGCGATAACCCCGTGCACACGCGACTGAATGCGGCCCGCGGCTGAAAGGGGCCTGAGCTGTGCGTGGAAACGTTTCAGGAGGGCGCTGCAAACTGGACCCTCCTCGCCGATAGGACCGAGAACTGCGAGCTCGCTCGGGGCGAGGCCATCATCGAACGCGGCGAAGATCACTCCCGCAGCCACATCCGCCTCGCTGGTGCTTGGCGAAATTGGTGAGAGATCAACCTTGATTCCGTAGCCGTCGATCTCCGAGATTCCCACGTCGGCGTTAAGCAGAGTCCTGATCGCATCGACAATTTCGCGGGTGGATCTGACATTCTTGCTCAGCGTGACCGACATCGAGTGATTCCGCAGCTCTTCCAAGCACACCGGGTCTGGGGGGGTCTCGAGATATTGAAGATTCGGGTCCATGAACCACCTCCAGCGCCCACTCTGGATGCCGCCGGGGAGCTGTGTCGTAAGACTGGAGAGCTCGTCGGGCCGGGCGAAATCCTGGCCTTCGTCCACGATCAGCGTATCCGTGCCATAAGGAAGCGTTGAGCTGACCACCGGAACACCGTAATCGCGCATCCGTTCTTTGAGCTCGAGCAGTAGTGGTCCCGGCGACGTGACGATGGCCGGGGTGCGACCAGCGGTCTTCTCAACCCGCGCAGTGAGACACGCCAACTCCGTCTTTCCTGTGCCGGCTCCACCAGAGACAGTGATGCGGGGGTTACCACCAACGGCGGTCAGAATGTCGAACTGCTGCTTCGTGAGCCTGATCATTTCGCTTTCGTGCGCTCGTACCGCTAGCCCGAGAGAACTAGCTGAAGAAAGCTCGGGAACGATAAACTCGCGGATGGCGTCGATATCTGAAGCTTCGAGAGCGAACTGATCGGGTCCGTGTTGGTCGAATGGGATCTCCGAAAGCCATTTCCCGAAATCCGCCGGCGTCTGGCACCGGAGGTTGTCCGCAAGCCGTGATGGTGGAAGTTCCGCGACGGCACATTTGAAGTGACAGAGTGGAAAGACGACGCCCCATCGGCAACGAACTCTTCTGCCCAAGAGGTCAGACAGCAATTTCTCGAGGGAGATGGCAGCAGACAGCGCCTGACGCTGCGGCCCCTCGTACGAGATGATCGCTTTTCCGCGTGCGTTCTGATATCGCCATTCTTTTCCCGCGAGGGCCACCTGCCCGCCTTTTACCTCGAGGAGTGTCACCCCCTGAGGAGTCACCACGACGAAGTCTGCTTCGCCCCAGCGTTTGTATTCGTGCTCGGGCAGGTTGAGGGAATGAACAGCAAACCCCGCCGATGGAATCGCAGCGAGAAGATCGTAGACGGCATTCTCACCTTCGTATCTCAGACGAAGGTGGTACTTCGGAAAAATTTCCATTCGGCTGATACGGCGGTCGTTGAGCCCCTGCGGCGCATGGGGCGATGGCGCAAGGATCCTAGAATATTCTCCGCGCCTACAGGATGCGCCACCCCGTTTTCTGCTGACGCCCGCGATGCACTTGTCCCGACTGGTAGTCGCTCACTGGTCCTTGCAAGATCAGTTGCCTCGGTGGACACCTCAAATCCGGCCACTGATCGACACTTCAAAACCGGCCACCACGAAGGCGGGCTGAGGCTGGTTATCGGGTCGGCGTGACGGTGGTGTCGGTCGCCCCATGGAGTTTGGTCCGCCAGCTTCGGGGACCGCAAGTGATCACGTGCGCATGGTGGAGGAGCCGGTCGAGCAGCGCGGTGACGGCGGCCGTGTCGCCGAGCAGCTTGCCCCAGTCGTCGACGGGGCGATTGGAGGTCAGGATCGTGGACGCCCGCTCGTAGCGGCGCATGATCAGTTCGAGCAGGTCTTCCGCCGCGGTGGGCGGGAGCTTTCGCATCCCGAGATCGTCGATGATCAGGAGCGGGACGGTGCTGAGGTCCGTGAAGACCTCTTTTCTGGTGCCGTCGAGCGTGGCGTCGGTGAGCTCTTCGAGCAGCAGGTGCGCTTCGCGATACAGCACGCGATGGCCCTGTTGAATCGCCGCTTGGCCGAGCGCTTGAGCGAGGTGACTCTTGCCCGTACCGGGTGGACCCACGAGGAGCAGATCTTCGCGCTGCGTGATGAAGCGCCCGGTGGCGAGCTCGAAGAGGAGCGCCCGATTCATCTTCTTGTTGAAGGTGAAATCGAAGGAGTCGAGGGAGCGACTCGGGTCGCGGAAGCGGGCTTGCACACGTCGGCGTTCGAGCAGACGATCCTGCCGACGCTGCAGTTCGTCGTTGACGAGCATCGCGACGAGATCGAGCGGCGGCAGCCGTTCGGCCTGCGCGTGACGCAGGCGTGTTTCCAGGACGTCGGCCATGCCGGAGAGGCGGAGCTTGCGGAGGGCACGATCCAGTTCGAGGAGATTCATGAGGCAGCAGCTCGCTGTTTGATGAGGGCGCGATAGTCGGTGAGATGGCGGATGAGCGGGTCGATCTGTTTGAGCGCGGTGGCCGGCAGCTTCACGCGTTCGAGATAGCGGCGCAGGAAGCGATACGACGGCGCACCGGCTTCGAGGGCGAAGTGCGCCGCGTCTTCGGTGAGCGCCGGGCCATGCTTCCGGGCAAGCGCGAGCACCCCGAGAATGCGGCGCGGCGCGAGCACGCCCTCCGTGCGATGGATGTGATCGCACACCGCGCCGATGGACGGTCCCGCTTTGCGCGCGACGTCGAGGAGCGCGAGCGTTTTCGGGGGCGTGCGCGTCGGGCGATCCGCGTCGGCGACCCGATGATGCCCGCGGCGCGTGCGCAGATGCTCGCGCAGCAGTCGGCTCGTCTTCGGATCGAGCACGCGCACGTGGAGGTCATCCCACTGCACGACGACCTGCTGCCCGATCCAGCCGGGCGGTACACTGTAGTAGGCGGCCTCCACTTCGATACAGCCGTCGAGATGCACGACGCGCGTGCCGTGGCGGTAGTAGCGAAACGGCTCGAGCGGCAGCGGCTGCAGATGCGGGCGCTCCTCCGAAAACATGACGCTGACCTGGCGCTTCGTCGTGCCATGAATGCGCGTGTCCGCCCACCGCGCGTCCCACTGATCGAGGTACGCTTGCGCGGCCTCCATGGTCTCGAAGCGGAGGCCTTTCAGTGGCGTGCGCTGCGTGTGGCCGATGCCCGATTCGACTTTCCCCTTGCGATCCGGATCGCGCACGCGACACGGCAGCGCCACCACGCCGTAGTGCGCGAGCACATCGCGATAGAGCGGATTGAGCTGCGCGTCGTACACGTCGGGCGTGAGCACGCCCTCGCGGAGATTGTCGAGGACGATCACGCGCGGCGTGCCGCCCAGACGACGGAAGGCCTCCTCATGCAGCGCGGCCCCCTGCTGACTACTGGAGCGCCACGTCAGCAGCCGCACCGACTTCCGTGAGTAGCCGAGGGTGAGCACGAAGAGCCGGGTGCGTTTGTACTTCCCGCTCACCGGATCGCGGACCATCGGCCCTTCGCCGTAGTCGACCTGGGCTTCTTCGCCGGGCGCGGTCTCGATGATGCCGGCAGGCTCCGGCGTCGTCACGCGCAATCGTCCGACGAAGCGGCGCACGCTCGCATAGCGGCCGTCGAATCCGTGTTGGTCGACGAGATCCTGCCAGATCGCCATGGCGTTCCGCCCGCGTCGCACCGCCTCGACGATCAGGTCGCGATACGGCTCACACGCGCTCGCCGTCGGGGCGCGGCCGGGCTTCACCGGCGTGGCCACCACCATCGTCGTGGACACCGAGTCGGTGGACACCTCGCCCGTGGTGGCCGGATTTGGCGGTGGCCACTGGGTCGGTCGACCGCCGCGTCGGCGGACCGCGACGCCGGCCGCCTTCAAATACCCACTGATCGTCTCGCGGCGCACACCCGTCGCCGTCTCGATCCGCCGAAGCGACCACCCCAGTCGGCCCAGCGCGATCACCTGCTGTTGTTTGGTCTCGTCCAAGACGTTGCTCATGGCGGGAAACGTCCCTCTCGGAACGCCCCGCCGGGCTACGCCTCAGCTCGCCTGTGGTGGCCGGTTTTCAGGTGTCGACTG
>ERZ1645185.186-NODE-186-length-27105-cov-13.459482_pt1 | contig 27105 bp, 24 predicted proteins | sample MGYA00575351_ERZ1645185 | MGnify/ENA primary metagenome ERZ1645185 (study PRJEB40838, sample SAMN11284767) | freshwater sediment metagenome | isolation source: river sediment | host: Sediment | place: India: Jana village, Kanpur | collected 2015-12-17 ... | reverse complement strand
GCAATCTCGTCGAACGGGTTCATGCTCATCTTGACGTTGGCAATGTCCACGCCCGTGCCGTCATTCTTGACTCGCACCTTGACGTTGTAGTCCACCACGCGCTTGACGGGGACGATGACTTTCATTTCATTACTCCTGTTAAATCTGCTGGTGGATACTGGATGTCAAACCCCATCGCACAGCCAAGTCTTGACGAATCAGCCTACGCCGACTCGACCAGTTCATCGTTGTTGGCATGTATTGCGGCCACTGCACCGCGAATGCCAGTTGCCCTCGCATGCGCGCGTCATGCAAGCGGGCACTCGCTTGTGAGCCTCAAGAGATAGTGGGACAGGCAGCCTGCGGACGTATGCCATCAGCCAGGAAGCGGATGAATACCTCTGCCACCTGATCGCCAGTGAGTGTGCCGTCAGCGTGGTACCACTGCGAAATAGAACTGATCGCCCCCATGAACCAAAAAACCGCGAGCCTTGCGTCACAAGGCGCAATGGAACCGTCCCGAATGCCCTCTTCTATGATGTTGCGAAGCTGGAGGTCAAACTTTCTCCGGCGTGCGGTGATCTTTTTACGATCCGCTGGCGTCATGGCGGAAAAGTCGTGCAGGATCGCGGGAGCTCCCATCTGATCTGTCAGGTGCGAAATGTAATTCCGCATGAACGCGGTGATCCGTCCGTACCCAGTGGACTCTGATGCGATCGCGTCTTTCAAGACCTGATCGCCAATTTTCATCGCCAGCTCATGGCACTCATAAATGAGTTCCTGCTTGCTCTTGAAATAGTAGTAGAGGGCAGGCTTGGTAACGTTGAGTGCGTTGGCAATTTCGTCGAGCGAGACGTTTTGTGACCCATGGCGCCCAAAGGCTTTAGACGCTTCAGCAATCACTGCCTGCCGCTTGAGTTCGTACTGCTCATCCGCACCACTGACAGCGTTGTTCCACCTCGCCCCTTTGGTGGCGCGCTTGGTCGCTGAACGCACCCGTGGCTTGGGTTCCGCTTCGATGGATTGGCTCATAAGGTTAGAGATCGCGCTTTGCTAAGGGGAGACAGTGGTTAGTCAAACATGATATCCAATGACCTCGGGCAGCCGCCTTCGGCGGCTTGCCCAGACACTCACTCAGCCAAAATCTGGCGCGCAATAATCAGCTTCTGAATGTGGCTGGTACCTTCGTAAATTTTGGTCACACGAACATCTCGGTAATAGCGCTCCACCGGAAAGTCCGAAACGTAGCCGTAGCCACCATGGACTTGAATCGCTGCAGAGCAGACCTTCTCTGCCATCTCACTGGCATACAGCTTGGCGATCGAAGCCTCTTTGTCTGAAGGAAGCCCCGCATCTCGCCGGCGAGCGGCATAGATCATGTACTGTCGAGCCACCTCAACCTGCATCGCCATGTCGGCCAGATCAAAGCTGACTGCCTGGAGTGCTGAGATCGGCTTGCCGTAGGCTTCCCGATCTTTGGCGTAACGAATGGCAGCCTCGAGCGCAGCGCGCGCGACACCGATCGCCAGGGCGGCAATCGCGATGCGCCCGTCTGACAATAGCGACAGGGCCTTTGCATATCCTCGCCCTTCTTCTCCCACCAGATTGCCGACTGGAACGCGCAGGTTGTCCAGCTGAATCTGGGCAGTATGCGCGGTGTGCTGTCCGAGCTTGTTCTCGATACGAAGCACCTGATAGCCCGGATCTTTGGGATCAACAATGAACAGGCTGAATCTATTCCGAGACCCAGGCTCCCCCGTGGCCGCCACGACAAAGGCGAAACCCGCTTCGCTGCCATTCGAGATCCATTGCTTGCTCCCATTGATCACGTAGTGTTGGCCATCGCGCTTGGCGGAGGTTCGGATGGAGGCAGTGTCAGAACCAGCATGAGGTTCCGACAGAAGAAATGCACCGATGTTCTTAGCCGAGGCCAGCCCGGGCAGGTGCTGAGCCTTCTGCTCCTCTGTGCCGAAATTGCACAAGACATGCGCTGACGAGTTGTGCACGTGCATCATGGTGGCAAAGCCACCATCGGCGACAGCGAACTCCTCGATGGCCAAGCAATACTCCACGAAAGAAAGTCCCGCACCTCCATGTGTTTGAGGGGCCAGCATGCCCATGAACCCCAATTCGGCCACGGACTGAATTTCGGCATGAGGCCACTCGCCGCTTTGGTCACGTTGCGCCGCTGTGACGGCCACGACCTCCTCCGCTACGCGGCGGGCCGACTCCCGAATCATGACCTCTTGTTCGCTGAGGAAAGCGTTGGAAACACTGCTCATCTGATGTCCTTGGGGTTAACTTTTCTGTGTCAAAAAATGCAGCTCAACCGAGCCAGCGCTTGCGACGCCGGTAGTGCTTCATGTCCCGGAAGCTCTTGCGCTCTCCCTCCACTGTCAAGCCGAGGTAGAACTCGCGAACGTCCTCATTGCTCTTGAGTTGGCTAGAAGGCCCCTCCAGCACAATGCGGCCGCTCTCCATCACATAGCCGTAATCTGCGAGTTCAAGCGCGACGCGGGTGTTCTGCTCGACGATCAGCAAAGTCAGCCCGCTGGCTTTCAAGTCGGAAAGAAGTCCGTAAACCTCCTCCACCATAAGGGGAGCCAATCCGAGCGATGGCTCATCGATCATCACCAGCTTGGGTTGGGACATCAATGCGCGACCAATCACCAGCAGTTGCTGCTCTCCTCCCGACAAATAACCTGCGGTTCGGTCGCGCAGGGCGGCCAAGCGCCTGATGCGGGAATAGACCTCGTCTAGCCTATCCTTGGCCTCTCGCCCGTTACCCATGTGCCCACCGACCACCAAGTTCTGCTCGACCGTCATGTGGCGCAGGACCTTGCGCCCCTCCATCACGTGCACAAGGCCCTGCCTCACCACATCTACCGGGTTCCTCCCTGTGATGTTGGTACCGTCGAACGTGATCGAGCCTGCGGTGACTCGACCATCTTCGGTGCGAATGAGGTTTGAAATGGCTTTGAGCGTCGTGCTCTTACCCGCTCCGTTGGCACCGAGCAGGGTAACGCACTTGCCCTTTGGTACATGCGCTGTAATGCCCTTCACAGCCAGAATCACTTCGCTGTAAAGAACCTCAACGTTATTTAGCTCAAGCACAGGCAACTCCAATGTTTGTCAATCCAGGCCCACAGCCGCAGGCCTGGATATGCGGTCAATTACCACTTGTTCACGTTCGGAACGGGAGCGTTTTGTTCGACCAGCTTGTATTTCCCTTTTTCAATCGTTCCGATGTTCACCGCCAACCCAGAAGTTGGGAACGGAGCCTCGTTGCTGAACTTGATGTTGGGCAGTACACCAAATGTCCGCTCGCTTGGGATAGGATTAGTTTGCAACGCAGTGCGGATATCCGCGCCCGTCACTCCGGCAGGGCCCTTGACCTTCACCACCTGCTCCACCGCACGTACAGTGAGCAGGGACATGGCCAGTCCCATCATGCAAGGCGAGGTGAAGTTGGCCTGCGTCTTGTACTGGTTGCGAAGTTTCTCGAAAAAGGCTCGCGCAGTGGTCAGGTCTTCCGTCGCAATGGCCATGCCATAGACTTCAAAACTGCCCTCCATCTGGTTGAGGTCGCCCAAGGCCTTGCCCGACGAGAGCAATCCGTTGTGCGCGCTGACCACAATAGGGATGTTGCCCTTTCCAAGGCTTTGCAAGGCACGACGAGTTGCCACCACCGATGCTGTGTTGTTGAAGACCTGAATCACCGTCGCCCCTTTGCGAAGCAGTCGATTCACTTGCTGCGTAAGGTCCGTCGGCTGTGCCTCGGTGTAGATCGTCTCCACCACCTCCAGGATCTGGGGGTTGTCCTTGGCAAATCGCTCCACACCCTTGTGAATGTCCACGTAAGCGGGAGAAACTTCCGAAGAGATCACCCCGACCTTCAGCGGACCACCCCCCATCTTCTTCTGATACCAAGCGTAAAAGCCGGCCGCTTCATGCGGGTAAGTCGCCCGTGCATTGAATACCCAGCTGCCATCCTTCCAAGCGAAGCCATAGCCAGCCGTGCCGAGCAGCAGGGGCACCTTGTCGTTGGGCAATCGCTGCTGCAGCGCATTGCTGTCTGGCCCGCCGAGGCCCCAGACGGCAATCGGGTTGAGCTCCGCCTTGATGCCTGGCCAGAGGGAAGCGACTTGGGCCACGTCGTAGCGTGCGTCATGCTCTTTGACTTTTAGGGTAACGCCAAGGGATTTGCCCACCTCATCATTCCACCAGTCGAGTACCCCGCGACGGCAGCCCGTGATGTCCTTCATTACGTCAGCGAATGGCCCAGTGAAATCAGCGATTCCAGCAATGTTGTATGTCGTCTGAGCGTAAGCGGTGCTTCCTCCACCCAGTATGGCCAATAAAGCCGCCGAGCCCAAAACATGGCGGACTCTTACCGAAACACTTATCTTTTGCTTAACCATTTGCTTGTCTCCTTGGTGATTACGCTGTTTAACCAAAGTCAACCACCCACCAGCGTGAAAAGGGGGTCGGGATACTGTTCATGCTCAGTAAGGGTAGGGCCACATTCGGTACGACCGCTTGGCAATATTCCAACGATGCATCAGGCCACGAGGCTCGAAAATCAGGAAGCCCGCGATAATGCCGCCGAGAAAGATATTCATGGCCGCGAACACCAGGTCTCCGCCTAGAAATGGAATGCGCTCGATCAGTGCAGGCCCCATGCTGGTGATAGATTCCTGAGCCATGCGAATGACGAAAACACCAATCAATGCACCAGTAATCGAGCCCATGCCGCCCACGATGATCATGGCAATAAACCAGATTGAATGAATCAGCGTGAACTGGTCAATCGCGACAAAGCGAACGTAGTATGCCCACAACCCTCCGCCAATACCTGCATAGAAGGCGCCCACCAAAAATGCCAGGGCTTTTGTCCTCACCACGTTGATGCCCATCATCCCTGAAGCCACATCATCGTCACGAACAGCGGCGAAAATGCGCCCATGTCGGCTCCGTGCAATACCGTATGCTCCCGCGATCATGACCATAGCGACCACGAGACACAGGTAATACACACCGATATCCGACTCAAACTTAAACCCAAACAGCTCAGCAGGCTCCAAGGTAATGCCATTTGAACCCCCCAGCCATTTTTGCGGAAGATTGAGCACAAAAAAGTGGAACAGGATTTGTGCAGCAATCGTGGTGAGTGCGAGGTAGAACCCTTTTATCCGGACAGCAGCAAGACCGAAAATGAGCCCAAAAAGTGCGGCGAACACCCCACCCGCGGGCAGGGCCAGCCAGAATGGAAGGTGCAATTTGCTGGCAAGCACAGCCGTCGAATACGCACCGACCCCCATGAAGGCGGCCTGGCCTATATTGACCTGCCCAGCCAAACCAGTATTGATTTGCAGACCAAGAACCACCACTGCCGTGATCAGCATCGATGTCATCACTGCCACCGATCGAACCTCGGCGACCATCGGCAGGGCAAACAGAGCCACAACAAATAACAACAGCGCAATTGCTTGATTTCGCGTACGGATAAGCGATTGATCCTGACGATAGGAGGTTGCAAAAATACCAGCGGGATCCATGATCAAACCCTTTCAATGGTTTTCCAACCGAACATACCGGTTGGACGAATCAAGAGCATCAGCAACATGATGATGAATGGAAATACAGAGCCAATTGCACCGCCAACCAGAGGATCAAGATAGGCCGATGCCAAACCTTGAATCACGCCCACCAGCACACCGGCGAGCAACAAACCTGCGAGAGATTCCAAGCCAGCGAGCAATGCCACAGGAAGCGCTGCCAATCCGATGTCGGAGCTCAGCATGTTGATGGAGCGGCCACTCAGGTGAACCATCGCACCCAGAGTGGAAAGCACAGAGCCGAGGATCCAGGCAAAGGCAATGGATCGCTGCACGGAGATACCCATTGACATCGCCACCTGATGGTCTTCGGCCACGGCGGTCATCGTCAAACCCGTACGCGTTTTGTTGAAAAACCACGAAAGTCCAAAGCCAATGGCAATCGTGAGCAACCCGCCATAGAACATCGAGCGAGAGATCAGGATGTCGCCAAAGATCAGCGGATCAATTGGAAAAACCATCGGAAAGGCGCGGACCTGTGGACCAAACAGGACCAAGACCACGCCACGAATTAGGATCAGAAGCCCGATGGTCACCATCACCATGGAAAAAACGGATTCACCGACAAGTCGCGCAAAGAAAATCCGCTCGATCATCAAGCCGAAGATGGCTGCGCTCACGAATGCCACTGGCAGGCCGATCCACAACGGCATTCCCATTTGAATCACTGTCCACCAGACCATGTACCCGCCGAAGACGACCAGTTCCCCCTGCGCGAAGTTGAACACCTTTGATGCCCGATAGATCACCACAAAACCCATGGCAATCAGTGCATACAAGAGGCCCGTCAACGCGCCATTGATGAGGTAATTCAGGAAATCAATCATCACCTTCTCCCATTTGAAATGCCGGCCTTGGTCGTCTGGTCGGCAGCCGTTACGTCGCGAATGAATACCTGCGCGGTGAACTGGCTGCGACGTCCATCCTGATAGGTCACCGGTATGTCCACAGTCACTTCAGACGCCCCGTTGTAAAGACCTTGAATCAGCGCCGAATACCTATCTTCCAGAAACTCTCGACGCAGCTTTCTCGATCGGGTCAACTCGCCCTCATCCGGGTCAAGCTCCTTTGGAAAGTTGGCGAAACGTCGGACTCGCGCGTGGGCCGGCAGGAACTGGTTTACCCGGGAGATTTCCCGGCTAAGGAGGTCGGCTACCTCTGGGCGCTGCGAGAGATCCGTGAAGGTCGAGAAGCCAATGCGCTTGTCTTCTGCCCAGCGAGACAGCACACCCATGTCGATGTTGATGAGTGCTGCAACAAAGTCGCGCCTTTCATCTCCGACAGTCATGATGTCTTTGATGAAAGGGCTGAAGCGAAGGCGGGTTTCAACAAACTGCGGCGGGAACGTCTGGCCATCGGCAAGACGCTTCAGATCGGACACACGCTCCAAAAACACAAGTTCGCCTCGATCCGTCTTGGTAACCGCATCTCCGGTTTGGTACCACCCGTCTTTGACCTTGGCTTCGACAGAGCCTTCGCGTCGGTAGTAGCCCAGAAACGAGCTCCCTCCCCTGACGCACAACTCCCCATCTGCTGTCAGCATCCACTCCAGTGGAGTTCCTGCCTCGGGGTGCGTCTGCATCCAGTGACCAACGGTTTCCAGGTCAAAACGGTCTCCCTGGTGGCTCGTCAACAGCCCGACCTCGGTCGAGCCATAGATGTTTCTCAAGGGAACGCCCATCGCATGGAACATGCGGAACACATCTGGTGCCATGGTGGCTCCTCCGCAGATGGCCACCTGCAATCGTGTCAGGCCAAGTTGGTCTCTCAACGGCCTAAGGACCAGCGCATTGGCGAGGGGCAGCAAGGCCCGACTCCACCACGACACGTGCTTGCCGTCCATACGCGCGACGTGCACAGCATGTCCAACCTTCAAACCCCACTCGTAAATGGCTCGCCGCACAGCGCCCGCGTCGAGCATGTGTGCCTGCACGGAAGACGCCATGCTTTCCCATTGGCGCGGGGCAAACGTCATGGCCTCGACCGCCAGCTCTCGAATGTTTTCAAGAACCTGCTCAGGGCCCTCAGGAAAGTTGACCACCATGGGCAGGCCGATTCCCAAGGCCAGACCCATGAATTGCTCCGTGGCCCATGCTGGGGCGATGTAGCTCAGGTACTGGGTGCCTGGCCTGGCCTTCGTGGCATTGATCAGGCGTTGGGCGTTGTCAACCAAGCTACGATGCGAAAGGATCACCCCCTTGGGTTTGCCCGTGGTGCCTGATGTGTACGAAAGCACCGCGATGTCGTCAGGACGGCCCTGATCAACGAGACGGTCGTACATCAGCTCATCCTTTTCGCCAAGGGACCGCCCCTCGCTCTGCAACTGATGAAACTTGCGCAAGATGGGGTCTCGGTACGACCACATGCCCGTGTCGTCCCAGTACACGATGTGCCGCAGGTTGGGAGTGGCCGTCTTCACCGCCAACCCTTTGTCCACCTGTTCCTGATCCTGAGCAAAGAGGCAGACGGCCTCACTGTCATCCAGCAGGTACTGCACTTCGTCTGCCGTGAGGTCCGGATACAGTGAGATCACCTTGCACCCGACTGCTTGTGCCGCGTATTCGGCCCAGTAATGCTGAGGCTCGTTCTCACCAATGATTGCGACCGTCTCTCCGCGTTGAATACCCAGTTGGTGAAGACCCAAGGCCAAGTCCATGACATTGCGCTGGACCTGTGAGAAGTCGTACTCGCGCCAGATACCACGCGTCTTGTGCCGCTGCGAAAGTCGCTGCGGTGAGCGTCTGGCGTGGTCACGTAGCAGTTGCGGCAGTGTTGCCATGCGAATGTTCATGCCACCCCCTCACCCAGATATGCTTTCAATACGGCAGGATCGGCCTGGATCTCCTTGGGTGTTCCCTCGGCAATCTTTCGGCCAAAGTCCAGCACAGCCACGCGATCCGCAAGGTCCATGACAACCCCCATATCGTGCTCGACCAGCACGATCGGGATGCGTTTGGCTTCTCTCACATCCAGAATGAACCTAGCCAGATCTTCCTTCTCCTCGGTATTCATTCCGGCCATTGGCTCGTCCATGAGAAGGATCTTGGGATCTTGAGCGAGAGCGCGCCCGAGGTCGACGCGCTTGCGAAGTCCATAACCCAGGCTGCCCACTGGGGAGTGCCGGATCGACTCGATTTCCAGGAACTCGATGATTTCCTCCACCGCTTCCCTGTGAGCCACCTCTTCGCGTACAGCGGGTCCGAAATGGCAAAAGGACTGGATCAGGTTGGTGCGCATATGCAAGTGGCGCCCCACCATCAGGTTCTCAATGACCGTCATGCCCGAGAAGATGTGGGTACCTTGAAACGTGCGGGCCAATCCGCGGGCGGCCACTTCGTGTGTGGCCATGCCTCTGATCGAGTGCTCGCCAAGACGGATTTCGCCTGCCTTGGGACGATAGAAGCCACTTAGGCAATTCATCAGCGACGACTTCCCTGCTCCGTTAGGACCGATCACGGCCAACAACTCGTCGTCGCGTACATCAATGGAGACATCGTTCAGGGCCACGATTCCCCCAAACTTCAAAAGCAGATGGCTTGCGGAAAGCACGATCTGAGCGTGCTTACCCTTTGGCAGATCACTCATTCTTTCCTCCGCGATCCATCAGTCGTCTTACTTGCATGGAAACCTCTTTTCATTCAGTCCCAGAATAGGTTCAGCTCTTTCTTGTGAGATGCTGACCGTCAGCGGGTCCCCGCGTCCAGGCTGATGGTGGTGGCGTTGAAGTAGGCGTTTTCGACGATGTGTTGAACCAGTGAGGCAAACTCCTGTGGTCGCCCCATCCGGTGGGGGAAGAGGATCGAGTTATCGATCAGCCCCTGAGAGACCTTGGGCGGCATGCCGGCGGACATGCCCGTCTCGAACAGGCCGGGCGCAATAGCGACGACACGAATCCCGTGCTGTGCCAGGTCACGGGATACTGGGAGAGTCATTCCCATCACCCCAGCCTTCGTTGCGCTGTAGGCTGCCTGACCCATCTGTCCCTGCCAAGCGGCTCCAGAAGAGGTGTTCACGATCACACCTCGCTCGCCGTCCTCGCTGGCGGTGTTTCGCGACATCGCAAGGCTCGCGTGGCGGATGACGTTAAACGTGCCCGTGAGGTTGACGGCAATAACCTGGTTCCAGAGCGAAAGGGGAAACAGTTCGCCTTTGCTCAAGGTTTTGCACGGCCCAAGAATGCCAGCACAGTTCACGGCCACCTGCAAAGAGCCAAAGGCCTGCACCGCAAAGTCGACGGCAGCTTTCACCTCAGCATCGTTGGACACGTCGACCCGTTGAATGCGAACGCTTGACCCTAGGGGCAGTACGTTGTTGACCAAGCGTTCTTCATCAACGTCCACTGCCATCACCTTCGCGCCCGCCGCTACCAGCGCCTGGCAGGTGGCCAGGCCCAGGCCCGATCCTGCTCCAGTGACGAGTGCCACTACGTTTTGAATGTTCATGTTGTCTCCTTGTTCGTACTAATTTCTGTGATTCAGCGGCCAAGAATCGTTATGCAGGCCACGGCTTCTTCAATCCCTTCCAGTCCCCCGCCGTTCTCGGCGAGCGCAAGCCGGGCACTTTCCACCTGGCGCTTCCCTGCCTCCCCTCGCAGTTGAGTGACCAGCTCGTGGATCTGTGCAAGCCCGGTCGCACCTACAGGGTGGCCCTTGGACTCCAGACCACCAGATGGGTTGATAGGAATCCGCCCTCCGATGCTTGTCTCACCGCGCTCCGCGATGACACCGCCCATGCCGAACTCGCAGAAGCCAAGGTTCTCGGACTGGATGATTTCGCCCATGGCGGTAGCGTCATGGACTTCGGCCACCGATATGTCTGCGGCTCCCACACCGGCCAATTCGTAGGCCTTGGTGGCCGCCAACGCTGTGCAGTGGGAGCGGTAGTCGGACTCATCGCGATCCGATCCGCTTTGCACCACCGAAGCGAGTACACGGATCGCTCGGCGTGCGTCCAAGTTGAGGCGTTTAAGGGCCTTGCCGGTGCACAAGATTGCGGCCGCGGCACCATCTGAGATTGGTGAACACATTGGCAAAGTCAGCGGATAGGTGATGGGTGGCGCCGCCAGGATCTCGTCGATGGTGTATGCCACTCGGTACTGGGAGAGCGGGTTATGAACCGAATGGTTGTGGTTCTTGGCCGCCACAGCCGCGAGCTGCCGCTGGGTCGTGCCGAATGTCCGCATATGCGAACGCGCGAAGGCGGCATATACGTCCATGAAGACGCTGTAGGGCTTGGGCGAGGTCGATCCTTCGGGTACGGTCACCTCCCTGCCCAGCTTCATCAGGGAATCTCGAATCTCTTGTGCACGGGAGATATCCCAAGCACTGTCAAACACGGAGAACATCCGCGCCTTGTCGGTAGAGAACATCTTCTCGGTTCCCACCGCGAGAGCGACGTCGCCCGCTCCGGACTTCAAGTGACTGCACGCCAGCGCAAACGCAGATGAGCCACTCGCGCAGGCGTTCTCGATGTTCACCACTGGAATCCGGCCAATACCCATGGCGCGCAAGGCAATCTGCCCGCGAATCATGTGCTGCCCTTCCATGTGTCCTTGAGAAGTGTTGCCAAAGAAGGCCGCTTCCAACTGCTCCTTCTGCATGGAGGCATCAGCAAGGGCTGCCTCCACCGCCTGCCTGGTAAGGGCTTTCATGTCAAGGTCGAGGTGTCGGCCAAACGGCGTCATGCCAACCCCAATCACGTAGATGTCATTCATGCTCAGATTCCTTATGGCTATTGAATGCTGGCGGAATAGCTCATACTTACCCGCCGTGCAATAGTTTTACTTTAGGGTAAAAGTCAAAAAAAGAGAGAGGGGTAAACCCTCATTGGGGCTACTTGAAAAGGTCTGGATCGACCAGAGGCAGGAAGCGCAAGCCCCGCGCCGTCTCTACATCACCCTCGTCGGTCACGCGATACAGACCGCGACTGGCGTTGTGGGGATGCTTCGCCGCCTCTCCCAAGGTGAGGACTGGTGCGAAACAGGCATCTGTGCCTTCCAGCTCTCTAGTCCAATGGCTGCTTGACCTCGACGCAAATGCCTCAGTCATTCGGGCTTTCAGTGCGGGCCACGATGCCCTGTTCATCTGCTGAGAGGGATCCACGTCCGACAGCCCCATCTTTTCAAGAAGAAGCGCATAGAACTGCGGCTCAATAGCGCCAACCGTGATGTAGCGACCGTCTGCACACCGATAGCGGTCATAGAACGGTGAGTCGTGAAAGACGCTGGCCACTGTCCCCTCTAGAACACCACCCTTGCGGAGAAGCTGAACCAAGGGCGCCAGAAGGGCCAGCACATCCACGATCGCTCCATCGACTACGCAACCCTTTCCTTCGCCACTTCTCGAGGCGAACAACCCGGCGACGACTCCCATCGTCAGGCCCAAGGCCCCCGCCGCGTCTCCCAAGACCGTGGGTGGCAATATTGGAGGATGCCCCGGCGTTTCGGTCAGCGACATCAGTCCGGTTAGGGCCACGTAGTTCATGTCATGGCCTGCGGCTTGGGCCAGCGGACCATCCTGCCCCCATCCCGTCATACGACCGTAGACGAGGCGGGGGTTCACCTTGGCGCAGTCTTGAGGCCCCAGACCCAGCCGCTCCATCACCCCTGGACGATTCCCTTCAATCAAGGCATCGCTTTGGGCAATCAAGTCGATTGCAGCCGCTTTGTCGTGTGGCGTCTTCAAGTTCAGAGTGACACGATGTTTACCGCGGTTGATCAAGCTATCGGTAGGCGGGGACATTTCTGCTGGCAGAGCACCTCGACCTGGGCGTGCGACCAGGGTCACGCTCGCGCCGAGCTGTACCAGATGAAAGCCCGCCAACGGGCCGGGGCCGATTCCTTCGAACTCTACTACCTTGACGCCTGTCAACGGTAGCTGACTGCTTTGACTAGATGACTTCATGGGCACTCCTCTTTTTTTACTCTATAGTAACTCGCTTTTACTATGAGTAAGGGAAACCACCAAGTTACTTACTCGATAGTCAAATGAAAGAATGTGAGGTCCCTATGCACGCCGAGAATGGAGAAGACATGTCAGAGTCAGTGGTGGTTACCGAAGTCCGGAATCGATCTCTTTGGATCCGCCTGAATCGCCCGGATGCAATGAACTCGCTCACCCCAGAAGTGCTCCAAGCCATCGACAAGGGGCTGGACCAGGCGCTGGAGTGCACCGACGTCATGACCGTTGTTCTTACCGGTAACGGCCGCGCCTTCTCCGCTGGGGCCGACCTGAAGTACGTGCGAGGTCAACTGGGCGACAACGGCACGAGTGCCTTCCTCGCGGGTGTCTTGCACACGATGAACCGCCTGGACCGCTTCCCCAAGCCGGTCATTGCCTCGCTGAACGGCATTACCCTCGCGGGAGGGCTGGAGTTGGTGCTGTGCTGCGATCTGGTCATCGCTGCCAAAAGCGCAAAGATTGGCGATGCACACGCCAATTACGGTCTGCTTCCTGGAGGTGGTGGCTCGGTCCGTCTCCCCCGTGTGATTGGCCCGACGCGCGCCAAGTACCTTCTCTACACCGGGGAATTCGTTTCAGCCGAGGAGATGCGAGAAGCCGGGTTGGTGAATCAGGTCGTGGACGACTCGCAGCTCGACGCAGCGACCCAGAAGGTGGCCGACACCATTGCCACCAAGAGCCCTTTGGGCCTTCAGCGCATGAAGGCTCTGGTTGACGACGGGCTCGATCAATCAGAGGACACGGCACTTCGCTTGGAGCTGCTGGCGTCAGAAGTTCATGCTTTCAGCGCCGACCTTCAAGAGGGGCTGGAGGCCTTTCAGGGAAAACGTGCGCCGCGTTTCACCGGCAAGTGAACCAAAGTCCGAACCATGACCACGCCCCCATGCTCCAACCGATTCACAGCACTTCAGCGCATTCAGACACACGCTTACCGGAAGGCCCCAGCAATACGAGACATCTATGAGCGGGCGAACATGGCGCCGGCCGACTTATGCGGCGCCAGTGATCTTGCCCGTCTGCCCGTCACGACCAAAGACCAACTACTCGCCCTCCAAAGAGCACATCCCCCTTTTGGTGGGTTCCTGGCCGCGGACACACACGACATTCGACGCATCTTTGTGTCTCCAGGGCCGATCTATGAACCAGAGCTTTCAAGCGATGTCACCGGGCGTGGTTTCGCACAGGTTTTTAACCAAGCAGGCGTCGGCCTCGGCGATCGCGTGCTGAATACTTGGTCTTACCACCTTGTGCCCGCAGGTCTTTTGCTTGATCAAGGCATCGCATCTACCGGGGCCACGATCATCCCATGTGGTCCGGGCGGCGCTGAACAGCAAGCCCAACTGATTCTGGAGTTGGACATCACGTGTATTTGCGCGTCCACTAGCTTCTTCATCACCTTGATCGAGACCTTGGAACGCATGGGGTACCAGTTGCCTCGTGACTGGCGCGTCAAAAACGCCATGCTCGGTGGAGAGATGGGCAACTGGATGGATAAGCGACGCGATCTTGAGCAGCGCTATGCCATCAACACGTTCTCCGCCTATGCGACCGGTGACTTTGGACTCATCGGGTACGAAGAAGATGGACTTGAGGGCTATCGCATTCACCCTGAACGCCTGGTTCAGGTGTGCGACCCGGTATCGGGCGAGCCTTTGCCAGTCGGCAGCACAGGTGAGATCGTGGTCACGACACTGGAAAGCGGGTGGCCATTGGTTCGATTCGGCACAGGCGACGTCGCTCAGGCGTTGAGCCAGACAGAAGACGGCCTCGTTGATCGCATTGGTCTTCTGCAAGGCCGCGTCGGCCAGGGTATAAAAGTGCGCGAGGTTTTTGTCTATCCACGCAACATCGAAGACTTGCTGAGTCGAGTGCCGGAGATCAATCGTGCGCAGCTTGTCGTAGAGACCCTGGGCCACAGAGAGACCATGACATTGCGTGCAGAACTCAAACCAAAAGGGGCACCAGCCAACGTGGAAGCTAACCTAGTGGATGCCTTCAAACAAGTAACCCGGCTCAAGCTAGACAACATCGAATGGCTCGAGGTGGGCCAACTCGCTGAAGGAGATCCAACGCTTGTCGATCGGAAACACGCACAAGCTTGAAGCACCACAGGACCGGGATGTACAAGTATCAGTCGTTTGAGCGGCTCTAAAGCCTCGCTCAGCGTTGTTTGACGCTGGTCTTCTCACTCAATCGGATGTTCGCAACAGAGTCGCAAGCAGCCGGTTCCTGAGCTGACGACATAGTCTCCTTTCAGCCTACAGGAGTCCATACAGGCGTGCGATGCGGACGGCTGAACGCCGGTCTGGCGCCCCCAGCTTGGCATTGAGCCGCTGAAACCTGCAGTCGATGGTTTTGGCCTCCAAATTCATGGTTGCGCCGATGACCTTGCTGCTGTGGCCGGCTGCCTCGTGGCGCAGGAGCTGCATGTCGGCTTCCGTGAGATGAACCCCTTGGAGCAACTCTTTACGCATGGACTTTGCGATCCAGTGGTGCAGCTCCATGGCGAGCGCACGCGCCAGCACCCGAACTTGTGGGTAGTTCTCGCCGTCAAACCTGCCTGAGTCCGCTGATCCCAGACATAGGACGCCTACCCGGGATAGGCCAACGTGGCTGGGGGCAGGGGCAACCAAGGCAGTGGTGAAGCTGTGCTTCGCAGCTGCGCGGATGAAGGCGTGTTCTTCGGTTGATGAGCAGGCCAGGTCGCTGGAGCGGATTGGTTCTGCGTCGGTTGATGCGTACCGTAGCCAGGGATCGTGTTCGAACCTCCGTTGAGACGCGTAGTCCGCAGCCCACGATGGATCGCAAGCCCACAGGGATCGAAGGGAGGTTCGCGTTGCATCGTCTCGAAGGCAACTCAGGAAGACGCCGGCATCAGCACCAAGACCCTCCACGGCCTCGCGAAACAGGGTGATCACTTCTCCAGTGGACCCTGCCTCTGCGATCAGCGGAAGCAGCTGTAGAACGCGAATGTCGTTCATGGATGCATGCTCGCTCGACCGATATCCGCTGCCTTCAGCGATGGACTGCGAATGCTGCATGGCCTTCGCGAACCAGCTTGTTGAACAGCAGGCCATCTTCAAATCGAAGAGGCTCAACCGCGCACCAGTGGTCGAAGCTTTTCACGTCACCGAACATCATCGCCTGTACCAGCCGCATGCCTGCGCCTTGACGTTGGGTACGCTCCATCAACAGACCGTAGTTGGTGGCGCGCAGCAGGATGGTTACTGCGCCATCACCGGTGGCCAGCAACGTATCTCCCGGCGCTGCAATTGCAGTATTTCGGTTCCCAGTCAAAACGGAAGAATCAGCACGCTTTGCGACCAGAGCCGAGCGCTTGGCACCAAGAGGGCGAGCGAGCGCGTCGATGGGATCGATGCGGCGTTTGACCGATGGTCTGGTCAACACAGATGGTGCTGACGCCATCGCCATGGGAGTCTGAAATCTGTTCATCTCCGCCCCTGCAGATCGGGTTGACCGATAGGCCACGCGGTGTTGGCACCGAGTGACCCGCGCTTCAGGTCTCAATTGACCGGATAGAGGGGAGGGTAGACAAACGCGTCGCGCGATGTCAAAGGAAATCCGGCCAGGGCGACCAAATCTGCAGCAGGGTCAGTCGCGCTAAACGACGACTACCAAATGCACGCGGCTCGTCAAATCACTGCGGGTGCGTTGCTTTGGCTTAAAGCCTCCAGCAACAAAAACGCATCGTCGGCCTGATTCACGGGGATGAACAGGTGATCGTGGTGGAAGGCTGCAACCGCGTTGCAGGGGATGCCCGCTTTGGCCAAGGCCGATGAGATCATGGCCAGGAAGCCGATGGCTTCCAGCGATGAGTGCACGGTGAGCGTGATGAGTTTGGCCTCGAAGATGTAGGGCACTTTGGCCCGAACGGCTTGGGAGCGCTCCACGATGGCCGTCAGCCCTTCTGATTCCCTGAAGGTGCAGATGGGAGAGAAGTCAACAGGGAGGCAGTGATCCTGGAAGGTGCAGTAAACGTAAGTCTCTGGCCGAAGTTCAGGGGCCATCAATTTCTGCAGCCGAACTTGGTCTTTTTCTCCGCTCATCCGATGGCCTCCTGCGCACGGCAATGGTGTTGGCTTTCGACACTGATTATGGGCGGCTGGCGTTCGTCCGGCGCGTGCACAAGTGCGCAGTTGCACCGCCGAATGGGTCGGTTTAGCTGAATTGACGCGCGGCCAAAGTTCCTAAACCCCGGCGTTCAAGCGGGATCTGCTGCTACCGTCTGGCGCAGCCCGGAACAGTCCCCCGCCAACCACTGCTTTGGCCGCCGGGCATCAGACGGCAAAGCACAGTGAGAAGGAGTGTCCACATGGCACCGACTTCCGAAGTCCTCGCGGACGTGGCCGATCTTCGCGATCAATTGAGGCAGCAGGGCAGCCCCTACAGCGAATTGTTCAAGCTGCGTCCTGCGCGTGTGCTGCTCGATATAGCGTTCGATTGGGTGCTGATTCTGGGCGCAGTCGCCGCTGTCGTTTGGATCGATGCCGTGCTTGCGCCGTTGTCGGTCCTGGTGATCTCCAATCGGCAAAGGGCACTGGGCAACATTCTGCACGACGCGGGTCACCGGAACATCTGGAGAGAAAAAGGTCGGAACGATCTTGTCGCCCGTGCACTGGTGGCGCCACTGCTGTTTGCCAGCCTCTCCCGATATCGGGAAACACATTTCCAGCACCACTTGGCGTTGGGCCGCAAGCAAGGTGACCCCGACCTGATACCGGGGCAGGAAGATCTGCCATTGCTTTGGGTGGTCAGTTTCACCAGGTGCTTGCTCTCATGGCCTACCTGGCTAGGCTCACTGGGCGGGCATCTGTTCGTGAAGGAGGTCAGCTCGCGGAGCAAAGCCTTCATCTTGGCATGGTGGGTAGGCCTCGTCGGTGTCCTGACTCTGTTGGGTGGTGGCGATTTTGCGTTGGCATTTGTGTTGCTGTGGCTAGTTGCGCGGGCGACGTTCTTTCATTGCATCACCACCTTTCGCGAGATGTGCGATCACTTCGGACTGCAGCCGGGTGGGGTGTTTGGCTTTACCCGCGACATGGTCTGTCACGGCCCTTGGCGCTGGGCCATTCACCCGCGCAACAACGGCTACCACCTCACACACCATCTGTTGCCAGCGGTTCCGTACTACCGACTTCCGGAAGCTCACACACTGCTGTGTCAGTTGCCCATGTTCGAGGATCGATCACACATCTGTCGCGCCTACTTCCGTACCGCGAATGCAGTGACAACTGAGTGGCAGAGCAGGGCGCCGACGTGATGGATCGCGTTCTGAGCAGCGTCCAGATCGCGGCGTTGTTGGTGTCAGCCAGCTACGGCATCGGCTTCTTGTTCGGCTCTGGGGAGCTGGCCCTGACCCACGGGATGGCAGGAAGCATCTACGGCATTGCCACTGGGCTCGGCATGCTCGCACTTGCACTGGTGGCAAAGCCTTTGTGGAAGTCTGGTTTGTCAGTGTGGGACTTGTTTGGGCGGGCCTACGGCGCACAACTGCGCAGCTTGGTAGCGGCGCTGTCTCTGGTCTGGATGGCAGGTGTGCTCGCCGCACAGATTCATGGCGGTGTGGCAGTCGCCCGCTTGCTGGGAGTACCCGATCCGTATGGACTGATCATCGTGCTGGGGCTGATCTACGCTGCAGCACAGATGAGCTTGCGCATCGCGTCGGGCGTCTTCACTGGATGTCTCCTGTTGAGCGGGATGGTTCTGGTGTACGCGCTCGTAGCTGCTGACGGGCTGGCACTCTACCTGGAGGCAGTACCTAGATTTGTGGAGGATCTAGACACCTTCAGCCCGACCCAACTGGGCACCGTGTCACTCGCCGTTTGCCTGCTGGTTGTCACAGGGGCCGACTATCACCAGTTTGTGATGTCTGGTCGAGCCGCCCGGAGCGCCGTGGTCGGATGCGCCATGGCTGGACTGGCACTGATTCTCATCGGGTTTCTGCCGGCGGCTGTTGTGATGGCCATGCAGTCAGGCGGTGTGCTGGCGGACATGCCAGATGGCAAGCAAGTCATCCCGTGGGCGTTGTCCCACGCGGTAGGAGGCCTTGCCGGGGGACTGGGAGCCGGCATGTTGGTCGCACTGTCGCTTGCTGCGCTGGGTTCCGGAGCAGCGATTCTGCGGGCGATGGCATCTGCGATGAGTACGACCCTGTCAGGCAAGAGCCGATCCAGGCTTGCTTCGGCCGCAGCACTCTTCATCGGCGCTGCACTTGCCTCGCGAGATCAGGGCATCGTAGAAACCATGGTGTCGGTCAACATCATTTACTTGGCCAGCGTCGGTGTTTGCTTTGTTGCGCTGGTGGCAGATATCAGCCTGACGCCGCAGCGTGCCAGGGCCACCATGGTCGCTGGACTTGTCGTGTCTGGATGCGTTTATGCAGCAAGTTGGCTGGGTCTGTTGGCCCCGCAGGCTGACGCTCTCTCTCTGGGAGCCGGACTTGCAGCATCAATGGGTGTTGCAGTCGGCTTTGGCCTTGTTGCTGGTCACCAGCGGGCTGACGTGACGAAGTCTTGCCGCTGAGTCGCCCGACCCCGCTACCACCTTCACAGAATCGTCAACTGCGCGCGAAACCAGCTCACGCTGAGCCACCTTTACGATCAGTGCAGTGATGTCGTGGGCCAAAGGCGGTTCGAGTTCCCAGTGGTGCCAATAGAGATCGACCATGACCCCGTGGTTGGGGCACAGGTCAATGAGCCGTCCACTGTCGACCAATGCTTGGGCCTGCGTGCTCGGTATCAGGCCATAGCCAGCACCCATTGCCACACCCTCCAGCAAGGCCACTGGCGAAGGCAGAAAGTGTTTCGCGTACCGGTCAATCGAAAACCCGAATCGGCTTTTCAGGAAGTCGTCGTGCAGAGAATCTTTCCGATTGAAGAGGACGGCAGGTGCAGCGAGAACCGATGGAACGGTCAATCCGTCTGGAAAGGCGCTTTGCGCGAATTCAGACGTTGAATAGCAGCGGTACTCCATGGCGCCGAGGCATTCGGCCACAAAGCCGTCGGCTGCTTTGGGACTGGTCGATATGCACCCGATGACTTCACCGCGCGACAGCAACTGGGAAGTGTGGTCCTGGTCGTCGGCAATCACTTCCAGTGCCACAAGCTGGCTCAGAAGGAGCTCCTTCAACACCTCCGGAAACCATGTGGCCAATGAATCCGCATTGACAGCAATGGACAGAGGTACAGGGGAATGTGGTTTGGGTTGCGGCACCAGCTCCTGCAAGGCTGAGCCTTCCAAAATCCGCAACGCCTTCACGTGGCGGAGCAGCACTTCTCCTGCTGGGGTGGGTGACACTGGCCGATCCCGAAGCACCAGAACTGTTGATAACGATTCTTCCAGTGCCTTGATTCGTTGGGAGACGGCACCCCGTGTGATGCTCAATGCAGTCGCCGCCTTTTCAAAGCTCTGCTGCTCAATCACCACCGCAAAAGTTTCCAACTGATCACGATCCAGCATGGGTATCTCCCGATGTCTGGTTGACGCGGTTGCCAACCTGCGCCATTTAGGGGGTCAGCGGGAAATTGTGTCGATGGTTTTCAGGTGTCAATCGCTTCCGATGAGTTACGAGCGGTATCGAGTATTTGCCGATTCAAGATGGAAAGGCCAGTAGGTGGTGCACAAAAATTACACTCGGTTGCCGTGTGGACTGAATCGTTTGGCGCGAAGTGGCACTCTTGATCTACCAGATGAAGGAGGTGCCACATGTGGCTTTTGGTCGCTCGTGAACCAAGGCAAGATGCCCCCCATTGGCCGGGTAGAACAATTCTTGCTGCGCTGGACGCGGTTGCGTGGCCTCTGGCCGCCGCTTTCTCATTGCTGCTGTCGAATCAGCCGCTTGGAGTCGTCGGCCCTGTGTTGACCGTCGCGGCTTTCGCGCTGTCGGTGGCCCGGCTTCGCCGCGCCATCTCTTTTAACCACCGCTACCACTTCACCACCTGGCGATGGGGTGGGGTAGTTCTCGGGCTGTTGATGATAGGCTTTGCCCTCAGGCTTGTCGCTTGAGGGCTGAGAGAGGCGGGGGACGCTGATTCCGAAGCGGGCCGGATCATGAAGCCACTCAATCGTGTTGCGCCAGACCTTTCGGCGCCATGGGCGTGGCTGGGCCCAAGGGAAAGCGTATCGGGTTCGAAAGGCACCGGTAGCGTCTTGTCCCAATACGATCATGAGCATGTCCGCGCGCTTGGCGTCTGAATCGTGGATGACCAGATCGCCTGGCTGCCACTGTGTGGTGTTCGGATCGTGAATCAGGCCCATGGCACCCCCACTCAGCGTTGCACTCAGTGAGCCGCCATCGGACGGGTCTCGCTCCACGCTTCAATGTCGGTGCTCCGCCATGCGACGGCATGGGAAGTCAGACGCACCGGGCTGGGAAACTGTTTGCTTGCGATCAACCTGTAGATGGTCGACCGTCCAAGCCCCGTGATCTTCATGACCGCGTGCATTCGCAAGAAGACAAGCGCGGGCTGATCTCGATGATCGGTCAATGAGCCTGTTTGAAGATGTTGCATGGCGCACCCCTGATAGAAGCGACGCCTTCACTATGGGGCAGAGAATCCGGCGCTGGACGCTGGATTCAGCCGAAAATCATGCGGCCAAGTGGCTCTCGACGACTGTTCGATGATGCGTATAAGCAGGTCACTAGCAGGCAAGGAAACCTTGACCCTGCATAGCCTGGCCATCATTTCCAACCTCATCCCACACGACACCTGCTTCTATGACCTTGACGAAGCGCTCCGCACTGAATCCGTCGGGGTACATCGTCGTCCTGCTGTATGACTGGTCTTGATCAAGGGATTCGGTGAGTTCTGGCGATGCAGTCCGAAACTCGGAGAGGTCTTTCAGCAGGTGGCGATCATCGCGAAGGGCGATGAGCATTTCCTCGACCGTGATCTTCAGGAAACCGGAGAAGCGCTGGTGATCGCTTTCGATGGACGTGTCGACGATCCACCCATGGTGATGCGTGATGCTCTGGCCGTCATTCAGGCCAATGGCCATGCGGAACTCGGCGGAGCCTTCGACTGTACGCAACACCGCTGCCACCTTGCGCTGCAACTGAAGGCCCGCCTTTCTCAACGTCGTTGTGCCGTGCACCCAGGCATCACGTTGTGATTGGCGCATGAAGGTCGATTTCACCTCCAGCACAAACAGGTGACCGTCGCGTGTTGCGATCACGTCCACTTCGCCAGGATCGTCGAGTGCCTCTTCTCGCGGGGGCTGCCAGTTGAGCAAGACCCGAAATCCACGGGATTCGAGCGCCTTGGCCAGGCTGGCTTCGATCCGTTGGGTCTCTTCCTGGACATTGCCGCGCCGAGAGCCCAGCCGCCGCAGGTTGTTGATGGCAGCGGTGCTGTTGTTCTGCATGCCGACAATCCAGGGCAACTGGACCAGGGTGGCGCCGAACTTCAATACCGGGCGTTCAAACAAGTGGGGCTGGAGTCCCGGCTCACTTCTTTGCAGCCTTGCCGCGAGGACTGCCATGTCGTAGGTCCAGAAGTCCAGGATCGCAGACGCCATCCGCGGACTTCCTTTGGGCTGGGAGCTGGTGACCGTCCAGCCGGTGATGTTGGTGATCTTTGCTTCGCGCCCCGACCAGGTGATGGGCAGGCGGTTCTGCATCCCGTTGAGGAAACCGTCCATGGTCATCTTCTGGAGCGCAGAACGCCAGTCGCCGGTGGAGCCAAGTCGATCGGTGAAGGCCACGAGGAAATCGCGTTCGAAGAATGCCGACATGAGGTTGAGCGACAGCAGTGCTTGGAACACGTCGACAGACTCACCCAAGTCCGATGTCACTTCATCCGCAATACCGTAGACCTCTTGAAGTCGAAGCTTGGCTTGCAGGGCGCGGAGCCAGGCCATTCGATTGGCATCGGCGTTTTCTGGTCGCCCGATGTTCCATCGACCTGGATCCGCCGCGACATATTCAACGAACTCGTCTATTGCGCGGTGAAACCAGTAGTCGTGCAAACGCCTGAGCTTGTGGCCGTCGTTCTGCCAGGCGGTCCGAGCTGTTGGATCAACCTCCACGATCTCCAGGCGATCTTCGTGTCGCACAAACCTTATGGAATCGTCGTAGCAGAAGGCATCCGCAGACCGGCTGATGAACTCGTTCAGCTCGATCTGCGCGTCCAACAGCGCATGGAACGCATGGAAGGTCTGTACTGCCTCGCTGGCACCAACACGTCCCTCATCAAACAGAATGGGACGGAGATGTCCGGCGACTGACAGGCCTATGCTGGCATCGTTCAGTTTCAATGACGACTCATCTGCCGTTTCCAGCTTCCAGGCCAGTAAATCATTGATGGCATGCCAGGCAAGTTCGGTGCGGCTTTCAGTCGCTTGCCCGGCCTTCATGGCTGCGATGTCTTTGCCCACCAGGCATTCGAAGGCGTAGAGGCTCGCATAGAGAAGGAAGTCAAAGGCCGATAGGTGGGTCAATCGATCCTTTTCGGCCTGGACGGCATCCGCTCGAAGCTGATGCGCCTGATCAAAGATGTCCAGCACGCGGCACAGCTCACGGACTGCCGGGCAGCTTGCTCCTGCCAGTGTGAGTTCCGCTCGCCGGAGCGGTTGTTGGTTCAGGACCAGCCCGGAGTACCTGACCGCCCGGATCAGGGCATCGGGCGCGATTTGAGCGACCGCGTTGACCAGGCCTTCGACCGCAAGTTGCTCCTGACTGAGGTACCGGGCCAGGGCCAGCACCATGGGCTCAGTGGACCAGGCACTGGTGGGGCAGTCCTTCACCGTGCGACTCAACCAGAACTGGCTGTCGCGCTCCCTTCTGGTGAGCTTGCGTTTCCCTTGTGTCGCAGGCTTGCCATCCAGATAGGCGTTCGCAGCCTGCTCGATGGCCGCTCCAAGGGGATGGCCGTTTCCCACGGCGCGCGTGGCCAGATCGTCGTAGTAGTTGCGCTGTGTGGTGATGTTGGACGCTTCCATGTGCCGATCATCCTAGGTCTCGGGCCGGCTTTTGAAGAGGACGCATTGGGCCATGAGCGCAGGGGCGATGTATCTGGCCCGATGTGGTGAGGGCACTTAAACAGGGACCTGTAGCCCATAGGCCTGCGCAATACGCGCCACCAGTTCGGCCACGCTGATCTTCCCAAGCTGAAGGGCTTGCGGATCGATGGAGGTGTCTGCCGCGACCTCGGCGAGAAATCGGGCGAGGTCCGAACCGATTTTGGGGTCGAGTGGAATTCGGGTGGTGGGCGCCAGGAGTTGCGACAGGCGCAGCACGTCGTTGAGATGCTTTCGGATATCTCTGGCATCGATGGCGGCGCCTTGGTCTTTGCGTGCCTTCAGATCCAGCCATGCGATGGCCTTCAGCGGAACCAGCCGGTCTTCTCCCACCCAGGACAAGCCTCCCATCTCACGTCGGCCCGCGAGGATGAACGCGTAGTAGGTTTCATCCAGCAAGATGGCGGAGAGACTGGACACTGCCTCATCCAGCGGGATCGGGGTGAGTTGACTGCCTTCGGCGGGTGTCAAGCCATCGGGAGCCCGTGCAAACAGTTCGATCATGGCCGGGTAGCGTTCATCCGCGGGCTTCTGGAAGCGGTAGAACTTCGGCTTTCCGGTGTCGCTGACCTGCTGCAGCTGGTAGCCCCCTGCATTCACAAACTGCCAGAACGCCTCGCCAAAAGACGGGGTCAGCACCTCCACATGCAGGACGATGTCCAGGTCCTTGGTCGCCCGAAACTGGAGCCCGGCGTCCTCCATCGTCAGGCTCGCGGCGGTCCCACCAATCAGCAGATACTGATCAGCGTACGCTGCAAATGTTTCCCGGAAGAGATCCAGTCCTCTCACCATGGAAGTTGCCCTTTCAGTTCGTCCAGGGCCTGAAGGACGCGCTCATCGGTGCTGTCCTGCAGACTGAGGGTCAGCGACAGCGGGTCGACAGTCGCCCGGCCTGGCACCAGCGCTGGATCGTAGATCCAGAGCTCAAGCGCTTGTGTGTCATCCGACGGTTCCGGCGCCTCGCGGGCACCGGCTTTCAGGGCCTCCCGCCATTCTGCGAAGGTGGTGGCGTACACCGGTTGTCGTGGCTCCGTGAGCATGGAATCGCGTGCGAGTGCGCTCAGGCCGGCCAGCCGCCACTGGCGACCTGCTGGCAAGGTATCGCTCATGGCCAACACCGTTCGGCGCACAGGGCTGCGGAGCAAGGGTCTTGCCATTTCCCAGATGTCCCGTGGCGGCAACTCGCGGTGCAGATACTGCGAACGCCCCAATTTGCGCGTCGCGGCGAGGCCCGCGGCGTTCAGCTCCCTGACCGCCCGGGACAGGGTCATGGGGGTGTAGCCCATGGGCGATGCCAGGCGGGCGGGTTGCCAGTCGGTGGCCAGGGGTTCGTTCATCAACGCAGCGATGAGGATCGCCTGCGTCGATGGGCTCAGGGCGGTACCTGTGGTTGGCGCCCGCTGCCTGAAGTGTTCGCGAAGGTCCAGGCCCAGGTCGGGCAGGTAGAGCTGGTTGCCTGGCACGATGAACGGAACCCTCTGCTCGATCAGGCGTTTGCGCTCGTACGACGCCAAGGCATCGGTCACGAACACAACCGGCGGCTCTCCCTGTGCACGCACCTTGTCCAGCCGGGCACGGATGTCACCCAGGGCTTGTTTTTCGCTGGATGGAGTGATCGCGAGCACGATGGGATGGCCCAGCAGTTCAAGCTCGGCAAACTGGAACGCGTCTTGAAGGAAATACGGCAGCGCGCCGGTTTGCGCCCAGGGTTTTTCCTTGGGCGTGGGAATGCCCAACACCTCGTTGAGGTACTTCCGGGTGGCGGCTACAAGCGTCAACGCTCAGTCTTTCATAACAGAGAAATCGAACAATAACATTAACGATGTTATCGTGCAATAGTGTGTTAAAGTGGTCCGGCTTTGGGATTCCGATCTGTCGCGCCGAGGCTCATGCGGACACCGCAGGCGATGGAGCGCTCTGTCCCAGGATGTCATCAATCCGCTGCCCCAGCTTCTCCCACGCTGCCTTCTTCTCGTCGGCGAACTCGTGGTGCAGGTAGTGCCGCCGCACCCGGCTGCCGGCCATCACGTGGTTCTGGCAGCGGTCGATGATGTCGGGCAGGATGCCCAGCGCCTGCATCATGGTGGCGCCGGTGCGCCGCATGTCGTGCGGTGTCCACTCGCGGTGGCTGCCGCTCTTGAGGACCAGCGCGTTGTCGTTGGCGCGGCGTGACAGGTCCTTGCGGGTCTTGAACTGGATCTGTCGGTCGCCCACCTGCTTGGACACGGTCTTGACGTCGATGTGAGTGTCTTCCTTGTGGTTGCGGGCCGGGAAGCAGTAGGGCGATGTTCCGGTGAGGGCCTTGAGCGCCTGGAACTGGCGCAGCGAGAAGTCCGAGAGGTAGACCCGGTGGCCCTGCTTCTTGCCCATCGGCCCCTTGACGTTCTCGATCGGGATGGTCCAGTAGCGCTCCGCCAGGTCCACGTCTTCCCAGCGGGTCATCAGCAGCTCGCCGATGCGGCACAGCGTGCCCAGGCAGATCCAGATCGCCAGTTGGGTTTCGCGCTTGAGCGGGCGCGGCACCTCGTACTTGTGGCCGGCCGGGGTCTCTTCGTAGTCGATCTCCATGCGCTCAAAGATCGACTGCAATTCCTGTAGCTCCTTGGCCGTCAGCACGCGGTCGCGCTCGTTGACCATGTCGAAGTCCTTGGAGACGATCTTGCGGATCTCGATCAGGTCGGCCGGGTTGCCCTCGATCAGCAGGCCGCGCCAGGGCTGTCGTTTCTCGGCCCAGGCGAACAGCTGCACCAGGTCCTGGTGCACCCGCACGGACATGCGGTTCACGCCGCGCGCCACCATGGTCCGCAGGACCTTGCGCAGGTCGTGCTCGGTGATGCTGCGCACGGGCTTGTCACCCAGCACGGGCAGCACGTCCTTCTCGAACGAGCGGCGCAGTTCGGCGTTGCCGTCCTTGCGGGCCACGCCATCGGCCAGCCAGGCGTCGAACACCTCCTTGAAGGGCTTGTTCTGGCTGGCCTCGGCGGCGGCCTGCGCAATCGTCGCTTCGACCGCGGCCTGGTTCTCAATGCGTTCGGCCTTCTTCTGGTCGTTGGGGTTGACACCGGAACGGACGAGGTCGCGGGCCTCATCGCGTTGCCGGCGGATCTGTTCCATGGACAGGGCGGGCCAGGTGCCACAGTAGTGCCAGGCCACTTTGCCGTTCCATTTGAAGGCGAACTTGAAGTGGATGGAGATGGTCTGGTCGCCGACGACCCGGACCTCGCCGGTCAGTCCGTCGCCGTCGCTCAGCATGTCGCCGCGCCACGCCAAGGGCACGGCCTTGAGCTCCAGAGCCGTCCACTTTTTGCCTTTTCCTGACTTCGGATATCGCGTCATACAGGTCCTGGGGGGTAAACCGGGGGGTAAACCGAAAAAACGCTGTCAGTGTATTTTGTGGGACGACTTGGGATCAAGTATTCTTTGTATCTATATGATTTAAAACGGAAAATGTCGTCCCATAACGTCCCGTGAAATCCCGCAAGATTTCACGTATATTTCGATGGGGTGCAAGGGGT
>ERZ1645185.185-NODE-185-length-27160-cov-8.113079_pt1 | contig 27160 bp, 19 predicted proteins | sample MGYA00575351_ERZ1645185 | MGnify/ENA primary metagenome ERZ1645185 (study PRJEB40838, sample SAMN11284767) | freshwater sediment metagenome | isolation source: river sediment | host: Sediment | place: India: Jana village, Kanpur | collected 2015-12-17 ... | reverse complement strand
GGTTTCTTCCATTTCCGACAGGCCCTTGTACAGCCGGTCGCGCAGCATGCGGATGCGTTCGTTTTCAGTCGCCATTTCCTCGCGGGCGATGCGGAAGGCTTCGCCCATGCCGACAATCTGGTGCGTGGCCAGCGTGCCGGAGCGCATGCCGCGTTCGTGACCACCACCATGCATTTGCGCTTCCAGGCGCATGCGTGGCTTGCGGCGCACATAGAGCGCGCCCACGCCTTTGGGGCCGTAGGTCTTGTGCGCGGAGAAGGACATCAGATCCACTTTCAGCTTTTGCAGATCGATCTCGACCTTGCCGGTCGCCTGCGCGGCATCGACATGGAAAATCACGCCCTTGGAGCGGCAGATTTCGCCGATGGCGGGAATGTCTTGAATGACGCCGATTTCGTTGTTGACGAACATGACCGAAGCCAGCACGGTATCGGGTCGGATGGCGGCCTTGAATTTTTCCAGGTCGAGCAGGCCGCTGGACTCGGGCTGCAGATAGGTAACTTCGTAGCCCTCGCGCTCCAGTTCGCGCATGGTGTCGAGCACGGCCTTGTGCTCGGTCATTACGGTAATCAGGTGCTTGCCCTTGGTGCCGGAATAAAAGTGCGCGGCACCCTTGATGGCGAGATTGTTTGATTCGGTGGCGCCGGATGTCCAGACAATTTCCTTGGGATCAGCATTCACCAGTTTCGCAACCTGTTCGCGCGCCACTTCCACCGCCTTTTCGGTTTCCCATCCGTAAGCATGCGAGCGTGAAGCCGGATTGCCGAAATGCTCGGTCAGATAAGGAATCATCTTGGCTGCCACGCGCGGATCGACCGGCGTGGTGGCGGAGTAGTCGAGGTAGATGGGAAATTTCATGATGCTCACACTTCAATCAAAACGAGGCTGCGACTTTGGTTCCGCGACGGCCGTCCGGCAACACAGTGACATTGCCGCAACCTTGCTGCTTGGTAACAAGTTCGGCAAGAGTCACGGAATCAAGATATTCATAAATCTTCTGGTTCAGGCTGACCCACAGGTCATGCGTCATGCAGCGATGATCTTCGTGGCAGTTTTCCTTGCCGCCGCACTGGGTCGCATCGATGGGCTCGTCAACGGCGCGAATGATGTCCGCCACCGAAACGGTTTCCAGCGGCTTGGCCAGCGTATAACCGCCGCCCGGCCCGCGCACGCTGTCCACCAGGCTATGGCGGCGCAGCTTGCCAAACAGTTGTTCCAGATACGACAGCGAAATATCCTGCCGTTCGCTGATGCCTGCCAGCGTAACCGGTCCCTTGCCATGGCGCAGTGCCAGGTCAACCATCGCGGTTACTGCAAATCGTCCTTTTGTGGTGAGTCTCATGATTTACCACCTATTCAATTAGTGACTGAAATATAAAATACCCGATCATTTCAGTCAACTATTGTAGTTGTCCGAGTAAATTAGTCAACTATTTTATTCAGATGTTCCGGATCAAAGTCATCTTTTGATTTTTGCGCCTCGGACAGCTTCACGCCCATCTGTTCCAGTTGAGCCAAGACCTCGGCCAGCTTCTGGTCAATATGCGCGGTATGGTCGATCAGGCCGTGTACCGCCTTGACCATCGGGTCGTTCATGTCAGCCGAAATGGCGTAGGCCGAAAAGCCCATTTTCTTCGCCTGGTCGTCCAGCGCCTTGCTCTGCTCATCCAGAATGCGCGCGGGAATGCCAACCGCCGTCGCGCCATCGGGCACATCTTTCACCACCACGGCGTTGGAACCCACTTTGGCGTCACGGCCGATCGTGATCGGTCCCAGAATCTTCGCCCCCGCGCCCACGACCACGCCCGGCATCAGGGTGGGGTGGCGCTTGCCCTTGTTCCAAGAGGTACCGCCCAGTGTCACGCCGTGATACAGCGTGCAGTCGTCGCCAATCTCCGCAGTTTCGCCGATCACCACGCCCATGCCATGGTCAATGAAAAACCGCCTGCCTATGGTCGCGCCTGGATGGATTTCGACACCTGTCAACCAGCGCGCGATATGCGAAACAAAGCGCGCCAGCCACTTCAGCCCCATGCCCCAAAGCCGATGTGACAACCGGTGAATGACGATGGCATGGAAACCGGGATAAGTCGTGACGACCTCGAACACCGATCGCGCGGCCGGATCGCGGTCAAATACGACAGAGACTTCCTCTTTAAGCCGTGCAAACATAGAGCTGGACTGTTTTCCGAGTATTTCAGTCGGCTATTTTACCGCAATGTTTTGGTGCTCTCCATAGCCGAAAGCATGCCGCGCAGGATGTTGATTTCTTCCTTTTGCAGCCGGGTGCGGGAAAACAGCCGCCGCAGTTTTGGCATGAGCCGCCTGGGCGAGGCTGGATTCAAAAAACCAATCTGGATCAGGGTCTGTTCCAGATGCGCATAAAAGCGTTCCACTTCCTCCAGATCGGCCGCTTCGAGTTCGGGCTCGGCAAAGTTTTCTTCCAGTGCTGTCCGGCGCAGCACATACGCCGCCACCTGCACCGCAGCGCCAAGATTGAGCGAGCTGTAATCAGGATTAGCCGGGATGGTCATCAAGGCCTGACAGCAGGCAAGTTCTTCTTTTGACAGCCCAAATGTTTCATTGCCGAACACGATGGCAACTTTTCCCTGCCGCGCTTCGGCCAGTGCTTTATTTGCGGCGTCTTCCGGCGTAAGCAGCGCTGCCTGCAAATCTCGTTGCCTGGTCGATGTGCCGATCGCCAGTACGCAGCCGGTCAGGGCCGCTTCCAGGGTGTCGCTGACGGTGGCGCATTCCAGCAGATCCACGGCGCCGGATGCCATGGCCTCGGCGTCAGGATGGGGGAATTTTTTTGGAGAAACCAGCCACAAATCCGAAAGCCCCATAGTCTTCATCGCCCGCGCCGCCGCGCCGATATTGCCGGGATGACTGGGACGCGCGAGCACGATGCGGATGTTCGAAAGAAGATTCTGGGATTGGGCCTGCATGAATTAAAATATGCCTTCGCTCTTTAATGTTGTCTCAATAATCCCATGCATCCCATGCTCAATACGGCGGTGAAAGCTGCCCGCAAAGCCGGGGCGATCATCAATCGCGCCGCCAACGATCTGGACCGCCTGACTGTCCATGCCAAGAAACCACGTGACTATGTGAGCGAGGTAGATCGCTTCGCGGAAGAAACCATCATTGAAACCCTGCTGGAAGCTTATCCAAGCCACGCGATTCTAGCAGAGGAGTCCGGCCAGTCCGGCAGCAGCGACCATGTGTGGGTGATCGACCCCCTCGACGGCACCACCAATTTCCTCCACGGCCTGCCGCAATATGCAGTCTCCATCGCCATGCTGCATAAGGGCGTGCCCACCCACGCAGTAGTATACGATCCCGTCAAGAATGAACTGTTTACCGCCAGCCGCGGCGCGGGCGCCTATCTCAACGAACGCCGCATCCGTGTTTCCAAGCAGCACAAGATGGACGACGCCCTGATCGGCACCGGCTTCCCCTTCCGCGAATTCCATCATGCCGATGCCTACCTTGGCATGTTCAAGGACATGATGCTGAAAACCGCCGGTTTGCGCCGCCCCGGTTCCGCTGCGCTTGACCTTGCCTGGGTGGCTTGCGGCCGCTACGACGGCTTCTTTGAACTTGGACTCAACACCTGGGACCTGGCTGCCGGCGCACTGCTGGTGCTGGAAGCCGGCGGCCTCGTCGGCGACTTCCAGGGCAACGACACTTATCTAAAATCCGGCCACATCGTCGCCGGCAATCCAAAAATCTTCGGCCAGATGCTGCCGGTGTTCGCGCCGCATTTGACGCAGGCGATTAGCGCAGTCGAATAAACCCATGGCTGCTGCAGGCCAGCACACCCCCATGATGCAGCAATATATGTGTCAACTCTCAAAGCGCTTTATTTGGCGCGATGATGATCCAATATCCTTATCACTAAGCTACACATAGGCTACTTTTAAGCGGTATCACCTGGGTGCCCGCCACCTAAATTCTCACGCCCCAGCCTCGGCGCGACACGAGGACGGGTTCAGGCCCAGGGGCGGGCTCCGGCTCCGGGCACTTCGCTTGCTCGACCCTTGGCCGTGCGTTCAATGCCCGCTCGCTCAAGTAATCGCATATGCGCTGCGCGTCTGCCGCTGCTCTGAAAATCTCCCCCTTATCGTTGCGAAGCACCTCCAGCCAGCTTGATAGATAGCCTGCATGGGATTCGATCATGGACTGGCTAGGAGGCAGCCCGACGAATCCCTGCATGAACGCGCTTGCGAGTTCGGCCCTCAACTCCTCGCGGCTGTATTCCGCCGACCCAAAACGCGCATGCATGTGAGGCCGCGCGAGTCGTTTCATATGGCCTGACGCATGCGCGCATTCGTGCAGCAGCGTCGCGTGGAAGTCGTCCAGAGAGTGGAACTGCTCGGCGGCGGGGATGCGTATCTCGTCGCGCCGTAGGTCATAGGCGGGCTGGTAGTGCCCGAAGTTAAGCTTCAGCCCATCATCCTGCAAACCCCACACGATGGCCTCGACCGCCTCGGCCGGTTTCACATCACACTCACGCGCAGGCATCGGGGCCATGCCCTCGATCTGCGCAGCGTTGAACACTGTGTAAGACTTCAGCACCAGTGCTTTGTCGTTCTCCTCGGCAACGATTTCACCATCTGTGCCTGCCGTTTGCTTGGCGCGCCTTCGCTCGACTTCAACGAGTTTGATAACGCGGGCGCCACGCTCGCCACGGCGCACTTGCAGGCCCATGTGTTGAGCTTGTTTGTATGTGAGGTGCCTAGCGTCTCCACCATGAGCCTGCATATGTAAAAGCAAAATCAAAAAGTTAATGCCTTGGTAGGCTTTCCCGCTGGAGGCATTGAATGGTGGCTGGCCGGAGTCCCAACTCTTACACCATGGGGGAACACCCTCCTCTAGGGCCTTCTCCAGACGCAAAATAACGTCGTCGGTGATCTGCTGCTTGATGTCCATATGTTGCCTCCCGATGCGCTATTGGGAGGCAACATCCCAAACGGCGGCGCGCTTGTCGTCGCCGCCGGTCGGAAACCCCGCTCAAACCGACGACTGGCCAAGTCGGCAACCGGCGATCACCGGAAAAAGGTAAGGCATCAAGTCGGATGGGGTCGTCTCGCGTCCTCCTTCGCGCTCCTCGACGCTGATCATGGCCGCGTGCAGGTCGTCCAAGTGGATCGCACCAGCCCAAGCTTCATACAGCTGCCACGCCTGCGGTGTGTTGGTTTCGGTGATGACCCAGCTATCGGCTAGCGTGGTGTAGATTTGCTGCGCGGTGAGTGGCGCCGCTGAAGCGGCGACCGCAGGGGGATTTTCCCGGACGGGTGCCGCGCCTTCGGCGCGGCACGGGGTTGCGCCGAAGGCGCGGTCCGAGGTGGACCCGTCTAACGACGGGTCCGCCTCTTCAATATTGATAGTTTTTGTTTTTTTATTGATCAATACTGATTGGTCGTCGGCCGACTGCTCGCAATCAAAGACGGGCTGCGGGTTTGCAGCGATTTCTGGCACCGCCGCCTCCGGGAAAATATTCTCTTTTTTCCCGGCGCTCTGCCCGGTTTTTTCCCCGGCGCTCTGCCCTGTCGGATTTGCCTTTTTGCGATCACGCGGCGACATGGGAAGATCGAAGCGCAGCCCACCGTTGCGGCGACGACCGATGCCGCTCACCAGTCCCACCGCTTCCATCCTCAGGACGAAATCCCGCGCTTGCGTCTCGTCGATGCCGCCCTCACCGCGCCCCTGGACCCCTGGCGGCGCCTTGATGCTCTGGGCCAGGCGAACCCATGAGAATTTTTGCTTCAGGTGCTCCCCGAATACGCCCGTATGGTAATTGGCGATATTTTTACAGCAGAGATACGCCCAGCGCTCCCGGTAGCCAAGCTTTTCCAAGGCGGCAAACTCGTCCATATTTAGACTTATATAGCGCTCTTTCTCTTCGTCGGCATCAATGTTGGGGTTGGTTTTAGTGGTTGTTTTTTTCATGTCGTCCTCCTGTCGCTGTGGTTGGTGTCGTGTTAAATCAAGTTAAGAAAGTCTGGGGCCTGGTCTTCTTGGCGGCACCGGCTGGGACGGGCTGGGCTGGGTAGAAGCCAGCCGGTCGCGGCGCTCCTTAAGCCGCTCGCGCAGATTCGGAAAAGCAGGGAATACCCCGACAACGGGCGGCCTGGGTGGTTGAGGTTGAGGGGAAGCCGGTGGCGTAGCCACGGGCGCCGGGGTTGGCGCAGTCCTGGGCAATGTCTGCGCGTGTAGGTCATCAAGCTCGGCGAGTGGCGCGAGGATCGGGTTGGTCTCGATGGAAGGCCCGGCCATACCAGACATGGCCCCCATGCCGCCCCGCTTCTCGGCCTCAAGCTTGGTGAGGATCGCTTCCTGTTCTGCCCCCCTCGCTTCGATACGCAATCCGTTGGACATGGCGAGCCTCATGGAACGCTCGATGAAGCTAGGCGACCCAGTGAAGGCAATGCTTCTCCAATTTCTGGCGCACGCCAGCGCGACAATATGCTGGGCAGCCCGCTCCTCGGGCATGCCGTTCAGGGCGGTGAGAGTGTCCCCAGAATCGGCTATCTGCCCTGATTCCCGGAAATACAGGATGGCGCCAGCTGTATGGATGAAGACCTTGGTAAGGTCGCTGCCCAGCACCGCCCTGACATGCTGCTCGTATCCCTTTTCCCTCACGATCCGCCTTACGTCCCGTCGTTTCCGGTCGGTCAGTTCGTCGGCCACGCTGGCGCTAGGCACGACGGCCTCCGGCATGGCCTCGACGAAGGCCAATACGGCCAAGTCGCGGCCTGGCTCGAACGCGTCGGGCCAGGTCTCATATTGGGAATCGCCGGGCTTGAACGGATTGGGGGGTGTGGGCGTGGTATCGGTCATGTCTTCATCTCCTTGGGTGGTTGTTTTGGCTGCGGGGATGGGCCTGGGTTTTCTGCGCGGCGGATCGGGAACGGAGACCAGACCGAAATCGCGCTCGATGCCCCGGATCGCCTCCTCCGTGCGATAGAAGAAATTGGAATCGCTGACTGTGCGGCCGGTCTTGGCGCTGATACGACAAGCCGCAAGATGAAGGTGTGGACGGACCTGGCCGTCGAAGTAAGTGTCCCGATGGATGACGCCGACCCACGGGGCATCCCCGAATCCGAGCTCGGACATGAATCGCTCGGCAATGGCCTGCCATTGCTCATCACTGAGGTCGTGGTCGTCGGGGGCTGGATTCAGCGAGAAATGCGCGACAGCCTTGCCCAGCTTGGGGTTGAGGCGGCGAAACTGCCCAACCTCGGCAGCCAGCTCACGCGGCGTTCGACCAGCCATGGTGCCTGCCACAATCCGACCACGCTCGTCCTCAAGCAGATAGCTGGCAAGCCCCCGATATGAGCGACCGACGACGACCTTACCTATCACCGCTGATCCTCCGGCTGATCACCCACTACGCCGAGCAATTCAAGGCGTAATAGGCGCACCTGCTCGGCTAGCGCGGCGACGGCAGGGTATATCCCCTCCGGCGCCAAGCCAGCGTTGCAAGCACGCACAAGCTGATTGAGATTGCTGGTCAGCGGTGCCAACTCCCGCCAGCGCGTCATATTCTCCGCAGCGGGCGGCGCCTCGATTTTTTGACGCAGGGCAACCCGGCGCAGATAAGTCGACATCGGCAATCGGGCGGCCTTTGCATAGCCACGCAGCTGTTCGATCTCACCCTCGTCGAGGTATAGGTCGAACCGCTGGCGCAACTCGCTGCGAGATTTGAGAGGTCTAGGCATCGCGTTGGAATCCTTGCTTGTTGGCCGTAGGCCCGGGCGTTCTGAACCCGTGGAACAGGGTTGAGGAACAGTGCTCGCTACTAGCCTGCCTCTCTGCTTCTCAAACACAGCCCCCAAAGTCAACGACGCCGGGGGTGTGTCAGACAAATGGCGTGCGTGGGCACTCAAAGGCACGCTTCGTCCTCCTCCTCCTCCTCCTCCTCCTCCTCCTCCTCCTCCTCCTCCTCTTCCTCTTCCTCTTCGTCGTCCTCGAATTCATCGGCCAGCGAATGCGCCAGACTCTCGGCGGCTGTGTGGACAATGAGAGTGATGAGCTCTCCGACACTCTCGACTCTTCTGTCTCGCGCCACCTCCCATAGCTCCGCACCCCAAGCGCCTAATGCCAGGTCTTCAATCTCACTTCCGAATCGGTCATAAAGCGCCCAAATGTCGCTGTCGTTGGTAAGCCCACAAACCCCCGCCCCAGCTCCGTAATCCCTTAATGTCTCAGCGGAATCGCGATCCATGGTGGCCAGAAACCAGTCTTCAAAAGTTCCAAAGTTTTCGATACCGTTCGATGCCATTTCACACTCCTCAAGTTATCAAGGGCGAAAAACTCCCCGGCTGACTGCCCTCTAACGCCAACCGAGGCATACCGACGGATTTGTGTTCCGTCGGTGGAGCTCGATCAGCTGATAGAAGCCTGCTTGGTCAGTAGATGGGCCGCTTCTTTGGCGATGGCCGCCACAACAGGCACGGCCACGCTGTTCCCGAACTGCTTTCGGGCGTGGAAGGTGGAGGGGTGAGGCTGGAAGCTGTCAGGAAAGCCCTGCATCCGCGCGCATTCGCGCGGCGTCAGCTTGCGGGGCTTACCCGAGATGAGATACAGGCCGGTCTGCCCACCGGGGCCGCCGGACTGCGCGCAGAGCGTGATGCCCTTGCCCTTGGGTGAGTAAACGCGATAACCCTGTGCGTTGCGGTTGTTGATCTGGCCGACCTGGACAGGACGCTCGGCACGCTCGGTAGGGTTGGGTAGCAGGCGTTTCATCTTGGCCGCGCACCGCCCCGTGGTGATGCGAGCCTCAAGGATGTCCTCGACTACCTTGGTATCGTCTGTTCCGTCGGGGAAGAAGAACGGAGCAGCACCGCTCGCCGCGATGTCGAGCCGGATACCAGCGATGAACAGCCGTTCGCGCTGCTGGGGCACGCCGAACTTGGACGAATCCAGCGCCTGGACAGAGACATCGTAGCCAATCTCGGCCAGTGCATTGAGCGCTTTCTCACAGGTCCGCCCGCCATCATGGGTGGCGAAGGCAGGGACATTTTCGAGAATGATCTGCTTGGGACGCTTGGCCTTCGCGATGCGCACCAGGTCGAAAAACAACTCGCCCTTGCCCGCAGCCAGATATCCTTCGCCATCGCCTGCGATGCTGAAAGACTGGCAGGGAAATCCGCCGCACAGGATGTCGAAATCCGGCAGCGCCTTGGTATCCAACGTGCGCGCATCCTCGAAAAATGGAAACCCGGTTCCGTAGTTGGCAAGGTAGGTCGCCCGTGCGGCTGGGTCTATTTCCACCGCGCCGACACAGACCGCTCCCTGGCTCGCCATCCCTTGATGAAAGCCGCCAACACCTGCGAAGACATCGAAGAAGCTGGCTCCGATTAGCGGCTTGAGCTGCTTCTCGATCAGGGCGTTGGCCCAAACGCGCAACTCGGCCAGTTCTTTGCGCTGTGTCGTGGTGAGCAGCGACTCGTCGCCGCAGCGCTTTTCTACATGCTCGAGCAGGCGATGGGCGGCATCAGCCAAGGCCGCGCCTTTGCTTGCCATCTCTTGGCTACGGACAGACAGGGGCAGGGTGCGGCCATGGATTCCACCGCATTTGAAGAGAAAACGATATTCCGCGATCCACCGGTGACGACCTATGCGCGCGAATTGAATCTCGGCGGTGGTCTTGCTGGACTTGGAAGAAAACGTGACGCGCCCATCCGGCGTGGGGCGGGTGCCAAAGTTGTTGAAACGGGAAATACTAGGCGTAGCAGTGCGCATGAGACGACTCCCGAAAATTCGATTGAAGTTTCGAGGACGCCTCGACGGGCAACCGCCTGTCTCGGTTCTGCTAGCGGGTTGGGCCGCTTCACAGATACAGGGGTGGCCGTCCTACCGCACCACTCCCCGGCACTCGCGTCGTCTAGACTGACCGCCTCACCCTTCCCAACTGGTGAGCACGATGCGATGGCAGCGCGATTGCTGCCAGTCAGTGGTCGCCATATTACCTGGCCACTACCGCGATGTCAACTATAACCTATTGAAAACACAGACTTAGTTGTGATTTGCAACTAAGTCCCTGCTTGCTTGATTTGGCAATTGCTGCGCCTTAAGCACATGTTCGAAGGCGAACTAGCAGCGATGCCATGACCTGTTATCAGCCTAGTGTCAGGCTTTGATGTAGGATTCAATTCGCATTCAGACTAGTAGCAAAGGGGGACAGATTGAGCGAGACGGCGGCGAATCTACGGAAGCGAGCGAACGCACTTCGCCAGAAGGGCAACAGGGCGCTCGCCGAGGCGGAAGCGCTTTTCGCGAGGGCGAAGTGGCTTGATGCGAATGGAAGGACTGATCTACAGTCCGCGATCCTCTCCGGGAAGAAAGCGGAGGCAAGGGCCCTCATCAAAGCCGGGGTCGATCCCAACAAGACGGGCGAGACAGACGATCGCCCGCCGCTTGTCCTAGCCTTGGAAGTGATCAATCAGAAATTCTCCACACCTTTGGTCAAAGCCCTCATCAAAGCTGGCGCGGATGCCAACGCGAAGCGCCGGAATGGGCGCTCCGTCCTTTCCCAAGCGATCTTCCGCGAGAAATTCGAGATTGCCCTGGCGCTGCTGAAAGCGGGGGCGGATCCCAATGAACCCGAGGCGCGGAAATATCTGGAGAAGGAGTTCGCCGATTGGCTAAACGACGACGACGGCGACAAGGAGGCCGTGGTCATCAAGGCGATTCATCGCTTGCTCGCAAAAAAACATTGAGTGCTGCTTGGCGAGGTTGACGAGGAATATGCGGTGGGCAATAACAATAAAAAACTAAGTAATCCTTTTTTAGACAGGGGGAGGTGGTCATCTATTTGATGCCCACGTTCAAGCTTCATACGTCGCGCTCTTGCTGACGGGCGGGTGTTGGTATCGACGAATATCAGCGCGTCCATGTCAGCTCAGCAATAATTGATATGTAGAAGTTCAGACCTGACCTGACAGATTGTGTCCGATGAACTCAACCGTCTTTGGCTTGTGGAGCATCCCAATTGAAGCGTTGTTAGGGGAGCCGTCAAGCTTGAGGCTCGTCCTTGGTCGGGGGGATATTCGACCAAGAAACCCTTGCATATGCTCCTTCGCCCTTTGATAGCCCCTTGCGTTTAATCATGCGCCCCTCAAACGCAAACTGCTCAGTGATTCTGATTACTAGTAGCCTATTGAAATTTCCGGCGCGTTTAACTTGAACTTGCTCCCCATCTTTCTCAGGAGAGATGGTCTTAATTTCTACGAAATCGTTTCCAAGCTTGCCATCTGAACCTCTGGTATGAGGTTTGTGGCGCTTAATGCCATAGTTGACTTCAGCATATAACTCTCCTAGTTCGCCCCAAATTTGCAGGTAGCGCCCAGTAAGTGCATGGTAAGACCTAGCGTTATCGACCAAGCTCTCGAAAATCATCGCCAGTTCAGGGTTGACCTGTAGGCAAGACGCCGAGAACTCTTCGTCGTCCTCATAATCAGTTCCCCACTCCCAAGGGTTGTATCCGCAAGCGGCGGCATCAGCTATCTGTTCGGGGCTATAGCCATCATGGTGCATATCGTGCAGAAAGTCCCAGTCGCTCATACATTTCCCTTTCGTAACCCATAGTCGGCTTACAAGCACCAGTTTACATAGCATTTTATCAAGACATATGTCCGCTTTGCGGTCATGAACAAAACGTCTGCTATTGGCCGAACGCGGAAGTTCAATCTGACAATCAGTGCCAGATCAAGTCACGATTTCTACAATTGATAAGACTCATAGCGCCTCGACCAGTCGGCGAATGTATTCCGTATCGTTCTTCATCAGCAAGATGTTGATCTCCAGAAATTCTTCGAGCTTGGTGAGACCGAAGCCCTTCTGCAGATTCCCAATCTGCGTGGGCGAGACAATGAAGCTCGACAGCGATACCTTGTCGTCGCCAAGCCGCTTCTCAATATCCTTGATGGTCTTGAAGAACTGAACCTTCGGACTGAACTTGCCCTCGTGGATCAAGCCGTGCGGTTCGATAAACGCAATATGCTGTTTGGCGCCATCCAGCACCCACAGGATGAAATCGGGATAGAAGCCACCGGCCTCGAAGAAGCCAATGCCCCCTCCCCTTGCCTTGTTCCGCAGCAGGAAGAACTCCTTGCCATCATGCTTATTGCCACTTGCGGCCAGATAGGCGTGCAGGTCTTTCACAAAGTTGAACTCGCTGTCCTTCAGCGCTACGGGCAGCACCTTGATTCGCGATGTCGCCGCTACGCCATCAGGCATGTGCAACAAGGGGGAGTAAAGGTGAATCCCGCCCAGCAAGGCACGGGGAGGATTCCCGCTTGTGCTTGGCTCGTCTTGTAGCGGTGCAGCGCTGCCCAATTTCTTGAGGGACTGCGCCAGTTTCTCTACATCATCGGCGAGCTTCTTCAGATCGGCGATCAGCGCGGTCTCGCTGGAGTCCACCATCATTTGCCAGCCCTCGCCATCCTGCGGGAGATTTTCGTCTTCCACCGTCAGCTCGCGATATTCGAGGCGGCGCTCGAAGAACGCATCGACCTGATTATTGAACAGCGACTCCATCAGGCGCTTCAGCAGCGTGGTGATAATCACCTGCCACTGCCGCACTTCGGCCCATGTGCGAGGCTGCATTACGGAAGCAGGGGCATACAGCGTATACCAGCCGTTCTTGCCATCTTCGAAGAGCAAAGGCAAATCGGCCCGTTGTATGAGCATGTTCTCGTAGCCGCGCACACGCTTGTAGGCTTCCAGCTCGAAGAACACCGCATTCCAATCCACCAGCGTGAGCTGGTGGCTGCGAAACAGTTGCGTCTGCTTGGCCGCAGCCTGTGCAACATCCGCCTTGCCAACTGCCACCGCCTCGATGCGGGAATACCAGTCCAGCTCGATCTGGCGCGCCAGGAGCTTGGGCGGCAATGGCAACTTCAGGATGGGGAGCGGCGCGTCTTTCTTGAAATCGTATTCCTTGCCGTCGTCCTTCTTGCGTTTGGGCCGCAGCACCTTCAAGCGTTTGCCGAAGTCGCGCGTGGTATGCATCGGCATCTCGATGACTTCCTTGCTATCGTTTCCCGGCAAGCCCTCCTCCGCAAGGTAATCACGGAAGCGCTGCATGAACTCGGCCTCGATGCCGAACACCTGCAAGGTCTCCAGCCAATGGATATTGGTTGGGCGGGGCACATTCACGCGCGTGCAGCGGCTGCTGCGCTTCAAGCTCCAGTCGAAGCCCTTGAGTCGCACGCCACGGCCGAACAGCTGGATGATTTGCGAGCCCTCCGACTTGCCGACATGCATCAGGCCCAAGGTCGAAACCCGCCAGCAGTCCCAACCCTGGATGAACTTCTTCGCGCCGATGAGGACATTCACCGACGACTGGCTATCCGATGCCGAAGCAAACAAGGGGCGATCATCGAATTCACTATCGACGATCTCAACCCAATCTTTGGGAATCTGTTCGCCGATATGGTCCGCCAGCCCCTTGGCATCGCCCACATTGATCAGGCCGAAAGGATGCTCGGCATGGCCGACGCGCAAGTGGATCTCGCCGCTATCGCCCTTGATGCGGGTAATCCGCAGGACGCCATTCGCCTTGGTGTGGAAGACCTCTTCAAGGATCAGACGATAAATTTCATCGGACGATTTGCCGCCGCTCAGCATGGCCTGCAACACCGGGAAGCAGTTGCCGAAAATGTCGTTGCCGTTGGCATCGACCATGCCGTTCGCCGCGCCCGATTGCGTCAGCAGTAGCTGAATGTCCTTCTTGCTGGTGACGGGGTCGGCGAGAAATTTGCCGAGGAACAGAACAATTTTCGCCACATCGGCAATCGCGGCCTTTTCATCCTGGTTCGCACCTCCCGGTTTGCTCACGCTACCGCCAACGAACACCCAAAGAGGCTTCTCCAGATGAAAGGGGCGCAATGCCAAAGCCTCGCGGTCATAGAGTCGAAGCTGCTGAAAGTAAGCAAGCAGGCATGCCGTCAGGTAGCGTTGTGAATCCGCGCCATCTTCGGCCAGGTTTAGGATGCTGTAGTCCTTGCCGAAGCCATCCTCGTAGAAGTAGCGGTAGGAATAATCGAACAGGACGCTCTTCGCATAGGCCTGAGTAATCGTCTCATTCCCCGCAGCGGCGACGGCCTGCGCGAATGTTGCCGAATACTCGAAGACGAAGCCACGCGAGGAAATGGCCTCGCGGCGCTTCAGCCAGCCAGACTCTTCATCGCTTCCCAAGCCCTGGTGGCCCTCGTCCACCAGCAGCAGGTTGTTGTCGCCGAACTCCGAGACAGCCACCGTGTTTTCCCGCCTCACCTCGCCGAGCTTGGTGATCTCGATCACATCGACGCGCGCAAGGCTGGGCGACCCCAGCAAGTCAGCGCGAAAGCGTTGCGCCGAGAGACCGTTCAGCTCCATTTCCCGCAGGTGCTGTTCGGTCAGGGATTCGTTGGGTGTCACGAGCACCGAACGCGAGAATTCATTCTCGCGACCCGACACCTCCGCATAGTGCCGAAACTGGATCACATTCGCGTGCATCAGCAGCGTCTTGCCGCTACCGGTCGCGTTCTGGAAGCAAAGCCGGTTCAGGTCGGCAACCGTAAAGGGCTCAATCGCTGTGGGCAACGACGCATCGGCACGCCACTGGTTGAAGCGAGCAAGGAAATCGTTGAGCGAGTCGAGTAGCGGCGCCGGCTGGTGAAAGAACAAGTCGAGATAACGCTCAGCGAACAACAACGAAAGCCATTGGTAATACTTCCAGACGATGGGCCGCAAACCCTTCGCCATACGGGAATCGTTCAGCGCCTTGGTATGGGCAAGGATGTTGTCCTCATAGCTCGCCAGCTCGGTGGAATCAAACTTCGCCGATGCTGGCCAGTTGGCGTTCAGCTCATGGAAAAAACGATGTCGTCCATCCGCATGCAGACCTTCAAGCTCCTCCTCCAGGATCGGATTCGACAATTTGCGTATAGCCGGAATGGTTCGACCTTCCAGGTCTGTATGCACCGCCAATGGATCGATGCCGAACTCCCCGATCATCCATGCGTTCAATACCAGCTTGTGAACGAAAGGGTCGACACGCGCGCCCGATGACCTTGTCGCCTTGGGCGTCTTGGGTTTTGTTGCTGTTTTCTTGGTAGTAACCATGTTTCCTATATCAACCTTCAAGCTACCGCCTGAATCGCTCCTGCCGGGTTACCCAGGGTTTCAAGTGTGGTTAGCCACTCATCAAAATGCGGGCAGGCCGCGCGAACATTCGCCAGAGTCATCTTGTGAATGATGGCTGGACCGTCCGATGTTTTTTTGAATTGCGGGACCAATCCAACGATGCGCACAGATGGGTGCGTTGTCGGGCCGTTATTGATTTCCTCCGGCGAGCCAACCTCGTCCACTATTCCTTGGAGTGCTGTGGTCAATGCCTCCTTGCCGAAATGCTCGGCCACCACTTCTGGCTTGCTGAACAGCCATGCCTCGAATTCATGAAGTGCAAGAAATGGGATGAACCGTGGCTGGCCTATGTCTTCAGCGAAAGCTGCCTGCATTCGCCTTGCCTTCTCGCGCGCCGATAACCCAGGCATTTCAAGTGTCTCGCCGCGCGCTGGAAACTCATCAGGCAGGCCATAGAAATCTAGTAATGTGGTGACGCGAGCATTGGTGTCACCTAGTAACTCGTTCAAATTCTTCCGAATCTTCTCGTAGCTCGACACGCCCCCTTTGAAGCCGCCACCACTCATGATCCGTTTTGTCCGCAGCACGGTTACGGCCGCATGCACGCCGAATTCATGCAGATGCGGAATCAGCGTGCGCTTTGCGAATACTTCTTCCGACTGGCCCTCGGCCAGAATCAGCAACCTCACCATCAGGGACGCCCCCCGATAATGTTCTTTTCCCAAAGGTCACCTAGGCTGTAATCATTCATCCAGCTAGACAAGTCCTGCTCGGTTAGACGGCGGAAATTAGTGTGCAAGCCATCGTTGTCGGCAATGATGATTGCTTCTGGAGAGAACTGATTCAGCAGTGTGACAGACTGCGTAGCCAACATGACTTGGCTTCGCCTTGCTGCAGCCTCAAGCATTTCTGCAAGAATCGTAATGGCGAATGGATGCAGACCAAGCTCCGGCTCATCGAGCAAAATTAGCGAAGGCAGAGTCGGCTGCAGCAGCAAAACAGAAAGACAAATGAAACGCAGCGTGCCGTCAGATAGTGAAAAACCATCAAAATAAGCGTCCGAGCCTTTTTGCTTCCACTCAAGCTTTATCTTGTTCGGATTGTTGCGCGATGGTTCGAGCACAAAGTCGTCGAAGAAAGGCGCCACTAATTGCACATGCTCAACCACATGCCGATACTCAGTCGGGTGGTTAATCTTCATCCAGTAGAGGAAGGCGGCAAGGTTTGCCGCATCTGGCCGGAACGACCGATTATCATCGATATCTTGAGTCTTCTTGGCTGGGGCCGAGCTCGAAGTATCGTGAAAATGATAGACAACCCAGTTCTTAACCCCATTTAGAACATGCTCCGCAACACGCCTCCCTTGCCCCGAGGTGGCTGCCGTTTCATGGAGAGCTGTTTCTTTGTGGCCCGCGCCAATTTGCAAGTTCCAAGGCCGAGGATAACGCGTGTCGTGGTAATAAATCGCTTCCGATTCGAAGACCATCGTGTCTCCGACAGCGGGTGTCAGAGTAAAGCTATATGCGTTACCCCCGAAATCGAAACGAAAGGACATTTTCGGTGTCGTTTTCTCGCCGTGGTGAAGCAGCCGGTCAGACCCTCCGTGCTCACCAACATAGAGTTGCAACTGGCTCGCCAATACCGAGTTAAGAAAACGGAATACGCCAATTAGGTTTGATTTGCCAGCGCCATTCGGACCAATCATCACATTGAGGCGCTTCAAATCAAGCTCACAGGCCTCGATGGATCTAAAGCCTTTTACCGTCAGCTTGTTGAGTATGGACATCTCAGGACTCCTCTCCGGCCCACATCCGGCGATGGAATTCCTCTTCCAGCAGCCGGACCTCGCCATACTTGCCCAGGTTGGGCAGGTTGTGCGTGCCGTTAATGTAGATGATGTCGTAGAGCGTCTTGTCTTCGCGACGCGACGGATCGAATTTCATCTGCTGCGCCAGGAAGGCTTCAAGCACGGCCGCATCCTGCTCAGGGTCATCGGTCAGCGTGCGCCATAACACCAGCACGCTCTGGCGATGCCGGTCGTCACCCGGCTTGGTGCGCACATAACCCTCCACCGGCCGGAACCACCATGCGCCGTCTTCAGCCTCGATCAGTGTCTTGGCCTGCAAGCGGGTGTTGGCGTCCTTAGGCAAGAGCGGGTCGGGCTTGCGCACGAATGCCGCCGCAAAGCGACGGCCTGCGTGCAGCCTGTCGACATGCAGGCCGATCAGCCAGTTGAAGGTCTCGACCAAATCGACATTTCGATTTGCCCGCTCGTCCGACCCCGGCTTCTTAATCTCCACCTGATAGCCAGCAGGATCGCGGAACTGTGTCACATTGAGGAGGCTTTGACTGCCTTGCGTTTCGACATCGAGCATGTAGCGCAGCAGGTAATCTCTTTGCATAGATGAATCGCCGGCTGTCGAGATTGCTTCACCCGTCCGATTCAAACCTAGATTGTTTAGGCAATCCTCATAGGATTCAATACGAAGGACCCGAAAACCTGTAAGACTTTCGTTTGCAAAGTCGGAAATTCCAGACTTATCACCTGCCATTACACGCTTGAGCCTTTCTAGGGCGATTATTGAAATCTCATGTGACTGTTCCACCACGACCCATTTCAGTCCTAGCTTGCTTGCAACAGCGGCTGTAGTCGCACTTCCTGAAAAGAAATCCAAAATAATATCTTGGGGTTGCGGCCGAAGAACTTTAATCAGGCGGAAGAGCAACTTTTCTGGCTTTTTACCATTTTTCAGTTGGACCCCACCTTCATTTGCAATTCCATTCCATGGAATGTCCGCCCAAAGGTTCGTCAAGGGCTTCGTTGGGCCAACGGTTTTTGATTCCTCAGACTTTCGCAGTTTGTTCCTGTAAAAATATATTTGACGCCCACCACGAATGTGGATGTCCTCTCCTTTTTCTCGATGAACTGAAATGACTGCGGAAGGATTTTTTTGCGATTCAGCTTTACCTTCTAAGATGTCCGACCCAGCATCTTTGCTAATTGCGGTCGCTTGGAATACAGAGTCAGCATTCGCCAAAGCAAAGTCGGCCATAGCCTTTACGAAACCCAACTCAGAAATCCCTTTAATCGCCGATGCTGGAGAATCAAATCCAAGATTCTCGGCGACCCTTACGGCCACAGTGTCGAATCGCCATTCACTTGGTGGCTCATCTCGGTTCGGTATAAAAAATCGATAATTTTGGTCATATTCCGCAGGAATGTAATATTGCTCATATTTGTAGCTTTGGCGATTCTTGCAAATCATCAGCACATATTCGACGCATGAATACGGTGAAGGGTTTACGGTCTTGTGCCCAGACGGATCGGATGTCTTAACCGAGAACACATTTAAAATGTTCTCGCGCCCAAACACTTCAACACAGAGCTCCTTTAATCTCTCGACCTCCTTGTCGTCAATGCTGATATAAAGCACGCCATCTTCACGCAAAAGTTCCCTAGCCAGTTTCAGGCGATCAGCCATCATTGAAAGCCAGCTTGATCGCCTGTAGTTATCTTTATAGAGAAATTCATCGTTTTCTGTGTTGTAGGGTGGATCAATATAGATGCAGCGAATGGAGCTAGCGTATTGGCTAGTTATGAGATTTAGTGTTTGATGGTTCTCACCATTAAAAAATGTGCCCGTTGATATTTCGTCTATTGAGTCAAGCGACCCAGCTAATTCTCCTGCAAAAGAATTATCGAAAAATCTTGTGTCAACAGGCAGCTTCGGGTTGGCCTTCAAAAATTCAACCGACAAAGGAACGGAATATGCCGGTGACTTCTTATTGCCCTTGATTTCGTCAACCGCAAATAGCCTTACCCACTCCTCGCGCTGCAGATCATTGGCCGCGATCTCGGGATAGAACTTCACAGGAATTCGGTTCAGCGTGATGCAGTAGTGCGTCTCGACAACAAACTTTTTCTTTAGCCAAAGCTTCCGCTGGAAGTCTTCTAGCTGGGCAAGGAAGTCGATGAGGCGTTGGGACAGCAGGCGAATAGCCTGGGCCTTTTCCAAGGCAGCCTGCACGGCTTTTAACTGTGCATCAGTTAGCCCCGCCTGCACATCGGCATCTTCGCTGCCCACAAAGTCATCCAGTTTCAGGACTTCATTCTTCAAGTAGAAGTCCAACTCGCGCAGCAGGAAGCCGCCAAGGTCCTTGTGGATGAAATAGTCCATGGTGTTGCTGGCGGTGTATTGGCCTACATAGCGGGCCAGTAGCGGCTGTTTCTTGTCCTTGCCCTTCGGCACATCGCGGCTGAGCACCGAACGGTATTCGTCGGCCAATGCCTTTCCATCACCAGTCACACCCGCCAAGGCATCGAGGACCTTCTGCACCAGTTGATCGTTGCGCTTTTCCTGCCACTTCCCCTTCTGTCTCTCGGAGTCAGGCCGGTAATTGATTCGCACAACAAGCTCGGTGCCTTCCCAGGCAATGGGGGTTTCGTCGTCGAGGATAAAGTAGCGCTCATCTTTGTCGCTGGCCTTCACATTGTTGTGGGCGCCCTCGGCTGCATCGACGATGCGGAAGTGAACCTTGAGGGTTTGCCCACTTGCGGCGGCGTCGAAGAGCTGGCGGCTGATGCCTCTCTCGTCTTTTTGCAGCGCCTTGCGCGGGTCGAAGCTGAACTCCGCGAAGTTCTCGGTGGTCTTGATGTAATACTGATCCTTGTTGGCCCAATGCAGCACGACCTCGGAGCCATCATAGGGCACCGCGTAAGCTTCCGCGCCACCGGCCGCGCCTTTGCCATACCGCCGCAGGGACATGAAGTCGCCTTCGTCGTAGTAGCGCGAGAAGAAGCGATGCAGATGATCGTAAATCTCAGCGTCCTCGCCACCGGTCAAGCGAACTGCATCATAGCGGGCGCGTGCTTGTTGCACCTTGGGCGCCGCCTCGGGGTCGGGCGCGCCAAACTCGATAGCCTGCCGCCGTGCAGCCTCGTATTCCTGCTTCGCCGCCTCTTCCTGCCGCGCACCTCGGCTGGCGAAGACCTTGTCGATGAGCTGGTCAAATTCGGATTCGAGGAAGGTTTCCACCTGGGCACGCTTGGCGTGCATGATCCGATAGAGACCAAAATCCAGATCGGGTTGATCGAGCTGGAACATTTCCCGCAGCAGGCTCAGCAGGCGCAGTTTCTTTTCGTTCATCTTGTTGTCAGTTGCCATGTCGTGTTTCTCGGTGCTCAAACCACCCTGAATCGCAGGGTGAACAGGTTGTTGGTTTCGGTGTGTTGCTGAATGCGTTTTTCGAGTTGGTCGATCAATTCGTCGCGCCGTTCGATGATTTCGTCCTCGACAGAGAAAATGTCCTGCCGCTGACGACGCTGACGGCGTTCCAGTTCGCGCAGCTCGTTCTGGATGGCGGATTGCTCTTCCAGCGTGGCGGCTTTGCGGGCATCGCGTTTCAGTTGGGCGATGCGTGCTTTGGTTTCGCGCAGACCTTCCTCGGCCGCCAGCAGCTTGTCGTCCGCCCACTTCTCCAGCTTGTCGCGCTCTTCGTTAAACAGCTTCTGGTTGGCTTCCAGCAGCTCGGCAATGCGCGCCTGGGTGAGCCGTTCGGCATTGGCGGCAAGTGCCTCGGGGGGTGCCGCCGTCGCGGGCACCACCTTACCTGCCGCCTGCACAGAAAACAGTTTTTCGCAGGTCTCCTGATCGAGTGCCTGACCGTCGTCGGTGAGGGCCGAAAACAGCAGCGATTCGGATGTGTCGAAGGCTGCGACGGTCAAATGATTGAGCGTGAGCCAGCCGCTCTTGCCGCGCAGCTGGTCGATCACCGAAAGCCGCGTCGGATGCTTGCTGTAATCGAAAGTGAGTTCTGCCGGGGGTGTGGCCGCTTTCCTTGCGCTGTCCAAGACCCATTCACCCAGCGGGTGGTTGAGGCGGTAGGCATGGGCCAGCATGTCGGCCTGTGCGCCGCCACGGACAAGCTGATAGCGTCCGACTGGCGCTTCGGGTGTGGGAGAGCGTGTCAGCGAAAACGCATAGTTGGCCTCCTCGAAGCGTGCACCGCAGTGGGCCTCGCGTTCGAGAACATGGCGGGTCGCTCCCCAGAACCACCTGCCGATCCTGTCGAGGCGCGCTTCGGCCTCGTCCAACCGTAGCTTCAGGCGGTCATGCACATCCTCGTCGAAATGCTCAAGCAGCTGGGTCTGGGTTTCGCGGATGCGGTTGCCGATGTCTTCTTCTAGCTCAGACTGCAAGGCGGCGAACGCGGCCTCGATGTCCGCTGGCTGACGGCAGGTGTCGTAGATTTGCAGGATGCGGCGCTCGAAGTCGATGCCGTTTTCGATACGGCCCAGCACTTCGTCGGAAGCACCGAACACGCCGGAGAATAAGTTGAACTTCTCGGTCAGCAGTTCCAGCACGCGCTGGTCAGCCTGGTTGCGGGTGTTGAGGAAGTTGATGACCACCACATCGTAGCGCTGGCCGTATCGGTGGCAGCGACCGATACGCTGCTCGATGCGCTGCGGGTTCCACGGCAGGTCGTAGTTGATGATGAGGGCGCAGAACTGCAAGTTGATGCCTTCGGCCCCGGCCTCGGTGGCGATCATGATGTCCGCGCCGTTGCCATCCATGCGGCGGAAGTGGTCGATCAGGGCTGTGCGGCGATCCACCTGCGGCGAGCCGGTAATGCGGTCGCTGCCCTTGTTGGCTACCATCCACTCCTGATAGATACGCGTGGAATCCTCGCCTGTGTTGGTGCCGCTGAATGAAACCAACTTGTTGCCGTAGCCGTTGGCGGTGAGGAAACGGAAAAGGTAGTCCTGGGTGCGGCGCGACTCGGTGAAGATGATGGCCTTGCGTGGGGCCTTCAACTCGTCCATCTTGCTGAAGCCAAGATCGAGGGCAGTGAGCAATGCCTGCGCCTTGGTATCGGTCTCGATGCGTCCAGCCGCGTCGATAAAACTGGTGATTTCGGCAATCTCTCGCCGCACGGCCGCAGGATCAAACTTGGCGGGTTCGCGCTCGGCTGTTTCCTCATCCTCATCGCCGGGCTCTTCGAGGTAGTCTTCCTCGATGTCCTCGTCCTCGATCAGCTTCTCCAGCAAGCCGTCGTCGATGTCGCCCTGCCCTTCGAGCAGTTTTTCCAGCCGACCTCGGATGGTGGTCAGTGTGGCGACAACGGCGTGGGAGCTTGATGCCAGCAGCTTGCGAAGAATCAGGCCCGTGAGGTGGCGCTGCTGTCGAGGAAGCGCGTAAGAGTCTTCCTTGGCGAGGAAGGCGGATATGGCTTCGTAGAGGCCCTGCTCGTCATCGGTTGGGTTGAAGGGCTGCGTCAGGGCCTTGCGCTCGGTGTAGCGGACATATTCCAGCACCTGCTTGCGCAGGGTTCGCTTGGCAAAGGTTTGCAGCCGGTCGCGCAAGCTGGATAGCGCGGCCCCCGAAGACATGAATTGTTTGCGGAAGGCCGCCTCATCGCCGAAGAGATGATCGTCGAGGAGGGTCGAGAGGCCATAAAGCTCAATCAAGGAGTTTTGCAGCGGCGTAGCCGTGAGCAGCAACTTCTTCCTGCCGTCGAAGGCACGGCGCAGGGCCTGTCCAGTGCGATTATTGGCACGATGCGCATTGCGCAGCTTGTGGGCCTCGTCGATCACAACCAAGTCCCAAGGGATCGCCCGCATTTCCGCCTCCAGCTTGGCGGCGAACTGGTAGGAGACAATCACGACCTGCTTGCCAGCCAGGCTTTCCAGAGTCGATAACGCTGTGCCGGATCGCAGCTTTCGCAGGCTGACGGCATCGAGAACGGTGGCGCGAAGTGCGAATTTTTCCAGCAGCTCCTGAGCCCACTGCTTGCGAAGGCTGGCGGGGCACACGACGAGCAAGCGCCGCCTCCGCTCCGCCCAATACTGGCAAAGCACCAGCGCTGCCTCGATGGTCTTGCCGAGTCCCACCTCGTCGGCCAGCAGCACGCCTTGCTGAATCGGGTTGCGCAAGGCGAACAGCGCGGCGTCGATCTGGTGAGGGTTGAGATCGACGCTGGCATCAAACAACGATTGGGAAAGGCGATCCACACCGTCGGCGTCATGGCGCCGAGTCAGCTCGTATGCGTAATATTTGGCGTGGTAGGCCGAAATCACTAAGCGAGCCCCTGGTCTGCCCTAGAGGCCATCGTTGGTGGACACGGCTTGAGCCTTCCCGACGCCGACAAACATTTCTGTTGCAACGCCCCCCGCTTCCGCAGAGCCCAGAGCGTGCTTCAAACATGCGACATAGAGTGGTTGGAATAGCTCGCGCTGTTCCACGGATTCCCAGGGCAAGCTCAGCGCCGCCTCCCAGGTCAACCATTCCACGCCAATTTGGGGATCGGACAGAGAACTCTCCACGATCTCCGGTGGCAGCGTGAGGCCGTGACCGAGAATAGATTCTCCACGCCCCTGGTGCCGGGTCCAGAAGGGCTGCTCGATAGCAAGGTCGGATAGGGCCTGGAACCCGAGGCCGCGCAGGAGTGCCTGCTCGGCCACGCCGCCAGCCTTGTTCTTCTCGCGCCAACGGCGCAGCTCGCCCATCTCGAACAGGGCCTTCTGATTGAAAGCCGTGCTGCCGGATTCGGGGTTCTTGATCGACTTGAGTTCGCCCTTGGCAATGCGGCGGAGTGTGGAGAGGCTGATCCCGAGATACAGGGCGGCCAAGTCGCTCTCGACCACGGTCTCGTCTGCGAGCCCAGCCAAAGCGTTACGCGCCATAGCACGCTCAAGGCTAGCCCTGATCTTCTGGTCTGATACCAGCTCTAATCCTGCGGTTGACATCTCCCCTCCTAGGCGACTGCCTGGCCCTCGGTCTTTGTAGTCTTATTGCGCCGCTGCGGGCGGCGTTTCCACTTGCCGTCGTCTTTCATGGGCGGCCTCGTGGCAGGCTTCACGGCATTATAAACGCGGGGGGCAGTGGCCAGGATCGCATCCTCGATCCGCTGCAAGCGCTCCTTCATTTCACGCCATTCCGGCGCGGTATACCTGTTGGTCACCCCATCCGCCTGGTGATTCATCAAGCGTTTGATTGCCAGTTCGGGCAGCTGGAGGGCTTCGGCTACTCGGCCAAATGTCCGACGAAAATCATGCGGAGTGAGCCGGGTAATACCAGCGTCTTCGCGGATGTAGTCGAGAAGGGTTTTGACATCGGAGTAGTGGCCCGTGCCACTCCTCGGGCTCTCCGCAGGAAAAACAAACAGCCGGCGCTTCCCCATTTTCTCCGTGTCCATACGCTTCCCAAGAAGCGCCTGTCGCTCTCTTAGAATCTCCCGCACAGCATCGGTCAACGGTAGCTTGTATGGCCTGTGGTTCTTGGTCTTATGGAAGTAAACCTCTCCCTTCGCCAGATCGACCCAGGAATCCACCGCAGCTTCCTCGGGTGTTAGAAGCTCCTTCCATTTGAGGCAGGCGCTCTCGGATTTGCGGCATCCCCACAGGATCAGCAGGAGGAGATAATCGCAGCCGGTTCGGTTGGCTGGACGACGATCCCAGAGTGCATTCAGGAAATTGCCCAAGGTCTCATCCTGGGACAGCGGATTGCGGACCTGCTTAGCCTCATAGTCAGCATCAAGCTGCGCGCGTGTCCTGAACGACTTGTTGATATGCAGGATGGTGAACGGGTTGTAGCTCAGCGACGGTTCCCGCTTGTGCTGTTGCGCTTCGTGCATCTCGACTTGGAGGACATAGTTCGTCGCGGCGGTGCACCAGCGGAACGTTTGTTCTGCCGCCGTGCGTGCCTTGGCGGCGAGCTCGTCAAAACGCTCGATGATCTCCTGAGCCATCAACTCCTTCACCGGAACCGCATTCCAACTCCCTACACGCTTCTTTGCTGCACGCAGCACCTTGATCGTGTTGTTCGTTGCGGGCTGTGGCCGCGACTCAAGATGGGCGAGATAGCGGTCGAACACCTCCCCGAGGGTCAGCTGGCCCGCCCGCTTATGACGCCGCGCCACATTGGGGTTAAGGCCGGATTGCATAAGCTCATCGGACAGCTCGCGGGCCTTTTTCCTCGCCGCAACGATCCCACCAGTGGCCGCAAAATCTTTGACGGCGCCAACCTTGGCCTTGATCACCTTGGAATCCTTGCGCCGCTGAATGATGTAGGTTTTGGTCTTGGCGCCAACCTTCACCCCGAAACCGATAGGCGAATCGCTCCCACCATCAAACACGATGAAGGGCTTGCCATCAGGGTTGTCGATGTAGCTCAGCTTCCCGTCCTTGATCACGGGTTTCCGTGTAAGGTTGAGCTTTGCGACGACAGTGTCGTTGAGGGCGATTTTCCCGCTCATAGTGGTTCTCCAATAAGAACAAACGACCACATTCCATTTATTGAGCTACACAGTCTTAACAAGGCTCTCAGGGCATCTGTAGCTCAGATATAGGACGTAGAGTATCATGCGAACCAATAAGCTACATATAGGCTACATAATACTGGCACCACATGGGGTTACATGGTTCCAGTTGAGCTCACTTGGACGCACCCGAAATGCCGGAAACCCGCATAAAATATGGAGACTTGCTTGAATAGCGCGGAGCTCCAAAAACACACGCCGATGATGGCCCAGTACCTGGGCATCAAGAACCAGCATCCCGACATGCTGGTGTTCTATCGCATGGGGGATTTTTACGAACTGTTTTTTGACGACGCGATCAAGGCATCGCGGTTGCTGGGCATTACGCTGACCACGCGTGGACAGTCGGCGGGAGAACCGATCAAGATGGCGGGCGTGCCGTATCACGCCGCTGAGCAATATCTGGCCAAGCTGTTGAAGCTGGGTGAATCAGTGGTGGTGTGCGAGCAGATCGGCGATCCGACAACTTCCAAAGGACCGGTGGAACGGCAGGTCTCGCGCATCGTCACGCCCGGCACGCTGACCGATGCCTCACTCATGGACGAGCATCGCGATACGCTGCTGCTGGCTCTCTGTCCGGGAAAGGAGGATATCGGCTGTGCATGGCTGAATCTCGCCGCAGGACGATTCACTGTCACAAAAATTCCGCAGACGGAAATTCCCAGCCTGCTTGCACGCCTAAGACCCGCCGAATGCCTGCTGCCGGAAGGCTTTTTGGCTGAATTTTCCGGGCCGGTCAGACGCCTGGCGGAATGGCAGTTTGACCCGGCACGCGCCACGCGCGATCTGGCAAGGCAGTTCAACATGCAGGATCTGGGGGCCTACTATGTGGTTGATTTGCCTGAAGCCATCGCTGCTGCGGGTGTACTGCTTGATTACGCCAAGCAAACCCAGAAGAGCGCCCTGCCCCATCTGCAAAGATTGACGGTCGAGCGCGAGTCTGCCTTTGTGCGGCTGGATGCCGCCACCCGACGTAATCTGGAACTGACGGAAACACTGCGTGGCGAGCCTGCGCCCACCCTGCTTTCGACCATCAACACCACTGTCACAGCAATGGGCTCGAGGCTGTTGAGCCACTGGCTGCATCATCCCTTGCGCGATCGTCAGGCATTGCGTGCTCGGGTAGATGTCATCGACACACTTGCCAACGACGCGCCACTAGTACGCAAACTCGTAGCATTGCTGAAGGAATGCGCCGATGTGGAACGCATTGCCGGACGCTGTGCACTGAGGACCGCTCGGCCGCGTGACTTGTCCGCGTTGCGTGAAACCCTGGCCCGGCTGCCGGAAATTCATTCCCTGACCAACGAGGTATTAAATAGCCTCGGCGCCCCGCTTGCCCCGCAACCGGAAATTCACGAACTGCTCACCCGTGCCATTCTGGAAGAACCCGCCGCAGTCATCCGCGAGGGTGGCGTGATCGCATCCGGGTACGACCCCGAGCTTGACGAGCTGCGCGCGCTCACCGACAACGCCGGTGCCTTCCTGATTGAACTGGAAGCGCGCGAGCGCGAACGCACCGGCATTCCAAGTTTGAAAGTCGAATACAACCGTGTACATGGCTTTTATATCGAAGTCACCCACGCGCATGTCGAGAAAATTCCTGGCGACTATCGCCGTCGCCAGACGCTGAAAAACGCCGAGCGCTACATCACGCCGGAACTGAAAGCCTTCGAAGACAAGGCGCTTTCTGCCAAGGAAC
>ERZ1645185.184-NODE-184-length-27343-cov-5.069005_pt1 | contig 27343 bp, 29 predicted proteins | sample MGYA00575351_ERZ1645185 | MGnify/ENA primary metagenome ERZ1645185 (study PRJEB40838, sample SAMN11284767) | freshwater sediment metagenome | isolation source: river sediment | host: Sediment | place: India: Jana village, Kanpur | collected 2015-12-17 ... | reverse complement strand
CACGCGGCAGCGCCGCCAGTTCGGCAAGGCCATCGCCGATTTCCAGAACACGCAGTTCCGCCTCGCCGACATGGAGACGGAACTTCAGGCCGCGCGCATCCTGCTCTACGCTGCCGCCGCCAAGGTGACGGCGCAGGCGCCCGATAAGACCAAGTTCTCGGCGATGGCGAAGCGTTTCGCAACCGACACTGGCATGTCGGTCGTCGACCGCGCGCTGCAGATGTTCGGCGGCTATGGCTATCTGCAGGACTATCCGATCGAGAAGCTGTATCGCGACCTTCGCGTCCACCAGATCCTCGAGGGCACCAACGAGATCATGCGAGTCGTAATCGCACGTGAACTCATGCGGGCCGCGAACTGATGCTCGGCGCGCTGGCGGCGCTGAACGGTCTCCTCGCGGTGATCGTCGGTGCGTTCGGCGCGCACGCGATGACGGACCCGCAGGCAAAGGCCTGGGTCGCGACCGGCGCCATCTATGGCCTCGCCCATGCCGCGACCGCACTTGCCGTGATGACGCGCGCGCCTGCGGCGGCATGGAGCATGACGTTTGGCGCGCTTGTCTTTTCGGGCACGCTTTATCTGATGGCACTCGGCCTGCCGCGCTGGCTCGGCGCAGTGACACCTATCGGCGGCGTGCTGATGATCGCCGGCTGGGCACTGCTCATCTGGCACGCGCTTCGCGCCTGATGCGTTGAATAGCGGCGCGGCGCGCTAAAACGCGCTAGCGTCTCCCGATTCGAATCGGGAGACGCGCCATGACCATCTCGCAGCAATGGACACTTGCCAGCCGTCCGCAGGGCGCGCCCACGGCGGACAACTTCAAATGGGTTGAAACCGAGCTTCCCGCACCGGGCGAGGGACAGGTGCTCGCCCGCACGCTGTGGATGTCGCTCGATCCCTACATGCGCGGCCGCATGTCGGAGGGAGCATCTTACGCTTCGCCTGTACCGGTGGGCGGCGTGATGGAAGGCGAGACGGTCGGCGAGATCATCGAGTCTCGCGACAGCCGCTTCAAGCCGGGCGACATCGTCGCCGGGCGTTCGGGCTGGCAATCGCACTGGGTTCTGCCCGCCGCTGAACTGCGCGCGCTCCCCAAAGGCCCCTTCCCGCTCTCCTATCACCTCGGGATGCTCGGTATGCCCGGTCTCACCGCATACACGGGCCTCATGCGGATCGGTCAGCCGAAAGCGGGCGAAACCGTCTGCGTCGCTGCCGCATCGGGCGCAGTCGGATCGATCGTCGGACAGATCGCGCAGCGCCTCGGTTGTCGCACAATCGGCATCGCCGGCGGCAAGGCGAAGTGCGATTTCGTCGTGAACGAGCTCGGCTTCGACGTCTGCCTCGATCACCACGACGCAAACCTCGGCGCTGCACTCAAGGAAGCCGCCCCCAAAGGTATCGACATCTATTTCGAGAACGTCGGCGGCAAGGTCTGGGAAGCTGTCCTCCCGCGCCTCAACGACTTCGCACGCGTCCCCGTCTGCGGCCTTATCGCAGCCTACAATGCGACGAGCCGCGAGGAACTCTCCGGCAGCATCCTGATGGCCGAACTGATGCGTGCCGTATTGGTGAAGCGCCTGCACCTCGAAGGCTTCATCGTCAGCGACTACTGGGCCGAGACCATGCCGAAGTTCGCCGCCGACATGACACGCTGGCAAGGCGAAAAACCCTTCGTCTACCGGGAGGACGTGACCGAAGGGCTGAAGAATGCGCCCGAGGCCTTCATCGGGCTTCTTGAGGGCAAGAACTTCGGCAAGGCCGTGGTGAAGGTCGCCGACTAGGCCGCGCGAAGTTCGGCAAGGACGCTGCGCACGGTCTGATCGAGTTCCACCGATCGTGCCGATACACTGGTCGCTATCTGATCGGCCTGCTGCATCGCGTTAGCGACCTCGCTGAGAACCCTGTCGAGCGCCTCGACGTCGCCGGATGCCGCATCAATCTGCGCGGCCATCTCATCGGCGGCAGCCGCGATCTCGGTCGTTGCCCTGATCTGATCGCTGACCGCTTCCACGATGCCCGCGGTCGAAACATCGATCGATAGCACCTTTCCGGTCGCATCCGAGATCGCACTCGAAACGCTCGCTGTCGCAGCACGGATGTCCGTGAGATGGCGCTCGATCTGGCGCGTCGCCTCTGCGGTTTGGGAGGACAGCAGCTTCATCTCGCTGGCCACGACAAGGAACCCAGAGCCATCCCCGGACTGGCGCGCCGCCTCGATCGCAGCGTTGAACGACAGCATATGGCTCTGCGCCGCAACCTGCGAAATAATGCCAAGGATCTGGCTCGCGGCGTCGACGGTGCCGCCGAGCGAATTGATTTCCGGTTCCAACTGCCGCGTCGCGCTGGCCGCTGCCCGTGCCGTATCACGGACCTCACCGGAATTCGTGCCGACCGCATGGATCGAAGAAACCAGCGCGCCCGTGTCAGCAGCCACGGCCCGCACTTCCTGTTCGGCGCGCCGGTGGGATTTGCGAAGCTGCTCGGACCGAAGCGCAGCGCCCGAGAGAAGACGCACCAGCTCTTCTTTGCTGCTCGCGAGTTGCACGCCCATGCTGTTGAGATCGGAAACGATCGCGCCGAGCCGTGCCTCCAGCGCATCGGCGACAAGGCGCCTGCGGTCTGCCGCCTCGGCAGCGCGGCGCATACTTTCTTCCGCAGCGCGGTGACGTTCCGCCTCCGCCTGTGCGATCTTCAGCGCTTTCAGACTTGCTTCGGCCTCGCCCCTCGCCACATCCGCTTCCACCTGCAGTGCAAGGCTACGCTGCACCTCTTCCGCTTTGCCGGTGATGAGGGCTGAGAGCTGACCGACGACCCACAACAACATACCCGTTTGCAGCACTACGATGACGGCGTGCAACATGACACGCGGAATATCCCCGCCTCCTGCGAACACCCAGTCGGGCGCGAGAATGCTGAAGGCAAGGTGATGAACGGCGATGAGTCCGGCCGCCGCGATCAGTGCGCGACGATCGCACAGCACCGTCAGCCCGGCCAGCATGGCAAAGAAGTACATGTGCATGTCCATCTGCCACAGGTGTCCGCTCATCAGATAGAGGAACAGGCCCGGGAAGCAGACCGCAGTGAGCGCGAGGGCGATGCGCTGCGCCGCATCGACGGTCTCAGACCGGAAAACCCAGACCGTTGGGATCAGCGTAAGCGCGACGGCAATGGCGACGACTGGAAACGCCCCCGACTTGCCAGCGGTCAACCCGACCGCGCCGAGCACCACGCAATTTGCGGCAAACGCACCGACGAGGAGACGCGCGCCGGCGCGGCGGATGGGAACAAGGGCCGCATCGCTCATGTCTGGGCTCCGGCGCTCGATGCGCACGCTCCGCCCGGCCCGGCGAGGGGAAGCGGCAAAGCCCCGGCACGCAACAGCGTAAACGCCATAACGCCTGGCCTGCCCCGGGCAACGACCGTTTCCCCATCAGGACTGATCTGCACGATTTGAGCACCGCGGGAAGCGAGGGGCGCCGCGAAACGTATCGCATCGCGGCCTTCGAGATCGACGCCCCGAATGTACGCGGTCGGCGCGGAAAGCCAGAGCACGAGCGGCGCCGCAGCAACACACGCGAGTTGAACGAAAGCCCCCACCTTAAGCATACGCAACTCCCTGCCTGTTCAAAGGCCTAAGGAGAAACGGTTAACGGCGCGTGAGCATCAGTCGCTGCCTGGTGCGCGCGGGGCCGTGAGGCCGAAGCGGACGCTTACCATGCGCAGCGCGAAGGTCCCGAGAGCCCCGGCGATACCCACAAGCGTCGACGGGAGGCCGAGCGCGTCTCCCGCAACGACAATCGCCGCGCCGAACATCGCCGCAAGCGCGTAGAGTTCTCCGACCTTGAGCACGCGCGGCACCTCGGCAAGGAGGACATCGCGGAGCGCGCCACCGCCGACCGCCGTCAGCACGCCGAGCAGCACGGCGGGCAGCGGGTCGATACCGTAGGTGAGCGCTTTGCGCGCGCCGGCGACGGCGAAGAAGCCCAGCGCCATCGCATCGAACAGCATCACCGGCTGGCTCGCGCGTTCGATCAACCGGTGCCCGAAGAAAACGACGGCACCAGCGGCAAGCGCGGACGGCAGATAGAGGGGATTCGCAAGCGCCGCGACCGGCGTTGCGCCGATCAGAACGTCGCGCGCCATGCCGCCCGCAAGCCCTGTGACAATCGCCAGCACGAACACGCCGAACACATCGAGCTTGTGCCGCACGGCGAGCAGAGCGCCGCCGAGCGCGGAGACGAAAATACCCGCGAGGTCCGCCCAAAGCACCACGGGGCCGAGCACGATGGGGGGAAGGTCGTTCATTGGGAGCGCTCCGGCACGATCGCCTCCACGCGGAACAGCGATGGGCCGCGACGATCCAAAAACCGGGCATCATTGAGCACGACGCGGGCTGTGCCTGCATCGCGCTTGACCTCGGCGAACGGCAAGCGCGACCAGTAGAGGAAATCGGCAATCTCCTTGCTTTGCGCAGCCGCGGCCGGGATCGCCGGGTCGTCCATGTGCGTCGCGAACGGTGCCGCCAGCGACAGGCGCGGCGGGAGCAGGCTCGTCTCCCCGTAACCGTAGCGGCCTCCCACGTCGTAGATCATCTGGCGGCGGAACGGGTTGATCGGCGGCGTGTTCGCCACGACCTGTCGGGGCTTGCCGTAGCCCGCAGCGTTCACCGCTTGGGCCGTTTTCACCTCCGCGACGTGGCTACCGTAGCCCATCAGACCGACGTAGGCGGCCACGACGGCGAGCGCAGCGCGCGCCGGGCCTTCCCGTTTTCGGCGGCGGGCAAGGAACACGCCGAGGCCGAGCGCAAGCCAGACCCATACGTCGATGATGAACAGCGTGTCGCCATAGAACCAGCGCTCGGACAGCGGCATCAGCAGGCGGATGCCGTAGACGTTCAGGAAATCGAGCGCCGGGTGCGAGAGCACGCCGATGGCGGAAAGCACGAGCAGCCAACCCAGATGCACAGGCGGGCGACTTTCCGGCCGCGTGCCACGCCGGGCCTGCCAGCGGTCGAATGCCTGCATGGCGAGGGCAAGGCCCGGGATCATGATTGCCCATGCGAGCGGCCCGTGGGTGATGCCACGCCGGAATGCCAGATTTTCGCCGAATGCGAGGCCGATCACGTCGATGTCAGGCAGGTTGGCCGCGATGATGAGCGTGGCGAGGCCGAGCCCCGTCCTGCGCTTCAGGCCCGCTTCGCCGAGCGCCCATCCGGCGAGCGAGTGTGTAAGATTGTCCATGCCGGCAGCACCTTATTGGGCGGTGCGCCCGCGTTCAACGGCGCGCGGTCAGTTGCGGAACGAGGGGTCGATCCGGTCCAGCTTCCGAAGGAGCGCAGGCCATGCCAGCATCCGGGTGAGGAGCATCATCCCCTGCCCAGTCGATTGGTCCTTTACCTTTTCGGGCGTGCCCTGCGGCGGCGTGTTCAGGTTCTCGCGTCCGGCGGCGAGCATGTGGACCTGCGCTTCGCAGGCGCGTTCCAGGAAATACATGCGCATGAAGGCGTCCGCCACCGTCTCACCCACCGTGAGCGTGCCGTGGTTGCGCAGGATCATGGCGTTCTTCGTGCCGATGTCGGCAACCAGCCGTTCGCGTTCGTCGAGGTCGGTCGCGATGCCTTCATAGTCGTGGTAGGCAACGTCGTGCTGCGCGATCATCGCGGTCTGCGTGTGGGGCAACAGACCGAATTCCATCGCCGAAACCGCTTGCCCGTAAGGCGTGTGGAGGTGGACCACAGCCTTCGCATCCTCGCGCGCCATGTGGATCGCCGAGTGGATCGTGAAACCCGCCGGATTTGTGACGTAGGGCGTCTCGCCGACGGCGTTGCCGTGCACGTCGATCTTCACCAGGCTCGACGCCGTGATCTCCTCGAACATCAGATTGTATGGATTGATGAGGAAGTGATGCTCCGGTCCCGGCACGCGCACCGAAAGGTGCGTGAAGATGATGTCGTCCCACCCATAGAGCGCGACGAGGCGGTATGCCGCCGCGAGATCGACGCGGGCGCTCCATTCCTCATCGGAAACCTTGCTCTGCACCGACGGCATCTGGATCGCGGTGGCCATGATAATCTCCCGGGGTGATTCAGCCTTTCACCGAGTGTGCCCCAGCCGGGCCACAAATCAAAGCTGGCAGGTTTCGGGGTTTGGAGCGCGTGATCTGCCTGTCACATTCCGCGCCTAACAGGCTGCCGAATACCATCGGGAAGGGCCATCATGAGCATCCACCTCCGCCGCCGCGATCTTTTCGGAGCGGGCGTCGCCGGCCTTGCGGCCGCCATGCCCGGCCGCGCATGGGCGACCACACTGAGCCGCGGCTTCACGCACAATGTCGCAAGCGGCGAGCCTTCGCAGACGGGCGTGCTGTTGTGGACGCGCTATGTGCCCGCCGGGGATGCGGCAGCGCTGACTGCGGAGGTCGCCGAGGATTCGGGCTTCACGCGGATCGTGGCGCGCGCCGAAGCCCTTGCGGACGCCTCCACCGATCACTGCGCCCGCGCCCGTGCCGAGGGGCTGGAGCCGGGTCGCTGGTACTACTACCGCTTCCGCACGGCGTTGGGCGAAACCTCGCCCACGGGCCGGACACGGACGCTGCCGGCGGGGCGGACGGGACGCTTCAACATTGCGGTCTTTTCGTGCTCCAACCTGCCGTTCGGCCTGTTCAACGCTTACGCCCACGCGGCAGAGCGGCAGGACATCGACCTTCTCGTCCACCTCGGCGACTATATTTACGAGTACGGCCGCGGCACCTATCCGAGTGCCGCCGAGGCGATGCCGGGACGTATCCTTGAACCGGCCAACGAGATCGTGACGCCTGCCGACTATCATCTACGCTACGCCACCTATCGCCGGGATCAGGATCTGCAGGCGCTGCACCAGCGCTTCCCGATGATTTCGATCTGGGACGACCACGAGTTCACGAACGACACGTGGAAGGACGGCGCGCAAAACCACCAGAGCGAGACCGAAGGCCCGTGGGAGACGCGCAAGGCGGCAGCAAAGGCAGCGTATCGGCACTGGCTGCCGATGTCGGACGAACCCTACAAGGCCTATGAAATCGGCGACCTCGCGACGCTGATCCGGCTCGACACGCGCGCCGAGGGCCGCGACCGGCAACTGGAGCTCGCCGACGCCTTCAAGCTCGCCGACGATCCGGCGAAGGCACTCGGCGCGTTTCGCGACACGGTGTGGGCCGACCCCGCGCGCCAGATGCTGGGCGCACCGCAGGAGGCGTTTCTGGCCGATGCGCTTTCGGCTTCGGTGAAGGGCGGCAAGCGCTGGCAAGTGGTCGCGCAGCAGATCCTGGCGGGCGAGACGAAAACGCCCGCGGACGCCGACGCCTCGTGGCTCGGCGGCACGCCGCCCGACTATGTGAAGCAGCGGTTTCAGGCGGGCGTGCTTGCCGGGAAAGTGGGCCTGCCGTTCAATTTCGATTCGTGGGGCGGCTATCCGGCGGCGCGGGCGCGCTATCTGGCGAGCGCGCAGGCGGCGGGTGCCAACCTGCTGAACCTCGCCGGCGACAGTCACAACGCATGGGCCTACGACCTTGCCAACAACGGATCGCCCGCGGGCGTCGAGTTCGGCGTGCAGGGCGTCACCTCGCCGGGCATGGAAAGCTACATGCGCGGGGCGGACCCGAAGCAGGTCGCGGCGGCGCTCGTCGCCACGAACCCCGAGCTCAAATGGTGCGAGACGCAGCACCGGGGCTACATGACGCTGTCGCTGACGCCCGACGCGGCGCAGTGCGACTGGCATTTCCTTGAAACGATCCGGGCGCGATCGACGGCGATCGCCGCCACGCACAGCGCGGTGGTGCGGCCGGGCACGAACCGCATCGCCTGATCGGGCTTGTAAAATAGGACGGGAGCGGCTGGAGTGGCCGCTCCGGTGTGCCGCTGAGGCCCGGATTTCCCACGAAGTTGATGAAGTTGAGACATGCTCCGCGCGGGCATGCGCGGGTTTCTGCGCGCCGACATTCTGCGCGTTCAATGTTGAGGATATTCACACGCGCAGGACGCCGCGCGCTTCAAAGAGCAGCGGCCCTGCCTTGCATGGGCAATCCTATTTAGGAAGCCCTCGGGTGCGTCCCTCGACTTCGCTCGGGATGACGATCGTAGAATAAAAGCTTTCCATCCCGAGCGAAGTCGAGGGACGCTCAGCGCGCTTAGAGCCTCGGCGCGAGGAAGGTGGCGACATCTGCAAGCGCAACGGTCTTGTCGAGATAGGCGTCGCCGATTGCGCGGGCGAGGACGAAGGGGGTGGTGCCGCCTGCGGCTTTCTTGTCCTGCTGCATGTGGTGGACGAGGGCTTCGACGTTGAAGCCGAAGCCCGCCGGGCTGACGGGCAATCCCGACGCGGCGAGGTGGGCCTGCACGCGGGCGGCGTCTTCGGCGCTGCAGAGGCCGCGCGCTGCCGAGAAGGCGAAGGCCATGACCATGCCCATCGCGACCGCTTCGCCATGCAGAAGCCGATCGGAAAAGCCGGTTTCGGCTTCGAAGGCGTGGCCGAAGGTGTGGCCGAGATTGAGGAGCGCGCGGCGGCCGCTCGTCTCGCGCTCGTCCTCCGCGACGATCGCCGCCTTCATGCGGCAGCTGTGCGCGATGGCATGGACCTGCGCGGCGCGGTCTCCCGCGAGGAGCGCGGCGCCGCTGCCCTCGCACCACGCGAAGAAGTCCGCGTCGCCAAGCAGGCCGTATTTGACGACCTCTGCATAGCCCGCGCGCATTTCGCGGGGGCCAAGCGTGTCGAGCAGCTCGGGATCGATGAGCACGCGCGAGGGCTGGTGGAAGGCGCCGACGAGATTCTTGCCCGCCGCTGCGTTGATCGCCGTCTTGCCGCCGACCGACGAATCGACCTGCGCGAGCAACGTCGTCGGGATCTGCACGAACTCGCAGCCGCGCCGCGCGACGGCAGCGGCAAAGCCGGTGAGATCGCCGATGACGCCGCCGCCGAAGGCGATAACCGCATCACCCCGTTCCACGCCTGCGGCAAGGATGCGCTCGACGAGCGTTTCGAAGGACCGCCAATTCTTGGTCGCCTCGCCTGCCGGGAAGACCACCGGATCGATCGGGCGATCCAGAGCAGAAGCCAGCTTTTCGAGATGCGCGGCCGCGACGGTTTCATCGCTGACGACGAGTTGCGGACGACCGCTTTTGGGACGCGCGATCTCGCGCCCCGCATCGGCGAGGATGCCCGGCGCGATGACGATATCGTAGGCGCGCGCGCCAAGCTCGACCCGAACGACGTCCTTCACGCGGATTCCCCCAAACGGCGGAGCTCCGCCACGATGGCCTCGACGGCGATATGATGCGGCGCGGGCTGGCTCGGCACGCGAATCTGCGCCTCGGCATAAAGCGGATTGCGCACCGCGGCGAGATCGCGAAGCACCTGCCCGGCGTCCTTGCCCTTCAGCAGCGGGCGGTGATCGCGCTTGGAAACACGCTCGACGAGCGTGTCGATGTCGGCGTCGAGCCAGACTGCGATCGCATTTTGGAGAACACGCGCACGTGTTTCAGGATCGACGAACGCGCCGCCGCCGGTCGCGACCACCTTGGGCATACCGGAAATGAGACGCGCGATCACGCGGCGCTCGCCTTCGCGAAAATGCGCCTCGCCGTAGCGGGCGAAAATCTCCGAAACCGTAAGGCCGGCGGCTTCCTCGATCGCTTCGTCGGCATCCACGAATTCAAGGCCGAGGCGCTTCGCAAGACGGCGCCCGATCGTGGTTTTCCCCGCGCCCATCAGCCCCACCAGCACGACGGAACGGCTGAGACCGCGCCTGCGGCGAACAGGCGGCGGGGGGGCGTTTTTTGGTTCGCAAGCGTTCATCGCACTCGCTATACACAGGCGCCTTGCCGAAGGCCAAGCGCGCTCCGCCGCGCTCACGCCTGGAGCGAACCGAAACCAACGCGATTGCTCCGGAGATACGATTGTCCCGCCTGTTACTCTGGCTGTTTGTCATCATCCTCGCCGTCGTCGTCATCGGCGGCGCAGTGCTGATGTTCGTCGATATTCCGCACACGACTGAGCGCGTGGAGCAACCGGTTTCGAATGAAACGCTGGGTCTCTAGCACCGCCCTTGCCGCGCTTTTGATAGCAACGGCGGCATCCGGGCAGGATGCCCCGAAGTCGCTGCTGCCCGACGTTTTCGGCGCGCCGCCGCCCGAAGCGCCGCCGCCGACGCCGCGACCTGTCGCACCTGCCACGCCCGGTGCGGATGAGACGCCGGCCGCGCCTGAGGGCGTCCCCGTACCCGGGCTTCCCGGTGCACCGGCCCCGGCAACGCCAGTTGCCGCCGATCCCTTCGCCGAACCGACGCGTGCGGGCAGCTTCGATATCGCGGGGCCGCTCACCGCGCGGCTCGGCGGATACGGCGTGGGCGCATTCCAGAACAGTGACGGCCGATTCCTGAACGGCCTTCTGCAACGCACCAAGCCGCCGATCGCATCGCGCTGGGGGCATATCCTGCTGCGCCGCGCGCTGCTTTCGCGCGTGCCGACGCCGCGCGGCGTGCGCCCCGCCGACTGGCTCGCCGAGCGTGCCTTGCTGCTGCTGCGCATGGGCGAGGTGGACGGCGCCAAGCTGCTCGTCGATGCGCTGCCGCTCGATCGCTACACGCCGCGCCTCTATGCCGTGGCGAGCCAGGTGCACCTCGCTGCTGGAGACATTCCGGCGCTCTGCCCGCTCGCGCCCAACGCGAAGGCGTTTTCGAAGCTGCCGTTCTGGGATGCCGCGAACGCGATCTGCGCCGGGCTGGAAGGCGACGACATTACCGCCGCCGCGCAGTTCGACCGGCTCCGCGCGCGCCGCGCCATGCCGATGATCGACATCGTGCTCGCCGAGCGCGCCGCAACCGTGGTGACCGGCGAAGGCCGCGGTGCAAATGTGGATTGGGACGAGGTGAAGTCGCTGAGTGCGTACCGATTCGGACTGGCGACAGCTTCGGGAATCGAGATTCCCGAGCCGCTGGTGGCGCATCCATCAGTGGCGCTTTCCGGGTGGATGATGCGCGCGCCGGGGCTTTCGATCGCCGCGCGCTCCAAGGCGGCGCCGATCGCCGCCGCCTACGGCATCGCTTCGGCGCGCGAACTCGCGGCGCTCGCCGCCGCGCGCATCGCCGCGATCGAGCCGGGCGCCGAAGGCGAAGACGCGATCACCGACATCCGGGCCGCCTATGCGGGCCGCAATGCCGAGGAGCGTATCGCCGCGATGCAGCGCATCTGGCAGGCCGCGAAAACGCCGCAGGAACGCTACGGCGCGCTTGTGCGCACCGCCGCCGCCGCCGCGCGCATCCCGCCCGCCGCCGCGCAGGCGGACGATGCGCCGGGGCTGATCGAATCGATGCTTTCGGCCGGATATGTGCGCGAGGCGCTGAAGTGGTGGCCGGTGCTGGCGGACGGACCGGAGGATGCGCGCCGCGCGGCGTGGCCGTATCTGGCGCTTGCCGACCGGACCGGGCGGATCGCGAACGGCGACCTCGATGAAGCGCGCGCGTGGCACGGTTCGCTTTCGGGTAAACGCGGGGACCGCAAGGCCGCGATGTTCGCTGCCGCGATGCAGGCGCTTGACCCCAACGGCGACTGGCAGAGCCTTGCCGAAGACCTTGGCGTCGAGGCGATCGACAATCGCTACACGCGGCGGATCGCAGCGGCCGCGCTCGAAAAACGGCGCGGCGAGGTGGCGATCCTTGCGGGGGTCGGGCTGCAATCGAACTGGGCGGGCGTGTCTCCCGCGCAGCTTTCGGTCGTCGTCGGGGCGCTCAATCGCGCGGGGTTCACGCGCGAGGCGCGGATGATGGCGATCGAGGCGGTGACGCGGCGTTGACCGCGCTCGACGACGCCCGCGCGATCGCGCTGTTCCTCGACATGATGGCCGCCGAGCGCGGCGCGGCAGCGAACACGATCGCCGCCTATGGCCGCGACCTTGCGCAGGCAAGCGCGGCGCTTTCCGGCGGGCTTGCCGGGGCCGATGCGCGAACGCTCGAACGGCTGATCCACGAATGGCGCGACCTTGCGGCGACGAGCCTTGCGCGCAAGCTCTCGGCTGTGCGGCGCTTCTTCGCGTTCCTCGTTTCCGAAGGGCTGCGGGGCGACAATCCGGCGGGCGATCTCGCGTCTCCCACAAAAGGCCGGCCGCTGCCCAAGACGCTGTCGCGCGAGGAGGTGGAGCGAATCTTCGCGGTCGTCGAGGAAGAGGCCGCATCCGGCCCGGCGGGGCTGCGGCTGAAGGCGCTCATCGAGTTGCTCTACGGATCGGGACTGCGCGCGACCGAACTCGTCTCGCTACCGCGCGCGGCGATCAAGCCGGGCACGCCCTATGCGGTGCTGAAGGGCAAGGGCGACAAGGAACGCATGGTGCCCGTTTCGGCGCGCGCCGGAGAGGCCGTGGCGGCGTGGGCGGCGACGCTGACGCCGGGTGAAAAGTATCTGTTCCCCTCCGGCAATGCGCACATGTCGCGCGTGCGGCTGTTCCAGATCGTCAAGACTCTGGCGGCGGCTGCCGGAATCTCGCCGCTGCGCGTTTCCCCGCACGTGCTGCGCCATGCGTTCGCGACGCATCTTCTGGAAGGCGGCGCGGACCTTCGCGCGCTGCAGTCCATGCTGGGCCACGCCGACATCGCGACGACGCAGATCTACACGCATGTCCAGTCCGCACACCTCGTCGAACTCGTCAACCGCGCGCATCCGCTTGCGGGCACGCGCCAAGACGATTAGGCGGGGGCGATGATTACGTATCTCGAATTCGAGAAGCCCGTCGCCGAGCTGGAGACGCGCATCAAGGAACTGAAGGCGTCGGCCGGCGAAGGCGCGGTCAACATCGACGCCGAGGTGAAGAAGCTGGAAGCCAAGGTCGAGGCGCAGCTGAAGGCGATCTACGCCAAGCTGACGCCCTGGCAGAAGACGCAGGTGGCGCGCCACCCCGCGCGGCCGCACCTGAAAGACATCACCGCCGCGCTCATCACGGACTTCACGCCGCTTTCGGGCGACCGCAAGTTCGGCGAGGACTGCGCGATCATCGGCGGACCGGGACGCTTCCGGGGCCGACCCGTGATGGTGATGGGGCACGAGAAAGGCTCCGACACGGCAAGCCGCCTCAAGCACAATTTCGGCATGGCGAAGCCCGAGGGCTACCGCAAGGCGGTGCGCCTGATGGAGATGGCGGACCGCTTCGGATTGCCGGTCATCAGCTTCGTCGACACGTCGGGCGCGTTCCCCGGCATCCATGCCGAGGAGCGCGGACAGGCCGAAGCCATCGCGCGATCGACGGAGGCCTGCCTGAAGCTGGGCACACCGATGGTCGCGGCGATCGTCGGCGAGGGCGGATCGGGCGGCGCCGTGGCACTCGCCACCGCGAACCGGATCATCATGCTCGAACACTCCGTCTACGCGGTGATCTCGCCCGAAGGCTGCGCCTCCATCCTGTGGCGCACATCGGACAAGGCAGCGGACGCGGCAGCGGCGATGAAGCAGACCGCGCAGGATCTGAAAGGGCTGGGCCTGATCGACGTGATCGTGCCTGAACCCGTGGGCGGCGCGCACAGGAGCCCGCAGGCGGCGATCAAGATGCTGGGCGATGCCGTGGAGACACAGCTCGCGACGATGGACGGCATGGGCGCCGACGCCGTGCGCGATGACCGGCGGGCGAAGTTCCTGGCGATGGGGCGCTGACGCCCCTTCCCGTTACTTCTTCCCGAGCTTGTCCAGCTTGGCCTGAAGCTCGGCCATTTCGCGCTTGAGCTCGGCGAGTTCGGATGCCTCGTCGGCGGGCGGCGCGCCTTCGGCCGGGGTCTTGCCCGATATCATGCTGGCGGCGGCCTCGAACATCGCCATGTTCTGCTTGGCGATCGTCTCGAACGGATTGAACGCGCCCGCCATCGACTTGCGGAACTGTTCCTGATTGCGGCGCAGCGCGGCCATCGAGGCTTCGAGATAGGGCGGCACCATCGATTGCATCGAATCGCCGTACATCGCGATCAGCTGGCGGAGGAACGGCGTCGGCAGCATGGTCTGGCCGCGGTTTTCCTCTTCCATGATGATCTGGGTGAGCACCGAGCGGGTGATGTCCTCCCCCGACTTCGCATCGACGACCTTGAAGTCGACGCCCGCGCGCGTCATCTCGCCGAGGTGATCGAGCGTGATGTAGCTCGACGAGCCGGTGTTATAGAGACGGCGGTTGGCGTATTTCTTGATGATGATCGGGTCGGATTTGGTTTCTTCGTCGGACATGAACGACCTCGATGCTGCGGTTGCGAAAGCCATAGCACGCGGCGATGCTGCGCAGCAACACGCAGCATCGGGCGCCCCGCGCGGCCCGCATCCGCTGCCTTTGTTCCTGGATCATGCCCGGCAGGCGATCGGCGCGGACCGCGCGCGGATGGAACGGTTTCTCGGTGCGCTTGCCGCCTATCAACAATCCGGCTGGCAGCGCGATCTGCCCGAAATGCCGGTGATCGCATCATGCGGCAGCGCGGTGCTGCGCGACTATGGCGGCAGCGGGCGGCCTGCCGTGTTCGTGCCCTCGCTGATCAACACCGCCCACGTGCTCGACCTGACGGCGGAGCGATCGCTGCTGCGGTATCTCGCGGGGCGCGGCGTGCGGCCGCTGCTCGTCGACTGGCAGGCGCCCGGCACGGCGGAGGCCGCGCTTTCCGTGGGCGGGTACGTGACCGAGCGGCTGCGGCCGCTGCTGGATAGCGTAGGCGAGCCGCTCGATCTTGTCGGCTACTGCCTCGGTGGGACGATGGCCCTCGCGGCCGCGTCGCACCCGCTGGTGCGGCGCGTGGCGACGATCGCCGCGCCGTGGGACTTCGCAGGCTATCCGGCGGCACGGCGACAGGAACTCACCGCGTACTGGCGGGGCGTGGCGCCTTCCCTCCCCGCGCTCGGCGGAATGCCGATGGACCTTGTCCAGCCCGCCTTCTGGTCGCTTGATCCGGCGGGCGCGGTTGCGAAGTACGAGCGCTTCGCCGCGCTTGATCCCCATTCCGAAGCCGCGCAGCTGTTTGTCGCCGTGGAGGACTGGGCGAACACCGGCGCACCCCTGACGATTCCGGCGGCGCGCGAATGCTTCGAGGATTTCTTCGGCGCCAACGTGCCCATCGAAGGCGGCTGGCGCGTGGGCGGCGAAATGATCGGCCCGCCGGTGAAACCTACACTCAACATCGTCTCCCGGAGCGACCGTCTGGTGCCCGCGATCGCGGTGGAGCCCTTCGGCGAAACGCGGCTGATCGATGCCGGACATGTCGGCATGATGGTGGGATCGAACGCGCGCGCGCAGCTCTGGCAGCCGCTCGCCGATTGGCTCACGGCCTGAAGCGCACTACATAGGCCGGGAAATCGGAAAGGATTCCCCATGGACGCAGTCATCGTCGCCGCAAAACGTACGCCGGTCGGCAGTTTTCTCGGCAGCTTCGCGAACACTCCCGCGCACGAACTCGGGCGCATCGCCATTTCCGCCGCGCTTGCAGAGGCGGGCGTAGAGCCGGACGCGGTCTCCGAAGTGATCCTCGGGCAGGTGCTGACCGCGGCGCAGGGGCAGAACCCGGCGCGGCAGGCGGCGATGGCCGCTGGTATCGCGAAGGAAACGCCGGCGTGGAGCGTCAATCAAGTGTGCGGCTCGGGGCTCCGCGCCGTCGCGCTCGCGACACAGGCGATCCAGAACGGCGACGCCAGCATCATGATCGCGGGCGGGCAGGAATCGATGAGCCTCGCGCCGCACGCGCAGCACCTGCGCGCCGGGCAGAAGATGGGCGCGATCGAATTCGTCGACACGATGATCAAGGACGGACTGTGGGATGCCTTCAACGGCTATCACATGGGCATCACCGCCGAGAACCTCGCCGAGAAATATCAGGTGAACCGCGAAGCGCAGGATGCCTTCGCGGTTTTATCCCAGAACAAGGCCGAGGCCGCGCGCGCTGCGGGCCGCTTCAAGGACGAGATCGTCCCCGTGACGATAAAGGGCCGCAAGGGCGACACCGTTGTCGATCAGGATGAATATATCCGCGCGGGTGCCACCATTGAGGGCCTGCAGGGCCTGAAGCCCGCGTTCAAGAAGGACGGCACGGTGACGGCGGCAAACGCCAGCGGCCTCAACGACGGCGCCGCGGCGCTGGTGCTGATGTCTGCGGACGAAGCGGCGAAGCGCGGCGCGAAGGTGCTGGCGCGTGTCGCATCGTGGGCGAGCGCGGGTGTCGACCCTTCCATCATGGGCATCGGCCCGGTGCCGGCCTCGCGCAAGGCGCTGGAGAAAGCGGGCTGGAGCGTCGGCGACCTCGACCTCATCGAAGCGAACGAAGCCTTCGCGGCGCAGGCGCTGTGCGTGGGGCAGGAACTCGGCTTCGATCCTGCAAAGCTCAACGTCAACGGCGGCGCCATCGCCATCGGCCACCCGATCGGCGCCTCGGGCGCGCGCATCCTGAACACCCTGATCTTCGAGATGAACCGCCGCGACGCCAAGAAGGGTCTCGCCACGCTGTGCATCGGCGGCGGCATGGGCGTCGCCATGTGCGTGGAGCGGTAGCACCGGCACCGTGATGCGGCCGGGCCTGGACACGCTCAGGGCCTATTATGCGGACGCCGACGGGCGCCGGACGGCACGGCTGCTCGCGCAGATCGTCGCCCCTGCCGTCCGCACCGATGCCTCGGCGCGGCTGCTTGCGATGGGCTACCCCGCGCCTTTGCTGCAAGGCCTAGACCCTGCGCGCGTGGAGCGGCTGTGCATGGTGATGCCTGCCGATCAGGGCGCGCGGGCATGGCCGCGCCGGGGGCCTTGCTGCGCGGTGAGCGCGCGCGAGACCGATCTGCCGTTCACGGAGGCGCTGTTCGATCAGGCGCTGCTGGTGCACGCGCTCGAATTCGCCGATCCGCCGAAGCTGCTGCGCGAACTCTGGCGTGTGCTGGCGCCTGCGGGGGAGTTAATCCTGATCGTGCCGAACCGCGCGGGCGTATGGACGCATTTCGAATCGACCCCTTTCGGACAGGGTCAGCCCTATGGCCGAAACGGCCTCAGCGCGCTGTTGCGCGAGGCGATGTTCGAGCCCGTCGCGTGGAAGACCGCGCTGGTGGCGCCGCCGGTGCGCGGCCTAAAATGGCTGGACCGGCCGCTGACGCGCCTGCTTCCCGCGCTCGGCGGCATCCACTTCGTGCTTGCAAGGAAAACGGACGGGCTTGCGGTCAGCCCCGTGGGCCGCGTGCAGCGCGCGTCACGCGCAGGAGCCGCCGCTCGGCAGCCAGCTCCGGATTTGCCGCGCGAACCCCATCGACGAGCGCCGCCCCCGCCATGAGCACGGCGAGCAGACACGCCGCAAACAGCGCCCAGCCGAAGCCGCCCGGATAGGCCTTCAGATACGCTTCACCGCGCAACGCGGCGCCAAGAGCGAGCGCGTAGATGATCACCCCGGCCTCGAAGCCGTTGATGATTTTGAACAGGCGTCCGATCCGATGCAAAATGCGCATGGCGTATTGATAGCACCGCAACGACCGCCGCCAAGGTAGAAATTTACCTTTTGTTAACTTTTAGCCACCCTCCCTCCCACCGCTTCGCGGCGGGCCCCTCCCTCTCCCATCGAGGGAGAGGGGATACAGACCAACCCCTCCCTTGATGGGAGAGGATACGAAGCCTTGGTTAGGTGAAACGATGCCAGTCGCGCTCGATGCGGCGAGAGGCGAGCCATAAGAATACCGCCGCGAGGAGGTAGAAACCGAGGCCGGTGAGGATGGCGTAGCGCAGCGATTCGTCGCCGAAGCGGCTGCCGTAGCGGTCTGACACGGCCCCGAAGAAGAGCGTGCCCGCCCCGATGCCGAGGAGGTTGTTGACGAAGAGGAAGCAGGCGGATGCCGTGGCGCGCATCGTGGGCGGCACGAGGCCCTGCACGGCGTTGATGACGGGGCCGAGCCACATCAATGCAAGCGCCTGCGGCACGAGGAAGAGCACGAACGCCGCGATCAGCGACGATTGCAGGATGCCCGCGGTGTAGAAGGGCACCGCGACCACGAAGGCCGCTGCTGGCACCAGCACGTAGGCGCGCTTGCTGGCGCGGCCAAGGCGGTCACCGAGCCAGCCGCCCGCCCAAACGCCCGCGATGCCGCCGAAGAACAGGATCGCGCCCATATAGAGGCCGATCTCGGCAAGGCCGAGCCCGAGGCTGCGCCCGAAGTAGGACGGCAGCCAGAACATCAGGCCGTAGCCGCACATCGAACTGCACGATGCGCCGAAGGATATGAACCAGAAGGTGGGCTTGCCGACCACGGTGGCGAGCACGTGCCTCACCGGCGGACGCTCACCGGCGGGGGGATCGAAGCGGCCGCGCTCGGGCTCCGGCACGCCGAGCTTGAAGATGGGGACGATGAGGAGGCCGGCGAGGCCCACGGCCATGAACGCGAAGCGCCAGTCGACCGTGCTCGCCACCCAGCCCCCGAGCATGACGCCGAGCGCCGAACCCACGGGGATGCCGAACGAAAACACGGCGAGCGCGCGGGCGCGCTGATCGGGCGGGAAATAATCAGCGATGAGCGAATAGGACGGCGCGACGCCGCCCGCCTCCCCCACCCCGACGCCAAGCCGCGCGAGGAACAGCTGCCAGAAGTTTCCGGCAAGTCCGCAGGCGGCGGTGAACAGGCTCCAGAGGCCGAGCGAGACGGCGATGATGTTGCTGCGGCTCATGCGGTCGGCGGCAATGGCGATGGGAATGCCGAGGCCCGAGTAGAACAGCGCGAAGGCAAGCCCGCCCATGAGGCCGAGCTCAGTGTCCGAAAGGCCGAGGTCCGCCTTGATCGGCCCGGCGAGGATGCCGATGATCTGCCGATCGATGAAGTTGAACGTGTAGACCAATAGAAGAAGCCCCAGCACGCGGGTATGCGTGCCGGGGCCAAGGCTGGTGGAGGAACCGTTCAGAACTTGTACCCGGCCGTGACGAACACCTGGCGCGGGTTGCCGTAGTAGGCCGTGAGCACGCCGTCCGCGCCGAGCGTCGGGATGAGCGCGCCCGCGCCCGTGCGGTTGTAGGCACCCGTATCGGCATTCTGGCTGAGGAACACGTAACCCGAGGTGATGTATTCCTTGTTGAGGATGTTCTTGCCGTGGAGGCCGAGGCTGAAGCGATCGCTATCCGACGACCAGACAAGGCTGACATCCCAGAGCGCGTAGCCCTTCTGGTCGAGGCCCTCGGCCGGCAGCTCGAACTGATAGGTCTTGCTGCGATACGAGAGCGTGGTGCTCGCATTCAGCGTGCCCGAAGCGACCGGCACCGAATAAGCGAGCGTTCCGGCGGCCGTCCATTCCGGCGTGTTCTGGAAGTTGCGGCGATCGGCGACGTCGATGCCGCGGCTGTCGATGAACTGCTTGTAGTCGGCATTGATGTAGCCGAGCGCCCAGTTGAAGCTGAGTTGATCGTCCGCAGCGCCGAAGCTTTCCGCAAGCACGGCGTTGCCTTCGAACTCGACGCCCTGGATGCGCGCCTTGCCGGCGTTCGTCGTCACGCCGATGAAGGTCTGCTGGCCGCCGATGACGGTGCCGACCGAACCCGGGATCTGCACGTCCTTGTAGTCAGCATGGAACGCCGCGAGGCTGAAGCGGAGGCGGCGATCGAACAGCGAAGCCTTCCAGCCAATTTCGTAGCTGTCGACGGTTTCAGGTTCGAACGAGATGAAATCGAAGATTTCGTCATAGCTGCGGACGCCGTCGCCGTTCGCGTCCGGCGCCGCCGTGCTGACACCGCGCGGATCGAAGCCGCCGCCCTTGAAGCCCTTCGAATAGCTTGCGTAGAGGTTGTGGTTCTCGCTCGGCTTGAAGCTGACCGAGGCGCGCGGCGTGAACTCCTTGAAGTTCGCGGTGCCGGAGAAATTCGACGTGGTGGCGAAGAGTGTGCCGCCGCCGCCGAAGAACGGCGAGCCGCCGCCGAGGAAGACCTGCCTGAGAACCGTGGAGCTGCGCTCGTCCCACGTGTAGCGGCCGCCGACCGACACGCTGAACTGATCGCTGAGATCGTAGGTGAAATCACCGAAGATCGCGAACGTCTCGGTATCGACATCGCCGAAGGTGAGCGCGGTGACGCCGCCCGGCAGGCGCACGTCGAACGCCGTCTTCGCGTTCGCATCGAGGAAATAGCCGCCGATGAGGCCGCTGAAACCGCCGTTCTGGTAGAGGAACTGGATTTCCTGCGAGAGCTGCTTGTTGTTGTACGTCGCGGGCACGTCCACATCGACGGCGGGAAGCGCGTCGAAATCGATCGGGGTGCCGCTGTCGTCCTTGCGGTAGGAGGTGATGCTGCGCAGCGTCACGAAATCGGACGGGTTTGCTTCCACGAACAGCGTGGTGCCCCACGCCTTCACTTCCTGCTTGGGATCATCAAGCGCGCCACGGCTGTCGAACACGTCGTCGAGCACCGGCGTACCGCTGGCGATGCCCGCGATCAGGCGGTGGCCCCCGCGCGGGTTGCTCTTGTCCTTGGTGTAGTCGCCCGACAGGCGCACGAACACGGCATCGCCGTGAATCTCGGCGGTGGCGCGGCCGGCCCAGACGTCCTTGTTGTAGTTGTCGTCACCCGTGGTGAGATTCTTGCCGAAACCGCCACGGCTGAGACGTGCGAGCGAGCCGCCGAGACGGAGCGTGCCATCGCCCACCGGCATGCTGCCGGTGACGACGAGGTCCGCCTGCTCATCGGTACCGAGCGTACCCCGCAGACGCAGCATGGGATCGGCATCGAGCTTCTTCGTGACGTACTTCACCGCGCCGCCGATGGTGTTACGGCCGTAGAGCGTGCCCTGCGGACCGCGCAGCACCTCGATGCGCTCCACATCATAGATGTCGAGCACGGCGGCCTGCGGGCGGTTAAGGTACACATCGTCGAGATAGAGACCGACGCCCGCCTCGAAGCCGGCCACCGGATCCTGCTGGCCGACGCCGCGGATGAAGGCGGTGAGCGTGGTGTTGGTCCCGCGCGAGACTTCGAGCGTCACGTTCGGCGCGCTTTCGCCGATCTCGGTGATGTCGAGCGCACCCTGCTGCTCGAGCTGGGCGCCGCTGACCGCAGTGACGGCGATCGGCACGTCCTGCAGGCTCTCCTCGCGTCGGCGGGCGGTGACGACGATCGCGTCCTCCAGCACCTCGTTGACGGCCGTGTCCTGTGCGAACGCCGGAAGCGGCGCGAACGCGGCGAGCGCGGTGGTTGCGACAAGAACGGAATGAATCGAAATGCGGCGCATTCTTCCTCCCCAATGCTGTAAGGCCGAGCCCGATGGCTCTTGTGTTGAATCGCCAATACTGAAAGTTGAACCACCTTTCAAATTGAATTATGGATCGGCGAACGAAGAAGGGGGAGGTCGATGCAGACCGATGCAGATTCGCAACAGGTGGACCGCGAGCCGCGGACGGCGCGAGGCCGGAAAACGCAGCGCGCGCTACTGGATGCGGCCGCCATCGAATTCGGCGAAAAGGGCTTTCACGAAGGGTCTATCAGCGGGATCACGCGGCGCGCGGGCGTCGCGCTCGGCAGCTTTTACACTTACTTCGAATCGAAGGATGAAATCTTCCGGGCGCTCGTGCGCGACATGTCCGCCCGCGTCGGCGCGCGCGCAGGCGAAGCGATCGCGCGCACCACGGACACGCTTTCAGGCGAGCGGGCGGCGCTGACGGCGTTCCTGGAGTTCGCGCGCGAGCACAAGGAGGTCTACCGAATCATCGACGAGGCCGAGTTCGCGGACCCTGAAAGTTACCGGCAGCACTATCAGGGCACAGCGCAGCGCATCCTGGACAGGCTGAAAGTGGGCGCCGCGCGCGGCGAGATTCGCGAGGACGTGAGCGAGGCCCACGCCTGGGCGATCATGGGCATCAACGTCTTCCTCGGCCTGCGCTACTGCGTGCTCGATGCTTCGTCCGACCCGGAAACCGTCGCGACGCTCGCCAACGAAATGATCGCCGAGGGGATTCGGCGGCGCTAATCCTCGATCGCAGGGAGCGGCGTGGCTTCGACGGTAGGTGCGTGAGGCTCCGCGAGGGCCTCGCGGCCTTCGATCGCGGGGCCTTCCTGCGGCAGTGCCGCGGCGGCGCCCCGCGTTTTTCCGACTGAGGGATTGGCGATGCCCGCGCGAACGACTGCCGAGATCGTGGGCAGCGTCGCTGAAGGCGGGCGGTAGCCCGGCGTCGTGGCATCGGGCACCGGCGGCGGCACCACCGTGCTGCCATCCGAAAGCGTCTCGGTAAGCGCGGGGAGCGCGACGGGCTCGTCGATGATATCGCCGGTGTCCGGCAGGACAGTGAGTTCGGGTTCGGAGAAACCCGGCGCGGGGCCTTGCAGGACCGGGCGCAGTTCGCTGGTCGCGGGCCGCGCGGCATCGGGAAGGTGCAGGAACGCGGCGATCCGGTCCCACCCGAAGGTATCGACCGCATAAGCCAGCGCTGCCGCGATCAGCAGGCCGAGTGCGCCCGTAGCCGCAATGAAGCCGCGCGCGCCGAAGCGGCGGCGCGGCTCTTCCGCCATCCACGGTTTCATCGGCTGGGGCGCTTCGGGTTCCAGTGCAGCGACGACGATGGGCTCGGGTTGCAACTGGCGCTGCGGCACGCGTTGGGGTGCATCGAGCATGTAATCCGGCTCCGCCGCGGGAAGCGGCGGCCGCGCGGCAAGCGCAGCGAGCACGTGGCGCTGCTCGACGACGACCCCGCCCTCGAACATCGCCTCCAGAAGCGCAGCGCCGGCGATCTGCTTCAGAACGCGCGGATTGCCCGAGACCGCCTCGACGATCGCTTCCTGCGCGGCGACCGTGAACAGATCCGGCCGGCCCGCAGCGGCAGACGCATCAACGAGGAAGTCCGCGATCTCGCTGCCCGCCATCGGCGCCAGCCTTACGAGCCGCCCCGGCTTGCCGATCCGCGAAGAGTCGAGCGCGGCAAGCACGGGGGTGACACGGTGCTGGGCGGCCTTGGCAAGCACAGCATCCAGCACGCGCGGCGCGGCGGCATCGGCCTCGTCGACGAAGATCGCATCGAGATTGGTGAAATCGGCCTGCGCGACGAGCGCGGGACCGGCGAAGCTCGCCGCCGACACGCCGCGCGCGGCAAGCTCTCGCGCTGCCGCAGCCAGCAGCTGCGATTTGCCCATGCCCGCAGCGCCCGTGAGCGTTACAGCCTCGCACGCCAGCACGGCGTCCACGATCTCCGAGAGTGCGGTCTCGAAGGCATGATGCAGATAGAGTTGCCCATGCGGTTCCTGCCGGAACAGCACATGCTTCAAACCGAAATGCCGAAGAACGTCCATGAAGATCCGTCGCGTCGGAGTGCCGATGAAAGAGAAACGCCTACAGACCCGATAAGGCGCATGTGCCGCAGTGCGCGGTGAGCGTCAACGTCATGACGTCACGAAACGCGCCGATTCATCGCATGGGCGACAAGGTTCGACCGCCCATCGCACCCGCACCGGGATGCAAACCGCTACTTTGGAAGAACCTGCCGCCATGCCGTCACCGCGACCGATGCGAACAACCCGGCCAGCGCATAAGGATCATCCGCCGCAAACTGGATTGCGGCCTTGCGATCGTCGAAGTCGATGATGAGCAGCGAGCCGATCGGCCGCCCTTCTTCATCGAGCAGCGGCCCGGCGACGAGCAGACGATCGCCGACGCGCTCCAGATGTTCGAGGTGCGCGGGCCGCGTTGCGGTGCGCAGGTCCCCGCTGGCGGGCTTGTCGATGCAGTGGATCGCGAAAAAAGGCATGATTCCCGTCTAGAACGGAAAGATCAGCGATGAAAGAGCGGTTTGCGCGTCGCCGCCGCAGCGAGACTTTTGGGGTACAGTCCGCTGTGCCGGGGCATCAGCGAGGTGTGCGGGGGACACGGTGCCGCAGGCGATCGGGCACCGCCCCAGCGAAAGCCAGGCGCCCCACATGAAGACGGTGCGCGGCATACCCGCCATGCTCGTTGACACCACGGTCTCCGAGGCCGCAGAGGAAACGCCGGAATTCGCAGGGCTGATCGCGGTGACGGGATTCCCGTTCGCGTTCGTGCTTTCGAAGCTCGGCAGCGGATGAGTGTGGTTGACGGGAACGCCTCCCTCCCCTATAGGCGCCCACTTTCAAGCCACGGCTGAAACTCAAGATTCGAGGACGAAAACGATGTCGCGCGTTTGCGAACTGACCGGTAAGGGCCGCCAAGTGGGTCACAATGTGTCCCACGCCAACAACAAGACCAAGCGGGTGTTCCTGCCGAACCTTCAGAACGTGTCGCTGATTTCCGATACGCTCGGGCGCACCGTTCGCCTGAAGGTTTCGACGCACGGCCTGCGCTCCGTGGAGCACAACGGCGGGCTCGACAACTGGCTGGTGAAGACCCGCGACGAGAAGCTGAGCCTGAAGGCGCGCCGCCTGAAGCGCGACATCAAGAAGAAGCTGAACGCCGCCGCAGCTGCCTGAGCGGGTTCATTTTCGAAGATTTCGAAGGGCCGGTGGAGATGATCCGCCGGCCCTTTCTCTATTCGAGGAGCAGCTCGAATTTCAGCAGCAACGTGCGCTGCGCGGCGTTGAAGTTGTCGTCGCTGACGAGATAGATGAACACGCGCCCGTCCTCGCGGCGGATGTCGATGCCTTCCATGTTGTCGATGCTCGCAGGCGGTCGCAGGCGCACGATTTCTCGGCCCGAGACGGTGGCGCCCTCCCTGATGTCGGCAAGCGGCACCTCGACAAGCGCCATCGCGACGCCGGTGAGCGGCGAAAAGGCGCGGTTGAGGATGATGAGGCGTTCGTCATCAAGCAGCGCCGCATCCGTGGGTGAAAAGTCCGCGGGCGGGCGGTAGCGGAACGCGAGGTTGGCGCGCGTGCCGTCGGGGCGTTTCACGGCACCGATCGCGATGCCGGGCCGATCGCCGCCGCCTGCGGCTTCCTCCGCGATGACGAGCGGCACACCGCCCGGCAGCATCGCCAGCGTTTCGGCGCCGCCGTTCAGCGGCCAGTCCTTCATTTCGGGAAGACGATACACCTGCCGGGCGCGCCATTCCGGCTGTCCGAGCGGAACCACCCACAGGCTGTTCGTCCGCTCGAAGCCGATGAGCGCGTCCGAGCCGCCGGGACTGAGCACGAGCGATTCGGCGTCGCGTGTCGCCTTGTCGCCGGCGGCTCCATCCTGATCGCGCAGCGCGCCGCCTTGAACATTTTCAATGCCCACAAGCTTGCCGTTCCGCTCGACACGGTCAAAGCTGAGAAAGACGCCCGCATCGCCCACGGCGTAGCAGCGATCCGGGCAGCGAAGCGCCGAAAGGCCGCCGAACCACGACACCTCCGACCTCAGGACGATACCGCCCGCGTAGCGGAGACGCCCCTCCCCCATCCGTGCAGCGTCACGCGCATCGAACGGAACGGCCGCACTTTCCACGGCAACCGGCTCAACGGCGGGCGGGGCGGCGTTGCCGCAGGCGGCGACGGCAAGCGCCAGCAAGAAGGGAATACGCATGGAAACGCGCAATAGGCCGCGCGGCGCGCGAACGCAAACGGCGGCCCGCGGACCCAAGGGGCCGCGAGCCGCCGTCAGCGTTGGTACGCGCTTACCAGTAGGGGTTCACACCGTAATGCGAATAGACGCGGGTCTGATAGGCGCGGTCGAGCGCGGTATCCGTGTCCGCGTCGTCGAACGTCGGACCACTTTTCAGCTGATCCTCGGTCACATCGAGCCGGTAGCCATCGACATCCGTGTCATACTTCAATGTCGACCACGGAAGACTGTGGTATTTCTCGCCGAGGCCGAGAAAACCACCGACGGAAACAACCGCGTCGGTCACACGGCCGCCGCGCTTTTCGATCATCAACGACTTCACGGAACCGATACGCTCGCCGTCGCGGCCATAAACGGCAGTGCCGTCCACCTTCTCCGACGAGATGAGGTCGTTGGTTTCGCTGGTATTGGCTGTCTGCATATTGCTCCTCCTTCTTTTGATCTGTCCAACCAACGAGACGGCATCGCGCGAGTTCCCCCGGAATGCGACGAGTGGCCCCCGGCCCGGCGCGCAGCGAGCGCCCTGCATCAATCGCCCCGTTGACGCGGCGCGCGCAGACGGCATTGTGCGCGCCGAGGAGACAGGTATGCGCATCGGAGTTCCCGGGGTTACAGCAAGGCTGGCAATGATCGCGCTCGCGGGGGGGCTTGTCCTTGCCGGGTGCGAAAAGAAGAAGGACGCGGAAAAGCCCGCCGAAAGCGAGACCGCCGCGTCGCAGCCGGCGCAGACGCCTGCGGCAGCGCCGGCCGCGCGGCTGCCCGAAGGCAATCCGCCACCGCCATCGGAACTGTCGCGCGACGTTCCCGCCATCACGCGCGGCAAGGCGCTCGCCGAGGCGAACTGCACGCGCTGTCATGCAACCGCGCCGGGACAGAAGAGCGCGCACGCCTCCGCGCCCTCGTTCGCGACGCTGTTCACGAGCTATCCGCCCGACTACATCGCCGAGGCGTTTGCCGAAGGCGTGTTCGTCGGCCATGGCGACATGCCGGCGTTCGAGTTCTCGCCGGAGCAGATCAACGACCTCGTCGCCTATCTCAAGACGCTCGGCCCTCCCGGCTGATCGCAGACCGCCGGCAGGCGGCGCGCGTCTTCGACGCCGTCGGCAAGACGTTTCCGCACCACATCGAGTAGCGCCTTGCCTGCCATGCGCGCATCCTCGTCCTGTCCCGGATCAAACAATCCCCCGACATTGATCGCATCGAGCAGCGCCTTCGCCTCGCTGACCCGGCCGGCCAGCGCGAACGCCGCGCATGACCGGCAATTACAACACATTCGATTTGCCGATTGGCTTCTTGCAAGAACGCGCGGCATCGCGCCGCGAATCCGCGACTCTGGTGTCCAGCATGTTTCGAACTCGTCACCCCTCTCGGGGTGACGCCTCCTCAGGCAACCGCTGAAAGCGCCTCTTCGGCGGGAAGCAGCGATTCCTTCACTCCCCAGTTGCGGCGGATCAGTGCCAGCGTTTCAGGCGTGACGTTGATCCGCATCGCGGCGATCGATTCCGTGCCATCCTTGCGCGGCAGACCGAGCAGCTCGATGTCCCAGCCCACCGACAGGATCGTGGGCACCCAGCTCGAATGCGTGACGAAGATCAACTGCTTGATATCCCGCATCAGCGCGAATTCGATCGCGGCGACGGTGATGTTCTTGCGACCCGTCCACTGCGCGAGCTTGTCCTTGACGTTGGGATTGGCGCACAGGCGCGTCATTTCCCACGCGGTGTCGTCCGCCGGGACCGGGCTCTGCACCATGTCGGCGAAATGCTCCGCCATCAACGTCGGCACCGAACAGGGCAGAAGGCGGATCGAAGCGACGTGGTTGCCCTCCGCATCGACATCGATGATGTAGATGGCGTCGTCGGTGTCGTACTG